>ERZ1090862.4-NODE-4-length-128942-cov-53.709373_pt1 | contig 128942 bp, 142 predicted proteins | sample MGYA00478481_ERZ1090862 | MGnify/ENA primary metagenome ERZ1090862 (study PRJEB33644, sample SAMEA5815745) | chicken gut metagenome | biome: Chicken; feature: Gastrointestinal Tract; material: Caecum | place: Ireland | collected 2019-01-01 | study: A study of the... | reverse complement strand
GGCTTGCACCCCCGGGGGTTGTCCCCGCGCGGGAATGCCCCCCGCCAACCCGGGGGGCCCCATTTTGGGGGGCCCCGGCGGTATGACGGGGGGGGCCACACCCATGTCATGAGAGGGACGCCGGTCAGTCGATCCGGCGGCGCAGCAGCACGCAGCCGCCGCCCACCAGGGCCATGATCGCCATGAGACCCATGACCGTTTCCGTGTCCGCGCCGGTGGAGGGGAGACCGTCCATGCCGGCCTTCGCCTGCTCGACCTCACGATCCGCGGCCTGCTTGGCCTGTTCGGCCTCCAGACGCTCCTGTTCGGTCTTCTCCAACTGTTCGCGGGCGGTGACCACGGCGAGCGCCTGCACGGCGTTCGCATGCTCGCCCTTGGCCTGTTCCAGCGCCTGTTCGGCGGCCGTCAGGTCCGTCTGCGCCTGTTCCAGGGCGGCGAGCGCGTCGTCGGCGGCCTGGTTCAAAGCGATGAGCCGGTCGTATTCGGCCTTCGCCTTATCGTACTTGGCCTTGGCCTCGTCGTATTCGGCTTGCACGTCCTTGAGGGTCTCCTGCGTGGCCTGGTCGACGCCGAGTGCCTGGTTCCACGCGTCCAGCGCGGCCTGTTCGTCCGTCTTGGCCTGGTTGAGCGCGTCGACCAGCTCGTCCAGACGGTTGCGTTGCGCGGTGGTGTCGGCCTGCGCGGCCTGAAGCGCCTTCTCCGCGTCCTTGCGCGTCTGGACCGCGTCCTGGTACGCCTGTTCGCGCGCGTTCACCGCGTCCAACGCGGCCTGCGCGTCGTCGACCGTCTTCTGCGCGGCGTCCCGGTAGGCGGTCGCCTTGTCGAACGCGTCCTTGGCCTCGTTCGCGGTCCTGCGCGCCTCGTCGGCCTTGGCCTGCAGGCCCTTGTGCGTGGCCTCGGCCTGCTTGAGCGCGGTCTGCGCGTTCTTCAACGCCTGCTCGCGGTCGGCGGCGTCCTTCGCGTCCGCCTGCGCCTGTTGGAGCGCGGTCCGTGCCTGTTCGACCGCCGCGTTCGCGTCCGCGGCGGCCTGTTCCGCGTCGGATGCGTTCGTGTCGGCGGTCTTCCACGCGGTCTCGGCCTCGTCCGCGGTCTTCCGTCGGTCGTCGCGCTCCGTTTCCGCGGCCTTCAGCTGGTCGCCGAGCGTCCCGTCGATGGCCGCATCATAGTCGGCCTGCGCCTTGTTGGCCGCGGTCCGTGCGTCGTCCCGCGCGGTCTCGGCCTGCTTGAGCGCGGTGTCGGCCTTGGTTTGGGCGTCGAGCGCCTCGTCGAGCGTCTTCTGCGCCTGTTCGGCGTCCTTGCGGGCCTGCTCGACCTTCTCCAACGCCGTCTGATAGTCCTTGGCGGCGTTCTGGAGCTTGTCGCGGTAGGCGGTCGCGTCGGCGAGCATGTCGTTCACGCTCATGACCTTGTCGCTGTCCGCGTCGCCGGCGTTGAGCCAGCCGTTCACGTCGTCGAAGTCGAAGTCCTGCGCGTACGCGGTCCCGTAATACGGGTTGTTCTGGGTGACGCCGAAGCCGGTGACCTTGAGCGTCGGGTCGGTCATGTTCAGGTAGTGGCCGATGCCGCCGCTGTAGAAGTACTTGTTGTGCATGGCGGTCCATGCGGTCGGATCGGTGCGGTACAGTTCGCCGGAGCTGAGACCCTTATACTGCGGGTAGTCCCGGGCGAGCAGATCGTCCCAGACGGCCTTCTCGCTGGTGTACCAGCTTGACTGGGGGCGGGTGAACGGGTCGCCGTATCCGGCGGACAGGTTCTCGCTCAGGCCGAACTGCTGGTTGTGGTTGAGTCCGGGCGTGCCGTCCTCATTATAGAAGTTGCAGTAGTCGGCCTGCAGCATGGCGGCGGCCATGATGTTCGCGGACACCTGCAGCGGTTCCAGCCCCTCCTGGGCGCGCAGCTCGTTGCACTTCTGGATCCACTGCAGGGCGAGGATGAGGTTGTCGACGCTGGTCGCGTCACCGTCGGCGCCCAGGTCGACGGATTGCTGATAGTAGGCGGATGCGTTCGGGTCGGTGAGCAGCTTGACCGCGTAGTCCGCGTTGATTTCGCTGAAGAAGCCGGCGGCTCCCTGTGCCTTCAGCTCCTCCATGCGGTCGGCGACGGCCTTCAACGTGTCCGCCTCCGCGGTCAGACGCTCCAGTTCGGCATCGGCGGCCTTCTTCGCGTTCTGCGCGGCCTTGACCTCCGCGTCCGCGTCGGTCTTCGCCGCGGCGGCCGTGTCGTAGGCCGTCTGCTTGTCGGCCAGTCGGGTCTTCGCCGCCTCGAGCGCCTTCCGGAGCGTCTCCGCGTTGTCCGCGCTCTCGTCGACGAGCTTCTGCAGCCGGTCGACTTCGGCCTGCGCCTTGTCCAGCTCGTCCCGGGCCGTGTCCAGCGTTTCCTTGGCCGTGTTCGCGTCGGCGCGCGCGGTCTGCGCGTCCGTCTTGGCCTGTTCGGCGGCCACGGTCTTGTCGTCCAGGTCCGACTGGGCGTCCTGCGCGGCCTGTTCCAGTCGTTGCGTGGCCTGTTCGGCGGCGGCGATGTTCTCCGGCGTGGCCTCGGCGGCGTCCTCCCGCGCGTTCAGCACGTCCTGCCATGCCTGGTCGGCGGTGTCCTGCGCGGTCTTCGCGTCCTCGCCGGCCTGTTCGGCGGCGTCCTGCGCGTCCTTGAGACTGTCCGCAGCCTGTCCCAATTGTTCGACGGCCGTGTCGACCGCGGTCTGCGCGTCGGTCCTCTCCGTGTCGGTGGGGCGTTGCGCGGCCGCCGTGTTCTCGGCGTCCTGCGCGGCGGTCAGGTCGCGTCCGGCCTGCTCCTCGGCGACCTTCGCGTCCGTGACCTTCTGGTCCTGCGCGATGGCCGCGTCCTGCGCGTCCTGCGTGGCCTGCTGCGCCTGCTGGTACGCCTGTCCGGCCTGCTGCGCGTTCTGCGCCGTCCGGTCGGCGTCCGCCTGCGCCTGGTCAAGCGCGGCCTGCGCGTCGTCGTACGCGCCCTGCGCGGCCTGCACGCCCTGCGCGGCCTGGTCGACCGCATCCTGCGTGGGACGCTGCGCCTCCGCCTGATCGTACGTCTGCTGGGCCTGCTGGACGCCGTTCTGGGCCTGGTCCAGCGCGTTCTGCGCGTTCTGCACGTTCTGCGCGGCCTGGTCGACCGCGGCCTGCGCCTCCTGGCTGGTGGCGGGCAGGCTCCGCGCCTGCTCGACCGCCTGCGCGGCCTGGTCGACCGCATCCTGCACGATGTCGGTCGGGCTTTCCGTGGCCATCGCGCCGGGCGCGAGACCCAGGAGCGTGCCCGCGGTCACCATGCCCGCGGTCAACGGTCTGGCGATGCCGCGCCGTTCGGCGTGCTTGCCTCTGCTCATCGATTCGGTCCCTTTCTGCTTGGGTTCCATGGCGCGCCGTCGCACGATGCGGCGGCGTGATGCGCGACGGTTATGCGTCCCCGAAACGGTCATAGGCCTGATTCCCCCCGCGCATCCGCCGCCACGGGGACGCCCACCCCCTCATGATAGCCCCGCGACGGTCCGGGCCGGGGAGCGGGGGCCGTATGCCGGACGCATACGCGCCGGTCGTGATCATGATCGAACTGTTCAGCGGCACCGGCGTCATGTCCGCCGCGTTCCGCGACCGCGGCTGGCATACGCTCACCGTGGATTGGGATCCGCGGCTGCCCGCAGACGCGCACCTTGACATCGGTGCATTGGATGCGGCCACGCTCACCCGTCTGGCGGGCGGCCGTCCGGACGTGGTGTGGGCGTCGCCGGACTGCACGACGTTCAGCGTCGCCGCCATCGGCCATCATCGCCGTCCCGACCCGCGCACCGGTCTCCTCCTGCCCGTCAGCGACTACGCGACGGCGTGCGACCGGATCGACGCGCACGTGATGCGCCTGATCGGCGAATTGCAGCCCTGCTACTGGTTCGTGGAGAACCCGGTGGGCGGCATGCGCAAGGCCGCATTCACCCAGGGATTGCCCCGTCATACGGTCACCTACTGCCGGTACGGGGACGCGCGCCGCAAACCCACCGACATCTGGACCAACCACCCGAATCCCGGGTTCAAACCCCCGTGCCGTAACGGCGACCCGTGCCATGAGAGCGCGCCCCGCGGCTCCAAAACCGGCACGCAGGGATTGAAGGGGCATGTGGAGCGCAGCCGCATACCGGCCGGGCTCTGCGTGCACATCGCCGATATCTGTACACCCCCCGAGGCGAGGCCGCCGCTCATCCTCGACCGATGGGAGCCGCAGGTGCAGGCCGGCCTGTTCTGAAAGGAGAGTCCATGACGCTCATCATCATCGCCGTCATCATGTCCATCATGCTGACGGTCTCGTGGGCGCTCTGCCGGACCGCCGCCGACGCGGACGACCGTATGGCGCGCGCCGCGCGGCCGGCACGCTAGACGCGCCGCCGCGACTCCAGTCGGTCCGCCCACGCCAGCGCCGTGCGCCGCGGATCGCGGCATCGCAGATGCGCCTCGTGCGCGCGCCCGCGTCCATCCATGTACGTGACGTCCCAGCCGCCGCCGCGCGTCCGCCTCACCATGCGGATGCCGCGCGCATCCCCGTATCCGGCCGCCTGCAGACAGTCGCGCAGCACGTCCGCGTCCGACCCGCGGCCGGCCGTGCGGCGCACCGCCGCCGCCCTGTCGCGGACGAGCAGACGGGCCAGCGACGCGGCGTCCGGCCCACGCTCGCCATCCTCGCGCACCCATGAGCCGTCGCGCAGCACGCCCACCGACGGGGCGCGCGACACGGGGATGCGGAACAGCATGCCATGCAGCGAATCCGGTTCGAACCGCACATCCACGCCTATCCCGGCCAACGGGCGGAGCACGTCGCGATAATCCTCAAGAAAATCCGTCATGCACGCGGACCATGCGTCAACCGAAGGCGGACACGCGGACGCATACGCCCGTGCATGACGAACGATCAGTTGAAGGGGGTGATCCCCGATCCCGAGAAGCCGCGGCTCCTGTCGCTGTTCTCGGGATACTAGGTGCGGCGGACTCGACATGGGCGTCCAGCAGGCGTTGGGCGACATGACCGTGACCGCGGTCAGCGACATCGAACCCGGCCCATTGGCGGTCGAACAACACCGGTATCCGAATGCCCGCCAACTGGGCGACATCAGCAAGGTCGATTGGAACGAAGTCGGTTCCGTGGACGTGATCTGCGGAGGGTCGCCGTGTCAGTCGATGAGCTTCGCGGGGAAACGGGCGGGCATGCATGACGGCACGCGTTCCGGCCTGTGGAGCTATCAGGCCGACGCGATTCGTGCACTCCGACCGCGTATCGCGACCTGGGAGAACGTGCCAGGCGCCCTCAGTTCCAGCGCGTCCTGCCGTATGAGCCTTATGCATCGGGAGCGGTATGAGAAACGGCTCCGCGAGCATGATCTGTGCGACTGCGTGTTTCCGGAGTTCCCCACGGATCCGGCGTTCAAGCGTCCGAGCGTGAAGGCGGCGGTGCGTGAGCGTCTGGATGCGGCGTATCTGCCGTGGCTGCTGGAGCATGCGGGCGATCCCGCGACGGTGCGGTGCGAGACGTGCGGCATGCCCGTGTACGAGCAGACCGCGGACGGCTGGCGTGCGGGGGACGATCGCCTGAACGGCGCGCCCGCCCCGTGCATGCGCGCCCTGGGTCGTGTGCTGGCGGACCTGTCCCGGGCGGGGTATGACTGTGTGTGGCGTGTCCTGGAGGCCGCTGACGTGGGCGCGCCGCATCATCGGGCGCGCGTGTTCGTCACCGGCTTCCGCCGTGACCTGTTCGCGCGCATGCGCCCGTCGGGGGATCCGTGGGCGTCGTATGACGCGGATCTGGACGTGTGGACGACCGGGCAGGCGGACCTGTTCGGCGAACCGGACGTGTTCGACGGCGTGTGGTCGAAGAGCGGGGTCACGGTGGACGGGCATGCGTATCGGCTGCCGGATCGCTTGCTCGCCCTGCCGTCACAGCCGGGCATGCTGTTGGCGACGCCGAAGGCGTCGGATGCGGATCATGCGGGACCGAACCAGCGGTATAGGGCGGGCAACAGTCCGCTTCCCGCGCAATTGGCCGCCCTGGATGACGCCTGGGTGCTGCCCACGCCGACCGCGTCGGACGGGATGGCGGAGAACATGCGCTCGTCCAGATGGACGCCCGGCACGCGGCACGCGCTGGATCTGCCCCGCGCGATCGGCATGATGCGCGGCGTCAACCCGGACGGGAGTCTCCTGCCCACGCCGAATACGATGGACGCGCTGCCCCCGCATGCGGACGTCGAGGCCCTGCGGCGCGGCGGGACGGGCGGATGCGCGAACCTTCGAGACGAGATCAGTCTCCTGCCCAGTCCGATCGCCCGCGACGGCGGCGGGGGCGGCGCGATGGAACCGGAACGCAAAAGGGCCGGCAGGCATGCCGTCACTTTGCAGGACGTGACGGAGGCGGGAGGGCTTCTGCCGGACGGGACGATTCGCTGATGGACGGGTTGTTGCCTACGCCGAAGGCGTCGGACGGCGTGTTCTCTACACCGTCCTGTTCGGACAGGCCCAGATGGAAGAGCACGTTCCTGGCGACGCGCGTCATGCTGCTCGCCGGGGGAGAGGAGCATCATATGGACGGGCTGCTGCCCACACCGAAGGCGTCGGATGCGCTCGCGGAACGAAGCCGCAGCGGCGGACGCCCGCCGGAGCGGAGCACCGCGCTCGGCATGCAGATCGGACTGCTGCCCACGCCCCGCCTGTCGGATGCGAACGGGCCGGGCGCGCACGGTGACGGCGGACCGAACCTGAACACGACGATGAACGATCCGCGGCATTACGTACCGGACAGCATGTTCATCCCCACGCCTCGCGCCTCCGACGTGAAGGGGTTCAACCAGCGACGCAATCAGGAGAATCTGACAGGCGCGATGCTGTTGGGCGTCGAATCCGATACGGGCGTCAAATGGGGTCGGTTCGAGCCCGCGATCCGCAGGTGGGAGCGGGTTCTGGATCGTCCCGCCCCCTGCCCGTTGCAGGCGACCGGCAGCCTCCGCGAACGGCTCGCCCCGTTGGCGGGCACGCTCATGAACCCCCGCTGGCTCGTCATGCACGCGCCGCGACGTTCAGGTCCGGCGCTTCCGGATCAGCCGGAGCGGGATCGGACGGTCCGCCGCTGGCGGAGCATGTCGGACGGCTCGGACCTGATCGACCCGGCCGTATGGGATGAGCGGTGGGTCGCCGACGTGGACCGGCCGATCCCGGCCGACCGGATGCCCGTCCCGTGCGTGCGCCGCCTCTGGATGATGCGTTTGACGGCCGGCGGAAGGCGCGCCCCGTCCGAACGGCAGCTGAGCCCCAGGTTCGTGGAGTGGATGATGGGCCTGCCCGACGGATGGGTCACCGATCCGAACATGTGGACAAGCGTGCCGGGCAATCACAGGAACCTGCAGTTGCGGCTCCTGGGCAACGGGGTCGTGCCCTCGCAGGCGGCGGCCGCCGTCCGATGGGCGTGCGGCGTGCGCGACACGCTCGCCGCCTGAAACGGGCGGGGACGCATGAAGCCTTCCGACCGGCGGATCGTCCGCCGGAAGGGAGGCTTGACTGTTATGGATTGCATGATCGACGGGTATTCGCTGCGCGTTCATACGCCCGTCCCGTATTCGGTGCCGTTGGAACCCGATATGCCGTTCACGGCGATGATGGCGGCCGCGATCCGGGCGAGCCGGGATACGGGCGTACGCTGCACGATCGTGGATGATGAGGGTGAGGAAGTGCTCGGCTTCGATGCCGGGGGTCGGGCATGATTCCCGGACCGTTGCGCGCGGATTGTCCGCCGCGCATGCACCCGCTGGCAGCCGCGGTGTGGTCCCCGTATTGGGTGGTGAACGCCGTGGAGATCCAGAAATTCGGAGGCGCCCGAGTCTACATCCTGACCATCGAGACGCGCCGCAGCCATACGCCCATTGAACGGGTCATCGAAAACCCCGACATGATGCGGGACGCGTATGCGATAGCGGAAAGACTGTTGAAGGAGCCGCACATCGCATGGATGGGCACGGGGATCGAACTACTCGGCTCGCACGCGTTCATCCGATTCGAGGGGACGGGGCGGACCGATCTGGAGCGAAGGAGGCAGGGTGAGCGCTGAACAACTCAAGGACATGTGGCGCATTGCACGCGGACGCTACTGCGACGGCACCTACATACAGACCGGGCGCACCACCGACGGCGACGAGTTCGACGACTGGCTGGACGCCATGCTCGCCCACGCGTGGAAGGAGGGCATCAAGGCCGGTGCGAAGGTCGCATACGATATGACGCCCATGGCCGACTCGTATGAGGATGATGAGCAAATCCGCCGCGACATCGACGCGGCCATCAATATGCTGGACAACCCGTACGAGGGCAGGGAGGCGGGAAATGAGTGAGACACTTGGGCGGCTCCTGTTGGAGGCCACGTGCGAGGTGTACGGCGGGAACCCGGACGAATGCCCGCCCGACCAATTGCCGGACTATGAGGAGACCGCGCGACTGATGGTCGAAGCGTCCATCGGACGATACGGGGACGAACGTACGGACGCCGCCGCGCACACGCTGTGGAACGAGGACCACCGGCTTGGCGCGAGGAATCTGGCGAAGCGCGGCGAAACCCCGCCCCCGTTCACACCGTGGGACATGCTCGACCGCGACCAGATGCAGGGGTACGAGGAATGGTGCATCGCCGAACGGTTCCTCGACCTGTTCGACCAGCGGACTCCCGAGTGGACGATAAACGACTGCATGGGACGGTTCACGCTCACGCCGACCGGCAACGGGAAGACCGGCATGCTTCACTGCGAGACCCCGTACGACGACCCGGCCTCGACCGTGTTCCTCACCCGCAGCCAACTGCTCGACCTCGCCGACACCGCATTGCGCATCGCCAAAACACTTGACGTGAAGGAGGCTTGATGACCAACCATGCCGACCGCCCGTACATGGTCGCGGCCCGGACGCCGCGCCGGCATCTGAGCGAGTTCTGCACGGTCGAGAACCAGACCGGCCTGAACTGGCATATCGAATCGTTGGAGGACGGATTGGAGACCCTGTCGTTCGACCTGGCCAACGAGGAGGCGCTGAGGTTCGTGCGCATCGTCATGGAGGCGAACGGGATCCGTGTCCCCGACGAGTATCCGGACGAAGAGAGGCTGATCGGCTAATGGGCGACGATACGGGCATGAGACCATTGCCGTGGGCGAGCCGCTTCCGGTGGCTGCGCCGCGACATCCCACGGAAGCCGCGCGAGGGCTGGCTGCTGCGCATTCCGATCGCCGGCGACTCGCGGGTGCATGTGCTGTTCCGCTGCGAGGCGGACGGCCTGTGGCACCGGTGCGCGGACGCGTTCGAACCATCCGGGCCGGTGGACGCGGAGGGTTTCACGCTGGATGAACTGCGGGATCGTCATCCGTGGCTGGAACGGTATCCGATGCTCCTGGACGCCATCCTCCCGTTCGACACGATGCCCGAGGAGTGGGATCTGCCCGAACTGGGCGGGATGCTCGACCGGTGGCGGGACGACGGCCGTCCGGTCACGATCCGGTTCGAAGGCTCCCGCGACTGGCTGCCCGGACGGTTCCGTCGCATCCGCGACCTGCGCGGCAACCCGTGGGTGCGCGGCCTGCACGTGCTCTGGCATGAGCGCCACGACTGGTGGCATGAGGTGCGGGTCTGCGAGACACTCGCCCCGACCGCGTTGGCGGCCGGCACGGAACAAGGTCTGATGGCCGACCGGCTGGCCGACATGATGCCCGACCTGCGTTCGCTCGCCCTCGCCGCCGGCACGGGCGAGGCGCTGGAAGCGTACCGGCTGGCCCGGCGCGCGCTCGGAGTATTGGAGATGGAGCATGCGGAATGAATTGAAAGCCTGCCGCTGCGGCGGCAAGGCGTACGGCATGCACGAAGATATGGGTGAAGGAGTACACGGTGGAACGGACTGGCATGCGGTAGCCGCATGCACGGTCTGCGGCACGGGAATCGACCTGTACGCGGAGAACGCCACCGACCCGGCCGCCGGGGAGGATCTGGAGCGTGAGGCCGTCGCATGGTGGAACAGGAGAATCGCATGAGCGGGCGTGCGCGTGGGACGGTCGCGTTCCTCGCGGTCACCGTCATCCTGTTCCTGTTCGACGCGACGCTGATCACCGTGACCGCATTGGGCTGCTGCCGTGTCGTCAACCCGGATGGCGCGTGGGCCATCATCGCGGTTCTGTGGATGGCGGCCGTCCCACTCACCGTCGCATACGCATGCGTGCTGATTCCGCGCCACGCATCCTACTGACCGAAAGGAAAACAATCATGAGCTATGAGATTCGCGCGTTCTGCCGTCCGGTCTGCGACCAGCCCGGATGCGACGCCACGGTGGAGGACATGGATGTCAACTGGTTCTCCGACACGGGTTACGCGGAGGATGTCGCCGCCGAATGGGACTGGCAGACCATCGGGGACGACGTGATGCGCACGCGCCACTACTGTCCGAAGCACATCCACGCCAAGTGCATGGAATGCGGACGCCGTGAAATCCTCGACCGCCGGACGTTGGAGAACATCGGGTGGGAGGAACTGGACGACATGGAATGCACGCTCTGCCCCGACTGCGCGAACAAGGGGAACGTCTAGCCATGCCACATCTCAATGGAAGAAAGGAATGCTGATGACGGAATCGATCGGAATGCATGAGAGGCGGCGCGTGTTCGTGCTCGCGGTGGACATTCCCGACGACGGGGAGGTCATCGACGCATGGGACGTGGGCGACGAACTGCCCGCCGAATGGAAACCGCAGATAGTGGACGCACTCGCCTACCCGGAGGACGCGAAACGACTGCTCGCGGGCGAGGATTTGTGAGGGCGATGGGCATGGAGTATTGGCTTGGCGTACTGACCCCGTTCATCATCATCCTCGCCGTCGGCCTGCTGTGGCTGCTGCTCATCGGACTGCGCTGGCTCAACGGCAAAGTGCACGACCGGTTCACCAAGCGTTTCGCCTTCATCGACATCCGCACTGATGATTTCGGTGTGGAAACCTATACGACAGCCGTTCCGAACGGTGATGGACATGACCGACAAGCCGGGGAACTGGCTCGCGTTCTCGCCGCCGCACCCGGCTACCGGATGCTCAACATCGGCCCGTGGCGCATCGTCATCGTCCACGACTACACGACCGAGGGAGGGGAGACCGGGCGTTGACGATTCGGGTGGCGTCTCCCGTCCCATCGTCCGACATGGGGTCGGCGGATCGGGCGCGCGAATACGCGGACATGCTGGAGGCGGTCGACCTGTTCAACGGCGAGTATCTGAAGGGCGTGGAGAGCCCGCGCCGCCCCATGCTGCTGGCACGGTTGAAGGCGTGCCTGCCGGTGCTGGAGGAGACGCTGATGGAACTGCGGGCGGTCGGCGTGGGGGAGCGGCGCCGGTACGGGGAGGCGTGCGACCGGTTCCGGGCCGAGCATCCGGGCATGCTCCCCATGGACGTGGACGTGCTGGACGACGTGGACGCGGTCACCGCGGACGTGTGGGACTGCTGCGAGGCGCTGGCCCGTGAGGGCGGACGCGAATGCGAATGCTGCGGGCATCGGAGCATACCGTCCGATTCCCTGGATGACGTGGCGGCGATCGTCCGGGAGCTGATCGGACTGTTGGAGTCGTCGGGGACGCATACCGGGGTGTATGAGAAACGATGACCGTCTTGAACGTTTGATGATCCGCGCCATGTACGTGATGATCCTGCTCGCCGGGGTCACGCTGCTGGCCGTCGCCGTGTGCGCGCTGCTCGCCCTCCCGTCCCTGATCGCGGACGTGCCGTTCATGCTGACCGTGGCCGCGGCCGGCGTGCTCATGATCATAGGCGCCGCGTACCTGATCCGTGGGAAGCGGCGGTGAGGGCGTATGGCGGTGAACATCACACAGAAGGACGAAACCCTGCATAAGGTGATTCGCACGGTACGCGACCTGCGCGACGCCAAGGCGCGCAAACCATCGTACAAGGTCACGGAATCCGACCGCACGTACATGAGGGCATGCGACGACATCATCGATGCGTGCGAGCGGATGCTCGGCTACTCCAGTCCGGACATGCCCCTTGAGGTTCCCAATCAGAGCGAAACGTCGGAGAATCTTGCCTCCGCCGCGCTGATGACCGCGCGAAGGGCGACATTGTGAGTCTGCTCGCATGCCCGGTCTGCGGGCGGACGCCCCGTTTCGACCACACGTCGGGCGGATGGCATTGGCTGCACATCCACAACGATGCGACGCCGCCCGTGCGATTGCAGGGATGGGGTCGCACGCTGGCCGAGGCGCGGGCCTCGTGGAACATGCGGATAGGCGATTACGGGAAGGAACGACGATGACGGATGATACCGGGCACGGAGAGCATTCGCTGTTCGAACTGTTCGACCGCTGGTGCGGTATGGACAATGTTCGAACCGCGCAGCATATCCTCAAGGACACGACACTCACGCCCGAACAACGATTGGAACGCATCAGCACGCTCGACCTGACCCCGGAGGAGGCGCGAACCGTGGGGCGCGCGCTCTACGCAAGCATGCTCGACAATGCGGACGTTCTGACCGGCGACGTGTCCGCCGTGACCGGCGTCCACGTCCGATGCGGACTGGAGACGCTGCTACGCGCCGTCACGGACATGGACCGGCAAAACCACATCCGCTGGCGTTTGGAAAGCATCATGGACGCGAATATCCTCGACAAGCCCGAACCCTGCTGGACATTGCGCGTCATCACATGGGGCAAAGACCGGCAGACCGCCGAAACATTGGGCGACACGCTGCTCATGGCCTGCATCCTCAACCAGCCGGACATCAACCCCGACCAGCCATTCGACCGATGGCACGTACCGTTCACGGGAGAGGACGACGAATGACCACGTTGGACTTGAGCGATTACGACGCGTCCGTACAGGAAGCTCTGTCGGCTCCTATCGTACCCGAGCCGTTCTTCGCATGCCTCATCGCGGTCATAATCATTGCATGGGTAGTGGGATTCATTCTCATCGGGCGTTCCGCCATTACGGACAAACAGGATGATTCCCGACGGTTCGAACACTTGGGGAATTTTTGCGTAGTCGTCGCCGTAGTGTCCACCGTCAGTCTGGTTCTGTGCGGCCTATTGATGAGAGCGGCTAAGACGCCTTCGTTCGCAGACTACGTTGAAAACGCCTACGGTTTGAACTCCACCGACCTGCCCGCCAGCAAGCCATACGACGGGAGCCTGCCCGTCGTATGGGAGCAGGACGACGAAGTGCATTCCGGCACGCTCAACCTGCTCGACAACAAGGTGAGCATCAAGGAAACCAACGGCGACTATCTGGAGGTGGTGGATTGAAATACGTCACCTCAACGGGGTCAAAACTTACATTTGACGCCGAAAACACCCCGAAAACCGATGATTTTCCCTCGCATAAGTCACCTGAAACTGACATTACGCGACCTGAACCGATTCAACGGAAGGACGACCGTTGACTGAAATCAGAATCAACCGCAATCCCTACGACGACAAGCACCCCCGTATTCACGGAATCAGACAAGCCTACGGGAGGGCATACCCGTCGAAATGGCACATACCGACCATGGGAGAGGACGGCGAATGACCACGTTGGATTTAAGCGGGTACGACGCGCTGCTGGAGGTTAACGACCACTGGTATCCGTTCGGAGTGATGCACTTAAGCGAGTTGAGGTTTGCGGATGGTTGGTATCCCATCTGGCAGCGATACCATGCGATGCGGCTGAACATGCGCCCAGCGACGGGCGACCTCATCGTCTGGCGCACATCGGACGATTGCTGGTACAAGCACCGGGGCACCGGGGATTCAACGGACTCCATATCGGACTTGTGGGACTGGGATACGGACTGGAGCCGCGTGGAACGCCTGCCGTACTGGAAGCTGGGCGTCGTACTCATGATGGACGAAGGTGTGCGCGTCGCATCCACCTACGGACGCATCCCGGACGCGGAGAAGCTGGTCGAACTCACATCTGACGGGTGGGGCGCACACGTCGCGGACGAGCGACTGCGATTGCGTTCCGGTAGCACGCCCCGCCCGTGGCGCATGCATGTCGCGGCCATCATCAGACGGAAGGACACGCCATGCCTCGCGCCATCCTCCCGCCCATCCGCCCGAACCGGGCGAAACTGACATACGAAGGTGCGCCGCTGATCCGCGCGCATCGTTCCCGCCCGCCGATTCGAAGGCATCGTGTCCACGGGACGCATGATGCCATCGAATCTGCGGATGTTCAGAAGGAGGATTCCGATGGACGAGATCATGGATCTGGTCGATCCGACGATGCTGGAACGGTATGCGGCGGCCGCCCGCGTCTATGACGGGGAATCGGATGTGATGCGCATCGTCGCGTTGGACGGCGAGCCGTTGGCCGAATGCCGGGCGGACGGGTGGCTCCCCCTCGGTTCTCCCGTATCGGACGACGACATCACACCGGATGATGGGCGTGCGAGGGATTACGGGCTGTTGGGATCGTACCTGCGCTCCCGGTACGTCATGCGGCTGCGCGGCATGCGCGAACGGGCGGTCCGCTTCTCGGACGGTCTGGCCCGCCTGCTCCCGGATCCGCCGGATACGCTGACCCCGACATTGCATGCGATCGACGTCGAGATCGACCGCATGCTGTTCACGGATGTGCTGGAGGCGTTCGACATGGGGGAGGCCGAGGGCGTGGATTTCGCCCGCGAGGCGGGGCGGATCGTGGAGGATCATCGGGAGGCGGCGGATCTGCTGGCCGCGTTCGCGTTGGATCCCGACCTGACGGTCGGCCATGCGGCCGACGCGTTGGGCGATCCGGCGGAGACCGCCCGCCTGTACGCGGATGCGGTCGCCCGGCGTGCGGGCGCGTGGGATGCGCGTCGCGCCCGGCTTCTGGCCGGCATGATGGCCGATCTGACGGCGTTGGATGTGATGCCGGCGAGCGCGGCGACCGTGTTCCGGCGGGCGGTGGAGCGGATCCGGGGCATCGTCGGATAGGCCGTCGGGGACGCATGCGATCGGCGTCAGGGAATCATCCGAACGAGGGGAGACCGTCATGGCATGGCAGGACATCGACAAGGCCGTCTGGGAACACAATGCGTGGACGCTTCGATTCAACCCCGAATACGGGGACTTCACCGTCGGGACCACGGCCGGCAGAATCAGAATGTCCGTCGAGGATGGACGGATCACCGTCTGCATCAACGGAATCGGATACGTCGATCCCGCCGAGTGCGCGGACTACGCGAACGCGCTTCTCCACGCGGTCGAGGCGGCCGGCAGATTTCAGAAGATCATGGACGGGTACGCCGACTCCGGGCGGCCGGTCGTCGGAAAGTAGCGGCGGGAGGCGTCATGGATCGGAATACGGGCATCGACACAGGACTTTCCGTCGTCTGCGACGTGTGCGGGGCGCAGCTTCGGAACGGGCATGGCGACATCGCCATGTTCCCCGGCATGACGGCGGCGGAGGACGCCGCATGGGCGCAAGGCTGGGAGACCCGCGAGCTTCGCACCGGGCGCATCGAGTTCGAATGCGACGACTGTGTACGGGACGACGTCGAACGGGACATGGAGGACGACCCGTTCGGATACGCGTACTGAGAGCCACGCCACGCCCATGACCGCGCACGACGCCCCCGCATCGGTACGGATGTGGGAAGACGAAAGGAAACGATAATGGGTACGAACTACTATCCGCGTTCCCGCAGACCGGTGCGCACCGTCGTCACGCATGAGGGTGACGAGCATGGGCGGGTCGTCGGCGTGCGCCGCGAGTACGCGGAATGTCACTTGTGCAAGCTGAGCTACGGGTGGAAACCGCTCATGGCGTGCGACACGGAGGCCACGATTCCCGGCGCGCGGTTCACGTCGTTCAAGGAGATGATGCGGTTCATCCGCGACCATGCGGGTGAGTATATGGTCCATGACGAGTATGCGACCGGCGGTGACGACGAGAGCGGATACGAGTATGAGGAAATCAGCCCGGACGAGTTCGAGCGGCGCGTCCGCGACTGGGGCAGGGGGTTCCCGCGCGAACCGAAAAGCCACGGGAGCATGGGCGCGACCGTGGATGGGGAGGGGTTCGAGTTCATGTATGGGGATTTCGCCTGAGGAGCGACGATGACCAATGAGGTTGGCGGCGCAAGCCCGGTCGTTCAGGGCCGGGTTAGCCGCCTTTCCTATTAGTTGGGTCGGCGTTGTTGCTGGATGTATTGCTTGAGTGTTTCCAGCGGTGCTCCGCCGCTGCTTGCGGCGTAGTAGCTGGGCGACCAGAGGTGGTTGCGGTGGGTTTTGATGTCGTATTTGGAGCGTAGGCGGCGGCTGCTTACGCCTTTGAGGCTGTTGATGAGCGTGCTGAGCGCGACTTTGGGCGGGTAGGAGACGAGGAGATGCACGTGGTCGTCCTCGCCGTTGAACTCGATGAGGGTCGCGCCGAAGTCGGCGCATACGCCGCGCATGATGGTCTCCATGTCTTCGAGCATGGGCCGGGTGAGGACGCCGCGACGGTATTTGGTGACGAAGACCAAATGCGCTTGGAGATTGTAAACGCATGTCCTACCATGTCTCAACTGGTCATCCGTGTTCATAGACCAATATGATATCATGGTGTGTGAGCGTAAATGAGATAATCCGATATCATTCACACGGAAGGAGGGCGGACGTGAGCCAGCGGACATGCATCATGAACGTGAAACTCGATCAGGTGAGCATGTACGTCGGCCAGTCTCCCTCCAAGCAGCCCCAGTGGACGCGCAACCCCGGTAAGGCCCTACGGTTCCTGTGCGACGCGTGGCGGTCCGTGTTCAACGCCTGCCGGGCGCACCGTATGGAATGGGAGTACGAGAACGGCGTCAAGACCGGCGAGCATCCATTGGGCAAGCATACGGATGCCATGCCCCGTCCGAACACGCAGGCGGACGCGAAACGGCTCATGCCATGGCTGAGGGGCGTGCCCAGTATGCTGCTGCATTCGGCGATCCGTCAGGAGAACACGTCATGGTACGCGGGGTTGAAACGCAAGAAGCAGATAGGCGGGGACGTTCCCGGCATGCGGCGCAGGAACCACAGCGAACCCATGTTCATGATGTACGCGCGCAACGGGGACGTTCAATGTGTCCGCTATTCCGCATGCTCCCGGAAACGCGGCGTCATCGAAATCAGCGGCATCAACCCGAAGGAATACAGGAAACCCGGAGAGTCCGCGAAATGGCGGCTGCGCATCTTCATCCAGATCACCGAACCCATCCGCGAGTTCACCAGCATCATCGTCCACCCCGACAGGGGCACGGTAGTCTTCGTCAACCCGACGCAACCCCGGCGCCCCATCCCCGACGCGACCGACCGTGGCGTGACAGGCGGGGATGTTGGGTGCGTCCACACGCTCACCACCAGCGACGGCGTATACCATGACATCCCCCAGCCCACGAAAAGGGAACGCAAACGCCTCCTCCATCTGCAACGCAAAATAAGCCGGCAGGACCGCATCAACAAGGCCCGCGGAATCAAACACGTGCGCGACAGCAAACGACGCGAGAACACCCGCCGCGAATACAACAAGCTCGCCGAACACATCGCCAACAGGAAAAAGGACTGGGTGGAGAAAACCAGCCTCCAACTCACGCTCGACAACACGGTCGTCGCCTTGGAGGACATCAAACCCAAGAAGATGACCCGCCGCACGAAACCCAAACCCGACCCCGAACATCCCGGCCAATACCTGCACAACGGGGCCACGGCGAAAACCGGACTGAACCGCAGCATCCTCTCCAACAACTGGGGCATGCTCCGTACCCGCACCCAACAGAAAGGACGGCTATACCAATGTGACGTGATCCTCGTCAACCCCGCCTACACATCCCAAACCTGTAGCATGTGCGGCTACACGGACAAACGAAACCGCAAGAACCAAGCGGTATTCCAATGCGTCCGATGCGGCCACGCGGACAACGCCGACCACAATGCGGGCAGGGTGATCATATTCCTGGCACTCGGATGGCAACCACACCATCCCACCCCGGACGAGGGGTCAAGACGCGGAGCCACCCACAGGGCACAACCGGCCATGAGGCCAACCGTCGCCCAAGGGGGCGGAAACGTCAAGCCTGTCACTATCCCCGAGATTCATACCACACGGCAATGCCTCGGGGAATAAACAGAATCCCGTCCATTCACGGACGGGAGCATGTCAACGGTTCGATACTGTTCGTGGGTGACATCCACGACAAGGGGAGCGTCGTCTGCCCGGCGATAGAGCATCATCTGATGGAGACGGACGCGACCACGGTCATCCTGCTGGGCGACCTGCTCAACGACTGGACGATGTCGGCGAAGGGCGAAATCAACGAGTTCCGCATCCTGCACGACCATGTGCAGGCATGGCGGCGGAACGGTGTCGACGTGCGCGTGCTGCTCGGCAACCATGACATCATCTACCTGACGCCGCCGCGCAGCCGTGACCGGTACCGGCTGAAGGCCGTCAGCCCCGGCTACCGGGCGGACGCGCATGAGACCATCCGCCCCATGCTCGTCGAACTGGAGCCGCAGGTCGCATACGGCGTGGAATTGGCCATGTTCCCGGGCGAGCGGCAGGTATTGTGCACGCACGCCGGGGTCACGAACGACTGGGTGGAATGGTGCGACCATGTGCTCGACTCCCAGCCCGAAGAAACGACCGCCGTCGGATTGGCCGACTGGCTCAACCAACTGTTCCAAGAGCATCCGATGACGTTCATGGAACGCGTCGGGGTCGTGCGCGGCGGCGGCTACCGGCGGGGAGTCAGCCCGTTGTGGGCGGACAAGACCGAAACCGAACGGGAGCCGCGCCCGCACGACATCATTCAAATCGTCGGACACACGCCCGTCACCACGATTACCCCCGCCTCGTTTTCGGCGGCGTACCCGTCCATCTGGTACTGCGACACCATGAGCGACGACAGCCACGGCAACCACCTGGGCGACGCGACGATGCTCCTCTACGACGCGCACACGGGACGATTCAACACCCTCGAATGGCCCGAACACGTGGATAGGAACGCGTGATGGACGGATTGAACCTGACCTTATGGTTTGAGGAGTCGGGCGTCGATTACGGGAACTAGCAAGTGTCGTCGTTCACGGTGGGATCGTATTCTTCATCTCCGCCGTCGCCACCACCACCTCTTTTCTTCAGCTTGCTATTCAACGGTTGGTACGAGGATAATTCGGACGGAGACCATCAAGGAAACTAACGGTGACCATTTGGAGGTGGAACCGTAAGCGGCATAGACTCAAGAGGTTTAGACGAAGATTAGTGACCAGACCTCGCAAGCATGCTCATGCGCATTCACTTCCCACCGGTGTTATAATCCTCAACCTATTGGCTCTAGCGACCACTTAACGGGCTCTTCCGGTTTTCGTGTGTGACGGGTGTGGGAGAGCCTGTAAAAGGCGGTGTCGCGATCGGAATGCGGGGCGTATGTTCTTCCCGATTGAGGCTATATTGGAGATAAGGATAAAAGGAGGGGACATGTTGGTGGTCATCATTGTTTTTCTTGTCATCTGTTCGGCGTTGATGTTTTATCTCTGGTGGATTTGCCGCAAGGATGGTTTGGCGTTGAATGCGGTCGCCGGTATCAAGACCATGCAAACGATGGCTTCCGAGGAGACGTGGCTGTACATCCATCGCAAGTACTGCGCTGTGTTTTGCGTGGATGGCGTCATCGTCGCAGTCATGTGCGTGGCGCTCGCGGTATATGCGCTGGCGACCGGCGACGTCAACGGCGGACAGGGCAACCTGTGGTGGATTGCATTGCTGGTCGGCTGTGTGGCGCTGCTGGCGACTCTGATTCCAGTCGGGATCGTGGCCGATCGTGACGCGGCACGATACAACAAGGAGCACGGGCATGCCCCCTTGCGATGATCGACGACCGCGTATCCGGAAGCCGTGACGGAGATTGGCGCAGCCGTTCGTCGCGCTTTCCGGGACGGTGGTCGGTCATCTTGGATTTGAACGATTCAAGGCCTATGGGAACCGGATGTGATGTTTTCGATGGTGCTGGAGACCCGCACCGGAAAACTCATAAAGGACCGTAGGGAAAACCGAAACACCCGTCACACACGAAAACCGGAAGAGTCACTTAACGCAATGCGAACCATCCTCGAGGCCCAGTCGCTTGTCTTCCGGGTGCATGCTGCATGCATCATTCGTTTTATGATGTACGTGTGAGTGAGAGAAGCAGTCAGCCGGATGATTATGTCTCGCTTGGCATCGTGGACAACGACCCCTTCGCCCTGCAGGCCATGGACGCCCTCATTCGCAGGCAACGGCCGCCGATCGACATCGTCTGGACCTGCCTGTCCGGCACCGAGGCACTGGAGTTCTGTTCGACCATCGCATGCCCTCGGGTGGTGCTTACCGATGTGTGGCTGGAAGGGATGGACGGTTTCGAACTGTCCCGGCGGATCGGGCTCAGGTTCCCGGGCGTCGGGGTCGTGGGGGTTACGGCGTTCGCCGTCCCCGAGGGCGATGCGATGCCGGGCGGATCGCGGATGGATTCGGTCCTCAGCAAGGACGCGCCAATCGAGGAGATCATACGAGCGGTGGGTGCTGCGGGCGGGTCGCCCGCCCTGTCGCAGTGGACTTCGGGCGATCAGTCGTCGCCTCTGTCGCGTATGGAGCTCCGGGTCGTGCGAATGGTCTCGAGAGGGTTCACCTACGCGGCCATAGGGCATCAACTGCACATCAGCGAGCAGACCGTCAAAACGTACATGCGACGCATATTCGAAAAACTCGACGTGCGCACCCGTTCCGAGTGCATCGCATATTGCGCGCTGCAAGGGTGGCTGGCATGAACGTCCGCATCGACGGGAGGCAGGACGGCCCGCCGGATGGGGGGCGGGCGCGCATCGGCGTCAACAGCCGGTACGTACCGGGGACGGTGGCGTGCCTGACGCTTGCCGCGGCGGAGCTGGCGCTCTACCCGTCCTTCACTCCGGCGGGCCTGGTGGTGTTCCCCATTTATGTCGTCCTTCTGATTTGCCTTCCGTTCAGCCCGTTCCGCGCATCGACGGCGTTGTGCATGGTCGGCATGGCGTGCCTCATGCTTCCGGTGAGGGTCGAATGCCCCACCTGGTATTGGGGCGTGTGGTTCGCTTTGGGGGCGATGAGCCCGGCCTGCGGGTCGGTTGTTCCGGCGGCGATGTTCTCGATCGTCGAATCGGTCATCGCCTTCGCCAGCAACGCCTCTCACGGCATGTCCATTCCCTCTGCCGTGACCATGTCCGCGACCTTCCCGGTGGCGGCCATGGTGGGCGTGTATTTCCTGGAGCATGCAAGGGCCGTCCTTCTTCGTGCCCAGCGGGAGGCGGATCGGGAGCGGATCGAGCAGCAGGGAAGGATACTCGATGCGATGCGTTACCTGCACGACGAGGTCGCCGGGGACATCACCTACGCGATACAGCTGACCCGACTGGACGATGCGGCGGGTTCGGGGAACAGGACGGAGGGACACGGCCATCCGAATGAGATCGAGCGAATCCTGTCCCGCACCCTGCGGTCCGTCCGCGCCGCGTCCATGGACCCGCAGGAATGGCACATGCGCGGGGGCCCGTTGCGCGACGGGACCGCTGAGCATGCGCACTACCGTCTGTTCCTGGTTCTGCGACGGCATCGGGAGAGGCTTGACCGACTGGGTTTCCGGGGAGGGACGGCGGTCGTAGGAACTCCCGCGGTGCTCACCGTCGCAGCGGTCGACTCGATCACGTCGATGAGCGACGAGATTCTCAGCAACATCGTCTCGCACGGCATCCCGGGCCCGTATTCGTTCGTCATCATCATTTCCATGGATGGCGGAGTGCACATCGTGTCCGCGAACCGGGCGGAGGCGGGCGGACGGACGCCGGGCGAACGGGGGCTGGGGCTGCGTCTGGTCCGACGGACGGCGCGGACGATGCACGGCGAGGTCGCCGTCTCGTCCCAGGACGGTGAGTGGACGGTATCTGTGTTCATTCCCCCGTCCCGGGAGACCCTACTTGCCGCATAGCCATTCCAGCAGCGGCGGACAGTCGCCGTAGCGCATCTCAACGTCCGGCATGTCCCCGACGCCGGGTTGACCCGCGTCAATGGGACCCGCGAACGCCGCCGTCGGCAGCACGAATCCGATGCACAGCATGCCGGCAATCAATCGTTTCATCACGTCACCTTTCCTTGACCATCTTCTCCCGGCATATCATCGCCGCATACCGCCGTTCACATGCCGCGCGGCGAAAAGAATATACTTTCGTGCGACAAAAGCTGGATATCCCCTAGGAGAGTCCCGGACCGGAGGGACTTAGTATGACGGAATGGGGAGTCACCCCCTTCCATCAACGAAGATTAAGGAGATACGACCATGAAATCGAAGACAGGAACTTCCTCATTCACAGCCCGGGCCCTTTGGACGCTGGTCGCCGTCTGCACATGCGCGCTGACGTTCGTGTTCACCGCACCGCCCAGCGCCCAGGCGCTATCCGGCAACTGCTCCGCCGAGATGGTCTACGACGTCATAGGAACCAGGGGGAGGGGCCGCTGCACCTCGCTCGGTTCCGATTCCAAGGCCCAGGTGACGCTCGACATCGCTGGCGGCATCGACCGTCATTCGGAATGGTTCACCGCGACCAACACTGACTACTACACCTCATACTGGACCAACAACGGGCAGGCGTTCAACGGCTACCCCCGCAATGCGCGCGTGGACCTCAGGGCACGCTGACCGTAACGCGGCCCGGACCGCGTTACGGGCGTGGTGTCGCCGCGAACCGGCGACGCCACGCCCTTTCCACGATATCGCAGGCCGCCCGCACCGGACCTTGTCGGCTACGGGTGCGTCGAATGGGAGGAGGTTGTCATGTTGGTGTTGGACGGTGTGGGGTTCTCGTACGGCGCTCGGGTGATTCTGGATGGGGCTGATGCGGTGTTCCCGTCGGGCTCGGCGACGGCTTTGATGGGGCCATCGGGTTCGGGCAAGACCACGCTGCTGCGTCTGATGGACGGTTCGCTCAAGCCGGATGCGGGATTGGTGCTGCTGGATGGCGAGCCGGTGGCGGAGATCGGGCGTGGCGAACTGCTGGGGTCATTATGCATGAGGGTGTTTCAGGACTACCGGTTGGTGCCGTATCTGAGCGTGCGGGACAATATCATGCTGGCGGTGGAGGCCTCTCAACGTCATGGCCGATATCGTTCCCCGGGGTCGGAAGGTGCGACCGTGGATGCGGCTGGGGCGGACGAACTGCTGGACCGGGTGCATCTGCATGGGTACGCTGATCGGGAGGCCGGCGAGTTGTCGGGGGGCGAGCAGCAGCGGGTGGCCATCGCCCGCGCGTTGGTGTTGCGTCCTCGGGTGATTCTGGCGGATGAGCCGACCGGCGCATTGGATGAGGGGAACACGATGGTGGTGGCCGATCTGCTGGCGGATATCGCGCGAGAGCGGGACGCGGTCGTGGTGGTTGCCACGCACGACCCGGTGGTGGCTCGCGCATGCGACCGGGTCCTGCGCATCCGCGAGCACGGGCTGGTGGAGTCATGAGCGCGACAGGCCGGGCGACCACGGGATACCTGCGCGCGCATCGGATGCCGGCCGCGCTGCTGTTCGTCGCGTCGCTGCTGTGCGCGTTGCTGCCGGTCGTGGCGCTCGGCGGTTTGAACGCGTACATGGGCGCGGTTCGGGAGGGCGCGGCCGGCCGGTTCGGCGGGTACGCGTACCAGGTGTCGGGCGGCAGCGGCGAGGTGGCCGCCATGATGGCGGGGCATGTCGCGGACGGGACGGCGGTCGCGGCGCTGTCCGCGCGCGGATCGCTGGGCGTGAACACCGGTGGGCAAACGCGTCGGACCGTGGGCGAGGTGTCGTTCCTGACCGGCCCGTCCCGGTACGGCACGCTGGTGGAGGGCCGGCAGCCGGAACGCGAGGGCGAGATCGCGCTGTCGCCGGCGGCGGCCGGGCAGATCGGAGCCGTCCCCGGTGACACGGTGACGGTCGGATGCGACGACGCGGCGGGCCTGCCGGGCGTGTACTCGCTTGTCGGGCTGGCCGTCGACCCCGCGGACGCCGGCGCGGTATGGGCCGCGGCCGTGACCGCGCCGGACGCGCTGGCGGGATCGGGCCTGTGGCTGACCGACGACCCGTCTATCCCGGAGTCGGGCGTCGTCGCCGCGGAGGCCGGCACCGGCAGCGTGGCCGTGGGTCGTCTGGAATCGAGCGTGCGCCGCGCCGAGGAGTCCGCGCGCTCGCGCGACCTGCCCGGCTACCGGTGGTACGGGCTGGTCCTGTTCGCCGTTGCCGTGTGCGTGCTCACCGCGACGGCTGTCGCATTCCACCGGGCAGGCCCATGCGACGGGCGCATGGTCGTGGACGCGCTTATGGCGTGCGGGTTCCCCGGGCGCGAGGCCCGCTGGACGGTGTTCCGCGGCCTGCTGGCCTGCACGCTGCCCGGCACCGTGGTCGGGATCGCGGCGGGCTACGCCGTGCTCGCCGCGGCGCACGGCACGATCGGAGCCTGGTTCGGCCAGTACTGGCGTTGGACCCTCTCCCCGGAATCGCTGGCCGGAATCGCGTTCGTGGCCGCAACGCTGGCCTGCTCGACCGCGATCTCCTGGCCTGTCCTGTTCCACCGGCCCCCGCGCGCGGGCATGGCACCCGCCCCGGGACGCGCCTGGCCGTGGCACGCCGTGCCCGCCGCGATCATGCTGGCCCTCGCGTGCGTGGCCATCGAACGCTACCATGCGGCCGAATGGACGTTCGGCGGGGTCATGGGCGCGCTGCTGGGCGGGGCAGCGACGGGCGCGCTGCTCGCGTCGCTGCCGTGGCTGGCCCGCACGCCGGCAACAAGCCGCGCGACGGGCCGCCAACGCACCCTGGCCGCGCCCGCATGCGCGCTGGCCCTCCTGCTCCTGGCGGCCGGCTCCTGGTTCAGCGGGCAGATGATGCTCGCCACCGGCGGCCCGGACAACGGCCTGTTCATCGCGAACTACCTCAGCCAACGCGACGTGGACTACCTGGCCCAGGAATACCCCGACGCGATGGCCGGCGCGACCGTGCTGGTCACGCCCGACGAATCCGAACACCTGGTCCGCGCCACGTCGGCCGAGTACTACGAATGCGTCGTCAGGCAAGGCTTCGACGACTTCGCATGCGCCTCGGGGAACGGTCTGATCAACGAGACCACCGTCGCGCTCGTCGACCCCGACTCGCCCCTGGCCGGCCGAGCCCGCGACGACCAGACGGACGAGGACGGCACCACGGGCGTCATTCTGATAGACCCGTCCGACCAGTCGATCGTCGGCTCGGCCCACGTGAGCATAGAGGGCGCCAACCCGCTGCTCGACGCGCAGACGATGCCCGGTCTCGTCCTGGGCATCGGCTCGCCCCAGGCCCTCGAGCTCGGGATCACGCCCGGCAGCCAACGCACCCTGGTCATCACCGACTTCCCCTCGATCGCCTCCGGCACGCGCGACGCGATCCGCTCCGACATCATCAACCGGTGCGGATACGCGTTCATCACCGAACATGACACAACCTCCCTGCGCTCCTACCAGGCCCGCGCGATCGCCATGCCCACGCTCACCGCGATCGGCGCCGCCCTGATCTTCGCCGCCCTGGCCGCCTCCACGCGCCACTCCCAATCCCGGCTGCGCCGCACACTTGGCGAGTTCGGCGCCGGCGGACCACAGCTCGCGCGCCTGTTCGCGCCACAGGCCGCCACCATGAGCATCGGGTCCACAGTCGCCCTCCTGCTCGGCTGGCTCGGCTCCCACCCATGGATCACCGCCCCCTCGCCCGAATTCGGCGACACAGGCCTGTGGTGGCTCATCCCCCTGCCCATCATCCTCACCGAAACCATCATCCTCACCTGGTGGAACAGCCGACCCGAGCCCGACACCACCACCGAATAGCCACCAGCCCATCACCGGGTTGCGGACCTCCGACGACCCGGTGATGGGCTGGTATGCCGCAGCCAAGACCGACACGGCCGGGAACGGCGAGCGGAATCTCATGGAAGCGATATGATGCGCGCAGATACGATGACTGAAGCATGGTTACCGAATGGCAAACTGAAAAGCGGCGCATCCGCTACACGGATCAGGTGAACAAGGATGGACACCCTTACATCGGTAATCCCATACGGGGCACCGCCCGCGTCGCAACACCGTTGAAGAAGACGGTCGCATCGCTGCAAGACACGATGGAGGACACCGGATACACCGAGGATATGAAGCGCACGGACGGGTTCGATGAGCAGGCCATCGAAGCGTTGCCGCTGTTCACCCACAAGCCGCAAGAGTCGTATATGGAGTACGTGCGCCGACTGGCCCCCAATCCGGTCGCTTGGCATGTCAAGCTCGCTGACAACATGAATCTTGACCGTTTATCCGTCGGAGTCGGGATTCGGGGGGCATCCGCCGACGCATGGGTAAATGCATGAAGATGAACAAAATACCTGCTCTTGAACCTCCGGACGATACACCCGTCCCGGTCGCCGACTCCAGCTCGGACGGACAACCTTACCCGCTCGAAGACCGCACGGACAGCCTAACCGGACGGTGGCCATCGAACGAGGATGAACGGCAGTGAGCCTGAAGACCATCACCACATACGCGTTGGGATGCGACTGGTGCCACCGTCGCATCCCCGACCGGGAAAGCGGCCTCGTCGGCTGGGACACAGTTGACGGCATCAACGCGGAGTTGCAGGACGATTACGAACAATGGGGCGTCACCGCGGATGGCTGCCACTGCTGCACCGACTGCCTCAACGTCACCGACGACGACCGGTACGTGACACCCGACGGGCTGACGGTCGAACCGTTGGACGCCATCACCATGCCGAACAACGGGAGGAGGAAACGCGATGATAGATGTTAGCGTCCACTACGCGCACTTCTGGGACAATCCCGGCTTCCACCCCGCCATTATCGGAGCGCTCCTGCTGGCGGGTGCCATAGCCGTCAAACTGTTGGTTCCAAGGATGGAGCCGTTGAGCGGCGGTAACGTTGCTACTCTATTGTGTGGTATGTTCGGAGCCTTTCTCTTCTTCCTTGGCTGCGTGGTTATGTTCTCCCCGACGTTCGACACCGGCAAACTCGAATCCGCGTACGGCATCGAACAACTCGAATGCTCCACCTGCGCCTGCACATGGCTGAAAGACGGGCAGCCAGCGGCGGGCACGCTCGTCAGGCGGGGCGACATGGCGGGGCTGCTGGACTCGAACCAGACACCGCTGCCGATAATCGGGGAGGAGCCGTGATGATCGGGCCGCTCCGGCTCGTCGCCTACCTTGCTCTCGTCCTGCTGGTCGCGCCGGCGCTGGCGGACCTGTACGCCGACCTATGTGCGCGGCTGGTCGTCCGACTCGAATGCTCGCCGGACTCGCGTATCTCGGCTGGATGCTGTAGAGCATCGAATTGAATCAATCCCAACCGGAATCAACGCGAAGGAGCTCTATGGATACCGCGGGTACGCGCATTGTTCAATGACCGACCTGTTTCGATTCGAACAGCCGGAAAACGCCAAGGTCAAGCTCAACAGGCATCCCTGAGAATCAGAACCGTTTCCGCGAAGGATAATGGTTTCTCTTTTTTCGTCATGAACCTGTATTCCCCGTCGTGTTCGGAGCCGAGCGGGCGCCATGCTTGTTACCGTCGGTTGACGATTCGCCCGGTGTCGTCGATGAGCCGCGCGCGGCCGCCGGACACGCTGATTCGGCCGATGATGACGCGTCCGCACGGGTCGGTCCAGGCGACGCGCATGCCGCGTATCGGCGTGACGGGCGTTATCGTGCGGTTGATGCGGCGGATCAAATCCAGTCGCCATGCGCGGCGCCTCCAGGGGGCGGCCGGTCGCGGCGGGCAGGATACCCAGTCGGATGCGGGCGGGGGCGGCGGGACGAGCCGTCGCGCCGCCGGGCGAACGGCCCGGCCGACCGTGTGGAACGGTATGGTGCCGATGGGGTCCTCCAGTTCGGCGATCCGGTGGGCGAGCATGTCGATGCCGGTCAATCCGCGTCCTCCCAGTCCACGCCGGGCAGGATGGCGAGGATGTCGTCACTGCGGCGGCCCGCGTCGTCGCAGACGGGCGTCCCCGCGCACCACCATTCCCCGTTCCGATGCTCCAACGGGCCGTTGAGCGTTTCGCCGTCCGCGCGCAGGACGACGACGGCGCGCCCGTTCTCGAGCATGCCCAGCATGCGCGAGCGGAGGATCCGGTCGGCCTGTTCGGGCGCGAAGCGTTGCGCCCACAGCATGAGCACGCCCGTTTCGGGCGGTTCGCCCTCGTCCGTCCACCCGTCGTCGGCGAACGCGACGAGCACGTCCAGGCATTCGCGGCAGACGACGGCCATGCCGTCATGGCAGGCGATCAGGCCGCGCAGTCCGGTGGCGGGCGTGGAGCAGACGAGACAGTCGACGACGGTTTCGGGTTCCGCGTCGACCGGATACGCGTCCATGCGGCCGCGGAGACGGTCGCGCAGGCGGATGAGCGTGCGGATCGCATGCCGGTTCCACCCGTAGCGGTTCAGGAGCCGGCGTGCGGCATGTCGTTCACGCGGCCCGTGGCCGAGCAGGGAGATGGCGGTCAGCTGGAGGCTTTCGGCGATGCTCAGCTCCCCGTTCTCCGCATCCGCCTTGGGACCGTGCGCGCCCCAGATGGGGAGGACGGCGCGCGAGCACGGGTCGCAGAGCTCCGCGGTGCGCGTGTGGTGGTCGCCGACGCTCAGGTGCGTGTGCTCGCGTCCCGCGGGGATGGGCGTATGGCAGACGGCGCACTCCTGGTCGAACGGGTAGGTTTCGCGGGTCGGCTGCAAGCGTTCCGCTCCTTTCCTTGCATGTCGTGTTCCTGTCCGGGGGTTATGCGTCCGACGCATACGCGACGGGCATGAAGCGTCTCGTCCTTGTGCTTGCCGTGATCGTGCTCGTCCTGGCCTGGTGGCTGGGCGTGGCCCTCGCCCCGGTCATCGTCGTGCCGGCGCGCCCACGCGGGGCGAGGAACCGGACGAACCGCGCCGTCGCGGCGTTCATCGGCGAAATCGGGGCGACGGAGGAATGAAACGCGCGTACCCGCATGCCCTGTTCGACGTGAACGAGGGGAAGCGTCGCGCGCTGCTCGCATTGTTCGCCCCGTTCCGCGAGGCGTTGGGCGAGATGGCCTCCCACTGGCGGATGCGGCTCCTGCACGGCGACCAGCCGTCCAGATACGTGGGGTTGCCCGACAACAGGAGGGTCGCGGGATTGTCCGCCCGGCAGATGAGATCGGTCGGCAACATGACGCGCAACATGATTCTCTCATGGCAGGCATTGCTGGAGGACGCGATACGCGGCCTCATCAACCAATCCACGTTGACCCCATGGGAGAAGACCATACTGAACCGCATCAACGTACGCCACGCATGGTGGTCGGACGGTCTCGAACTCCCATGGACGCCGGACGATGACGGGGAGCTGCGTCCCACGCGCAAAGGCGACCGGAACGTGGTCACGCTCCCGGTCGGCCCCGACCTGCTGAAACTCGCACGCCGACTCGCCAAGCACGCGATGAAGCTCAACCCGTATCCGGATTTGCGACGGACGGACACGCTCATCCTCGACTCCATCGTAGCCAAGCCCACGCGCCCCGAAACCCCGAACCCGCACGTCTCATGGTGGGTGAAAATCAGCACCCTCCAAAAAGGCCGTCCGGTCAACATCCCGTTGAAGCCCAACGAATACTTCGAACGCGAATACGAAATGACCGTCGAACAGGGCGGCGGGCTATGCGGCGTCATCCAGCTCCACCATGCCGACGATGGCACGCTCCTCATCTCACTGGTCACCGATACCCCGGACGCGCCTCTCCGCGACCACGGGCAGACCATCGGCATCGACTTCGGCATGGCCGACGCGCTCTTCGCCACCAGCAGCGGCGAACTGCTGGGCGGGAAAATGCTCCGCACACTCCGCCGACTCGACCAACGGTTGAACGAACAGGCCGCATGGTTGCAGAGACGCGGCATCAAACCCACGCGCGACCCCGGCTATCGGAAACTCCAGAACCGTATCCGTAGCATGGTCCGCAACGAGATAGGACGCCAGCTCAACCTCTCGCCAACCGTAAGGGCGAAGCCTACATACGTCGGCTCATACTCGAAAAACTCGATTTCCGTTACGGCGGCATGAGCCGTCGGATGAACAGACTCATCACCAGAACCGGACGAGCCTGCCTGAAGCAACGCCTCCAAGCGCTCACCGAAAAGCATGGCATACAGGTCACGCTCGTCCCACCCCAATACACGTCACAGGAATGCTCGGGCTGCGGCTACGTCAGCAAACGCAACCGCAAAGACCGCAGCCGCTTCAACTGTCGCTTCTGCAACAGGAAGCTGCACGCCGACATCAACGCGAGCCGTGTCGTCAAGTCAAGAAGTTCTTGGCAGCAACCCGACAACACAGGCCCCCAAAGCCGGCGAAACACCTTCCGAATGCTCGACCTGCGATTCCGTCAACGATGGAACATCAGGCCGACACAAGGAACGGACGCGGACGTTACAGGCGCTCCGCGCGTAGCCCAAACCGCATCATCCAACGGAGCGGGCCGCGAAAACGGGATATGCGCATAAAAACGCATAAAACCGACAACTGCGCGCGTGTACGCTCCTGACGCCGACCGACCGGGGTGTGGCGGGCGTCGCCGCGGATGCGGTCACCCCGCAGGGTTCGCGCCTGGAGACCGTGTACTCGTGGCTCGACATGTTCGAACGGTTGGGGCACGCCGCGCCGGACATGCGCGCGGCGCGGCGGTTGATGGGATTGCTGAACGGCTAGCGCGCGTCGAGCGTCGCGTCCATAAGGGCCGCGGTCCGCGCCCATGCGGCCGGATCCAGTCCCGCGTCGTGAAGCTCCCTGCTGGTGCGTCGCCGTTTCGCGCCCGCCCGGTAGGCGGCGCGCTGCATGTCCATGAGTTCGCGGCGGGTGATCAGGATCTGATCGTCGCCGCCTGACATGGTCTGCGGGTAGCGTTCCTCCAGTTCGTCGTCGAGAATGCTCATCGTCTTCTCCTTATGTTGTTTCGCGGATCGTTGCGATGGGCATGGCATGCGTCCCGACGGGCGTAGGCCCCTAGTCGCGTTCGCAGCGAAGGGGCGCGCCTCCCATGGCGGCGAACAGGGCGGGCGCCCGTCCATCCCGCGGCCGCTCCAACACGATCCGGTCGCAGCGGGTGGGCGTGACGCCGCACGGCCAGCGGCCCAGGAGCGTGTCCGCGTGCGGGGTGCGGAACAGGAGGATGAGCCGCGTCCCGTGTTCCGCGGCGCGGCGCAGCCGGTCGCGGAACAGGGCGCGCCTGTGGGCGGCGTCGCGCATCGCCGCGTTCCATGCGGCGATGCGCGGGTTGTTGCGCGGGTTGGCGATCGGCTCGTCGGGGCCGCGCAGCCAGTATTCCATGCCGTCCACGGCGATGCGCGCGGGGTGCGCGTCGGCGGCGGCGAGCGCGCCGTCCAGGTCGTCGCGGCCCGCGAACCGGATGCCGTCGGGGATGGGCGGGATGTGGCTGGAGGCGACGTTGACGTACGCGTCGCCGGGGTCGAGGAGGCGGGTCAGGAGCGTGCTGCCGCCGGTGCGGGCGGGCGCGGTCACGATCAGATGCCGGTCGGCGTGCCATGCGGCGGGCGTGCCGTCCGCCGCATGCATGGGAAGGATGTCGTTCACGGGTCGCGGCTATGCGGGGACGCATGCGCGTGCGCATGATGCTGAACGCGGTGAGGATGATGACGTTGGAGCCGGATCTGAGGGTGGCGGGCATGATCCGCGCGGAGCATGCGCTGCGCGCCATGGGCGTGGCGGGCGTCGCGGCGGCGCGGGAGGCGGGCGTGCCCGACGATGCTATCCGTCACGCGTTGGAGCGTCGCCGTTGGGACCGGTCGCCGGCCGGCTTCGGTCTCATGCTGGACGGTTCGGACCTGTCGTTCACGGCGTTCGCGGTGTCGATCGGCGCGGTGCGGGATGTGCCGGTCCGTTCGGGCGCGCCCCTGCCGGATGGGATGGAGTGCGCACGGGCGTTCCTGTATGTGGGCGACGACGAGCTGCCGCGCCTGTCCCTGTATCCGCCGGTGCGGACGCATACGCACGGCTTGTGAAGGACATCATCGAATTCGATCATGGGATCAGGCTGTCGCACGGCGACTGCCGGGATATGCTGGCCGGGCTTCCGGAGGGGTGCGCGGACGCGTGCGTGACGGACCCGCCGTATGAGATCAATTTCATGAACCCGGCGTTCGACCGGACGGGCATCGCGTTCGACCCGGATTTCTGGCGGCTCGTGTACCGGGCGCTGAAGCCGGGCGGGCATGTGCTCGCGTTCTCGGCGTCGCGCACGTATCACAGGATGGCGTGCGCGGTGGAGGACGCGGGCTTCGAGATCAGGGACCAGATCGACTGGATCTACGGCAGCGGCATGCCGCACGGTTCGGACGCGGCGCGCCTGATCGACGACCGGTTGGGCGTGGAGCGGCATGTGACGGGCACGTACACGACCCATGGCACCGGGTATTGGTCGGGAGGCGGGTTCGGCGTCAGCGCGACGAACGGCGGGGAGGCGCCCCGCGAGTGGGATGTCACGGAGGCGACCAGTGACGAGGCGAAGCGGTGGGACGGGTGGAACACGGCGTTGAAGCCCGCGCATGAGCCGATCGTCCTGGCGCGAAAGCCCCTGGACGGGTGCCTGGCGGACAATCTCATGGACCACGGGTGCGGCGCGTTGCATGTGGACGCGTGCCGCGTCCCGTTTCGCGGCGAGGATGACCGGGCGAAGGCCGCGTCCGGCACGGTCCATGTCCGCGACAACAAGGTGTACAACAGGGCGCGTCCCAGTCCGCCGTACGAGGCGGACGCGCGCTTCCCGCCGGACGTGCTCCTCGACCCGGCGGCCGCGGACGTGTTGGACGCGCAGAGCGGCGTCACGGTCAGCCGCAAGGGACGGCCCCGCGCCAGCATCAAACCCGGGGCTGGGTGGGGGATGACCCATACGGGCGCGGAATACGATGACATGGGCGGGGCGAGCCGGTTCTTCCCCGTCTTCCGGTATGAGGCGAAGGCCCCGTCGTCGGAGCGGCCCCGGGTGGACGGCGTATTGCATCCGACGGTGAAGCCGGTCGCGCTGATGCGCTGGCTGGTCCGTCTGGCCGTCCCGCGGGACGGGCTGGTGGTGGAGCCGTTCGCCGGTTCGGGCGCGACCCTGCAGGCGTGCGTCATGGAGGGCGTGCGCTGCGAGGCCGCGGAGATGGACGCGGATTACGTGCGGCTGATCCGCGAGCGCATGAGCCGTGACATGCAGACGGGCCTGTTCTAGGCGGGTCCGCCGACAAGGCGGAGCAGCCCGTCCGGGCTGATGAGCGCGCGGCGCGGCGTGGGCTTGCGGTAGGGGAGCGTCCCGTCGCTCATGAGCCGGTGGACGTGCCGGGTGCTGACGCGGAGGATGCGCGCCGCGGCCGCCACGTCGGGCCAGCCGTCGATCGTCTCGTACGTGTCCAATGGGACGCCGGTCAAGCGCATGGCGTCGTCGGCGCGGATGAGCGTGACCCGTCGGGTCGGATGGTAGGAGGGGAGGCGGAGGTCGTAGACGTGGCGGAGGCTGCAATCCAGGAGTTCCGCGAGTTCTGCGGGACGGTGGAGTATGGGCATGCTCACGGTGGTCATGACCGTGCGTATGCGTCGGCGCGACACGCCGATTTGCGTGTTGGACGCGGGTGCGTGTAATGTACCCATCCGTGACCTGCTGAGGTCACGAAAGCCGGGGAGGCCAATGCTTCCAAGGGTTTCCGCAGGTTTCGCGGAGAGCCGCCGGATGATTATAACGGAATAGGTGCTTGGGTGATTGGCGCAGCGGCTAGCGCACTTCCTTCACACGGAAGGGGTCGTAGGTTCGATTCCTACATCACCCACTGGGCTCCCACTTCTCACGGTGGGAATCCTTTGCGGACATAGCTTAGTTGGTAAAGCGCAACCTTGCCAAGGTTGAGACCGCGGGTTCGAGTCCCGTTGTCCGCTCCATGATCGGCCGTCATGCCTGATGGTATGGCGGTTTTTTCATGCCCCGGGCGGTTGGCGCAGTGGTAGCGCACTTCCCTGACACGGAAGGGGTCACAGGTTCGAGTCCTGTACCGCCCACCGGCGATCCATGAACCCATGCGGGTCCCGGGTCCGGGCTAATGTACCAATTCGTGAACCCACGGTGTCCAAATCGGAAAACAGCCTTGGAATACCGCCGTTTTGGGACGGTTTGGCGGGAACTTGTATCGCCCACTCACGGAGGAGACTCCGTATAACTGAAGAGATTACGGGTGATTGGCGCAGCGGCTAGCGCACTTCCTTCACACGGAAGGGGTCGTAGGTTCGATTCCTACATCACCCACTGGGCTCCCACTTCTCACGGTGGGAATCCTTTGCGGACATAGCTTAGTTGGTAAAGCGCAACCTTGCCAAGGTTGAGACCGCGGGTTCGAGTCCCGTTGTCCGCTCCATGATCGGCCGTCATGCCTGATGGTATGGCGGTTTTTTCATGCCCCGGGCGGTTGGCGCAGTGGTAGCGCACTTCCCTGACACGGAAGGGGTCACAAGTTCGAATCTTGTATCGCCCACCCACATCCTTCCCGATTCTTCTGCCCCGATTCTTCGGCATGACGATCATCCATATGGCACCCGCCGTCCATCTCACGCCATCGTACCCGACCCCGACCAACGCCGAGGCCCAGGTTCCGACACCATACGCACCGCGGAGATCATCGGACAGAACCATACCAACATGCCGCTGAAGCGCGACCGGCCGCCCCGAGACATGCCTTGTCGTACGCGCCCCCTATCGTGTGTACTGTCGACACCACAGTCCAGGTCTGCACATTGGTACCGCGGACCCCGATAGCAAAGGACATCCCATGGCTGAACAAACCATCTCCATCACGATCAACGACGAACGGAAGGAGGTGGATGCAAGCCTCACCGGAACCGAACTGTTCGCCGAGAACAAGGACATCATCGCCGTGCGTCTGAACGGCGAACCCCGCGACCTGTACACGCCGCTGCACGACGGCGACGTGGTCGAACCGATCACCCTCGACAGCGAGGATGGTCTGGCCATCATGCGCCACTCGGCCACGCATGTCATGGCCCAGGCGGTCCAGGAGATCCGCCCGGACGCCAAGCTGGGCATCGGTCCGGTCATCAAGAACGGCTTCTACTACGACTTCGACGTCAAGGATCCGTTCACCCCGGAGGATCTCAAGGAGATCGAGAAGCGCATGCAGCGGATCATCAAGTCCGCGCAGTCGTTCCGCCGCCGCGCGGTCACCGAAGAGGAGGCCCGCGCCGAGGAGGCCGACCAGCCGTACAAGCTCGAACTGATCGGAGACAAGGAGGCCGCGCTCGACCCCGAGGCCGCCACCGAGGTCAGCCAGGCCGAGCTGAGCATGTACGACAACGTGGACCGCGAGGGCAACACCGTCTGGAAGGACCTGTGCCGCGGCCCGCACCTGCCGAACACCCGCTTCATCAAGGCGTTCAAGCTGGAGCGCGTGGCAGCCGCCTACTGGCGCGGCTCCGAGAAGAACCCGATGCTGCAACGCATCTACGGCACCGCATGGGCCAGCAAGGATGACCTGAAGGCCTACATGCAGCGCATGGAGGAGGCCGCCAAGCGCGACCACCGCAAGCTGGGCCAGGAGATGGACCTGTTCTCCTTCCCGGAGGAGCTGGGCCCGGGTCTGGCCGTGTTCCATCCCAAGGGCGCGGCGATCATCAACGCCATGCAGGACTACTCGCGCGAGATGCACCGCAAGCACCACTACAGCTTCGTGCAGACCCCGCACATCACCAAGGGCCATCTCTATGAGATCTCCGGCCACCTGCAGTGGTACAAGGACGGCATGTACCCGCCGATGCGCATCGACGAGGAAAAGGACGAGAACGGCAACATCGTCAAGCAGGGCTTCGACTACTACCTGAAGCCGATGAACTGCCCGATGCACAACCTGATCTTCCGTTCCCGTCAGCGCTCCTACCGCGAGCTGCCGCTGCGCCTGTTCGAGTTCGGCACGGTCTACCGCTACGAGAAGTCCGGCGTGGTGCACGGCCTGACCCGCGTGCGCGGCCTGACGCAGGATGATTCGCATATCTACTGCACCCGCGAGCAGATGCGCGACGAGCTGAAGAACCTGCTGACCTTCGTGCTGAACCTGCTCAAGGACTTCGGCCTGAACGACTTCTACTTGGAGCTGTCCACCAAGGACGAGCACAAGTTCGTCGGCTCCGATGAGATCTGGGAGGAAGCCACCAACACGCTGGCTGAGGTGGCCAAGGAATCCGGGCTCGAACTCGTGGCCGATCCGGGCGGTGCCGCGTTCTACGGTCCGAAGATCTCCGTGCAGGCCCGTGACGCGATCGGCCGCACCTGGCAGGTCTCCACGATCCAGCTGGACTTCAACCTGCCCGAGCGCTTCGGCCTGGAGTACATCGCCGCCGACGGCACGCACCAGCGTCCGGTGATGATTCACCGCGCGCTGTTCGGCTCGATCGAGCGTTTCTTCGCCATCCTGCTGGAGCACTACGCGGGCGCGTTCCCGGCGTGGCTGGCCCCGGTGCAGGTGCTCGGCATCCCGGTGGCCGACGAGTTCGCGCCGCATCTGGCCGGGTTCGTCAAGTCCCTGGAGGACGAGATGGTCCGTTGCGAGATCGACTACTCGGACGACCGCTTCGGCAAGAAGATCCGCAACGCCTCGAAGTCCAAGGTGCCGTTCATCCTCATCGTCGGCGAGGAGGATATGTCCAAGAACGCGGTGAGTTTCCGCTTCCGCGACGGCAGCCAGCTCAACGGCGTGCCGGTGGATCAGGCCAGGGCCTGGATCCTGGAGGCCATCGCCAAGCGCGTCCAGATCAACACCGCGGACGATTTCAAGGCCGCGGTCGGCGAGCCGGTCGAAGCCGCCGACGCCGAGTGACGGCGTAGCGCCAACGACTCGATGACAACGGGGATGGAGCGGACTGTTCCATCCCCGTTCCGTTAGGCGTCGCCTACAATATGTGTTGGTGACCAGCGAAGGAGGCAATCATGGTTGATGAGACGACGCACGTGGACGACCCCGCGCAGTTCCCGCCGCAGGAGGATACGGTCGAGCGGTTGTGGACGCCGCAGCGCATGACCTACGTGCTGCGCAATGACGAAGGCAAGGTCACCAAACCCAAGACCAAGGAGTGCCCGTTCTGCGCGGGACCGAACAAATCCGACGAGGACGGTCTGATCGCCTGGCGCGGCACGCATGTGTTCGCCATCATGAACCTGTACCCGTACAACGTGGGGCATCTGATGATCTGCCCGTACCGCCACGTCAGTCTCATCACCGATCTGGACGACGCCGAGCTCTTCGAGTTCGAGAAGGCCACCACGCTGGCGATGACGGTAATGAAGGAGGTCTCGCACCCTGACGGCTGGAACATCGGCATCAACCAGGGCGAGGTGGCCGGCGCCGGCATCGCCGCACACCTGCATCAGCATGTGGTGCCGCGCTGGAACGGTGATGCGAACTTCATGCCGATCGTGGCGCAGACCCGCACGATGCCGATCCTGCTGTCCGACCAGCGCGCCGCCTACGCGCAGGCGTTCGATAGGCTGGCGGCCGACTTCGGTCTGCCGTCCGAGCACTGATTGCACGGATACCGGCGGCCGTTGTACCGTGAACGGGTCGTTGATGCGGATGTGATGCGGGAAACCGGCGTTGCCTGGTTTCGACATACGACTGATATGAGGAGGATATGCGGTGGAACGATTCCGCAGCGGTTGGAAACGTATCATTGAGCCGATTGCGCGGCTGTGTGTAAGGCTGGGGATTAGTGCGAACGCCATGACCGTGGTCGGTTCGGTACTGTCGATCCTGGTGGCGCTGCTGACCGGCGTGACCGGATGGCTGTTCTGGGGCGCGTTCGTGCTGACGATCCTCGTGCTGTTCGATTCGCTCGACGGATCGGTGGCCGCGTTGTCGGGCGGCGGCACACGGTTCGGCGCGTTCCTGGATTCCACGCTCGACCGCATCTCCGACTGGGCCACGCTGGCCGGCATCATCCTGTACGTCAACCTGCACAGCGACCTGTGGTACGACCCGATGGAGACGTCGTTCCCGGACTACATGACCCCGTGCATCACCGGCGTCACGCTGTACGCGATCATGACCTCGTTCGTGACCTCCTACGCCCGCGCCCGCGCCGAATCGGTGGGTTGCGAGGCCAAGAACGGCGTGGCCACGCGCGCCGACCGTCTGACGATCATCCTGATCGGCATGGCACTGACCGGGCTGACCGGACAGATCATCATCCTCGCCGTGGCGATGACGCTGCTGGCCGTGCTCGGCACCATCACCGTCGTCCAACGCATCCTGGAGGTGCGCCGGCAGATGAGCGCGGAATAACCGCCAGCAACGTCCAGTTCTCGTCAATCTGGCCGATGCGGAATATGCCGCCGATTCCCTCTATGCGGCGCCGGTACCGTTCCAGTCCGAAACCATGGCGAGGTGTGTGCTCGGCGCCGTCCCGACTCCTGTCCGACACACATACGCGAATCGTACCGGGGGCGCAGGCCACCGACAGTGCGTATCCGCCCTCCGAATCGGCGTGCGAAGCGATATTGCCGTACATTTCCCTCAGGAACGGGACCAGCAGTTCGACATCAGCATCAGCTAGGCCATCGTCGCGGGTGCATATCAACAACGATTCACCGATGAACCCCAACGTGGCGAGATGCGTGTCCCCGTCGTTCATGACCCCGGTAACGGATGCCGAGTGGACATGCCGTCGGGGCAAGATTCCTGAAGAGAGCCATGTCCCGGACGTCGTGTCAGCAGCGATGTCGTCTGGCTCGTCATCGGCCGTCTGCAGCCAATCGATGAGTTCCCTGATCTGATCCAAAGCGCGATGCACCACGGGGCGGGCCTCCAAGGCGAGGCAATCCCGCCCATCATGGGACGAATCCGCCGTACGGTCGAGCAGCGCGGCGGCAAACGACAACTCATTGGCGATGGAGTCGTGCAGACGTTCCATGACATCTTCGCGCAAAGCCAAGCTTCTGCGGCGACGCTCCGCCAACTGCAACGCCCGATACCGAAACAGCAGCGCTCCCACACCAGCTGCGCTGCCATACCATACGCCGTTCTGCAGCAACGTGGCAATTGTCCATATGGGAGATCCGTTCTGCCCTATGTTCAACGTCATGGCGGAGATGGTCGGCATCATCGCAGCGACAGCTCCACACCATACGTTGCGGTATGCCAGTCGCCCGACAGCGAGCGCCACCGCGGCCATACACGTCGATGGAACCCATTGCACCACGCCGCTATGGATTATGGTGGCGATGTCGGCCGCAGACCACAACACAACCACGAGCCACGGGGCCGCTGTGGACGAAAACGACATCGCCATGACGGCCAGACAGAACATAATACTGCTCACCGTAGGTGGAATGTCCGGCGCAATCTGCCCCAAGGCAATGGTGGATAGCTGCATAACACCCAGCAACCCGATGCCTACCGATGTATAGCCGAACCACCGTAATGCCAACGGTCTGGCAGCACCCTTCACAGCAATCCCTTTCCCGCCAGCAGATAGATCGCCTGGGGGAGCGTACGGGCGTGCAGCTTGTCCATCGCACGTTTCTGATACGAGTACACAGTTGAGACGCCCACCCCCAGTTCTGCGGCAACCTCCTCGGTGGAACAGCCGTGTGCGTATTGGAACATGGTCTGCATCTCACGTGCCGACAGTCGTTGGCCATTCACCGGAATACGCTCGTCGGGTGATGGTTCAGGCAGTATGGCAGAGGCCGTGTCGGGGAATCGGACTCCACGGGATATCGCGGCATCAGTCTGCATCGCCTTGCCACATGTCGCTAAATGAATCGCCGACGGTAACTGCTCGAAAACATGGTTCTTCTCAATCAGCGTCTGCATACCGGCGTCTGCCGCTTCAGCAATGAACCGGCCTGGAGAGTACGCCGTGATCCCAACCAGGCCGATATCCAGACGACGTCGGCGAATCCTTCGACATAGCTCGACACCGGGAATATCGTCAAGGGACATGTCCACGACCATCACATCCGGCAAGAGCCCCTGCGAGGCCAGGCACCGCCGCAGCGCATCCGTACCCAGCTCGGTATGCCACAACACCACACAATCCTTCATCCGGGCGATGGTGGCGGTCAGCCCCTGCAACGAATACGGGTCATTGTCCACCACAGCGACGCGAATAGGATGTTCTATACGTTCTCCCACGCCATCACTATATCGTGTGATGCGCGGAGTAGCGCCATTCGGCGGTTGTTTTGCTATAGCAGCTGCCACACGCTCTTGCACAGAAACAACGCAAAGGTGTTTCCTGAAATAGATACAAATCAATCACAAGGGAAGGATTACCAATGAAGGTAACGCGAAAGAATATGATTGCGACATTGTTGTCTGGGGCTTTGCTGATGGGTGCGGCAATGGCCGCTCCCGCGGCATCGGCAGGAGAATCACCTTCTCCCCGCGCATGTTCACTAGTAGCCAACGTGTGGAAAAGCGGTAACTATGCCATTTTCCAAGGTGGCCGTCAAGGCTGTTCGTCCGCCAAAAACGTCACGGTTCAAGCACGGCGGGATATCGCTATGTGGCCCGATCAGGAATTATCGAGAATCTCGTTTTCCGCAGCTAATGGAACAAGGGAACTTAGCATATGGGGAACAAGTGGTCATTTATATTTCACGCAGACGCAAACCGACGACGGCGAAATCGCCTATTCGACAAGGCTCAAATTTTGACCGGTAACGACTCACGACGACCGCCCCTCACGCCGTACATTGAGTGTACGGGTCTGACCGTTCGGTACCGTAACAATGTCGAGGCGTTGTCACACGTATCATTCCGGATTGGGCGAGGGGCGATCGCCCTGTTGGGCGTCAACGGTGCCGGCAAGACGACGCTGATGCAGGTACTGGCCACTTTGCGGCTGCCCGACGCCGGTGATGTGTCGCTCAACGGTCAGGATGCGTTGTCGTCCGACGGGCGCGACACCGTTCGGAAATCCCTCGGGTATCTGCCGCAGCAGTTTACGTTGTTGCGTTCCGCCACCGTGTTCGACAACGTTCGCTACGCCGCTTGGGCTCATGGTATTCCGGTTGGTGATGTCGACACCGCTGCGGAACGCGCGATCGACATGGTGGGTCTGTCCGGGGAAAGCCAACGCAGGGCGAGGTCGCTGTCGGGAGGGCAGCGGCATCGTCTTGCATTGGCCTGCGCTGTGGCCCACCGCCCTTCAATCCTGTTGTTGGATGAGCCGATGGCAGGACTCGACCCGCTGCATCGCATGCGGATCCGTGATGGTCTGCAACAGATCGCTGCTTCGGCGACCGTATTGTTCAGTACCCATGTCATCGATGAATCCGTCACGCACGCCAACCATCTGCTCATCCTGTCCGCAGGACGGCTGGTCTTCGACGGTACGCCCGACCGATTGTCGAACGCTCCGGGTTCCGTCCCTACCGTCACCGACATAGAACGATTCCTCGGAGATCACCTATGACAGCGCATCTTTCCGCCTCCCGTCGGCACGCATTGCGGAATGTTGTCTGGCCCTCCGCCACGGGCAGGTTATTCCTCGCCGCTGTGGTCATGGTTGCGACACTGGCGCAGACGTTCGGATATGTAACCGCCGCAGTGCCGCGATGGTCGTCCTTCACCGTTGCCTGTCGGGAATCCGTCGTTCTACCGGCATTGGTCGTCGCCATAGCCGCAACGGTATGGGCGTGGGCGTTGCGGCCGGATAACGTCGTCATCGGAAGGTTTCCGGCTTACGGCGTCTCGCAGATGGTCGGCCATATCACACGCACCGTAACCATTTCCGCAGTCTCTGGGTATCTGCTCGGGCTGCTACCGCTGTGCATACGGACGGCGGCACAGGCCACGTTCGCCTTCATCGACCCGTTGACCCTCTGCGCCGCGGTTGCGGGGCTGATGATGGTTGGCGTGATCTCGGTGTGGATTGGTGTCGTCATGCCGACACATTGGGCCTCGGTTGCGGCGGTCGTTGCGGTATTGGCCGCCGCGTGGCTCCCATTGGCGCTCAATCTCACCGTGTTGGCCAATCGGTCCTCAATCCTTGCCCCCGCCCTGATATGGTTCAACGATTTCCCGGGAACCGGATGGCGCGTCACATGGCAGGCGAACATATTCCGCATCGCGCTGTATCTAATCGTCACGTTCACCGCAGACCGTCTGGCACATTCTTGCGTGGATGGTCGTCGAATCAGAATCGCCCCCGACATATGGTGTGGTTCGGTTATCGCCGCAATCGCGGTCATTGCAACGGTTATTCATCCGGTCACCTTGGTGGAATCCGACCAATCAAGCGCACGATGTGACACATATGGCAACGGAACCATCACCATATGCTTGCACCCCGCGGATGAATCAATTCGACAGCAGACGTTCAATCTCGCCAATCGGTTCATGGAGTTGACCGGTTGGAACGAACCAATCCGAATCGTCGAATCGCCGGTAATGACAGCGGGTGATGTAGACGCCGTCATCATCGATTCCCCATCCGGGCGAGCGGATACGGCGACCGTAGATATAACGATTCGCGAGGGGCTGTTGGCAAAGTTCGCAGGATACGACGCCTGCCTGCGAAATGACGGTCCCGTCAGCAACAATGATCCCACTGCAATCATTCGGCTGGTGCACAACGAATTGCGGATCCGGTCGGGAGGGGAGGCGATCCCGATCGGTATCGACGAGACGACGGGCGATACGGTCCTTGATCCGCGTCAGAACCGACTGAGAGACCTGGATGATAGGCGTTTCACGGAGTGGTACGTGCGGAACCGGCAGGCTATTCTGGGCTGCACGGTCACCCCCGAGGCCCTGCCATGACAACAGGACGCACCCTGATGACGGATGTCAGGCTGTTTCTGCTCGGCCGGCGAGCCGCGGCAGCAGTGCTGGTGCTGGCGATGGAGACGTTACTCTGTTACCTGGGTTGGGATGTCGCCATCGACACCTATCTACTGGGGCAGCATGTCAGCCTCCCGCTGGGCACGGCCAACGTGGTGCCGCCGTTGGCGGCCATCAGCGTCGTCGCCTTCTGTTCACCGTCCAATCCCGATGTCGATGCCTTGGCCGCGCCGCGTCTGCACAGGTTTGATACAGTCCTCGTCACCGTGATAAGTGCCTGCGCGGCATCCACGACCGCATTGATGCATCTGGCGTTGACGCTTACTCCCGACTCTCTTGTGCCGCGAATCGACCGGTATTGTGCTTACCCGGGTTGTCTGGCGGAATCGTTCAGCGTTCAGATGCTGATGGGAGAATGGAGCATCGGGCTGCTGTATGCGGCGCTCTCCATCATGGCTACGTCTCTGATTGGCACATTGCCGGGTGCGGCGGCGACCGGTATCGCGTATGCGATTACGGTGGCAGTCGGTTCCTGTCCGCAAATAGCCGTCATCTCGCCGTTGACCGTCGTCACAGCACCCGATCGGGCACCCTGGTGGATGTTCCTCTCTGTGTCGGCGTTCGTTTGCGCCATCGCAATCCACCGCCATAGTCAGAATCTGCGACCAGGAGTCACCCGTCTGGCCACGCATATGGGAGTATTCCCCAATTGTCCTTGATGCGAAATCCGGGCTTTGTCAGCGAATCGCCTTACAATCGTTTCGTTTGCATACTATCCGTTCATCCTGAGGAGCATTATGTCAGGTCATTCCAAGTGGGCGACCACCAAGCACAAGAAGGCCGCCATCGACGCCAAGCGCGGCAAGCTGTTCGCCAAGCTCATCAAGAACATCGAGATCGCGGCTCGTCTGGGCGGCGGCGATCCGGATGGCAACCCGACCCTGTACGATGCGATCGTCAAGGCCAAGAAGGCCTCGATGCCGGCCGACAACATCAAGCGCGCCGTCAAGCGCGGCTCCGGTGAGGAAGCCGGCGGCGCCAACTACGAGGAGATCGTGTACGAGGGGTACGCGCCGGCCGGCGTGGGCCTGATCATCGAGTGCCTGACCGACAACCGCAACCGTGCGGCCGCCGACGTGCGCTCCACCCTGTCCAAGGGCGGCGGTTCGCTGGCCACCACCGGTTCCGTGAGCTTCAACTTCGAGCGCAAGGGCCAGATCGTGGTGCCGTCCGAGGGCGTGGACTACGACAACCTGTTCGAGATCGCGGCCGAGGCCGGTGCCGACGACGTGGCCGATGACGGCGAGGTGTTCACCGTCATCACCGAGCCGGGCGATCTGGTCACCGTCCGCAAGGCCCTGCAGGACGCCGGCATCGACTACGATTCCGCCGATCTCGTGCAGAGCCCGAAGAACGAGGTCGAGCTGAGCCTCGAGGACGCCCGCAAGGTCTCCAAGCTCATCGACAACCTGGACGACCTGGACGACGTGCAGAACATCTACAGCAACTGGACCGCCTCCGACGAGGTCATGGCCCAGCTCGACGAGGAGTGATCCGCACGTGATCATCATGGGCGTCGACCCCGGGCTCACCCGCTGCGGGGTCGGCGTGATCGAAGCCGGCGTGACCCGCCGGCTTTCCTTTATCCACGTGGATGTGGTCCGTTCCGACCCGAAGCTTTCGCAGGATCTGCGTCTGCTGGCCATCTACAACGGCCTGGTGGAGAAGATCGAGCGCTTCGCGCCGGACATGGTGTCGATCGAACGCGTGTTCGCGCAGGAGAACCGCAACACCGTGCTCGGCACCGCGCAGGCCGCGGGGCTGGCCATGCTGGCCGCGGCGCAGCGGGGCATCCCCGTGGCGTTGCATACGCCGACCGAGGCCAAGCTGGCGATCACCGGCAACGGCAAGGCCGAGAAGATCCAAGTGGAGCGCATGGTGGCCCGCGTCCTGGGGCTGAACACGCTGCCGCAGCCCGCGGATGCCGCCGACGCGCTCAGCGTGGCGATCTGCCATGCACTGAGGCCGCAGGGCGCCCTGCAGGGCGGCGAACGCGAACAGCATCTGACGCCGGCGCAACGTCGGTGGGCCGAAGCCAACCAGCAGGCGACCCGTCGCCACGGCGCCCGACGCGACATGTAGACAATGCGCCAGCATCACGACGCATCAACGTCACGATGCGTCAGTGTCCGCAGGTCGCCACGGCGTCCGACGCGACCTGTACACTGTCGAACAGATGTTCGACTATCGACCCGCCGGAGGTGAATGATGATCGGCTTGCTCAACGGCCATGTGGAATCGGTGGACGCCGATGCCGCGCTGATCAGCGTGGGGGGAGTGGGCTATGAGGTGCGCATGCCCGCCGCCGACCTGTCGGCCCTGCACGCCGGGCAGGAGACCCGCGTGTTCACCTCGCTCAACGTGTCCCAGGATGCCGTGACGCTGTACGGGTTTCTGACGCAGGCGTCCAAGCGCATGTTCCTGCAGCTGCAGAAGGTCAGCGGCATCGGCCCCAAGGTGGCGCTGTCGCTGCTGTCCACACTGCCGCCCGACCGTCTGGCCCGCGCCGTGGCGGACGGTGACGCCGCCGCGTTGGCCAAGGCCCCGGGCCTGGGCAAGAAGGGCGCGCAGAAGATCATCCTGGAGCTCAAGGGGTCGATCGACCTGAGCCAGATCGAAGGGTCGTCCGCACCCGCGGCGGCGCAGGTCGACACCGGTTCGATGCAGGTGGTCGAAGGCCTGATGTCGCTGGGGTGGAGGCAGCAGGACGCCGAGCACGCCGTGCATGAGGTCTGCGTGGAGGAGCATATCGAAACGCCGCTGACGAATAAGGACATACCCCGCGTGCTCAAACTCGCGTTGAGCGCCCTGGACCGCGGAAGGTGAGGTGACCGGTCACATGGCAGAACACGCATTCGCGCAGACCGACAACAGCGGTGTGAACGAGGAGTCCCTACGCATGGTCTCCGCCACGCCGATCGACAACGAGCCCGTCAGCGACGAGGAGCTGCGCCCCCACGTCCTTGACGGCTTCATCGGGCAGCCACGGCTGAAGGCCCAGCTGCAGCTGTTCCTGGACGCCGCCCGCAAACGCGAGGTCCCGCCGGATCACATCCTGCTGGCCGGTCCTCCGGGTCTGGGCAAGACCACGTTGGCCATGATCGTGGCCAACGAGCTTGCGGTGCCGATCCGGGTGACCTCCGGACCCGCCATCCAGCATGCGGGCGACCTGGCCTCGATCCTCAGCTCCCTGGATGCCGGGGAGGTGCTGTTCATCGACGAGATCCACCGTCTGCCGCGGGCCGCCGAGGAGCTGCTGTACATCGCCATGGAGGATTTCCGCGTGGACGTCATGGTCGGCAAGGGGCCAGGCGCCACGTCCATTCCGCTGACGCTGCCGCGCTTCACCGTCATCGGCGCCACCACGCGCGAGGGCATGCTGCCCTCTCCGTTGCGCGCCCGGTTCGGCTTCACCGCGCACCTCGACTTCTACCCCAAGGAGGAGCTGGAGAAGCTCATCGAACGCTCCGCCGCCGTGCTGAGCATCAACCTGGCCGAGGGCTCCGCCGCGCAGCTGGCCATGCGCTCGCGCGGCACGCCGCGTATCGCCAACCGACTGCTGCGCCGTGTGCGGGATTGGGCCGTCGTGCATGACCTGTCCGCCGTGCAGCCGGATGACGTGTGTGAGGCGCTGGCGCTGTACCAGATCGACACCGAGGGGCTGGACCGGCTCGACATCGCCGTGCTGAACGCCATCGTCCGTCATTTCAACGGCGGCCCCGTGGGCCTGAACAACCTCTCGGCCATGGTGGGCGAGGAGTCCGAGACCGTGGAGACGGTCTGCGAGCCATATCTGGTGCGCGAGGGCTTCCTGATCCGCACGCCGAAGGGGCGCGTGGCCACCGCCAAGGCCTGGGAACATCTGGGCCTCAAGCCTCAGGATGATGTCAGCAAGCTATTCTAAAATCTGAGTTTTGGACAATGCACCGGCGTAGCACGCCGATACCTGTAAGGAGTCTTTTCGTGGATATCGTGTTTATGATCGTCATCCTTGTCGCCCTGATCGCCATGATGTGGTGGCAGTCCCGCAAGGCCAAGCAGCAGCAGCAGGAGCGCAAGGACTTCCGCGAGAACCTGCAGCCGGGCACCGAGATCATCACCATCGGCGGCATCATCGGCAAGGTGGTGTCGGTCGACGTCGAGTACGAGGAGATCGTCATCGACTCCGAGGGTTCGCTGCTGCGTTTCGGATTCAACGCCATCAGCCGCGAGTACACCCGCCCGGCCTTCGTGCATGACGACGAGGTGGACGAGAACGGCAACCCGCTGCCGCAGGATGCCGAGCAGGATCAGGTGCTGATGGACGACGCCATCGAGACGGCCTCGGAACCCGCTGCGGATGTCGAGGACGTCGACGTCATCGAAACCGCCGACACCGAGTCGAAGTAGCACGGCACACGACAATTCGGACAAATCAAGAAAGGCAGGGACATCGCATGGCCGCGCAATCGGATATTCGCATCAACCGACTGGCACTGGTGGGAGAGGAGAACGCGGACCATGTGATGTCCCTGATTCGTTCCATCCCCGGCTTCCCCAAGGAAGGCATCATCTTCCGCGACTTCATGCCCGTGCTTGCCGACGCCAAGGGCCTGAGCATCCTGATGGACGCCCTGGAGGCCGCGCTGCCGGTTCCCATCGATCAGTTCGACGCCGTGGCGGGCCTGGAGGCCCGCGGGTTCCTGTTCGGCCCCGCGCTGGCCGCGCGCCTAGGCAAGGGGTTCATCGCGGTGCGCAAAGCCGGCAAGCTGCCGCCGGAAACCGTGCATGAGGACTACGCGCTCGAATACGGCACGGCCAGCATCGAGATCGAAACCTCGGCCATCAAGCCCGGCGACCGCGTACTGGTGGTGGACGACCTGATCGCCACCGGCGGCACGGCCAAGGCCGCCGCCGACCTCATCGAGAAGTGCGGCGGCACCGTTGCGGGGTTCAGCTTCGTCATGGAACTCGAAGGACTGCCCGGAACAAGCGTGCTGGCGGGCTATCCGTTGAGCACGTTGGTCACCATGCCGGCCTGAGAGCCCGCGCATCAATCACCATCGAAGAGGGGAACATCTGATGGATCTTTACGAATACCAAGCCAAGGAACTGCTTGACGAGCAGGATATACCGACGCCGCGCGCCATCTTCGCGCAGAATTCGCACGAGGTCGCCGAGGCGGCCGATGCGCTGGGCTACCCGTGCGTGGTGAAGGCCCAGGTCAAGATCGGGCACCGCGGCCAGGCCGGCGGCGTCAAGCTCGCCCGCACCCGCGACGAAGCCGTGCTGGCGGCCGAGCAGATCCTGCCGATGACCATCCATGGACATAAGGTCCACGGCGTGCTGGTGGCGGAAGCCAAGAACATCCTGCACGAGTATTACGTATCGATCTCCGTGGACCGTTCCTCCCGCGATTTCGACGTGCTGGCCACCGCCAACGGCGGCACGGAAGTGGAGGAGATCGCCAAGGAGCATCCCGAAGCCGTCAAGCGCCTGCATATCACCTCACTGGAGGATTTCGACATCGAGGCGGCGCGGCGGATGGCGAACGCCATCGGCTTCTATCACGCCGACGAGGAGCAGGCCGCGCAGATCCTGCTCAGGATGTGGCGCTGCTTCAAGCAGAACGACGCCACGTTGGTGGAGATCAACCCGTTGGCCAAGATCGGCGATCCCGACGACGAGGCGTCCAAGTCGCTGTGCGCGTTGGACGCCAAGATCTCGTTGGACGGCAATGCCGCATTCCGTCATGACGGATGGCGGCGCTTCGAGGACCCCGTCCATGAGGATCCGTTCGAGCGTCAGGCCAACGAGCACGGGCTGCATTACGTGCACCTGCACGGCGAGGTCGGCGTCATCGGCAATGGCGCGGGACTGGTGATGAGCTCGCTCGATGCGGTCTCCGGAGCCGGCGAGGATCAGGGCACCGGCATCAAGCCGGCCAATTTCCTCGATATCGGCGGCGGCGCCTCGGCCGAGGTCATGAAGGAAAGCCTGCAGATCGTGCTGTCCGATCCCCAGGTGGAATCGGTGTTCATCAACATCTACGGCGGCATCACCTCCTGCGAGCAGGTGGCCGAGGGCATCCTGGAGGCCATCGACGTATTGGAGGGCTCCAAGCCCATCGTGGTCAGGTTCGACGGCAATGCCGCGGCCGAAGGCCTGCGGATCCTTGCGGAGGCCCGCAACGCCAGCATCCACGTATGCACCACCATGGAGGAGGCGGCCCAGCTCGCCGCCCGTATCGCCGCCGATGTCAAGGAGGGACAGGCATGAGCACGTTCATCGAAGACAACGCCCCGGTCATCGTCCAAGGCATGACCGGACACCAGGGCATGACGCATACCGCCCGCATGCTCAAGGCCGGCACCAACATCGTGGGCGGCGTCAACCCGCGCAAGGCCGGCACCGCGGTCACCTTCCCCGGCGCACGACAGGGCGCGGATGCGCAGATTCCGGTGTACGCCACCTGTGCGGACGCCCGCACCGCCACCGGCGCCAAGGCCAGCGTGGTATTCGTGCCGCCCCGTTTCGCCAAGGACGCCATTGTGGAGGCCATCGAGGCGGGCATCGAACTGATCGTCGTCATCACCGAAGGCATTCCCGTCGCGGATTCGGCGTATTGCGTCGAACTCGCCCTGCAGCACGGCGTGCGCATCGTCGGGCCGAATTGCCCGGGGCTTATCACCCTGCCGTCCACGCCGGATGGTCATGGCGTGAACCTGGGCATCATCCCCGACGGCATCGTGCCCCGCGGCCCGCTGGGCCTGGTGTCCAAGTCCGGCACGCTGACCTATCAGCTGATGGGGGAGCTGTCCGATATCGGCTTCACGGCCTGCCTCGGCGCTGGCGGAGACCCGATCGTCGGCACCACGTTGCAGGAGGCGCTCGAGGTGTTCGAGGCCGACGAGGACACCCGGGCCGTGGTCATGATCGGCGAGATCGGCGGGACCGCCGAGCAGGAGGCCGCCGCCTGGGCCGCAACGCATATGACCAAGCCGATCGTCGCCTACATCGCGGGGTTCACCGCGCCCGAAGGCAAGCAGATGGGCCATGCCGGCGCCATCGTCTCCGGAGGCAAGGGCACGGCGCAGGACAAGAAGGAAGCCCTTGAGGCGGTCGGCATCCGAGTCGGACGCACCCCCGGTCAGGCCGCCGCATTCATGCGTGAGATCCTGGAGGAACGCCACATCGTATGAACGGCGTCGTCAAGGGATTGTGCAAAGGCGCCGCCGTTTCGGCGGTCACGGCGGTCATTGCCCTGACCGGCGTCGGGTTCTATCTGGCGCTGATGTTGCTGGTGATCGCCATGGAGGAGGGCGGCGAGAACCTGACCGTACACGCCCTGCCGTTCGCGCAGACCACGCTGCTGCTCGCCCAGGGCATCGGCTTCGACTGGGGCGCGTTCCGCCTGACGATCACGCCGCTTCTGCTGACGTTGCTGATCATCGGCATGATCCGTGCCTGGTGCCTGCGATGGGGGACCGGCTGGCCGGTTTTCCTGGGCGGTCTGTGCACATGGATGGCCATCACGGCGGGTATGGCGGGCAATGTGGAGGTGACTCTGATCGACCCGTGGTGGCTGATGCTCGCGAAATCCGCGGCGGTGTTCATCATCGGCTTCGGCACCGCGGTATTCGGTTCCCCCGCCACACGCGAATCCCTGTCCGAACGGTATCGCGCCCTGACCGGCGCCGTGGTTCGACGCATCGGCCGTGTATCCGCCGCGACCGGAGCCATCATCATCGCGATCTATCTCATCCTGGGCACCGGAACGGTTCTGGCATGGATCATCCGCAACCACGGCACCGTGGCGGAATTGTTCTCACTGGCCGATATGCAGATCGGGTCGCGAATCCTGACCACCATAGCCTGCGTCGTCTGGCTGCCGAACCTGTGCCTGTGGGGACTGTCCTGGGTGTTCGGCGGCGGGTTTTCCGTCGGCGATGTGGCCACGTTCACCCTGTGGGTCAGCCGATCCGACGGGCTTCCGGCCGTTCCCATGTTCGGCGTGTTCCCCGATGCCGTCGATAACGATCCGCTGAGGATCGTGCTGATGCTGCTGCCGCTGGTCATCGGGCTGATCGCCGGACTGACGGTTATGCTGCTGCCCCGGTGCTTCGGCATCGGCATACCCCGCACCTTCCAGGAATACGACCATCGTTCGATCGCGAAGGACTTCATCTGCTCCGCGGTGGCGCTATGTCTCACCGCAGCCATGGTATCGGTGGCGTTCGCCGCGCTGTTCGCCTGCTCCAACGGCGCGTTGGGGCATCAGCGGCTCAGCCATGTCGGTGTGGATGTGATGCAATCCACGCGCATCATCGGCCAAGCCACGCTGGTGGGTCTGTTCACCGCCTGGCTGCTGGTGTTGGTTGGCGTCTACGCGGTTTTCGGGATACGCTGGGCTCGGGAGCGCCACACCGGTCAACGCCGGGAAAGGATTTCACAGCCGCATGACGGCGTGACCAATCATGAATCCGCCATTACACCCCGTGTGGTGAATTCAACGCATCAAGCGAAGGAGGAACAGGGTGACAACAACGAATCGGCCGATTAGGCGTGCGCTGGTATCGGTCTTCCACAAGGAAGGCATCGAGGTTCTGGCCAAGGCCTTCATTGAAGCGGGCACCGAGGTGGTGTCCACGGGTTCCACGGCGCACCGTCTTGCCGAGCTTGGCGTGCCGGTCACCGAGGTGTCCGAAGTCACCGGCTTCCCCGAAAGCCTTGACGGTCGCGTCAAGACCCTGGACCCGCATATCCATGCCGGCATCCTGGCGGATATGACCAATCCGGATCATGCCGCCCAGCTGGAGCAGCTCGGCATCAAGCCGTTCGACCTGGTGGTGGTGAACCTGTATCCGTTCGCCGACACCGTGCGTTCCGGCGCCGACGAGGCGGCAACGATCGAGAAGATCGACATCGGCGGCCCCTCCATGGTGCGTGGCGCGGCCAAGAACAGCGCCACCGTGGCGATCGTGACCGATCCGGCGGATTACGCCCTGGTCGCCGCCCGTGTGGCCGACGGCACCGGCTTCTCGTTGGAGGAGCGCCGCTGGCTTGCGGCCAAGGCGTTCGCGCACACCGCGGCATACGATGCCACCATCAACGAGTGGACCGCCAAGCATTGGCCGAAGCCGGCCAGCGTCGACACCGCGCAGGCCGATGACGTAACGCCCGTGGACGAGGCCAAGTTCCCGGCCACGTTCACCCGCACCTGGGACCGCGCCCATGTGCTGCGCTACGGCGAGAACCCGCACCAGCAGGCGGCGCTGTATCTCGATCCGCTGAACCAGCACGGCTTCGCCCACGCCGAACAGCTCGGCGGCAAGCCGATGAGCTACAACAACTACGTGGATGCCGACGCGGCATGGCGTACGGTGTGGGATTTCGCCCCGCAGATCGCCGTGGCCGTGGTCAAGCACAACAACCCGTGCGGCCTGGCCGTCGGCGGCACCGTGGCCGAGGCGCATCGCAAGGCACACGCCTGCGATCCGATGAGCGCCTACGGCGGTGTGATCGCCGCGAACTCCACGGTGACGCTGGAGATGGCGGAAGGCGTCCGCCCGATCTTCACCGAGGTCATCGTTGCCCCCGATTACGAGCCGGAGGCGCTGGAGCTGCTGCAGACCAAGAAGAAGAACCTGCGCATCCTCAAGGTCACCGAGCCGCCGAAGGCCAAGACCCAGTTCCGTGCCATCGACGGCGGCCTGCTCGTGCAGTCCACCGATCTGATCGACGCCACCGGCGACGACCCGAACGCGTGGAAGCTGGTTTCCGGCGAACCCGCGGACGCCGAGACGCTGAAGGATCTGGAGTTCGCCTGGCGCGCCGTGCGTTGCGTGAAGTCCAACGCCATCCTGCTGGCGCACGACAGCGCCACCGTGGGCATCGGCATGGGCCAGGTCAACCGCGTCGACTCCTGCAACCTGGCCGTGGAGCGTGCCAACACGCTGGCTGACGGCGCCGACCGCGCCACCGGTTCGGTGGCGGCCTCCGACGCGTTCTTCCCGTTCGCCGACGGCGCCGAGATCCTCATCAACGCCGGTGTGAAGGCCATCGTGCAGCCCGGCGGATCGATTCGCGACGAAGAGGTGTTCGAGGCGGCGCGCAAGGCCGGCGTGACGATGTACGTCACCGGCACCCGCCACTTCTTCCACTGATCGGTACGCACGCATCGCCGGTTGCGCGAAGGGCCTTGGATCGGGTCGATACCCGTCCAGGGCCCTTCGCATACCCGCCTGCCATGCAGCGCGTGTATATTGGTCTGAGGTATTGGTACGTATTGATGGACAGCCGACGAGGAGCACCGATGGCAGAACACCCCAGGGTTTCCGAAGAGCATGAGGGCAAACCGGCGTTCGAATGGGCCGTCGCCATCCTGGTCGTGGTCTCCGCCGTCACCGCATTCCTCGGATACACGATGGCCGCCACGGTGATCATCGCCGTGACGGCCATCGTGACCGGCATCATCCGGTTGGTGCTGCGGGACCGCAGCCCCTGGAAGGTGAGGTCAGTGGGATTCGACTCCTTCATCGGCATCGCCCTGGGCGTCGGCCTGCTGGCCACCTACTTCAGCATCGGCATGCTCATCGGCTGATTCCGGCATGTCATCCGCGGCGGAATCGGCCGCAACCTCGGGCTCGGGCTCGGACTCAACCTCGGGTTCAGTCTCGGCGTCGTCCTGCGCGTCCGCGTCCACGATCTCGATGCGGCTGGTCTGCGAACCGCGCACCATCTGCACCACGATCATCGGCAGCGCCACCAACGCGGCGGCCAGAACCGGGCAGATCCAGAACACCCACAGTTGGTCCAGCGGGTTCTGCGTGAGCTCTTCGAACGAGGAGAACACGGCGATGCCGGTGGAGCGCGCCGGGTTCAGCGCGGCGCCGGTCACCGGGGCGGCGAAGGCCGCGCAGGCCCCATACGCCACGCCCATGGCCAGGCCGTACCCCTGCAGGGGAGCGCCCTGTTCGTCGGTCATCCGCATGGCGGCGCCCGCAATGATCATGCCGGCGACGACCTCCACGACAATCGCCGCGGCGATGCCGAAGGACACACCCGCCTGGGACAGCTGCCCGTAGGAGAACGAGCCATCATCAAAACCGTTGTTCACATAGGACATCCACTGCGCGACCGTCACGGCGTCCGAGGTCGGCAGGATGACCCGCATCACCAGGGCGCCGGCGGCCAGCGCGCCCAGCACCTGCGCCAGGATGAACAGGATGCCGTCGAGCACGCGGGTCTTGGAGACTAGCATCGAGGCCACGGTGATGGCCGGGTTGAACTGCGCCTGGCAGACCTTGGCCAGCATCATGGTCACACCGGCGTAGATGAGGCCTGTCGCGAGCGCCACAAAGGACAGGTACGGCCCGTACAGGGTCAGTCCGATGGTGCTGAACAGATAGATACCCAGGCAGATCAGGAAGCTGCCCACCAGTTCGCCGCCCACCCGCAGGACGAGTGTCATGGCGTTCCGGGATTGATCAGGCCGTGTCGTTTCCACAGCAGTCATAGATATTCCTTCGTTATCGTATGGTGCGGGCGCGTACGGCCCGCCGAACGTCTGCCATAGTACCAGCAGTACCGCGGAAACGGTGGAGTGCGCCCACCGTACCGACCCACCCGTTCCGTCGGGGTGTGCGGGTACGCTTGTTGCGTCCATATTTCCGGCCACGTTGGGAGAACGATGCCACACGCATATTCCCGCGCCACCAAGGCGCATGACAACACCGATGGAATCCGTCTGCAGAAGCTGTTGGCCCAGGCGGGATTCGGGTCACGACGCAAATGCGAGGAGATCATCCTGGATGGACGCGTGGAGGTCGACGGTGAACTGGTCACCGAGCTCGGCACCCGCGTCGATCCCAAGAGGCAGCAGGTCCGGGTCGACGGATCCCGGGTCCGGATCAACCCGAACCATGTCACCCTCGCGTTGAACAAGCCCCGCAAGGTGCTCAGCACCATGGACGACCCCAAGGGTCGGTTCACGCTGCGAGACATCGTAGGGGACAAGTACGAGCGCATCTTCCATATGGGGCGTCTCGACTATGATTCCGAAGGCCTGATCCTCATGACGAACGACGGCGAGCTGAGCCAGCACGTCATGCACCCCAGGTATGAGGTGGCCAAGACCTATATCGCCACGCTTGAGGGTCGGATCAGCGGCACCGTGTGCCGCCGTCTGGTGTCCCAGGGCGTGCAGCTGGACGACGGCTGGATCAAGCTCGACCATTGCGCCATCCTGGATTCCAGCCGTGACACCACGCTGGTCAAGGTGGTGCTGCATTCGGGTAAGAACCGCGTGGTCCGCCGCATCTTCGGCGCCGTCGGCTTCCCCGTCAAGCGTCTGGTGCGCACGCAGATCGGCCCGATCAAGCTGGGCGACATCAAGCCCGGTTCGTACCGCGTGCTCTCGCAGACCGAGGTCCGTTCGCTGTCCAAGGAGGTCGGACTGTGATCCGTGTAGCCATTGACGGTCCCGCCGGGGTCGGCAAGTCGTCCACGTCCAAGGCGCTGGCCCGGCATTTCGGGTTCGCCTACTTGGATACGGGCGCGATGTACCGTGCCTGCGCCTGGTGGTGCATGCGGCAGGGCATCGACCTGGACGCCGAGCAGATCGACGAGCAGCAGGTCACCGAGACGGTGGGCGAGTTCTTCACCGAGGGGCATTTCGACATCAGCGTCGATCCGGCCGATCCCAAGGTGCTGGCCGACGGCGAGGATATCAGCGACGCGATTCGCGCCTCCGAGGTCTCCTCGCACGTCTCCAAGGTCTCGAACATCATCCCGGTGCGCCACGTGCTGATCGCCGCCCAGCGCGCCTACATCGCGCGCGAGGCCGCCGAGGATTCGTTCTCCGGCGGTGCGGGCGTTGTGGCCGAGGGGCGGGACATCACCACGGTCGTGGCCCCCGACGCCGAGGTGCGGGTGCTGCTCACCGCGCGTGAGGAGGTGCGTCAGGCCCGCCGCACCGGCCAGGCCGTCAAGGGCGTGGGTGGGGAGGACGTCGCCGCCCGCGACCGCGCCGATTCGAAGGTGACCAGTTTCCTGGAGGCCGCCGACGGCGTGATCACCGTTGACAATTCCGATATGGATTTCGACGAGACGCTGGCCGTGCTCGTGCGGATGGTCGAGGATGCGATCGAGGAGCAGGAGTACGAGCGGTACGCCGCGAATCTGACCGGCTACGAGTTGGATGAGGGCGACGAGGCGCTGATCGACGGTTCCGCGTTCGATGACCGCTCGGAGACGTACACGCCGAAGGCCGTGGGCGTGCTGGCGATTGTGGGCCGTCCGAACGTGGGCAAGTCCACGCTGGTCAACCGCGTGCTCGGCCGCCGCGCCGCCGTGGTGGAGGATACGCCGGGCGTGACCCGCGACCGCGTCAGCTACGACGCCGAGTGGGCGGGCACCGATTTCAAGCTGGTCGATACCGGCGGCTGGGAGGCCGACGTGGAAGGCATCGACTCCGCGATCGCCTCGCAGGCGCAGATCGCCGTGCAGCTGGCCGACGCCGTGGTGCTGGTGGTCGACGGGCAGGTGGGCATGACCGCCACCGACGAACGCATCGTGAAGATGCTGCGCGCCTCCGGCAAGCCGGTGACGCTGGCCGTGAACAAGGTCGACGACCGCGAGAGCGAATACATGGCCGCCGAGTTCTGGAAGCTCGGTCTGGGCGAGCCGTACCCGATCTCCGCCATGCACGGCAGGGGAGTGGGCGATCTGCTCGACGCCGCGCTCGACAACCTGAAAAAGGCGGAGAAGACCTCCGGTTTCCTGACGCCTTCGCATCTGCGCCGTGTGGCGCTGGTGGGCCGTCCGAACGTGGGCAAGTCGTCGCTGCTCAACCAGTTGGCGCACGAGCAGCGCGCGGTGGTGCATGATATGGCCGGCACCACGCGCGACCCGGTCGACGAGATCGTGAACGTGGACGGCGAGGACTGGCTGTTCATCGATACGGCCGGCATCAAGCGCCGTCTGCACAAGGTGTCGGGCGCCGACTACTATTCGTCGCTGCGCACGCAGGCCGCCATCGAGCGCGCCGAGCTGGCGCTGGTGCTGTTCGACGCCTCGCAGCCGATCTCCGATCAGGATCTGAAGGTCATGAGCCAGGCCGTGGACGCCGGACGTGCAATCGTGCTGGTGTTCAACAAGTGGGACGCGATGGACGAGTTCGACAAGCAGCGTCTGGAACGCCTGTGGATCACCGAATTCGACCGTGTGACCTGGGCGCAGCGCGTGAACCTGTCGGCCAAGACCGGTTGGCATACGAACCGTCTGGCCTCGGCCATGCGCAAGGCGTTGGAGTCCTGGGATCAGCGCGTGCCCACCGGCAAGCTCAACGCGTTCCTGGGCCGCGTGCAGGCCGCGCACCCGCATCCGCTGCGGGGCGGCAAGCAGCCGCGCATCCTGTTCGCCACGCAGGCCTCGAACCGCCCGCCGCGGTTCGTGATCTTCGCCACCGGGTTCCTGGAGCACGGCTACCGCCGGTATCTGGAACGCTCGCTGCGCGAGGAGTTCGGCTTCGAGGGCACCCCGATCCAGATCTCGGTGAACATCCGCGAGAAGAAGCGCCGCAAGTAGCCCCAAGACTGCGCGACGCGCCACGATTTGGTTTACGCGAGTTTCGTGGTAAACTGTCCTCTTGTGCGAAAGCACAGTCCGGGCCGTAGCGCAGCTTGGTAGCGCACTTGACTGGGGGTCAAGGGGTCGCGGGTTCAAGTCCCGCCGGCCCGACAATTAGGGCGGAAACCCAACGGTTTCCGCCCTTTGTCATTATCCATGCGACGGCGCGTGGACAACATGGGACAACATTGCCTACAGCGCGCGACCTATAACCCCTCCATCCGATAACCGAGCAAGACTGTTCACAACGTCCACTGCGCCAGCAGGCAAACGTCGGCCGATAGGCCCCAAACATGGCATTACGACTGAAGCCTCTCAACACGCCCGACCTCTGCGGACTCTGATGCATCGTGACCGTAATCCAATCTGAAAGCGGCGGTATTCCGCCAATCCTGAAAAGTGTCACGGTCACAAAAATGTCAGAGTCCAGAGAATCCGCGCATGTCGCACTCATGAACACCGCTCTGCGGCATCGAAGTCAGACAACTTGCTATACTGGCAATAGATTTCCGGTTTTACACATGAAAGTGAGGTTACAACGATGGTCTTCCAGGCAGATTTCACTGGACGCACGCAGATATCCAACAAGGAAAATGCTGCTCGAGAATTCTCTCTTATTTTCAGGTTTTCACCAGCAATACTCAGAGAATCAGCCCGCAAAGCACTCAGAGAGGCGATGCAGACGGACGATATGCATTCGCAGCTCAGCGGTGCCGGGTCGTATTTCTATCATAAATTCGTTGAAGAGGCACGTGCTGAAATTGATCGATTAGATGAATGGACAGCCAACCGTAATGATGACAACCAGTCATCGCCACGCGCTCATCGAGCTGATGGATTGACCTTGGCTTTTGCACAAGGAAATCCTGATACTGGGTATCTTAATAAAACTCCCGAATCCAAAAATCCTCTTGGCAATGTGACTCGTGTAGATATTCAGCAATCCGTTTCTACGCTAGATCAACAGATGACATTTGTTTTTCCAGAAGAAGAGCCCGAGTTAAACTCTCATACATTTTGGCTTGTGCTCTACCGACGTGAGGATGATACCGTCAAGTTGGAGGTATCATCGCCCGCTGGTGTAACCGAAGATGGTAAAATCACCGGCTGGCACAAACGTATTATTCTTGATGACGTTACCATGAGTGGTTCCATTACGGAGGAGCGTACCGATGAACGTGGCGAAGACGGTGAGGTTGGAGTCGCCATTTCCGCACGCTGACGACAGTCGTCCATTACTTGATCCGGATAGGATTCGCTGCGCCCGTGAAACGGCAGGATTCAGCAAGGTCGAACTGGCCAAGCTACTTAGCGTAACTCCTCGTACTATCTCGAATTACGAGGAGGAGGGCGCCCCTTTGGGCAAAGCCCGCTCTCTTGCCGACGTTCTGGGAGTGAATCCGTCGTTTTTCACCGGACTGCCCGGAGATCCCTCCATTGAGGATTTGGCGGCTGATCGGGTATGGTTTCGTTCGCTGCGCAAATCCTCGGCACGACGGCGCAAGTCCGCCATCGGCCATGGCCGCAATGCGCTGCTGTTCTTCCACTGGATCACCGATCACTTCATGCTGCCGGACAATGATCTGCCGGACTGTGCGGAAGAGTCCATCTCGCCGAAACAGTGCGCGGCCGTGCTTCGCGATGAATGGGGCTATGGGGAGAATCCGCTGCCCAGCATGCTGAATTTGGCGGAGGCGCACGGTATTCGCGCATTCAGTATGCCGGACGTGGACAGGGAAGTGGACGCGTTCAGTTTCGTCTTCGATGGCGTTCCCTACATTGCGGTTGATACGCACAAGACACCGGAGCGCATTCGCTTTGACATAGCCCACGAAATCGGACACCTGCTCATGCATGAGGCCATGTTCACGGAAGTCGATCGCGCAGTTCGCGATGCGGAGAAGGAGGCACACGATTTCGCAGCCAATCTGCTGATGCCCGAACGTCGCGTGGAAGCATTGCTGCCACACCATGCCACGTTGTCGCAGATTCTTGAAGCGAAACGCTATTTCCGCGTATCAGCTTTTGCCATGGCATACCGGGCTCATACGCTGGGCCGCTTGACGGATTGGGAGTATCGATCGGTCTGTTCGGAGTTGAGTGCACGGGGATATCGAACGGGCGAACCTAAGGGTATCCCTATGGAAACCTCGCAGGTGTTTACTTTCATCGCCCGATCAAACCATGCCAAGGGAATCTCGACAAGCACCATTGCGGAAGAGACCGGGCTTTCCACCAAGGAACTGCACGGTCTCTCATTCGGCAACCTCATCGCGGTCACAGGCGGTAACGAGTCAGCGAAAGACTCGGCCGGCTCGACGGCTCGTCCGCAATTGACTTTGCACGTGAACACACGGATGAACGGCTGACCGCAGCCCTTATCGAATGGAAATACCGGGAAGACTCTGCTTGACGCACCGCCGACGCACATCCGACACTGCATGGATGCGTGTACGTTGCACTCTGCCTTTGGTTGCGGATCGGCAACCAATCGCATAGCGCCGCGATGGCGACCCACCGCCAACCTGCCTGCGGAGACGCGCATGGGAATCATGTCGGCACCCCGACGGCGCCCCATCGCCGCCCCACCCACCCGCACAGGAACGCGGGACATGCCGCCGTCGAAAACATCCCCTCACCGCCCACATCCGCAGGCTCTTCACCGATTGTTCACCGGGCATGGGCGTAGGAACACGTCCATACCCCCGTAGTGACGCTAGACTGTTGAGATATTGGCCCACGTGACACACGGTCCGCGTGAGATATTGGTTCGCGCGCGACGGCGTCGAAGTCTGAAGGAAAGGGTAGGGACATGAGCGACGTATTCGAGCATTCGGCCGAGAAGATGAAGGCCCACGGCATGAGCGACACGGCGGTCGCCCAGTTCAAGCGGCTGTACGACGTCTGGCGCACCGAGGAGGCCAGCAGCTGGATCCGCGAGGACAGCGTGGAGCCGCTGACCGGCGTGCCCAGCTTCCATGACGTCTACAAGACCATCGACCATGACAAGGCGGTCGATGCCTTCGCCAAGACCGCGTTCCTCAAGCTCAACGGCGGCCTGGGCACGTCCATGGGCCTGGAATGCGCCAAGTCGCTGCTGCCGGTGCGCCGCCACAAGGCCAAGCAGATGCGGTTCATCGACATCATCATCGGCCAGGTGGTCACGGCCCGCACCAGGCTCAACGTCCGTCTGCCGCTGACGCTGATGAACTCGTTCCGCACCTCCGAGGACACGATGAAGGTGCTCAGGGCCAACCGCCGCTTCACGCAGGGCGATGTGCCGATGGAGATCATCCAGCACGTCGAGCCGAAGATCGTGGCCGAAACCGGCGAGCCGGTGGAGTTCCCGGAGAACCCCGATCTCGAATGGTGCCCGCCGGGCCACGGCGACCTGTATTCCACGATCTGGGAGTCCGGTCTGCTGGACATCCTGGAGGAGCAGGGGTTCAAGTACCTGTTCATCTCCAACTCCGACAACCTGGGCGCGCGCCCCTCACGCACGCTGGCCCAGCACTTCGAGAACACGGGCGCGCCGTTCATGGTGGAGGTGGCCACCCGCACCTACGCCGACCGCAAGGGCGGGCACATCGTGCGCGACAAGGCCACCGGCCGTCTGCTGCTGCGCGAGATGAGCCAGGTGCATCCGGACGACAAGGCGGACGCGCAGGATATCGCCAAGCACCCGTATTTCAACACCAACAGCATCTGGGTGCGCATCGACGCGCTCAAGGCCAAGCTCGCCGAGTACGACGGCGTGCTGCCGCTGCCGGTGATCCGCAACTTCAAAACCGTCGATCCCACCGATGCCAATACGCAGAAGGTCGTGCAGCTGGAAACCGCGATGGGCGCGGCCATCAGCCTGTTCGACGGCGCCATCTGCGTGCAGGTGGACCGCATGCGGTTCCTGCCGGTCAAGACCACGAACGACCTGTTCATCATGCGCTCGGACCGGTTCCACCTGACCGACTCCTACGAGATGGAGGACGGCAACTACATCTTCCCGAATGTGGACCTCGACCCGCGCTACTACAAGAACATCAACGATTTCAACGAACGGTTCCCGTATTCGGTGCCGTCGTTGGCCGCCGCGAATTCGGTGACGGTGCGGGGCGACTGGACGTTCGGACAGAACGTCATCGTGTTCGCCGACGCCACGCTGGAGGACCAGGGACGCCCCAGTTACGTGCCGAACGGCGAGTATGTGGGACCGCAGGGCATCGAGCCCGATGATTGGGCGTTCTGACACCTCATCGGACAAGAAAACGACAGTTTTTTGTGAAATGTCGCGCGGACGGAGGAAAAACACTCTAATATGGAACAAGGTGTGTTGTGAGGTGCACACTTACATACAGGACTCTAACGATACGTGAGGACGAATGGCAGAGGGTAGCAACGGAAGACGTCGTTTCTCCGACAAGTGGGGCAAGCATGAGCTTGACGTGTTGGCAGTGTTGTCGTCGGCCTTCCCGCAGTGGCTGACCTCCCGCCAGATCGCGCAGCGCGTCAAGGCGTATGCCGATTCCTACGGTGAACTGGCCGACCAGGCGGCCAAGGCCGCCTTCGCCAAGCAGTTCCAGCGCGACCGCGCCAAGCTCGCCGCCATGGGCATCGCCATCGAATCGCGCCAGCCCGAGTATTCCTCGAAGTCGGAGGGGCAGGATTTCGCCTCGTACCGCCTGCAGCTGGGCGACGAGCCGCGCATCCGCCTGCGGTTCGCCCAGGAGGATCTGCCGATCCTGGCCGCGGCCAACTATCTGGCCCGTTCCATGTCGATATCCTCCGCACCCTCGCAGCAGCAGGTGCAGCAGCATGCCTCGCGCACCGCGCCGCGCGTGCCCCAGACGCCGATCCCCGGACTTGGTCTGGACTCGATCGCCCCGGGGCTCGGCACGCAGGCCATCCCCGACGCGCTGGTGAAGGTCATCGATTCGCGCCGGTTCGCCGCCACGGTCGATGTGGACGGCGAGCTGCTCAACGTGGCCTATACCGATTCCGACGACCTGGCCATGTTCGTCCTGCAGCACCCGGGTGCCGCCATCGTCAGCCCGCAGGAGGCCGTGGACGCGTTCCATCGCAGGCTCAACGCCGCCTCGCAGTTCCAGCTGGCCGACGAATCGGCCAGTCCCGCCTCCGCCACGGTCGTCTCCCCGTCCATCAGCCGTCAGTCCGAGGACGATGAGGAGGATCCGGAGGAGATGGCGGCCCATCAGAAGAAGAACGCCTCCTTCCAGACCGGCAGCGAGGTGGATCGCCGCCTGCGGCTGATGCTGTTCCTCTCGGCCCATCTGGGCGAGGAGTTCTCGCTGGAGGAATTGGCGGAACGGTTCATCGGCAAGCCGAAGAACAATGACGAACGCCGCAAGCACGTCGCCACCATCCACAAGGACATCAACACGCTGACCACGGTGTCCGACGACGGCGAGATGGCCGGCAGCCAGTTCTTCGACATCGACTGGTCGCTGCTGGATGCCGAGGGCATCGTCTCGGCCACGAACTCGCTCGGCCTGGAGCGTCTGGCCGGCATCTCCCCGCAGTACCTGAGCATGCTGACGGCCTCGGTCAGCTACCTGGCGCATTCGCCGCTGCTGCCGGAGGAGCAGCGCGCCAAGGCCGCCTCGTTGAACAAGCGGCTGCGTCAGCACGTGGAGCCCGGCGAGATCCCGTGGCTGAGCCTGACCGGCTATGAGGTGGAGCCCCACAGCTTCTCGGTGGTCAAGCGGGCGATCTCCACCGATTCGCTACTGGATATGGAGTACACCGACGGCGCCGGCCGCACGCGCCGCAAACTGGTGGCCCCGGCCAAGATCTTCGTGGACGAGGGCGCGTACTATACGGCCGTGTGGACCGACGTGGCCGACGCCGCACCGAAGGACAAGCTCAAGTACGTCAAGAAGGACATGACGATCAACAAGGCCACCGGGGAGCCGCGCATCTGGCAGACGCTGCGCCTCGCGCGCATCGAGCATGCCGAGCTCGTCAAGCCCACGCAGAAGGTCGACATCCCCGATGTGCCGGTCAGCGAACTGCGCAAGTGGAACTTCGACAACGGCACGCCGGCGGTGTTCATCACCGACCAGCCGCATCTGCCGTTCATCAAGACCCTGTCCGGCGCCACGGTGGAAAGCTGCGGGGCGGGGGAGAAGGTGCATCTGACGGTGTCCTCCGATTCGTGGTTCGTGGCCTTCTGCATCTCCCATGCCCGTCATATCCTGGCCGTGGCGCCGGAGACGCTGCGCACGATGATCATCGCCCGCGCGCAGCGCGAGCTGAGCGTCGGCCAGCACGACGAGCCGCAGCAGTAGGAGGAGTCGCCATGCCTTGGTGGATCTGGTTGGTGCTGGTGGTGTTCATGCTGGTCATGCTCATCGCCGGCCTGGCATACGCGGCCTTGCATCTGTGGCAGGCGTTCGGGAAGGTCTCCCGGATCGGCGCCGTCATCGGCGAGCATGTGGCCGCCTTCCAGGACACCGCACCCTCCGAGGAACAGCCCGAGCCGCCGCTGTTCACCCAGCCGCTTTCGGCGGCCTCCGAACGGTACAGCCAGGCCCATGCCGAAGTCATCCGCCGCAGGGAAGCCAAGCGCAGCCGCCATGTGGAGGCTTGGGCGCGCTGGCGTCGATTCAACAACGACTGAATGAACCGGGGATTCATCTGACCATGCCACGACGTCATCATCGCCGTTCCGTGGACGGCGCCGTATCCGCACCGCACAACAATGCCTCGCCGTCGCCCTCGCAGCGGTATCAGACCTTCCGACGCAGCCAGGAGCGGCGCAAGTCGGTCGCCGAACAGTTCGCGCGGACGCTGCCGTTCGAGCTCGACGAGTTCCAGCGGCAGGCCAACGAGGCCCTGGAGGCGGACCGCAACGTGCTGGTGGCGGCGCCGACCGGCGCAGGCAAGACCATCGTCGCCGATTTCGCCATCTATCTGGCGCAGCAACGCAACGTCAAAGCGTTCTACACCACACCGATCAAGGCGCTCAGCAACCAGAAATACCATGATCTGGTGGCCGTGTACGGGGCCGATCGCGTGGGGCTGCTGACCGGGGACACCTCCATCAACTCCGAGGCGGACATTGTGGTGATGACCACCGAGGTGCTGCGCAACATGCTCTATGAGCGTTCATCCACGCTCACCGCGCTGCGGTACGTTATCTTGGACGAGGTCCATTATCTGGCCGACCGGTTCCGTGGGCCGGTGTGGGAGGAGGTCATCATCCACCTGCCGCGGAGCGTCCGCATCGTGGCGCTGTCGGCCACGGTCTCCAACGTGGAGGATTTCTCGGGCTGGCTCTCCTCGGTGCGCGGCGAGACCACGCTGGTCGTCTCCGAGCACCGGCCCGTGCCGCTGGAGCAGCATGTGCTCGTGCAGGCCGATGATCGGACCGAGCCGGAGCTCATCGACCTGTACCGTCATGACGCCGATGGCCGCCCGACCACCGCGCTGAACGCGCATCTGATCAGCAGGCTGGATCAACTCGACCGGCAGGCGGCCCGGCGCGCGGGCAACCGCGACCGCGGCCGGGAACGCAGGCGAGCCGGTCGCACGCATCAGTCGCAGCGCAAACCGGAACGGCATGTGCCGCGCCGTTGGGCCGTGGTCGACGAACTCGACTATCTGGGTCTGTTGCCGGGCATCACGTTCATCTTCTCCCGCAACGGCTGCGACCAGGCCGTGGATCAGTGCCTGAACGCCGGACTGGAGCTGACCACCGAGGACGAGGTGCGGCGTATCCGCCGCATCGTCGATGAGATGGTCGACGGCCAGCTGAGCGCGGAGGACCTCAAGGCGCTGCGGTTCTCCCGGTTCCGCTTCGCTTTGGAGGAGGGCTTCGCCGCCCATCATGCGGGCATGGTGGCGCTGTTCCGGCAGATCGTGGAGCGGCTATTCGAAGAGGGACTGGTCAAGATGGTGTTCGCCACCGAGACGCTGGCGCTGGGCATCAATATGCCGGCCCGCTGCGTGGTGGTGGAGAAGCTGGAGAAGTTCGACGGCACGGGCCATGTGGCGCTGACGCCGGGGGAGTTCACCCAGCTGACCGGCCGCGCCGGCCGCCGAGGCATCGATACAATCGGCCACGCCGTGGTGGTGGACCATCACGGCTTCGTGCCGGCCACGGCCGCCGCGCTGTCCAGCAAACGCGTCTACCCGCTGCATTCCAGTTTCCGCCCGACCTTCAACATGGCGGTGAATCTGCTCAATTCCAGCGATGTGGACACCGCCCGCGTCACACTCGACCACTCCTTCGCCCAGTGGGAGGCGAACGAATCCGCGGGACAGCTGGAATCGCAGATGTTGGCGCTGGAGCAGGCCCTGCAGGGCTACGAGCAGGCGTTCGACTGCGACCACGGCGATTTCCGCGAGTTCATGACGCTGCGTATGCGGCTGACGGATCTGGAGCGCAACGACCGACGCCGGATCAAGCACGAACCGTTTGCATCCGAGCAGGAACGCCGGCAGGCGATGCGGGAGCTGGACCGCAGGATCGCGCAACTGCGCCAGGCCGAGCAGCAGCATCCGTGCCGGCAGTGCCCGGATCTGCAGCGGCACCTGACCTGGGGGCATCGTTGGGCCCGGGAGACCCGCGAGCTGGAACGCGTCAGGCATCGCTACGAGTCGCGGACCGGTTCGGTGGCCCGCCAGTTCGACCGCATCTGCGGCGTGTTGGACACGTTGGGTTATCTGGAACGTGCGGAGCGCAACGGCCGTACGGACTATCGGCTGACGCAGGCGGGCCAGCTGCTACGTCATCTGTACAGCGAACTGGATCTGACCGTGGCGCAGGCGCTGCGTGAGGGCGTGTTCGACGGTCTTGATCCCTCACAGATGGCGGCCGTGGCATCGGCGCTGGTCTACGAGGCGCGCCGGGGCAATGGGGGAGAGCCCCGACATTACCCCGGCGGTCACCGTGGCGCGGTGGCCCAGGCCGCGGAACGGCTGCGCGCGATCGCCGCGCAGGTATCGGACCTGTGCGAGGACGCGGCGTTGGAGGAGCCCCGCCAGCTCGACTTCGGTCTGACTGATGTGGTCTACGAATGGGCCGAGGGCGAAGGGCTGTATCGTGTGCTGTACGGCACGGAGCTGACCGGCGGCGATTTCGTCCGCAACGCCAAGCGGCTGGCCGATCTGCTGCAGCAGATCGCCGTGGCCGAGCCGTATCTGGGGGAGGGCAGCGCCGATGTGGCGCGGACCGCACGATTGGCCATGGAGCAGGTCAATCGTGGCATCGTGGCCTACTCGGGGGTTGACTGACGGCCCCGGGAATAACGGACACGTCCGAACTGTTTTGTAGCGTAAAGGAAACGAACAAGGAGGCATGGCAACATGGCGGAACGCAGTCTGCGCGGTATGAGCATCGGCGCGAAATCCCTGGAATCCGACGAGAACGTCGATTTCGCGGCGCGAAACGACGTGGCGTACATCTGTCCGAAGGGGCATCGCACGATTCTGCCGTTTGCGGAGGAGGCCGAGGTCCCGGACGAGTGGGAGTGCCGTTGCGGCGCCGTGGCCCATCGTGAGGGCGATGAGGACGCCGAGGCCAACGAGATCACCAAGCCCACCCGCACCCATTGGGATATGCTGTTGGAACGCCGCAGCATCGAGGAGTTGCAGACCCTGCTGGACAAGCGGCTCCAGATGCATCGCGACGGTTGGATTCCCGACTACGAGTAAGACGATTCGCCTGTTCTTCAGCAGAAATTCGATGCCCGGTCAACTCGACCGGGCATACTGATGTGTCAGACGTCACGAATATCGACGGTGTGGGCCGGAGCGGCCCGAGAGGAGAAACAATGACCAATCATCCGAAGAAGGTCGTCCTGCTGGATCTGGACGGCACGCTCACGCAGTCCGATCCCGGCATCATCGCCTGCGTCATCAAGGCGTTCGAGGGCATGGGACTGCCGGTTCCGGATGACGACGAGCTGCATCGCTTCATCGGCCCGGCCATCATCGAATCGCTGCGCCGCAACCATGTGCCCGAGGACATGCTGGACCGTGGCGTTGAGATCTACCGCGATTACTACGCCAATCAGGCAGTGTTCGACGATCCGAACAACCCGGGTCAGAAGGTGCCGGGCCGCCTGGTCAACACCGTGTATCCGGGCATCCCGGAACAGCTGGCCGCATTGCGCGCCAAGGGGTATGTCCTGGCCATCGCCACCTGCAAGCCCGAATACCAGGCCGTGCCGATCTGCGAGCATTTCCATGTGGACCGCATGGTGGACGGCATCTATGGCGCCAGCAAGGACAATTCGCGCATCGACAAGGACCAGGTCATCCGGTATTGCTTCGATCTGATCAGTTTCGACGCCCAGGCCGGCGATCGCGCGGTGATGGTCGGCGATCGTTGGACCGACATCGACGGCGCCCGTGCCTGCGGCGTCGATACGATCGGCTGCCGCTGGGGTTATGCGGAACCCGGTGAGATGGAGGAACACGGCGCGTATGAGATCATCGACCGCGTCGACCAGCTCGCCGACGCCGTGGAACGCTACTTCGCGCAGTGAGACTATTATCCGATAATGTACGTTATGTCAGAAAAGGAAGTGGCGTAAGCATCGGTCGGATGGTGATCTCCACTATCGGATGACCGTTGCGCCTTCAGTGCCACATCCCACCAAACGCATCACATATGGGTGAAGGGACGGATGCTGATTCCGTCCCTTCACCCATATTGCTATAACGGCCAAAGTCACGCGCGTGCAGCGCAAGGCCACACGTCGCGCGTTATGGCTTGTCCGTCGTCGTGTGCGTGGCATGCAGCGCGGCACCCATCTCCGTGTAGGTGGCCCGCTGCGCCTGCAGGATCATCAGCACCAGCTCCGCGCCGATCAGCAGCACGCTGACGATGCCCGCGGGCCACGCCGCGGAGACGTAGAACGCCAATGCCTCGGCGCCGAACAAGTCCTGCCATACCTTGCCGATGACGAACGGCACCATCGCCAGGATCAGCGACGCCAACTGGGCGCCGATAACCGGCCAACGCACCGGTTCCACGTCGGGATGTCCGGGCTGCAGCAGTTTGCCACGCCTCACGCAGGTCACGCACACGACCACGGCCCAGATTATGGACACAATCCAGAACACTGCCGGAAGCAGATCGATCATCGACGCCTCTCCCCTATGCCATTCAATGAATCCGTCAGGCGCGTCACGCGGCCTGACGTGCCGCCCGCTGGGCCTCAAGCTTCTTCCGCATACGCATGGCGGTCAGCTCGTCGATCGGGCGACCGGACGACAACGCGGCCGGCTTGGACGCAAGATCCACGTAATCCTCATGCTCCAGCGCCTCATCGATCTCGTGCCACAACGAGCCGACGGACACCCCGAACACGGCCTTGCCGCTATGCAGCAGATCTAGCATCTGCTCGCTGGTCGTGCACTCGTAGACCTGCTGCCCGTCGCACATGATGGTGACGTCGGCCAGCTGCGCCGTGGTCCGCCTGGACAGGAAGCCGATGGCGGCGGTCACGTTCTGCAGGTTCACGCCGGCGTCCAGCAACCGCTTGGACACGGCCAGGATGACCACATCCTTGAACGAGTACAGCCGCCGGGAACCGGAACCATGCGAGGGCGTGATCGACGGCTCGACGATCTGCTTGCGCGCCCAGTAATCCAGCTGGCGGTATGTGATGCCGGCGACCTTGGACGCCACGGTGCCGCGGTATCCGCGCCGGGTGTCCTCCGCGTCCTCGGTGGCGAACAGCTCCCCCTGCACCGCCCCTTCCGCGGACAGATCGACACGATCCTTCAGCGGAACATGCAGATGCAGCTCCACATCATGATGCCGTTCGACCATAGTCCACTCCTTCAACTCACACGGACACCGTCAGAAGTCACGTATCCTGCAACCAGTCTAATCCGTCCGAGCGTACCAGATCTAGGAGATAACGGCGGATTTGGTGAAGAAGACCAGACGGAACTTGCCGATCATGATCTCGTCTCCATTCTTCAGCTGCGCGCGCTCGACGCGCTGGCGGTTCACATAGGTGCCGTTCAGGCTTCCGGAATCCACCACGGTGAAGACGCCATTGGCTCGGATGAACACCGCGTGGGAACGGGAGACGGTGGAATCGTCGAGCAGGATGTCGGCCCGCGAATCACGCCCTACGGTCACCTTGTCCTCGTCAAGCAGGTACCGCGAGCCGGAGACCGCTCCCCTGGTCGAGATCAGCAACGCCGTCCCCTCGGACAGGCGGGCGATGGTGTCGAGATCCTCCTGGGTCAGGGGACGGTCGCCTGTGGAGGTGACGGGGATGGTAATGGCGGGCAGACCGATGATGGTCGTCTCGCCTGCGCTTGGAATCGGTTCAGTCATACAGGCTATTCTACAGTCTTTGCGTACCGGTATTGCGGAACCGAGGCGACCTCGTCGATTTTCACCAGATCGGACGAGGTCACATCCACGTCGGCGCCGAACTTCACCTTGAGCCGCGATCCGACGCCTCCGGCGATGTTCACGGCATTCTGCAGATTCTGCGAGTCCCCGATGGCCTTGATGACGTACGGGCTGGACAGGGTCTGGCCGTCGCAGACCAGCCCGTCCTCACCATCGGCGATATAGGTCTGGGTGATGACGCGCACGTCGTTGATGGCGATGACCTCGGCGCCGGCGTTGCGCAGTTCCTCAATCAGGCTGAACATGGTGGCGGCGTCCACGGGCTCGATGGAACCGTGCGTGACGCGTATCGTCACCCCCTCCCCCTCGGCCGGCAGACGGCCGGAGAGGATGCCGCTGGTCTGTTCGTTCTGCTCGGCGATGCGTTGGGCCTCCTGCTGCTTGTCCGAGGCCTCCTGCAGGGAATTCAGCTGCTCCTGCAGTTCGTCGCGGCGCTGCTCCTGCTGTTGGATCTGGTTGCTGGTCTCCGAGATCAGACGCGTGAGCTCCTCCTCGCTCATCGTCTCGTACGCCGAGCGCGTGTTGTTGAGCTGGATGACGTAACCGTACCCCAGCATGGCGCACAGGAGCACCACGAAGACATTGGTGATGAGCCTCGCCTTGTTGCGGTTGGCGTCCAGCGACGACGTGCGTTTGGGTTTGCGCGCGACCACCGGGAACGAGCCGGTCTCCACACGGTCGTTCTCCTTGTCCTTCGCGTGCTGCCGGTGCATCCGGCTCAGCGTGTCATCGGCTTCGGGTTTGCGCATGGCCATGGGTTCAGCCCCTGAAGATGAAGCGGCGAATGGCCGACACGTTCGAGAAGATGCGGATGCCCAGCACCACGATAACCGCGGTCTGCAGCTGGGACCCCACGCCGAGCTGGTTGCCGAGCACCACCAGCAGCGTGGCGGTGATGACGTTGGTGAAGAACGAGATCACGAACACCTTGTCGGAGAAGCTGCGCTGGAAGTACGCCCGTGCGGCGCCCAGCAGCGCATCCAGCGCGGCCACCACCATGATGGGCAGATACGGCTGCAGGAACACCGGAATATCCGGTCGGACGAAGATGCCGACCACCACGCCGATAATCAATCCCAGTACTGCCGCCATCACTCGCTCCTTCTTGCATGGGTCACATCGCCGGAAACCGCCGCTTCCAGTCTAATCGAATCGGATTTCGCCACCTGCGGATAGATGCCCGATTCGGCATACGATTCGTATAACGCCGGCTGGCTGTCCGCGCTCACGGCACGGGCCAGCGCATCCTTGTCCCCGATGGCCTGGATGGTGTACGGGCTCTCGATCGAGTTCACGCCGATGAGGATCGTCTGCCCCGCGGTTCGGATGGAGGTCTGCACGCCCAATCGGTACCCGTTGACGGCCATCGCCTCCGCGCCGGACTGCCAGAGCAACGACACCAGCTGCTGCAGGTCGGCATCGGTCACCACGCGAATCTGCCCGCCGGATGATTCGCGCGGCAGCGCGCCATCCACTGCGATCGGGTCGGCGAGCGTCAGGGTGATGCCCTCCCCCTCCACCGGCAGCATGCCGCTGCTCAGCTCGTCCTGAATCAACGTATCGTTTTGCCCGTAATCGGCCATATCCCTTGTGATCTCATCGATCTGTCCGCGCAGGTCGTTGATCTGTCCGGTCAGGTCCTCGACCTGGCTGGTCTGGTCCTCCAATTCGGACGCCCAGCTCTCGCGCACGGCACGACGCGGATCGGTATGCAGCTGCTGCACGAAGAGCGCCCCCGCGAATCCGACCGCCACACAGATCACGAACACCACCACGCGCGTGGCCCATGTGGCCGCCGGAGACGATGGTTTCCTGGCCAACCGCGAATCCATGAACAGCGGGTCCATCGGTCGATTGGTCAGGTCGTCGATCAGTTTCAACGAGTCATCGTCCAGCCTGCGGCGGTGCCCCCGCACGGCACCGGCCCCGCCCGCCGGCCGTACATGGTGGGAATCCACCGCGGCAACCGACGCAGAGAACACGGCCCGCCTGCGTAGCGGGGTGTTCTCCTGCTCCACAGGGAACGAACGTGGCGCGTCGTCAATCGGCATCATTCACCGTTCCTGGCGGAGCAGCTCAAGCCCCTGCCGGTAATAGATCACTCCGGCCAGCCAATACAGGGCCACGCCCCAGATGCCGGCGGCCAATGCCGCCAGATGGAGCAGATCGGCCGCCTGCGTGTTCCAGATATCCGAGAAGATCAGCGCCACGATGGACATCATCAGCATGGCCGTTCCGGTCTTGCCGACGAAGTGCACCGGCAACGGCCCGTAATCATGCTGGGCCAGCACCAGGATCAGCACCGCCATCAGCACATCGCGCGCTCCCACCACGATCAGCATCCACCACGGTATGATGCCTGCGACGCCCAAGGCCAGGATGCTGCAGAAGATCAGCAGCCGATCGGCGATCGGGTCGAGGATCTGTCCGACCTTGCTCACCTGGTTGAACGTGCGGGCGATGATACCGTCCAGGCTGTCCGAAACGGCGGAGATGGCCAGGACGATCAGGGCTGTGATCATCTCGTGCCTCGACACCAGCATCGCGATGATCGGGATGGAGATGATGCGCAGCACGCTGATGAGATTGGGAATCGTGAACACCATATCCCGAGCTTCGGGGCTGTATTGTGTTTCGCTGTTGTGCTCGTGTTCGCTCATTCGTTCCGCACCGCTACATTCTCGACGCCTGCAGCGCCGTGACGATGATGGCACGCGCCCCCACGGCATACAGGCGATCCATCAGCTGGTTGACCTGGGCCTTGGGCACCATGACGCGCACGGCCGCCCACTGCTTATCGTGCAACGGGGAGACCGTGGGGCTTTCGAAACCAGGCGTGATGGCGACGGCGGCCGAGACCTTCTCCACGGGGATGTCGAAATCCATCAGCACGTACCGCTGCGCGGTGAGCACGCCCTGCAGACGGCGGCCCAGCACGGTCAGTCGGTCGTCCTCGGCGTTCAGCCGCGGGGAACGGATGAGGATCGCCTCGGAATGCAGGATCGGATCGCCGAACACACGCAGGCCGGCGTTGCGCAGGGTGGTGCCCGTCGAGACCACGTCCGCGATCAGATCGGCGACGCCCAGCTGCACGGAAGACTCCACCGCGCCATCCAGGTGGATGATGTCGGCGTGGATGCCGTGCCCGGTCAGGTAGTCGGAGACCAGCTTGTCATACGAACTCGCCACACGCTTGCCGTCGATGTCCGCCAGCTCGTGGATCGGGGCGTCGTTCGGCGCCGCGAAACGGAACGTGGAGGCACCGAATCCCAGCTGCATGTGCTCGATGGCCTCGGTGCCGGAGTTGAGCAGCAGGTCGCGTCCGGTGATGCCGACGTCGATGGTGCCGCGTCCCACGTACACCGCGATGTCCAGCGGACGCAGGTAGAACAGTTCGATCTCGTTGTCGGGATCCTCGACCACCAACTGGCGCGGGTTGCTGCGCAGCCGATACCCCGCCTCGGACAGGATGTTCCACGCGGGTTCCGAGAGCATGCCCTTGTTGGGCACGGCGATTCTGAGCATGTTATCTCCTTCGGCGGCGCGATGGCGCCGTCATGGTCACAGATACTTGTACACGTCGTCGAGCGTGATGCCGCGGTCGATCATCATGACCTGGAGATGGTACAGCAGCTGGCTCATCTCCTCGGCGGTGCGGTCGGCGCCCTCGTATTCGGCGGCGATCCAGGTCTCGCTGGCTTCCTCGACGATCTTCTTGCCGATGAAATGCGTGCCCTTGTCGAGCTCCTCGACGGTCAGGGACCCCTCCGGGCGCGTGGCGGCCTTCTCGCTCAGCTCGGCGAACAGTGATTCAAACGTCTTCATAAGTGATACAGCACCTTTCAGGCCTTGAACGCGGCGGCGGCCTCGTCGCGGATGGCGTCGATCGCCGCGGCGGGGTCCTCGGCTCCGTACACGGCGGAGCCCGCCACCAGCACGTCGGCACCGGCCTCGGCCACGATATGCGCGGTCTTGGGGCTCACGCCACCGTCGACCTGGATCTTCACGTCCAGGCCGCGACGGGTGATCTCGTCACGCAGACGGCGCACCTTGCCCATCTGGTTGTCCAGGAACTTCTGGCCGCCGAAACCGGGCTCGACGGTCATGATCAGGATCATGTCGAATTCGTCGAGGATGTCGAAGATCGGCTCCACCGGTTCGGCCGGACGCACGGCGAAGCAGGCCTTGCAGCCCATCTCGCGCAGCTGGCGGGCCAGACGCACCGGGGCGTGGGTGGCCCCCATGTGGAAGCTCACCGACGCGGCGCCGAGCTTGGCGTATTCGGGCGCCCAACGGTCCGGGTCCTCGATCATCAGATGCACGTCGACCGGCAGGTCGGTGACCTCACAGATACGCTTGACGATCGGTTCGCCGAGCGTCAGGTTGGGCACGAAATGATGATCCATCACGTCGACGTGAACGAGATCGGCGTTCGCGATCGCCTTGAGGTCACGCTCGAGATTGCAAAAATCAGCGGACAGGATGCTGGGTGCGATTTGAATGCTCATGGTACCTACTCTATCTTTCTTTTGCGACGTTATGACCGAGTTTAGTCGAGTGTCATGCAACATTGTCCGAATGTTCCGTTTCCGCCGACGATTCGGACGATTCGGACGATTCGGACGGCTCGGACGACTCCGGTTCGATCGGTTCGGATGCGTCGGACGCCTCGTCCGACGCCGGATGCCGGGTCCGTTCGCCCTGCACGGCCTGTTCGGACGCGGTGACCGCTGCCAGGCGCTCCCGCAGCGGCTCGGTGGCGGATCCGATCCGCTGCACGGCGACGAATGCGATGACGCCGCAGATGAACACCGCGATGGACACCCACACATTGATCCGCACGCCGAGGAACGTATGGGCGTAATCGATGCGCAGCGCCTCGATCCAGGTGCGTCCGGCGGTATACCACATCACGTAGATCGTCAGCAGCGAGCCGGCCTTGAGCATGGCCGCCGCCCTGCGTCCGATCCAGATGATGAGGGCCGCTCCGATCAGGTTCCAGATCAGCTCGTAGAGGAACGTCGGGTGGTACAGCACATCGGATCCGTCGATCTGGAGCCCCCACGGCAGCGTGGTCTGGCCGCCGTAGAGCTCCTGGTTGAACCAGTTGCCCAGACGCCCGATGGCCTGGGCCACCAGCAGCGCCGGGGCCACGGCATCGGCCAGCAGCGCCATCGGGTAGTGCTTGTGCCGGCACCAGCCCCAGGCGGCCAACGCGCCGAACAGGATGCCGCCCCAGATGCCCAGGCCGCCGTTCCAGATGCGTATCATCTCCATCGGATCGCCGTCGGGGCCGAAGAACCGTTCGGGCGTGGTGACGATGTGGTAGACGCGCGCGCCGACGATACCCGCCAGCACCGAGACGATGGCGATGTCGAGGATCTGGTCGAAGTCGCCGCCGACCCTTTTCCACCGCGCCGTGGTGATGGCCACGGCGGCGATGATGCCCGCCAGAATGCACAACGCGTAGAGGTGTATGGTCAACGGGCCGATCTCGAAGGTGGAGATCGACGGCGAAGGTATCGATGCTAGTGTCATAGTCCCCGATAGTAGTACGGAACCGCTCAGCGACGGGCGTTATGCACGCCCTCGGCCAACGATTCGACCTTGGCCGCCAGAGCGGACAGGCCTTCGCGCACATCGCGCGCGGCGCGGCCGGTATCGTCCAGCAGGGTGTGCACCAACGCCGAGCCGACGATCACACCGTCGGCGTAGCGGCCCACGGTGCGCGCCTGCTCGGGGGTCGAGACGCCGATGCCCACGCAGACGTTCCGCGCCCCGGCGCGGCGTGTGCGCTCGACCAGCACCTCGGGGGACGACGAGAGCGTATCCCGCTCCCCCGTGACGCCCATGCGCGAGGCCGCGTAGATGAAGCCCCTCGCGTTGCGCGCGGCGTTCGCCAGACGCTCGTCGCTGGAATCCGGGGACACCAGGAAGATCCGGTCCAGTCCGTGCCGCTGCGAGGCCTCGATCCATTCGCCGGCCTCGTCGGGGATCAGATCCGGCGTGATGATGCCGGCGCCGCCGGCGTTCGCCAGATCGTGCGCGAACCGTTCCACCCCGTAATGGAAGACCACGTTCCAGTAGCTCATGATCAGCGGCACGCCGCCGGCGTTCGCCACGGTCTCCACCGCACGGAACACGCCGGCCATGCGCTCGCCGTTGTCCAACGCCACCTGCGAGGCGGCCTGGATGACCGGGCCGTCCATCACCGGATCGGTGTAGGGCAGGCCGATCTCCACCGCGTCGACGCCATGCGTGACCATCGTGCGCAGCGCGTCATGGGTGGTTTCGGAATCCGGGAACCCGTACGGCATATAGCCGATGAAGGCGGGACGGTCCTGCGCGCGGAACGCGTCGAACATGGCCTCGCTGGGGCTGGGGCGGCGGCTGAGGCCCAACGGCTGTGGAGCGGTGGTCCGTGCTGTTGTCTGAGTCATCATGTTCACCTCTGTCTCACTCGCTGACGGCGTTGCCGTGCGCACCGTTGGCGTCCAGCGCCTTGCTCTGTTCATCGGTCAGGTAGCCGAACCAGCGTCCGGCCGTGGCCACGTCCTTGTCCCCGCGTCCGGAGAGGTTCACGATCATCACCGGCTCGTCGATCCCCCGCGCCTTGAGGTCGGCGGCCGCCTTGTAGGCGCCGGCCACGGCGTGGGAACTTTCGATGGCGGGGATGATGCCTTCGGTTTCGCACAGGTCCTTGAAGGCGTTCATGGCCTCGTCGTCGGTGGCGTAGTCGTAGTTCACGCGGCCGATCTCCTTGAGCCATGCGTGTTCGGGGCCCACCGAGGCGTAGTCCAATCCGGCGGAGATGGAGTAGGTGTCCAGGGTCTGGCCTTCCTCGTTCTCCAGCAGATAGGACTTGGCCCCCTGGAACAGGCCGATCTGCCCTGTGCCCGGAGCGAAGCGTATGGCGTGCTCGCCGGATTCGGGGCCGTGGCCGCCGGCCTCATAGCCGTACAGACGCACGCGCTCGTCGTCCAGGAAGGCGTTCATGATGCCGATGGCGTTGGAACCGCCGCCCACGCAGGCGCAGATGGCGTCCGGGTGGTCGATGCCGTACTCGTTGCGCAGCTGCTCCTTGGCCTCCTCGCCGATGATCTTCTGGAAATCGCGGACGATGGTCGGGAACGGGTGCGGTCCGGCCACGGTGCCGAGCAGGTAGTGGGTGGTCTCCACGTTGGTGACCCAGTCGCGCAGCGCTTCGTTGATGGCGTCCTTGAGGATGCGGGAGCCGAGCTTGACCTCCACCACCTCGGCGCCGAGCAGCCTCATGCGGGCCACGTTCAGCGCCTGACGGCGGGCGTCCACCTCACCCATGTAGACGCGGCACTTGAGCCCGAGCAACGCGCAGACCGTGGCCGTGGCCACGCCGTGCTGTCCGGCGCCGGTCTCCGCGATCACGCGGGTCTTGCCCATGCGTTTGACCAGCAGGGCTTGGCCCAGCGCGTTGTTGATCTTGTGGGCGCCGGTGTGGTTCAGATCCTCGCGCTTGAGGAACACGCGCGCGTTGATGCCGACGCGTTCGTTGAGCCGCTGCGCGAACCGCGGCACCTCGGTCAGCGGCGAGGGCCGTCCGACGTACAGCCGGTTGAGTCGGTCGAACTCCTCGCGGAACGCGGGATCGGCCTTGGCCTCGTCGTATACCTGTTCGAGTTCGGTCAACGCGTGGATCAGGGCCTCGGGCACGAAGCGGCCGCCGAACCGGCCGAAATACGGGCCGTTATGCTCCGCCAGCGGACGGCGTTCCGACACCTTCACACGCCTGCCGGCCTCCACCAGCCGCTCGACGGCCAGATCATGACGTTCGGCGGTGGCCACGCCCTCGCCCACCAGCACGGCGTCCGCGCCGGCGCGGGCGTAGTCCTCCAGCTCCACCGAGCCGAACACGCCGGATTCCGCCACCTTGATGACGTCCGGCGGCAGCGACGCGGCCAGTTCCCGGTAGTTGCCCACGTTGACGGACAGGTCCTTGAGATTGCGCGCGTTGATGCCGATGACGGCGGCGCCCGCCTGCACCGCGCGTTCGATCTCCTCGGCGGTGTGGGTCTCCACCAGCGCCGTCATGCCGAGTTCGTGGGTCAGGTCCAGGAGCTCGCGCAGCGTGGCATCGTCCAGAGCCGCCACGATCAGCAGCACGATATCAGCGCCATGCGCCCGCGCCTCCCAGATCTGATACGGGGTGGTGATGAAATCCTTGCGCAGCACGGGGATATGAACGGCGGCACGCACGCGGTCGAGGTCGTCCAGCGAACCGAGGAACCGGCGCCCTTCGGTCAGCACCGAGATGGCCGCCGCGCCTCCGCGCTCGTATTCGGCGGCCAACGCCGCGGGATCGGGGATATCGGCCAGATGCCCCTTGGACGGCGAGGCGCGTTTGATCTCGGCGATGATGGGCACGGCATCGGCATGACGAAGCCATCGGCGGGCGTCCAGCGGAGCGGGGGCCGCGGCCGCGGCCTGCTTCACTGCGTCCAATGGCATGGCCTGTTCACGGGTACGCTGATCCTGCAGTGCACCCGCCACCAATTCGTCAAGTACCGACATGGGTTCTCCTTGGTTGTGTGGTTGGGTACCGCACACTGTAGCGAACCCGTGTGTTGAAACCGCCCCACCGTCTTGCTATGCGGCTACGGGAGAGCCCTGACAGGCCGGTTATCTCATATGGTGAGACCGCCGGTGCGGTCCGTCAGCATTCGCCGTCCGTCATCCCGTCCGCGGAATCCAGTTCCTCCGGACGCACGCCCACCACCACGGGAAGCCTGCCGCCTTCGTCGAAGCAGGAGCGCTTGCCGGTGTGGCAGGCCGCGCCCACCTGGTCGACCTGCACCAGCAGCGCGTCGCCATCGCAGTCCAACGCCACCGACTTCACATACTGCACATGCCCGGAGGTATCGCCCTTGCGCCAGTATTCCTGGCGGGAACGGGACCAGAAGGTCACGCGCCCCGAAGTCAGCGTGCGGCGCAGCGCCTCGTCGTCCATATAGCCGACCATCAGCACCTCATGGGTGTCGTACTGCTGGATGACGGCCGCGACCAGCCCCTTGTTGTCACGCTTCAGCCGATCCGCGATGCGCGGATCCAGCGTGACGTCGTTATCGTACCGTTCGGTGGGATGCATCGGAAATCTCCTCGGTTCGTATCGGTTCGGTCAGCGGACGGTGTATCCGGCGGCCCGCAGCGCTTCCTTCACGTCGTCAATCGTCATCTTGCCGTAGTGGAACACGGAGGCGGCCAGCACGGCGTCGGCCCCGGCCTCCACGGCCGGCGGGAAATCCTCCACCTTGCCCGCACCGCCGGAGGCGATGATCGGGATCGAGACCTCCCGACGGACGGCGCGAATCATCTCCAGATCGAACCCGTTCTCGGTGCCGTCGGCGTCCATCGAGTTGAGCAGGATCTCCCCCGCGCCCAGCTCCTCGGCCCGCCTGACCCACCAGATCGCGTCGATGCCGGTGGACTTGCGGCCGCCCATCGTGGTGACCTCGAAACCGGATTGCGTATGCCGCTCCCCCCGTTCACGGCGCGCGTCCACGGACAGCACCAGCACCTGACTGCCGAAGCGGTCCGCGATGCGTTCGATCAGGCCGGGGTCGTTGATCGCCGCGGTGTTGACCCCCACCTTGTCGGCGCCGCACCGCAGCAGACGGTCCACATCCTCCGCGGATCGCACGCCGCCGCCCACCGTCAGAGGGATGAACAGCTCCTCGGCGGTCCGGGTGACAATGTCATACGTGGTCTGGCGGTTCGAGCTGGATGCGGTGACGTCCAGGAACGTCAGCTCGTCGGCACCCTGCCGATAGTATTCGGCCGCCAGTTCCACCGGGTCGCCGGCATCGCGCAGGTTCTCGAAATGCACGCCCTTGACCACGCGTCCGGCATCGACATCCAGGCAGGGGATGACTCGTACGGCCAATGACATCTGTTTCCTCGCTCTCTGTGTGGAACATGCCCGTGTGGGCCACGCCCGCAACCATAACTGCAGCCATGCGGCGGGATGCCCGCCGGCACACCCAAGGGTAGCCGTTCGGCGGCGGGACGCCGTCGCATGTTCCGTCAGGCGGAATGCGTTCCGCGGCGCCGCGTGGGCCCCGCCGCCGATCGTTTCAGCCCCGGGACCCGGTCTCGCCGCCCGGCTGTTCCTTGGCGGCCAGCTGGCCGCAGGCGCCGTCGATGTCCTGGCCGCGGGTGTCGCGCAGGGTGGCGGTGACGCCGGCGGCGTGCAGGATCTCCAGGAACCGCTGCTCGTCCTCCGGCTTGGACGCCGTCCAGCGCGAGCCTTCGATCGGGTTCAGGGGGATCGGGTTGACATGGGCCCAGTCGTCGCCGTAGTGGTTCAGGCGCTTGGCCAGCAGCCGGGCGTGCTCGGCCTGGTCGTTGATGCCGCGCATCAGCGCGTATTCGATGCTGACGCGCCGCTTGGACGCCAGGAAGTAGTCGTGCGCGGCGTCGAGCACCTGCGTGGTGTTGAACCGTTTGTTCATCGGCACCAGCTCGTCGCGCAGCTCGTCGCTCGGGGCGTGCAGGGAGACGGCGAGCCGGACGGGGATGCCCTCCTCGGCGAGTCTGCGGATGCCGGGCACCACGCCCACCGTGGACACCGTGATGTTGCGCGCGGAGATGCCGAACCCCTCCGGAGGCATCGCGCTGATCTGCCGAACGGCGCTCAGCACGGACCTGTAGTTGCCCATCGGCTCGCCCATGCCCATGAACACGACGTTGCTGAGCCTGCCCGGCCCGCCGGCAATGTCGCCGTCCCGCATGGCCTTGGCCGCCACACGCACCTGTTCGACGATCTCGCCGGCCGACATATTGCGGGTCAGACCGAGTTTGCCGGTGGCGCAGAACGGGCAGCCCATGCCGCAGCCGACCTGGCTGGAGATGCACAGGGTGGTGCGGTTGGGGTACCGCATGAGCACGGATTCGATCAGCGAACCGTCGAACAGACGCCACAACGTCTTGACGGTCATGCCCTCATCCGCCACCTGACGCGTGACCTCGGTGATCAGGGTCGGAAAGAACGCCGCTGCGGCCTCGTCCCGCTTGGACGCCGGAAAATCGGTGAACTCCGCGGCGTTGACATCGAAATGCCCGTAATAATGGTTGGCCAGCTGCTTGACGCGGAACTTCGGCAGCCCCAGCTCCCCCGCCCTGGCGATGCGCTCCTCGGGCGTCATATCGGCGAAATGGACCGGCGGTTTGCCTCGTCGGGCATGGTCCTTGGCCAGCACATCCCGGAACGCCCCGGTGGTGCCGCCCGGCGTGATGCCGGTTTCCGGCATGTCCTCCAACTGTGTCATATCCATCCGTCTCCGCTGTTGCTTGCGTATCGCTACCTTACCTATCAATAGCAAAAGCCCCGGAATGATCCGGGGCGATGCATCGGGGGGGCAGTCTGCTACAGGCCGGCCGCCCATAGCAGGATGGCGATGAACGGCGCGCTGATCAGGATCGAGTCGACGCGGTCCATCACGCCGCCGTGGCCCTTGAGCAGATGGCCCATGTCCTTGATGCCGATATCCCGCTTGAGCATGGACGCGCACAGGTCGCCGAAGGTGCCGACCAGACCGACCATGACGCCCATGACGATCGGCACCCACCATCGCGTGGCCCAGGTGGCGCCGTCATACGTGCAGGCGAAGACCGCGAACGCCCCGACCATGGCGAAGAGCATCGAGCCGACCAGTCCTTCGACTGATTTCTTCGGCGAGATGCGCGGCGAGAGCTTGTGCTTGCCCAGCCATGCGCCGGCGAACAGGCCGCCGGTATCGCTCAGGGCCGGCAGGAACACCAGCATGATGGCGTGGGCCACCGGATGCCCGCCGAAGGTCAGCGGGATGATCAGACACCCGGCCAGCAGCGGGATGTACAGCACGGTGAACAGCGACACCGCCACATGGCTGAGCCTGCTGTGGTTGTGTTCCCCCCGTTCGTGGTTGAAGGAGGATTCCAGACGGGCGCCGGCATCGGTATGCGAGAGCTTGTCCGCCACGGCCAGCGACAGGCGGTTGCCGAGGCTGAGCTTCATGGTGGCCGACAGCGCCACCAGCAGCAGCATGCCCATGATGCACAGGGCCAGCGTCATGATGTGGTGCGGCGAGTAATAGGTGGCCAGCAGCGTGGCCGCCGAGCACAGCCACAGCGTCACCACCGGGATGTGCAGGCCGGCGGTGGCGAAGTCGACGCGCAGCTCCCACAGGGCCAGCATCATGAACACCACGATCAGTACGACGAACAGGTCGATCCTGATCAGCAGGCACGCGAGGATGACCACCACCAATGCCGCGGCGGTGGCGATGGCCTGGGGCATATTGCGCCCGGTCCGTTTGTTGATCGAGGCGATGGCCTCCTCGGCTTCCTTCTCACGCTGATCGTGGTGTTCCATACCGTTCCTTCTCCGACGTTCCCGTGTCAGGAGGATCAGACCTCCATGATCTCCCTCTGCTTGCCTTCCAGCAGCGCGTCGATCTCGTCGGAAACCTGCTTGGTGACCTTGTCAAGCTCCTTGAGCAGACGATCGCCCTCGTCCTCGCCCATCTCGCCGTCCTTGACGGCCTTGTCGATGCCTTCCTTGGTCTTGCGGCGGATGTTGCGCACCGCCACCTTGCCGTCCTCGGCCTTGGTCTTGGCGAGCTTGACGTATTCCTTGCGGCGGTCCTCGGTCAGCTCCGGCAGCGTGACGCGGATCACGTTGCCGTCACGGTTGGGGCTGACGCCCAGATCCGAATCGCGGATGGCCTTCTCCACGGCGGCAGCCTGCGACTTGTCGAACGGGGTCACGGCCAGCGTGCGCGGTTCGGGCACGCCGATGGAGGCCACGGCCTTCAGCGGCGTCGGGCTGCCGTAGTAGTCGACGGTGATGCCGTTAAGCAGCGCCGGGTTCGCGCGGCCGGTGCGGATGCCCGCGAAGTTCTCCTTGGTGGCCTCGACGGACTTCTTCATCTGTTCCTTGGCCTGATCGATAACGGTTGCCATAGTGTTCTCCTTCGATATGAATGGGAAATCTTCGTTGAATGCTGAATCGTCCGCGCTCACTCGACGACGGTGGATTCCGCCGTGGACACCAGCGTGCCGATCTCCTCGCCGAGGAGGGCGCGGGTGACGTTGCCGGCGCCTTCGAGACCGAACACCCGGATGCGCTTCTTGTTGTCACGCGCCATCGACAGGGCCGAGGCGTCCATGACGGCCAGATTGTCGACCAGCGCGCGGTTGTAGCTCAGCGTGGCGAAACGCTTGGCGTTCGGGTCCTTACGCGGATCCGCGGTGTACACGCCGTCTACGCCGTTCTTGCCCATCACCACTTCATCGCAGTGGATCTCCAGCGAACGCTGGATGGACACGGTGTCGGTGGAGAAATACGGCATGCCGGCGCCGGCGCCGAAGATCACCACACGGCCCTTCTCCAGATGGCGGATGGCCTTGAGCGGGATATACGGCTCGGCCACCTGGCCCATCGTGATGGCGGTCTGCACGCGCGTGGCCTGGCCCTCCTGCTCGAGGAAATCCTGCAGGGCCAGGCAGTTCATCACCGTGCCCAGCATGCCCATGTAATCGCCGCGGGAACGGTCGATGCCGGCCTGCTGCAGTTCGGCGCCGCGGAAGAAGTTGCCGCCGCCGACCACGATCGCCACCTGCACACCCTGCTGCACCGCGGGAACGATCTCCTCGGCGATGCGGCGCACCACCGATGTGTCGATGCCCACCGCGCCGCCGCCGAAAGCCTCGCCGGAAAGTTTGAGAAGCACCCTACGGGGTTTATCGCTGACGTCTCCTGTCATCGGGTATCCTTTCTTGGATTCCGTCGGAAGTTACCGTTATCCCAGCCTATCCGCAAAACGCGACACGTGGGATACCGACACCCGTCAGGCCATATCGCCTTCGAAATCGCCGTCCATGCCGCCGAACCCACCATCGAATCCGGACTGGGCGCCGTCGAAGGAGTCGCCCCCGATGAACTCGCGGGTGGTCATGCCGTTCATCCGGCGGGAGTCGTCCACGGCCCCCTGCATGATCTCGCGCACGCCGAACCCGTCGATGATGTTGATCAGCTTGACCACGCCGTCGCCGGAGGAGCTGTCATGGGTATTCAGCACCAGCGTGGACATGCCGAACAGCCGCTGCAGGAACGTGCGCTCGACCGAGATGTCGACGATGCGGAACAGCTTGATCAGGTTGAACTTCTGGTTGAGCACGCCGGTTTTGATCGACAGCTCCTGGTCGGTCAACGTGTAGACCGTGAACGTGAACGGGGTGCGGCACCAGTTGCGCTTGCGCTGGTTCCACAGGACATTGCCGCTCGCCACCTTGGCCATGGTCGGATCCTTTCTGATCGGGCACGTATCTCCAAAATCCAGCATACTGCGCCGGTGATCGGAACCACGCACACCGGGCATACGAAAAGGGTCCGTGCCCATACCGGACACGGACCCCGATGCGTATCAGCGTGTCAGCCTACCGGCTCACGCCTCTTCGCCCTTGCCGACCTCGACGCGGGCGAATGCCAGCGCCTGGCCGCCGACCTCCTTGAACAGGTCGCCGACGGACTTGGACGGATCCTTGACGAACGCCTGCTCGAGCAGGACGTTCTCCTTGTAGAAGGCGTTGAGACGGCCCTCGACGATCTTCGGCACGATCTTCTCCGGCTTGCCCTCGGCCAGAGACTTCTCGGTGGCCACGCGGCGCTCGGACTCCACGACCTCGGCCGGGACATCCTCACGGGTGAGCCACTGGGCGCCCATGGCGGAGATCTGCAGGGCGGCCTCGTGGGCCACGGCGGCGCCGGCCTCGTCGGTGGCGATCATGGCCACGATGCTCGGCGGCATCTCGACGGACTTCTTGTGGGCGTAGATCTCCACGTGCGGGCCGGTGATCTTGGCGAACTGGCCGACCTTGACGTGCTCGCCGAACAGGGCGGCGGCCTCCTCGACGGCCTCCTTGACGGTGCCGTTCTCGGCGGCGCCCGCCAGCAGGGCCTCGGCGGAATCGGCATCGGCCTTGACGGCGTAGCCGAGCACGGTGTCGGCGAACTCCACGAACTTCGGGGTCTTGGCCACGAAGTCGGTCTCGGAGTTCAGCTCGACCGCGTAACCGGTCTGGCCGTTCGCGGACTCGACGACGGTGGAGGCGATGGTGCCTTCCTGAGCCTTGCGGCCCTCGCGCTTGCCGGCGGCCTGGATGCCCTTGGCGCGGATGATCTCCTTGGCACGAGCGACGTCGCCGTCGGCCTCGGTCAGGGCCTTCTTGACGTCCATCATGCCGGCGCCGGTCTCTTCACGCACCTGCTTGATCAGAGCTGCAGTGATTGCTGCCATTGGTTTGTCTCCTCTAAAACTGTTCGATTCACTCCACGATGGGAGGCTGGCACCTCCCATCGTAAGGGAAACTCACTCGGCCTTGGTCTCTTCGCCCTGAGCGTCAGCGGCGGGGGCCTCGGCGGTGTTCTCCTGAGCCAGGAGCTCCTTCTCCCACTCGGCCATCGGCTGCTCGGACTCGCCTTCGGCCTTGGTGGCCTTGCCGGAACGCTCGAGCAGACCGTCGGCCACGGCGTCGGCCATCAGGCTGGTCAGCAGCTCGATGCCGCGGATGGCGTCATCGTTGGCCGGGATCGGGTACTCGACGGCTTCCGGATCGGTGTTGGTGTCGACGATCGCGATGACCGGGATGCCCAGCTTGTGGGCTTCCTCGACGGCCAGCGACTCCTTGTTGATGTCGACGACGAACATGGCGGACGGCGTGCGGTTCATGTTGCGGATACCGCCCAGCTGCTTGGCGAGCTTGTCCTTCTCGCGCTCGAGCAGCAGCAGCTCCTTCTTGGTCAGACCGGAGCCGCGCACGTCGCTGAAGTCCATCTCCTCAAGTTCCTTGAGGCGGGCGACACGCTTGGACACGGTCTGGAAGTTGGTCAGCATACCGCCGAGCCAGCGCTCGGAGACATACGGCATGTTCACGCGGGTCGCCTGCTTGGCCACGGCCTCCTGCGCCTGCTTCTTGGTGCCGACGAACAGCACGGTGCCGTTGTGAGCGACGGTCTGCTTGATGAAATCGTACGCAGTGTCGATCATGTCGAGCGACTTGAACAGGTTGATGATATGGATGCCGTTGCGCTGGGTGAGGATGTACTGCTTCATCTTCGGGTTCCAGCGGCGGGTCTGATGGCCGAAGTGCAGGCCGGCCTTGAGCATTTCGCTCATCGTGATCTGAGCCATGATATGACTACCTTTCATTGTCGGTTCTTGCCTGGCCATGCGCACCTGCGTGCAATCCCCGAGGGGACCGACCGACACAGGCCGTCGCGGACATGGCGCGAATTGGTGTGCGCCGGTAGACGATATTGGGTGGCTCGTCCCGCCTGCGACCGCGGGACTCGCCGGATGGCGCACGAGGCTCGATAATAACACAACGCCCCGCCATCCGATGGATGGCGGGGTCGCGCTTAACGGCTGCCGCGCATCATGCGCAAGGCCTTGCGGCGCTCCTCCTTCTCCAGCCGGTCGATATAGACGTGTCCGTCCAGATGATCGCATTCATGCTGGAGCATGCGCCCCATGATACCGGTGCCTTCCAGCACGACGGTCTTGCCGTCCAGGTCGATGCCGCGGACGCGGGCGTAGTCGGCCCGCTTGGTGCCGTACCACAGACCGGGCAGCGACAGGCACCCCTCATCGCCGTATTGTTCCCCGCGGGTCTCCTCAAGCACCGGGTTGAGCACATACCCGATCTTGCCATCGATGTTGTAGGAGAAGGCGCGCAGGTTCACACCGATCTGGTTGGCCGACAGGCCCGCCCTGCCGGGGTTGTCCACCGTGTCCAGCAGATCCTGCACCAGACGGCGCACAGCCGGTGTGATCGTCCCGATCGGATCGCACGGCGTGCGCAGGACGGGATCGGGTACCACGCGAATCTCACGAATCGCCACGATATTCCTCTTTTCTGCATTGACCGGTATGCCCGGTGTCAGTCGTTATCCTGCATGGCGGCGTCGGCCCCGTCATCGTGCACGGACGGCTCGTCCGTGTCGGGCTGTCCGTCCTCCGGCTGCTGACGCCGAATCTTCTCGGACACGCTAGCAAGCGAATCTGACATATTCGTCTTGGCCTGGTCGATGGCCTGGCGCATCTTCGGGCTCATGGTCTCGGAGGCCTGGCGAACGCTTTCCGAGGCCTGGCGAACCGTTTCGGTGGTCCTGTCCAGGATGCGCACCGTGGCGGGCAGCGAGCGGACGGGGTTCTTCGGCGCGTACAGCACGTCCTCGATCAGATCCGCGTACCGCTGCAGCACCTTGGGACGCACCACCTTCATGCTCGGCGTCAGTGTGCCCTCCGCCTGGTTGAAGTCGTGGTCCAGGATCACAAACTTGCGCACCGACTCGGCGCGGGAGACATTGGCGTTGGCGTGGTCCACGAACTGCTGGATATAGGCGCGCACCGCATCGTTGCGCACGATCTGCTCATGGTCCATCGCCGTATCCAGCCCCTGCCCCTGCAGCCAGCTGGCCAGCATCTCGTCGTCCAGCGCAATCAACGCGGCGACGAAGGGCTTGTTGTCCCCGACGATGACGGTATGTGCCACGATCGGGCAGGTGTTGATGATGTCCTCCATCGGTGCGGGGCTGATGTTCTTGCCGCCCGCCGTGATGATGATGTCCTTCTTGCGTCCGGTGATGTAGAGGAAGCCGTCATCGTCGATGCGGCCCAGGTCGCCGCTGTGCAGCCAGCCGTTTTCCTCAAGCACCTCGGCGGTGAGCTCGGGCTGCTTGTAGTAGCCGAGGAACACGTTCGGCCCCTTGATCATCACCTCGTCGTCGTCGGCGAGCTTCAGCGCGATGCCGGGACCGGGCTTGCCGGCCGAGCCGACACGGTTCGCATCCTCGAAATTGACCACGCAGGGCGCCGCCGTCTCGGTCATGCCATAGCCCTGGATGAAGGTGATGCCGTCCATACCGTTGAAGAAATGCGCCAGGTCGGCGTTCATCGGGGCGCCGCCGCACGCCAGGTACTTGAGGTTGGGTCCCAGCGCCGATCGCACCGAGGCGCCGACGACCTTCATATAGAACGCATGCTGCAGCCGTTCGGCCACGGGATGCGGCCTGCCGGCCATCTCGTCCTTGGACCATTGGGTGAAATGGGCCACGGCCTTGGCGAAGATCCGTCCGCGGATACCAGCACCGGCCTTCTGCGAGGCGGCGTTGTAGACCTTCTCGAACACGCGCGGCACCCCCAGCAGATAGGTGGGCTTGAACCCCCTCAGATCGGCCAGCAGATGGTCGGCGTTGGGGATGTAGCCCACCACGCCGTTCGCGCCGATCGCCACGTACTGGATGTACCGGGCGAAGCAATGCGCCAGCGGCAGGAACAGCAGCAGGCGGCTGGGCTGGAACAGCATCTCGTCCAGCACGTCGTATCCCGCATACACGATGTGGGTGAAGTTCCGGTGCGAGAGCATGGCGCCCTTCGGACGCCCCGTGGAACCGGACGTGTACACGATGGTGGCCAGATCGTCGGCCTTGACGCGGGCGATGGCCTCGTCCAGCTCGGCATCGCTGACCGCCCCGCCGAAATCGACGACCGCGTCCACGCCGGCCGCGCGGAAGTTGAACACGTATCCGAACCCTTCACGACCGCCGCACAGATCCTCCAGGATGTGTGCGTGCGCGTCGTCCCCGGCGAACGCAATCACCGGGTCGACGTCGTTGACGATGTTCTCGGCCTGCCTGGCGGAATCCGTCTCATAGATCGGCACACTGACCGCGCCGATGGCCGCGCAGGCGAAATCGACGACGCCCCAGTCGTAGCAGGTCGGCGAATAGATGACGACCATGCTCCCCGGACGCACGTCCAACGCCATCAATCCCTTGGCCACGGCACGCACACGCTCCAGCATCTGCGCGGCGGTGACGTCATGCCATCGACGGGTGGTCTCGTCCTGCCATTGGGCGACGACGTCCTCGGCGTCGCGGGCCGCGCGTAATGCGAGCAGCGAGTAAATCGTATCCTGTTCGGTGGTTTCACGGATGGGATCCACGGCATATTCACGCAACATGACTCTCATCTTAGTGCCGGCGCACGGCGGTGCCGAATCGGCACGCCGCCGGCCGCTCAGCCCACATCGGCCAGCGTGCACATCCATCGGCTGCCCACGCGCTTGAACACCAGGTTCGCCCAGTAGTGGGTGCGTCCGATGGTCAGATGAGCGGTCAACTCCAGCGTGCCGGGACTGACGAACATGCCGAGGATCTGGTGGGGCACCACCGGCAGGAAGCAGAATTGCTCCCTGAGCTCCCGGTGATTCCGCATATGGTTCTCCAGCAGGTGCGACATCGTTTCCAGTTTGGTCAGACAGTTCGCCGTCAGGTTGCGCTGCAGCATCGACGGAGCCAGCCGCCCACGCATGACGTCGGTGCACCGGCATGCCAGCCAGCAGGAGGACAGAGCCAGCGACCGGCTGTCCTCAGGCGTGATATGGTCCTCGAAGCACCGGACGATATGATACGGCACCGGCTGTTTGGACAGTTCGATCTGAATGAACCCGTCGTCGCTGGGCAACCCTTGCGCCGTTCGACGTTGAACATCCCCTTGCATAGTGACCCCCTTTGGTCAATGGCCGTCCCCCCGCATCCTTCTGACACGAGCAATGAATGGGCCGTTACCATCCCACAACAGCACAAAACAATTCGCCCCGCAACCGTGCGGGGCGAAAATGTGGATAAGTGGACAACGGCCGGTCAGACGCCCCTATGGGCGTTCACCGCCACGCCGCAGCGCTGGAAGCTCTTCAGGTCCACATAACCCGTTGAGGCCATGGCCCGGCGCAATGCACCGATGAAGTTGGTGGTGCCGTCCGCCTGATGGCTGGGACCATACAGGATCTCCTCCAGGGGGCCGACGGTGCCCACATTCGTGCGGTAACCGCGGGGCAGCGTCTGGTGACGCGCCTCGGCGCCCCAGTGCATGCCCTTGCCCGGCGCTTCGGTGGCACGGGCCAGCGGAGCGCCCAGCATGACAGCGTCGGCACCCAGCGCGAACGCCTTGACGAAACTGCCCGACGTACCCATGCCGCCATCGGCGATCACTTGCACGTACCGTCCGCCGGACTCGTCCATGTAATCGCGGCGTGCCTCGGCCACATCCGCAATGGCCGTGGCCATCGGGGCCTCCACGCCGATCGTCGTGCGCGTGGCGGAAACGGCGCCGCCGCCGAACCCGACCAGCACGCCGGCCGCGCCGGTGCGCATCAGGTGCAGGGCCGCCGTATAGTTGGCCGCACCGCCGACGATGACCGGCACGTCCAGGTCATAGATGAACCGCTTGAGGTTCAGCGGCTCGTGCGTGTTCGACACGTGTTCGGCGGAGACCACTGTGCCGCGGATGACGAACAGATCGACGCCGGCGTCCACCACGGTGGAGTAGAACTGCTGCGTGCGCTGAGGGGACAAGGCACCGGCGACCGTGACACCGGCGTCACGGATCTCATGCAGACGCATGGTGATCAGCTCGGGCTTGATCGGCTCGGCGTATGCGCGCTGGATGGCGCTGGTCGCCTCGTCGGCGGGCAATGCCGCGATCCGGTCGAAAACCGGCTGCGGATCCTCGTACCTGGTCCACAGGCCTTCGAGATCCAGCACACCCAGACCGCCGAGCTTGCCCATGGCGATGGCCGTTGCGGGGCTGGTCACCGAATCCATCGGCGCCGCGATGACCGGAACATCGAACTCGTAGGCATCCACCTGCCATGCGGTTGACACATCACCCGAATCACGGGTACGGCGCGACGGGACGATCGAGATGTCGTCGAGCGAATAGGCAAGACGCCCCTTCTTGCCCAAGCCGATTTCAATTTCCTGAGACATACCTTCAAGGCTAATGCTCAGGTGGGACTCGGTGTCAACATCGTGGACAAACCCGACGCGCATCGCCGGCTTGCGATATGACTGGAACCATCGCCACGCACCGTATGAGGAGGAACCATGGCCAAGATCAAGGTCGCAGGCAAGGTCGTCGAACTCGACGGCGACGAAATGACCCGCGTGATCTGGAAGGATATCAAGGACCGTCTGATCCTGCCGTATCTCGACATCAATCTGGAATACTACGATCTGGGCATCGAGAACCGCGACGCCACCGACGACCAGGTGACCATCGACGCGGCGCAGGCCATCAAGCGCGAACATGTCGGCGTCAAATGCGCCACGATCACACCCGACGAGGCACGCGTCGAGGAATTCGGCCTCAAGCGCATGTGGAAGTCGCCCAACGGCACGATCCGCAACATCCTGGGCGGCACGATCTTCCGCGAGCCGATCGTCATCTCGAACATCCCCCGTCTGGTTCCCGGGTGGACCAAGCCGATCGTGGTGGCACGCCATGCGTTCGGCGACCAGTACAAGGCCACCGATTTCAAGGTTCCCGGGCCGGGGCGGCTCACCGTCACCTTCACGCCCGAGGACGGCTCCGAACCCATCGAGCATGTGGTGTTCGACTACCCCGGTTCCGGTGTGGCCCAGGTGCAGTACAACCTGGACGATTCCATCCGCGGCTTCGCCCGCGCCTGCTTCAACTACGGTCTGATGCGCGGATACCCGGTGTATCTGTCGACGAAGAACACGATCCTCAAAGCCTACGACGGCCGGTTCAAGGATCTGTTCGCAGAGGTGTTCGACACCGAATACCGGCAGCGGTTCGAACAGGCCGGTCTGACCTACGAGCACCGCCTGATCGACGATATGGTGGCCAGCTCGCTGAAATGGCATGGCGGGTACGTGTGGGCGTGCAAGAACTACGATGGCGACGTACAGTCGGACACCGTGGCCCAGGGATTCGGATCGCTGGGACTGATGACCTCGGTGCTGATGACCCCGGACGGCCAGACGGTCGAGGCCGAGGCCGCCCACGGCACCGTGACGCGCCACTACCGCCGTTGGCAGCAGGGCGAGAAGACCTCCACCAATCCGATCGCCTCGATCTACGCCTGGACCGGCGGCCTCAAGCACCGCGCCAAACTCGACGGCACGCCCGAAGTGGAGCATTTCGCCGTCACGCTGGAGCGCACCATCATCCGCACCGTGGAATCCGGCCGCATGACCAAGGACCTGGCCATGCTCATCGGCCCCGACCAGCCGTGGCTGGACACCGACGGGTTCATGGATGCGCTGGATGAGGAGCTCGCCAGAGCATTGCACGGCTGACACGGCGACCGCCGCAGGTCGACGCCCGGATCGCAGGGTTTTCCGCCGGCATCCGGGCGTTGGTGTATCGCGCCTACTAGAATCGTGGTGCAGTAGTGGTAGTGGTAACACGGCAAAGTTGAGGTAACGATGCGACGCAGGCAGGTCTTCGTCCGGCTGGCGGCGGCTGCAGCCGTCCTTTCGTTGGCGGCGCCGCTCTCCGGCTGCACCGCACGGCAGGAGGAGCCAGAACCCTCCGATCCGCAGGTGCACGAGGCGGGCACGGTGGCCATCTTCACGCCGACCGACGGCCTGACCATTTCGCAGCACACGCCGTTGAACAAGTGGCAGGCGCTGACGCCCGATCTCGAACAGGCCTTGCAGGAGCAGGGCTTCTCTCGGGAAGACATCCATGTCCATACCTCGGACGGACTGGCACGGCAGAGTCGGGACATCCAGGATTATGTGGTCGAGGCGCTCACCCCGAACGAGGACGACCCCCAGCCCGATGAGATCACGCTGGTTGTGGCGCCCGCGGTGGAGGCGGGCGACGCCACCCGCCAATACGGCGATTACGTGACCGAGCATATCGACTGGAACGCCGAGGACATCGAATCGCAGGACGGAAAGATCTCCGAGGATGACCGGGAGGCCGAGCAGGACGCGCAACGGCTGGTCACGGCGCTGGATCTGGCCAGGGAAGCGGGCATGCGCGTGGTGTTGATGGCCAGCACGATCACCGGATTCACCCCGGACGCCTATGTGCAGATGTCCGATGCGGAACGGATCGGCGCCATTCAGGCGCAGAACATCGTGGACAAGCTCAAGTTGGACACCACCAGCGTGGAGAACCCCAAGTATGTCGAGGTGATGCTCCCGCGCAACACGGCGTCCGAAGACCCCTCCGATACCGATGTGAGCGAGCAGGAGACCGACGAGTTCGCCGCGGCGGCGTTCCGCGGCGTGTGGAACGTGCTCGCGCCGTATTTCCAGGACGGGCGTGCGCTCAGCCCCTCCGGTCTGCTGACCGCCGAGACCACCGCCGACGATTGGCGTTCGGTGGCGTTCGACGCCTCCGACGAGGACGCGATCGCATCCGAACTGACCCAACGGCTGCGCATGGACGATGCCGATGCCAGGCACACGCGCGTCGACGGCATCATCGCCATGAACGATTACGTGGCCTCCTCGGTGATCGGCCAGTTGTCATCACTGGGCTACGTCGGCACGTCGGCCGACATCAACCCCTCCATCTCGATCTCGGGCATTGTCGGGAACATCGCCGGACGCAAGGACCTGGTCAAGCAACCGGTCCCGGATCCGATCAAGGCGCCGGAGGAATCGGACGATAACGCCGACGGAGATATCGACGACGACATCGAACGCATGAATTCCCGCTGGCCGATCGTCACCGGATATGGGGCGTATCTCGACATCATCCCCCGCATCGTCGACGGCCAGCAGTGGATGACCGCGCTGGAGGACCGTGTGGCCATCAGCGATGATGTGGCCCAAATCTGCGCGCGCCTGGACGCCGACAAGCCGCTGGATGACCTGGAAGGCATCAGCACCACGGACATCAACGGCTCCAAGGTGCCCACGCTGACCGAACCGCTGGTGGCGGTAAGCGCCAGCAATCTCAAGGAAGCGCTGATCGACCCCGGATACATCACGCTTGCGGACGCGGGGTTGTAACGAAACCGCGCCCGGTCATCCGCGACCCATCCGAGATATCCGAGTCATCGGAACCACCGCGAACGACGATCGGGGAGAGACCTGTGCGGGTCTCTCCCCGATTATCGTTGTCGCTTCGCGTTTCGTGGATTCAGCGCTTCGCCAGGGCGTAGATCACAGTGTCGATGAGATCGCGATAGTGCTCGGTGACCGCCTGGCGACGGGCCTTCATGCTCGGGGTCATCAGACCGTTCGCCTCGGTGAACTCATCCGGCACGATCTCGAACTTGCGGATCGACTCGGCGCGCGAGACCAATTCGTTCGCCACGTTGACGGCGCGTTCCACTTCGGCGCGAACGATCGGATTGCGGGCGGCCGTCTGCAGATCGGGCATGGGCTCGGCGCCCTGGGAGGTCAGCCACAGGTTCGTCTCCCCCAAATCCAACGTGATGATGGCGGCGATGAACGGCTTGCGGTCGCCCACCACCACGCACTGGCTGACCACCGGGGACGTCATCACCGACGCCTCCATGGCACCGGGGGACACATTCTTCCCGCCGGCGGTGATGATCAGGTCCTTCTTGCGCCCGGTCAGGGTGACGAACCCCTCGTCGTCAATCGAGCCGAGGTCCCCGGTGTGCAGCCATCCGTCGATGATCTGCTGCTCGGTGATCTCGGGGTTGTTGTGGTACCCCTTGCAGACCGCCGGACTCTTGATGCACAACTCGCCGTTCTCGTCAATGCCCATCGTCACGCCTTCCAGCGGCAGGCCGATGGTGCCGATCTTGTAGCCGACCGTCGGGTTCACGCTGGACGGTGCGCAGGTTTCGGTCATGCCGTACCCTTCGAGCAGCGGCAGGCCCACGCCGTTGAAGAAGTGCGCGATCGACACGTCCAACGGGGCGCCGCCGGAGACCGCGTATTCCACGCTGCCGCCGAACACCTCCATGATGGTGGAGTACACGAGCTTGTTGTACACGGCGTGCTTGATGTTCAACGCCGCCGGAATGCCGTCGCCCGACTGCTGGGCCTTGGACCATTCACGGGCTACCACTGCGGCGTCGGCGAAGATGCGCCCCTTGAGCCCGCGTCCGGCCTTCTGCGAGGCGGCATTGTAGATCTTCTCGAAGATGCGCGGCACGGCCAGGATGAAGGTGGGCTTGAACGCGCTGAAATCGGCGAGGATCGTCTTCAGGTTGCTGGACAGGCCCAGCGTGACGTTGCCGGCGAAGCAGAAGAACTGCATATACCGGGCGAACACGTGCGCCAACGGCAGGAACAGCAGCAGGCGGCGATTCGGCTTCATGGCGATGTCGGGCATGGACTGCACGCCCGAATACGTGATGAACACAAAGCTGCCATGGGTCAATTCAATCCCCTTGGGCACCCCCGTGGACCCGGAGGTATAGACGATGGTGGCCAGATCATCGCCGCCGACGGCGCGCTCACGCTCATAGAACTCGGCATCGCTGACGCCGCGGCCATACTCCCGCAGCGTTTCGATGGCGCCGCGGTCGATCACGTAGACGTCGCCCAGATCGGGGCAATGCTCGCGCACGGATTCGATCTTGTCCCGCTGGGCATCGTTTTCGGCGAACGCCATCCGCACCTGCGAATCGTTGAAGATCATCTCCACCTGAGCCGGCGAATTGGTTTCGTACACCGGCACGGTCAAGGCGCCGATGGACATGATGGCCATATCCAACGCCGTCCACTGCCAGCACGTGTGCGCGATCACGGAGACGCAGTCCCCGGGCATGATGCCGCGGGCGATCAGCCCCTTGCCCAGCGAGACCACCAGATCCTTGAACTCCGCAGCGGTGAAGGACCGCCATTGGCCCTGCTCGTCCTTGTATTCAACCAGCGAATCCTGCGGGGCGCGCCGCACGCGCTCCTCAAGGATGGAGAACAGGTTGACGTTGGTGTCGATCGGCTCCTGCAACGGCCGTGTGTATTCCTTGTCCATGTCGCTCCCTGACGATGAAACCCTGACAGTTGGATTGTACTATGGCGCAACCCCATAACCTACGTTTCCGTAACCGGCTTGAGCACGATTTTACGCGCCTCGGTCTGTCCCACAGGGTCCAGGTACCGCTCATCGCCGGTCCTCACGCCCCAATGCACGCAGGATTCGCCGCAGTGGTCGGATTCGCCGGCAACAGTCGCGAACCGGTCGCCTCGACCGATTCGGCTGCCCGCCGGCAGTGCGGTTTGGGCGGGTTCGAACGTTGACGTCAGCCGCCCGTGCCGGATCGTGACTACCGATTTGCCCGCCACCGTGCCGGAGAATGCGATGATGCCATCCGCCGGGGCAAGCAGGTCGCCTCCCAGTTCCACGGCCAGATCCACGCCGCGATGCCCGGGATCCCACGGCTGCGGCGGCGGATCGAACGCACCCACCACATGGGCGTCGGCCACCGGCCATGCCATCGAGGCCCTGCAACCCCTCACATCAGCCACGGCGGCCGACGCCACCGTGGCACTCCGACGCGGAATCGCCACCACCATGCACAGGCAGAGTGCGAGTCCCCCGCCGATGCAGGCCATGGCCGCACCCCGCCGCATATGCTCCCGTCGCCGCTGCTCCCGGTATCGCCTGCGCCGCAGCCGATTCGCGTACCCGTCGTCCATCATTCCCCCATTCCGTCCGTCTCCCCCGATCACCAGTGTCGCAGCCACGCCGGGTTCAAGTCCAGCCGTTCCCGGCAATGTGGTCGAACGCCGTCAGGTTATCCACCGCAATACGGCACCCCGCCCCGTTGCGACACGCCGAAGTTGCACTCGTGTCATTTACGGCTATTCTTATCTTCTTGTGCGCGGCAGTTCGCCGGGCGCGGAATATTCCTGCGTAGCTCAGTTGGCAGAGCATCCGACTGTTAATCGGACGGTCGCTGGTTCAAGCCCAGCCGCAGGAGCCACAACGGAAAAGCCCCTGGACTCCAGGGGCTTTTCCCATATTGCGGCCACGGCATGCGACCGCGACGCGTCATCAATCACTCATGCACGGTGAACACATAGCAGACCGTACCTTCGGCGAACTCAGCATCCACCACGTATCGATACCCCGGTTCTACGGTCAGTACCGCCTTGGCACCATCCAGTGCGACGTCCACCGGTTCCCCGGAAAGCGGGTCCACGTCGATGTTCTGATAGCCTCCCGCTGAGGATGCCGCCTGTTCGATGGCTTGTTCGCCCCAGCGCGTGACAGTCAGCGCCGTGGCCGTTCTGTCGAACACAATCGTGACGTCCAACGGCTGGTCGACACGAACATCAGGCAAATCGGCCGGATCGATCTGGACGGGATGCGCCGCATCGGCGATAACCTGTGTCGGCTCGCCGTTCTCCTCATACGTCCATGTGTATCCGTTGTCCTGCAGCATAAGCGTCACACTTGCCAAATCGGTGACATACTCCAGATTGGCGGATGCCGGCTGCGACGGATCCATCGATATGGACAGTTCAGCGATCAGATCGGCGTATTCCTCGGCATCCGCGGAGGAACCCTCTTTGATGACCTCGATGGTTTCAATACCCGGATATTGTCCCGGATAGCTCTGCATCATGATGCCGTTACCGACGACACGCACCACGTTCCCCACCTGCAAATCATCGACGGTGAGAGTCTGGCCGTCCAATCCGATAATGTCGGCCTCATAGATGGCCGTCGGCACAAACGGCGAACCGGAACGATTGTCTACCAGCAGCAGACTGCCGTCATGCAAACGAACAACCATCGCCTCCATGTCCGTCTCTGCGGACCGCCCGGTAGTCGTCATCGCCGTAGCCCCTTTCGTCGACTCAGCTTCGGGCGATTGTCCACACCCGGCAGGAATCATGCACAACATTGTGCAACACAGCAGCAAAACCGCCATTCTGCCCATTGGACGTCCCATAGGGCGCCTCCCATCATCTGCCGACCATAGGTCAGTCGGATCCTATCCCCATAGTACAGGACATCCGACAACCGTCGGCAGTCCGAACGCGACGACGGCGACATGCCGTAATTTGCCTTCCAAAGAAAAAGGAATATACTTTTTTTCTTGTGCGCGGCAGTTTGCCGGGCATGCAACATTCCTGCGTAGCTCAGTTGGCAGAGCATCCGACTGTTAATCGGACGGTCGCTGGTTCAAGCCCAGCCGCAGGAGCCACACCGAAAGGCCATCTCCTCGGAGATGGCCTTTTGCGTATCCCAGCCAGCCGCCGGGACGTTCGCTCACATGCAGATGCGGTCCAACGGCATGGCCGAATCGATCGGGAAATCGGGGGCCGAGGGGGCCACGCCCGCCTCCACCAGGTTCACGCCCAGCATGGCGACCATCGCGCCGTTGTCGGTGCACAGCCTGAGTTCCGGCACACGCACCTCGACGCCATGTTCGGCACCGACCTCCAACAGTTTGGCGCGCAGCTGGGAGTTGGCCGAAAAGCCGCCGCCCACGATCAGCGTGCGCGAACCGTACTGCTCGCAGCCGCGCATCGCCTTCCTGGCCAGCACGGTGGCCACCGAATCCGCCAGGGACGCGCACACGTCGTCCACGGGGATCTCCTCGCCGCGGTCCTGCCGCTCCTCGATCCACCGGGCCACGGCGGTCTTGACGCCGGAGAAGCTGAAGTCGTACGGGTGTTCGCGGCCGGCCTTGCCCTGCGTCAATCCTTGCGGCACCGCGATGGCATGCGGGTCGCCCGCCTGCGCGTGCCGGTCGATGTGGGGGCCTCCCGGATACGGGAAGCCCAGCAGGCGGGCCACCTTGTCGAAGCACTCCCCCGCCGCGTCATCCAGCGTGGTGCCGACCACGTCGATATGCCGCGCCACATCCTCCACATGAAGCAGCGAGGTATGCCCGCCGGAGACGATCAGCGCGAGCGTGTCCGGCGGGAACGGACCGAATTGCAGCTGGGTGACGGCGATATGCCCGATGACGTGGTTGATACCGTAGATGGGCTTGTTCGCCGCCCAGGCCAACGCCTTGGCGCCGGATACGCCCACGGCCAAGCATCCCGCCAGACCGGGGCCGGCGGAGACCGCGATCGCGTCCACGTCGCCGATGGTCATGTCGGCGTCGGCCAACGCCTTGGAGACCACGGGCACGAACGCCTCGGCGTGGGCGCGCGAGGCGATTTCGGGGATCACGCCGCCGTAGCGGGCATGTTCATCCATCGACGAGGCCACCACGTTCGACAGGAGTCGCCGCCCACGGACCACGGCCGCGGCCGTTTCGTCGCAGGTCGACTCGATGCCGAGCACCACCGGTTCACTCATGAGCGTTCTCCTCCTGGTTGCGTTGCGGCGCGGCGGCCGCGCTTTGGAATCCGACCGTCCGCGGGGCGAGGTCGAGCGCCATCGTGTAGGCGTCGACGCCTTCGGGCTGATAGTACCGTTTGCGCAGCCCCATGCGGCGGAATCCATGCCGTTCGTACAGGCGCAGCGCCGGCCCGTTATCCACCCGGACCTCCAGCAGCATGCGCCGGGCCCCCTGGGCGCGAGCCTGGTCGATCAATGCGGCCAGCAGCCGCGTGGCGACGCCCTGCCGCTGACAATCGCGTTCCACGCCGATGGTCATCAGTTCGGCGTCGTCCCCGTCATACCAGAATCCGGCATATCCGTGGATGGCCGTATGGTCGGCATCGTCCACGGCCAGCAGATAGGTGCGCGCGAAGGCGTCAAGTTCCTGCCCGACCGCGTCCCGGCTCCATGCCCCGACGCCGAACAGCTCGTGTTCGAGTTCGGCGATGCGTGCCACGACGATGCCGCGGTCCACCGTGTTGCATCCGACGATTATCATGCGTTCCGCTCCGCCCCGCCATGGTGCAGCACCTGCTTGAGCGGCTTGGGCACCGACACGTCCGGACGGCGCAGGTACAGCGGTTCCACCGTCCGGCCGTGGCCGGCGTCCCGATGCGCCGTGGCGTGCCGTGCGAACAGTGCCAGGCCGTCCGCGCCGAAGTCGAACGGCGTCGCGTCCGCAACCATGCCGACGGCGTCGATGCCGGCCCATGCCGCCGCGTATTTGCCGGCCCCGTGGCCGATGATATCGACCAGGACGCGGCGTTCCAGCCGTGCCTCGCGCAGCTGTGCGACGGCGGCGTTCACCCGCTCGGCGATATGGTCGGGGTAGTCGATGTCCATGTCGATCAACGGGCGCATTCCGGGAGCCGTGTCCGGCGCATCGGCGTACAGCGCGCAGTACAGTTGCCGACGGCGCGCGTCATTGACGGCCAAGGTCAGCCGAATGTCGCCTTCCTGCAGCGGCTGGAATGCCGGTATTCCGACAGGCGCGGCGATCGACGCGTCACGCAGGCGCGCGGCCAACTCGTGCTGCGGGGCGAGGATATCCTGCCCGATCAGCGTAGCACCGGTGACGTATGCGATGGTTTTGGCCGCCACGATGCCGGCGCGCAGTCCGGTGAACGGTGCGGGGCCGATGCCGACGACCACCGTGTCGAGATCACGCGGCTGCAGACCGGCTTCGGCGACGGCGCGGGCGATGTTGCCCTGGAGTCGTTCGACATGGGTGCGCGAATCGGCTTCGATGATCGGCTCGCATCCGACGATGCCGACCGCCGACCCATACGAGGTGTCGATCACCAGTGTGCGCGTCACATCCGCCATGCTGCCTCCTGCCGTTGCCTGTTTGACCATCTCACTGTACAACCCTCCGGCAACGAGGGCCGTGCGGCGATTCGGCTCAGGCGAACGCGCTAACGCGCTAACGCGGCAATGCCGTCAGACGGCTGTCCCAGTCGCCTCCGCACGGCGTGATCGTGACGATGCGGGCGCCGTCGCTGGTCGGTGCAACGCCGGAATCGTCGTGCGCGGAGGGCCGGCTGATGCCGATCTCCAGCCGTTCGGGGGCGAGCGCGGCGGCCATCTGCTCGCCCCATTCCATCAGGATGACCGTATGCTCGCCTGGTTCGTCCAGTTCCTCGTCCAGTCCGAGCGATTCCAGTTCGTCCAGCAGTCGGTCGACGCTGTTCTGTCCGGGTGCGTAGGAGGTGCCGCCCAGACGGTAGGCGTCCACGTGGATGAGGTGTGCGGGCGAACCGTCGGCGAAGCGTCCGTCGAGTTCGCGGGCGATGGTGAAGGTCGGGGAGACGATGGGGCCCTCGATGCCCAGGCCACGGCCGAATCCTTGGGCGAACGTGGTTTTGCCCGCGCCGAGCGGTCCGGATAGGAGGATGACGTCGCCGCCTGTGGTGATCGAGGCGACGGCCGCGCCCAGTTCGCGCATGGATTCCGTGGTTGGGGCGGTGATGGTGAGTGGGGTTGTCATATCAGTGTTCGCGTCCTTTGCTGCCGATGAGGATGATGGCGCGTTCCAAGGCGTAGACCGGGTCTCCCCCGTTGGTTTTGCTCTGTTCGTCCGCCCATGCGAGGGTTTGGATGCATCGGCCGAGCCCGGCGGATGTCCATCCGGACAGTTGTCGCATGGCGATTTTCAGGACGTACGGGTTGGTTTTGGCCTCCGCTTGGGAGATGACGCCGGATTTGACCGCCGAGGCCTTGGCCAGGGTGCGCAGTTTCATGGCCAGCGCGCCGATCAGGGCGATGGGTTCCGTGCCTTGTTCGATGGTGGATCGCATGGCCACGATGGCGTCGGCGGTGCGCCCCTCCAGGGCGCGGTCGGCCACGGCGAATCCGCTGACCTGCGGGTCCGCCGTCAGGTACTGGTTGACGCGTTCGATGCCGATGGGATCGTCGTCGAAGTCGAAGCATAGCTGCCCGCACATGGCGGCCAGTTCGCCGGTGCGCTCGCCCAGGACGGCCACCAGCTGCTGGGCCGCCATGGGGTCCACGCGCCGGTGGCGCCGTTCGAACTGCTGCATGACGAAGTTGATCTTGGCGTCGGCCTTCTTCAGGTCGGGGACCTTCTCCTCCCTAGCGCCCGCCTTGATGATCAGGTCGTGGATGCGTTTGCCTTTGGTCCCGCCCTCGTGCTGGCAGATCACCGGGCTGGCGTTGGCATCGTTGTTGGACTGTCCGCAGTATGCGGCGATGGCGTCGCCCAGTTTCTCATCGGCGTTCTGCAGGTTGCGAACCACCACGATGGCGCGGTCGGCGAGCAGGGAGGGGCTGACCGCCTCGTCGAAGGCGTACCGGTCGGCGTCGGTGGCGTCCAGTTCCACGACGTCCGCGTCCGGGTAGGCGTTCAGCGCCTGGTGGGTCAGGTCGCGGACGCGCTGGTCGTTCAGGTAGGAGTCTCCCCCGTAGACGATGGATACCATGGCTTTGGCTGACGGCTTGGGCATACTGTTCAATCTCTCCGCATCGCTGGACATTTCCCCCGGTTGTCCGGGCTGTGGTCCGCCTGGTCTTCCCATGTGCCGAACACCTTGGGGGTCTGGTTGATCCATAGGCCGATCCGTTCGTACCGGTTCCGCATCGCCTGCCATGGTTCGCCCGGTTCGTCGGTGCGCGCCTGCAGCCGTCTCCCGTCGGTTCGCAATCGGTCGACGGCCGTCACCAGCGCCGCGATAGCCGCTTCCGCGCCCAGCACGCTCACGGCGCCGGTCACGCCATCGGCCCACGGCAGCGTCATGCGGTCGTCGCCGCCCAGCCACATGGCGCAGCATTCCATCACTTTGGTCCCCCATCCGGTGACCCATGCCAATGCGCCGCCCATCTGCGGGCAGCACCACGCCGTCAGCAGACAGGCCAGGCCGGTCATCGTGGCGGTCCCGACCACCGGGGTTACGATCAGGTTGGCGGGAACGGACATCAACGGGACGGCGGGCTCCATCAGGATCTGCACCGGCAGCGTGCAGCATTGCGCCGCAACGGTCAGGGCCACCGCCTCCGCCACGATCGCGGGCAGGAACCGTTCCAGTCGTACCGCGATCGCGCCCGTGCAGGTGATGATGCCGAACACCGCCGCGCAGGAGAGCGCGAACCCGTAGCTCGCCGCCATGTCCGGACGCGCCACGATCACGATGACCACCGTCCAGCACAGGGCGCTCATCGCCTGCGGACGGCGCCCCGCGGCCGTGGCCGCGGCCGTGAGGCATCCCATCGTCAGCGCCCGTGTCACCGAATCCGAGGGGAACATCAGCGCCGACAGCCCCAGATACGCGCCCGCGGTGGCGACCGCCACCACATACCGATGGGCGAGCAGCCACGCGCACAGGCGGCGCACCAACGCCGCCACCAACACGAAATGGCCTCCTGAAACCGCCATGAGATGCATGATCCCCGAACGTCGGAACCGCTCTTCCAGCTGACCGGCATAGGTGGCGTCGATTTCGGAGGCTCCCCCGGACCGCACGACGTACCGTTCCGATCCCAGCACGCCGATGGTCAGTCCCGGCACCAGCACCCTGGCTTGATCGGATAGGTCGTCCGTAGCCGCGAAGAACGCCTCCTGCATATGCGCCACGATGCGGGACCCCAACGGCGGCGCCAATGCCAGCTGTGCGCCGTGCGCGTCATCGAGGGTCAACCGCACCCGCTGCCCGCCGAACTTGTTCTCCGCCAGATGTCCGGAGAACCGGTAGCGCGCATCGCGGGCCAGCGCGGCGCACTGCTCACCCGAGGCGTAGAGCCGCACATCCACGGAGGTGACCATATCCACCCCGTCGATCGTCACCCGGGTCAGTCGCGCCTCGCTTTGGCAATCCGCCTCGAATGTGTCGGCCACCGTCACCGGGGCGCGCACCGTGCCCTGTATCACGGCATGGACCGGACCATCGCGCACGCGAACCGACACCGGGTCATGCCAGATGACGGCGTTCACGCACCAGGTGGATACGCACGCGGTCAGCGCGGCGCAGCACACCATCGTCGTCATCCACACTGTGGCACGCGTCGGCCGCCAACACCCACGCATGACCGCGATTCCCACGCACACGCCCGCGGCCGCGCCGAACGCCCCGGCCGCCAACACCCAGCCGATACCGACGTCCGTCCACCAACCATCGGCGGCCGGTTCCATCACGGCGGCGGACAGCCACCGGGTGCCCAGAGCGGCCGCCCAGACCGTCAACGCCACCGGCAGCATCCGCCAATCGCGGCTGCCCTGCTCCCTCCGTCCGCATCCGTCCGTCCGCATCACCGCACCACCACCTGATCCCGCATCCTCTCCAGGGTTTTGGGGCCGATGCCGGAGACCTCCAGCAGTTGATCGACGCTGCTGAACCGCCCCACCTGCGAGCGATAGTCGAGGATGCGCTGCGCGATGGCCGGCCCGATGCCGGTGATGGTGTCCAGCTGTTCGAGCGAGGCGGTGTTCAGGTCAATCCGCCCCTGCTCGTCGATGCCCGGAGCGGCGCCGCCGGCATCCGGATCGGAGGGTTCCGGGGTTTGCGCGCCGCCGGACGACGCGTCGGACGATTCGCCGGACAAGTCGTCGGATGCAACGTCCTGCGACTCGCCATTGCCGGACGCGGACGCACCGTCCCCGGATGTCGCCTCGCCTGACGCCCCCTCCTGGGGTGTATCGGAGGACCGGTCCTGGTGCTGCATGGAAGTCTCCTGCTCCCGGTAGGCGGCGTAGTGCAGCGATTGACGGACAAGCAACGTCAGGCTGGTGCTCAGTGCGCAGCACAGCAGCAGGACGACGATCAGCGCGTGCACCGGCTTGACCGTCAGCCGCGGGCAATCACGGCGGAACCGTGATGTCAGCTCGTCGTCATCGAGGCGGTCCGTCGGCTGCACCCCGGTCAGACCCGTGAGTCGCACGCGTCCCGTGCCATGCGCCTGTTCACGCGCGATGCCGCGCACGGCATCCGGTTGCGGGCATGACGGCGGTCTGGGCGGCGAGAGCAGCCGTTCGCGCGGCTCCAAGGCGTCCAGTCGTCCCATCGCCGGTGATATGCCGGCATCCGTTCTCCGCATGGTTCCACGATGCCGCCGGAACCACTTGGAAGTCCAGCGCCGCCGGGCGATGTGGTCGAACGATTCCGGTTATCCACCGCCACTCCCGCCGGACGGTCGGCGTCACGCCCGCGTATACGGCGATGGGCGGCCTCCCGTGCCCGGAAGGCCGCCCACCGTAGGGTAATGCGGCGGAAGAGGGTATCCCCCTTGCGCCCGATCGATTATTCGGCCGGCACGATCGAGACGATCTTCGGCGCCTTGACGATCACCTTGCGCGGCGTCTTGCCGCCCAGACGATCGGCCACGGCCTCCAGCGCCATCCGTTCGAGCTCGGCCGGATCGATGTCCGGGCTGACCTCCAGCTTGGCGCGCACCTTGCCCTTGATCTGCACGACCGCGGTGATGGTATCCTGCCCGACGTACCGTTCGTCGGCCACCGGCCAGGACTCGTGGGCCAGCGAGGCGGCGTGGCCGAGGCGGTTCCACAGCTCCTCGCAGATATGCGGCGCGATCGGCGCGAGCATGAGGATCAGCGGTTCCACGGCGGCGCGCGGCACCGCATCCAGCGAGGTCAGGTGGTTGTTGAGCACGATGAGCTTGGCTATGGCGGTGTTCGGGCGCATGCCCTCCATCTCCACCGTCACGTCGGCGATGGTGTTGTTGAGCAGCTTGAGGGTCTTCAGATCCGGCTCGTCCTCACTCACGCGCACCTCGCCGGTGGTCTCGTCGACCACGTTGCGCCACAGGCGCTGCAGGAAGCGCATGCCGCCGACCACGTTGCGGGTGTTCCATGGGCGGGACTCCGCCAGCGGGCCCATGCTCATCTCATACAGGCGGAACGTGTCCGCGCCGTAGTTCTCGTACATGTCATCGGGCGTGATGATGTTCTTCAGGCTCTTGCCCATCTTGCCGAACTCGCGGTTGACATGCTGGCCGTTCCAGGTGAACGTCGGCTCGCCGTCGGCGCCGGCCGGGCCTTCCTCCACCTCGGCGGCCGGCACGTACTGGCCGCGGTCGTCGGTGTAGGCGTAGGCCTGGATCATGCCCTGGTTGAACAGCTTGTGGAACGGCTCGGCCGAGTCCACATAGCCCAGGTCGAACAGCACCTTGTGCCAGAAGCGCGCGTACAGCAGGTGGAGCACCGCGTGCTCGACGCCGCCGACGTACAGGTCCACGCCGCCGGAACGGCCGTTGCCGCGGTCCGGGCCCATCCAGTAGTCGTACTCGTCCTTCTCCACCATGTGCTCGGTGTCGGTCGGGTCGAGGTAGCGCATGTAGTACCAGCAGGAGCCGGCCCAGTTCGGCATCGTGTTCGTGTCACGATAGTAGGTCTTCGGGCCCTCGCCCAGGTCCATCGTGACCTTGACCCACTCCTCGTTGCGGCTCAGCGGCGCCTCCGGGTTGGATTCGGCGTCCTCCGGGTCGAAGGTCTTCGGGCTGTAGTCGGGCACGTCCGGCAGGTTGATCGGCAGCTGCTCGTCCGGCAGCAGATACGCCACGCCATCCTCGTCGTAGACGATCGGGAACGGCTCGCCCCAGTAGCGTTGACGGCTGAACAGCCAGTCGCGCAGGCGATAGCTGACGGTGCCCTTGCCCACGCCGGCCTGTTCCAGCCAGTCGTTGACCTTGGCGATCGCGTCGTCCACGCGCAGGCCGTCGATGGACAGCGGCTGGCCGTCCGCGCGGGTGGCGTCCACGGAGGAGTTGATGACGATGCCGTCGTGGGAGACGAACGGCGCCTTGCCCTCGTAGTCGGACAGGTCGTCGCCGGATTCCGGCAGCGGCTGGACCGTGTAGATCACCGGCAGGCCGTACTTGACGGCGAAGTCGTAGTCGCGCTGGTCGCCGCCCGGCACGGCCATGATCGCGCCGGTGCCGTAATCCATCAGCACGTAGTCGGCGGTGAACAGCGGCAGCTTGGCGCCGGTGATCGGGTTGATGGCGTACAGGCCGGTGAACAGGCCCGTCTTCTCGCCCGCCTCGTCCACGCGGTCCTTGGCGGTCTTGGCCTCGGCCGCACGGCGGTAGGCGGTCACGGCCTCCTTCGGCGTGGCGTAGCCGCCGGTCCAGGACTCGGGGGTGTTCGCCGGCCAGGCGTCCGGCACGCAGGCCAGCAGGTGGTGCTCCGGGGAGACCACGGCGAATGTGGTGCCGAACAGCGTGTCGGGACGGGTGGTGTAGATCTCCATGTCCTCGTCGCCGGACGGGGTCTCGACCGTGAAGTGCACGGAGGCGCCGTGCGATTCGCCGATCCAGTTGCGCTGCATCAGCTTGACCTTCTCGGGCCAGTCGATGGTGTCCAGATCGCCGATCAGACGGTGGCCGTAGGCGGTGATGCGCATCGACCACTGGCGCAGCTCGCGCTGGAACACCGGGAAGTTGCCGCGCTCGGACTTGCCATCGGCGGTGACTTCCTCGTTGGCGAGCACGGTGCCCAGGCCCGGGCACCAGTTGACCGGGGACTTGGAGATGTACGCCAGACGGAACTCGTTGAGCACGTCGGTCTGTTCGACGGCGGTCAGTTCGTTCCACACCTTGCCGTCGTGACCGGGGATGGCTCGGGCGCCGGATTCGAATTCGGCCACCAGATCGCCGATCGGTCGGGCGCAGCCCTTGGATCCGCTCGGGTTCGTGGCCTCCGGGTCGTACCAGGCGTCATAGATGCGGGAGAAGATCCACTGCGTCCAACGCACATAGCCGGGGTCGATGGTGGCGAAGGATCGACGGTCGTCGAAGCTCAGGCCCATGCGGTGCAGCTGGCGGCGCATGTTGGCGATGTTCTGCTCGGTGGTCACGCGCGGATGCTGGCCGGTCTGCACGGCGTACTGCTCGGCGGGCAGGCCGAAGGCGTCATAGCCCATGGCGTGCAGCACGTTCTCGCCCTTCATGCGGTGGTAGCGGCTGACCACGTCGGTGGCCAGATAGCCGAGCGGATGGCCCACGTGCAGGCCCTTGCCCGAGGGGTACGGGAACATGTCCATCGCGAAGTAGGACTTGCGGCCTTCGGCGTTGCGGCCTTCACCGTCCTTGAGATCGCCGTTGACGTTCGCCGCCCAGAAGGTGCCGTGCTCGTCCCAGTACTGCTGCCAACGCTCCTCGATACCCTGCGCCATCGCGGCGTTATAGCGGAAGGCGGGTTCGCCGGAATCGACCGCCGGCGCCGCCGTGTTCTTCTCGTTGTCACTCATGGTCAACGATTATCGCCACGTAACTGGACACCACGCGGGCATCGTCCGCTGTCCGGACGGGCCCCGCGTCACTTGAACCAGCGGGAGCGGGTCAGGAACCAGGTCACCGCCGCGGCCAGCGCCATCGAGACCACCACGATGAGCAGGAATCCCCACGGTTTGTCGGTGAACGGCATGCCCATCATGCCGCCGTCGAAGTTCATGCCGTACATCGAAAAGATGAGCGTCGGAATCGACAGCGAGATGGAGATGATCGTGAAGATGCGCATCACGTTGTTCAGGTTGTTGGACACGATCGAGGCGAAGGCGTCGGTCATGTTGGCCAGAACGCCGCTGTAGATGTTCGCCATCTCGATGGCCTGCTTGTTCTCGGTGATCACGTCCTCGAGCAGGTCCTCGTCCTCCGGGTACTGCTTGATGCGGGCCAGCGTGGTGAGCTTCTCCATCACGATCTCGTTCGATTTGAGCGATGTGGTGAAGTACACCAAGGTCTTGCTCAGTTCCAGCAGCATCAGGATCTCGCGGTTCTGCATCGAATGGCGCAGCTTGAGTTCGAGCTTGTCGCTCTCCCTGTCGATGATGCGCAGGTACCGCAGGTACATGGTGGCGTTGCGGTACAGGATCTGCAGGATGAACCGCGTTTTCATATAGGTGTTGAACCCGCGGATCGTACCCTCCATGAACGGGTGGAGCACGGGGGTGTCCTGCATGCACACGGTGATGATCATGTTCTGCGTCACGATGATCGACAGAGGGATCGTCTCATACCAGTCGCGTCCGCCACGCTCCTCCACGGTCGGGATGTCCACGATGATCATCGTGTAGTCGTCCTCGACGTCCACGCGCGAACGTTCCTCATCATCCAGCGGGGCGCGCAGGTCGGCCAGATCGATGCCGGTCTCCTGCGCCACGGTGGCCAGCTCCACGTCGGTCGGGTCGGAGAGACACAACCATGATCCGTTCTCCGGTTTACTGATCTGTTCCACCTGGCCGTTGATGGTGTTGAACATACGCAACATGGGTCTCTCACCCGCCTTTCACTGACTGTTGGATAGCATGCGGCGGCTCATCCGAGCCGTATAAAGCATAGCCCCTGTCCCCCGACTTTGCGCCCGTTGCGGACACAAGTTCAACCGTTGTTCATATACGCCGTCCCGATTCGGCGGATTCCGCGCGCCGGCCCGCGCCCTGGGCCGCAACGGGGCCGGCCGGACCCGCCCCGACGAGTTCCCCGCACGCGAATCCATGCGATTACGATGGCGGTTATGACGGAACATGTGGAGCACGGGTTCGGCCCGGTGTGGGATGCGGAGTCACGGGTGCTGGTGCTGGGCTCGATGCCCAGTCCGAAGTCGCGGGAGGCGTCGTTCTATTACATGCACCCGCGCAACCGGTTCTGGCCGGTGATGGCCGCGGTGTTCGCCGATCCGGCGGATCCGGAGGACGCGCCGGGCGATACGCCGGATTCCCGGCGCGCGTTCGCGCTGCGGCATGGCATCGCGCTGTGGGATGTCATCGCCGAATGCGATATCGACGGCGCATCCGACGCGTCGATCGCCAACGCGGTGCCGAACGACCCGGTTCCACTGATCCGGGGTTCGCGCATCGCATTGGTGGCCACGACCGGAGCCAAGGCGACGCAGCTGTATCGGCGGCTGTGCACGCCGTTGCTGGAACAAGCCGGGCTCTCGGTGCCGCACGTGGGATTGCCGTCGACCAGTCCGGCGAACGCGGCGATGAGTCTGGAGCGGCTCATCGCCGCGTACCGTGAGGTGTTGACGCCGACGGGTCGATAACCACGACGCCGTGCGCGTCACAGTTCCGTCCGCGTATAGATGCGCAGGCAGATGGCCGCGCTGGCCGCCATGATCGCCACGGTGAGCGCGGCGCATATCCCGCAGCACAGGGCCAGCCGTTCCGGGGACAGCAGCCAGAGCAGCCCGTCGGACCATGCGGCCACCACGGATTCGTCCAGACTGCCTACGAACAGCGCCACCATCAGCACGGCGAACACACCGAGCATCGGCAGCATGGTGGTGGCCGTGGTGGCGCCGAACCGGTAGAACAGTATGGTCATCGCGCACACCATGACGGTGCAGACCAGCAGGAACGCCAATCCGACCAGCAGAGCCGCGTGCACGGTATCCGCGGAGAACATCGCCGCCATCATCCCGGCAGGGCCGCCCAGCCCCGGAGCCACCGCCGCGATACCGATGTTCAGTCCCACCGCAACGGCCGCCGTCAGCAGGCTGGCGATCACCAGCGTCAGCAGGGTCAGGTATCGCCCCGCAACGATATCGCGACGGCTCAGCGGCAGCGTCATGCGATACGACTTCCATCCCTTCAGCTCATCGTATTGCCCCAGCTGCATGCCCACCATGGGGTAGGTCATGAACAACGCCGCGGCCACCACCGTGGCCGGGGATTGCGTCTGCAACCCCAGCCACAGGCACAGCACCAGCGAAATGGGCAGGTTCAGCAGCATCCTCTGCCGGATCATCATCAGATCGAGATGCCATGCGCGGATCATCGTGAGACCCCCTTGATCGTGAAATGCAGATAGTCGTCGATGGTCATGCGGTCGCAGGGGATGTCGGGGAACGCCTCGGCGAACGCGAACCGATCCGGCACCGCCAGATCGATGCCGTATTCGTGACGCAGGATCCTCGGTGCCGTGCCGCCGAACACATCCGCGCCAAGGATCGCGTCGATGTCACGCGCCCGGCATCGGGCCACGCCCATCGTGTCGGTAATCTCGTCCTTCGGTTTGTCGAAGACGATGCGGCCGTCGTCGATGCAGACCACCCGGTCCGCGATCCGTTCCAGGTCGGAGGTGATGTGGCTGGACATGAGGACGCCGTGTCCGTCATCCGCCACGAATTCGCGCAGCAGGTCCAGTACCTCGTCGCGAGCCATCGGGTCGAGTCCGGCGGTGGCCTCGTCCAGGATGAGCAGCCGCGCCCCATGGCTGAGCGCGCAGGCGAGCGACAGCTTCATGCCCATACCCCGGGAGAGTTCCTTGACTTTTTTGGTGTCCTGCAAGCCGAACCGCTTCAGGTATGCACGGAACCGGCGTTCGTCCCACTGCCGGTAACAGCGCTGGAGCACCCCGTTGATGTCCCGGATGCGCAGCGCATCGGGGAACGCCAACGTGTCGAAGACAACGCCCAGCAGTTCCTTGGCCGCCACGCCTTCCGACCGGCCCATCTCGCGGATCGGCGCGCCCATCACCGTCCCCTCGCCGCCGTCGGGGCGGATCAGCCCCAGCAGCGCCTTGATCGTGGTGGTCTTGCCCGCCCCGTTGCGTCCGACGTAGCCGACGATCTCGCCAGGGCGGACGGTCAGGTCCACATTCCGCAGGGCGAAGTCGCCATACCGTTTGCATAATTGATGGGCCTCAAGCAGAGGCCGGGAGTCGCTCATGATGCGTCGCCTTCCATGATGAGATCCATCATCTCCCGAAGCTCGTCATCGCCGATGTCGGCGGACCGCGCGTCATCGACCAGCCGCATGAGTCGCTGCTCGATCTGGCGACGGCGCTCCTCGCGCAGCAGTTCGACGTTGCCGCCGGTGACGAAGCTGCCCTTGCCCTGCACGGTTTCGATGAACCCCTGGGCCTCCAGATCCGTATACGCCCGTTTGGTGGTGATCGCGCTGATGCGCAGCCCGTTGGCGAGCGCGCGGATCGAGGGCAGCTTCTGCCCCGGCTGGAGTTCGCCAGTCAGGATGAGCTCCTTGATCTGCGTGGTGATCTGCTCGTAGATCGGTCTGTTCGACGAGTTGGAGATGATCAGGTCCACTGTGTGTTTCCTTTGCTAAGTCCGGTTCGGGCATGCATGGCGTGCATGTCCGAACCGTGCCCTTGACGAAAGCGTCCTCCCGGAAGAGCGCGAGTGTATATACCCTCTATACACACTATATACACGCGATGGCGAGCAGTCAAGCAACGTCGCCGAAAACGATACGGTAGGTTCCAGCTCGCAGGTCCACGCTCACGCTGGTGCCGTCGGCGAAGACGGTGCGTTGCCGGAACACGTCGCCGTCCACGAAATCGAATCCGGTCATCTCCAGCATGCCCACCCGGCGGTGCAGGTCGGCGACCACACGGCATCGTGCGATGTCGTCCTCCAGCGTGCCGTCGATCCCGGCCCCGCCCACATCGCCGTCGATGCCCGCGTAGGCGGCGTCGCGAATCAGGTAGGGGGCTCCCCCGTTGAGCAGCGCATACAGCATGTAGTCGTCCCCGCCCGTCACACGGTCCATCATCCACGGTTCGATGACGCAGTCGTGGTAGACGAGGTTCTGCAGCGGCACGGGCACGCCCCCGCGCGGCGCATCCGGCGCGGCGAGCTGGAAATCGTAGGGCGCGTAATGGCAGAACACAAGCACGGGCATGGCCCAGTCCGCCACCTCCTCGGAGCTGGTGAGGATGCCGCGCGATAGCAGCCAACGGAAGCAGCGGGCGCGCTCCCGGTAGCAGTCGGCTCGGCTCATGCGGTGCCCGGGGTTCGCGCATTCGTCGCCCTCATTGCAGGTGAACACGTCCAGATAGGTGCCGTCGAGCTCGACGCCGTGCGCGGCGATCTCACGGTAGTTGCGCTTGACGTAGTCGGGGGCGAGCCGCCCGCACAGGTATTGCTGTCGACCTCCGGCCCAACGCGCGTGTTCGGGGATCGAACCGTCGGCCAGGCGTACGGCGTTGCGATCGTCGTGCGTGGCGGCATTGCAATGGTAGTCGCGGTACTGGTCGTGCAGGCCGAACAGGTATCCGCACTCGTGCGCGGTGTCGGCGAGCGCGCGCAGCCCCTCCCATCCGCCGGCTTCGGCGCAGGCCGGCAGGTAGTCGGGGTGCTGGTTGTCGTATCCGGGCTGTCCCCAGCCGTCGAGGTGCATGTACAGCCGGCCGACGCCGGCCTTGCGCAACGCGCGCAGCTGGTCGGCGCGCCGGCCGAAGGTGACGAGCGCGTCGTTGCGCTCCGGATGCTCCGCATCGTACATGGACGAATCGGGTTGGATGTGCGTTTTGGCGCCGACGTGCATCCACATGCAGCCGGGCAGCTGCCGTATGGAGGGGTTGCGCACGGCCTTTTCGGCGAGCGTGCGCAACAGGCCGTGTTCGTCGGCCCAGGCGCGATAGGTTTTGGCCACGCCGGTGACGGTGGCGAGCTCGCCGGCGAGCAGCCGGTAGCGGACCGTGCGGCGATAATCCATGCGCCCCAGGCTGGGTTCGAACCAGGTGCCGATGTGCGTGTGGGGGCCGTGCGCCGGATGGTCGATGACGTATCCGGCGTTGGCGGGCGTCTCGCAGATGGCCACGTATCCCGCCGCGTCGGGGTGCCTGAGGTCGCGGATCTGGGCGTGGAACGGCATGTAGCCGCCTTCGGTCCAGTAGCGCCCGTCGAACGGGATGGCGGACGTGGGCGTGGGCCAGTCGTTGGGGATCATGGTGCCTTGGCCGTGGGTGATGAGCGTGACCCAGTCGCCGTTCGGCTCGTCGAATGTGAACGGCGCGGGCCAGGTGACGCGGGTCACGTCCAGTGCGGCGTCGTTCAGCGGCACCCATTCGGCGATGACATCGCCGGTGGTCGATTCGATCCATACGTGGGTTTCGAAGGCGTAGTCGGTGCCGGCGAATCCCTCGTAGCGGACCGTCACCGCCTCTCCCGTGCCGGTGGTGCGGCGCTCGGCGGTGATGTGTTCGGCTTGGCAGAAGGGGATGGCGACCACCTGGCCCGCGATCCGCAATGCCGGTTGCGTCGCCTCGGATGTCCGCCAACGGTGTCCGTCGCGGACGATGGTCATCCGTGCGGTCGTCTCGTCGAGTTCGACGAGAGTGCCGGCGCAGTCGCATGCGATCATACCGGTTCCTTTCCTTGAAGTCCCGCGGGACACGATGCCGACGATGACGGGACCGCGGAGGGCCCGTCCGTCACGTCATGCGGCGGGACGTCCGCACCGCCGGATCCCGGAACGGTCAGTCGGTGAAGCCGGCGTCCCGGCGGATCTGTTCGCGCCGCCGCTTCTGCCGGACACCGATCCGGTAGGAGGCCACGGCGAAGGCGATGCCGACGATGACGAACAGCACGGCGGCCGGCCAGGCGCCGGCGACCGCCAGCCAGATACCGCCGAGGATGAAGAACACCGCGCAGAAGATATAGAATCCGCGGTGCGTCTTGCGTCCGTTGTTCATCATCGCCTCCCGATTGGATTGTCGCCCATCCAGTATATCGAGGGGCGGCGTTCGGCATCGCACGGCCCGGCCATCGGCGCACGCCGTGCGGCGACCCGCCGCCATCGCGACGCCTGTCAGTAGCCCGGTTGCCAGCAGTCCGCCGGCCCCGACCCGTACTGGCCCGCATAGCAGGATGACGACCCGTATCCGCCGTCATACCCGTCGGATCGCCCCGGACCCATCTGTTCCGGACGGCGGGCGCGCTCATGCACCGTCCACGCCGGCACACGATACGGTCCTTCCGCGCTCCAGCCTTCCATATATGGTTCGAGCTGCTCGTCGGTCGGGTCGGGCACGGTGACGTCGAGCAGTTCGGGGTGCAGGCCCGGATCCTCCGCTTCGATGCGCCTGCGCAGCATCGCGATCCGCTGCCCCACCTCGTCACGGTCGGCACCCGTGTAGCGATCCATCGCCCGTTCCAGCGCGGACAGGAATTCCCGGCGTTTCGCCATCGCCTGGTACTGTTCCGCCTGATGGTCGATAAGGGCCATCATCCGGTCGAAATCGTACCGCTGACGCGCACGCTCCTTGACGCCCTCCCATTCCTCACGTTGCTTGCGCTGCTTGCGCCGTCGGTCGAGCGCGGCGACGAATTCGTTGAGGACGGATGGGATCTTCTCCTCCAGCGATGAGGTGGTCGTGTCCTTGGCCGTCCTGCGGCAGGAATCATCCCCGTCGGAGCGTATCGCCACCTGCAGCAGCCCGGTGCCCACGAATTCACGCGCCCGTTCCGCCAGCCACCGTGGACCGCGGGCGGCCTTGCCCACCATGGCGGGGTCCCGACGCGGCGCGTTCGGCGCGCATAGTTCCTGCACGCGCAGGAAAAAGATCACGTCCTCCACCTTGAACACGATATGGGCCCACCGCACATCGTCGCCGTACTGCTCCACGAGGTCGGCGTCGTGCGGCGACGGGATTTCGAACCCGCGCTCCGCCGCCCCGCTTCCGATGAGCCTCAGCACCCCGGCCGCCCGTGGAACATGCGGTTCGGTCACGTACTGGTTGTCGGTGTCGGCCTTGAACCGCTCCACCCATGCCTCGATTGTTTCGTTCTGCGCCATGGCGCACCCCTTTCATGAACCGGTCGTTGCGCCGCACCCCCCCAAGCGGCGTTGCCAGATAGCATGCCACAGTTCGCGGCAGCGCGCCACCGCATCACAGAAAAATGTGGACAAGTGGATGAATCGGCGATTATGCACCGTGCACCGCCGGACGGTTCAACGCCTCACCCGCACGATCGCCGGCACGGCCTTGCGGCCATGCCGGCGGCATCCGGGGTCACACGTCCAGACTCGGCGCAGACAGTGCGGGACGTTCGTCGATGGACGGCAGGCCGGCCGCGTCGGCCGCGTAGAACCGCTTGAGGTCGGAGGAGAACTTGCGCAGGCTCTCCTTGGCCGAATACAGCATGTGACCGGCCGGGTAGTAGGTGAACGCCACGTTGCCGCGCAGCGGTTCGGGCAGTCCCAGATGGTCGATGTCGCATTCGGTCTGGAAGAACGGCGTGCACAGGTCGTACCAGCCGTTGCCGATCAGCACCTTGAGCGTGGGCTGGTGCACGATCGCCGCGGCCAGGTCGGCCGTGACCGACGGGAACGGGATGATCTCGCCCTCGATGCACTTGGTGTGCGCGGGCAGGCGGTGCCACCACATCCAACCCTTGCCCGGTTCGGTGGATTCCCAGTCGAAATCCGCAAAACCTCGGCGCTCGGGGACGCGGTCCCAGCCCAGCTCGTCGCGTAGATAGGCGTTGACCAGGCTGGAATACGCAGGGTCGAGGTAGACATCATCGACCACGAAGGTCTCGTCGTCGCTGACCGGGTCGAGATCGTATCCGGCGGCGCGGCCGTCGTACCGGCCCACAATCCGGCTCCGGTCGAGCAGCAGACGCTTGCGGAACCGGGTGTCCAGCACCCGCAGGTCGGAGGCGAACACGTAATCGGCGTCCAGGCCGGTCAGTTCGGCGTAGCGTTCCGCCACCCTGCGCTTCGTCCCGTCATCCAGGCGGGCGCCGGCGGCGAGCGCCAGACGCAGCGGGCCGTCGGCGAAGGCGCGGGCCTGTGCCAGATGCTCCTCAAGCGTGAGTCCCTGACCGGCCTTGCCGTGGTAGTGCGCCACCGAGGCGTAGGTTGGGAAATAGCCGACGTAGCACTGGTCGCTGGTGTCGAACACATGCGCGTAGTCGAGGATGTTCGAGATGAGCGTCAGGCCGTTCAGCGAGACGCCATCCTGCTGGAGACGGTAGGCGAGCGCCGCGCCGCGGGTGGTGCCGTAGGATTCGCCGAGCACGTACTTGGGCGAGTTCCAGCGGCGGTACTTGCTCAGGTAGGCGCGGATGAACGCGCTGAAGCCCTTGACGTCGCCATCCACGCTCCACAGTTCGGGCTTGGCCTTGTCCAGGATGGTGGAGAAGCCGGCGCCGGCCGCGTCGATGAACACCAGGTCGCTGACCGGCAGGAGGGTTTCGGGGTTGTCGGCGAGCGTGTAGGGGGCGGCGGGCACGGGGTCGGTGTCGGTCACGTCGATGCGTTTGGGCGCGATGGATCCCAGCAGCAGGAATGTGGAGCTGGAGCCGGGGCCGCCGTTGAAGATGAAGGTCACCGGGCGGGTCGGGTCCGTGGCGCCCTGGTCGTCCACGGCGTTGAATGCGGCGAAGAAGATGCTGGCGGCCGGCTTGACCTTGGCGGTGTCGATGGTGATGGTGCCCAGGGTGGCGTCGTAGCGCCATTCGCGCCCGTCCAGCGTGATGGTGTGGCGCGTGGTCTTCTCGTAGGGTTCGGGCAGGTGCTCCTTGTCGGCGTCCGCGGTCGGCGTCTGCGCCGTGGTGGTGTTCTGATCGGTCATTGATCGTCCTTTGTTCGGTGATGGACAGGATGTCTCCCATGATACGGTCCGCACTGCTTCGGGGTTTGTTTTTCATGCCCCGGTTTTCCGCCCCTGTTGGGTTCGCACCTTGAGGTAGTGCGAACCCGCTCTCGCTCAAGGACGCGTCGAGGACGTTGAAGATCAGGGCCGACCGGATCCGCTGCACCCGTGGACTGGGGACAGTAACGACGATGCCCGCCCGGAGTGTTCCCCGGACGGGCATCGGCATATCCTCAGACCAATCGGCTCAGTCCTTCTCGATGGTCTTGCCGGCGTTGGCGCCGGAGGTCAGGTCCTGGATCTCGGTGATCTCCATGACCGGGACGCAGGCCGGGACCTTGGTGCCCTTCTCCTGGGCGACCTTGACCTGCGCGTCGTAGATCTCGCCCTCGGTGTGCAGGGTCACGGGGCCGCGGAATCGGTAGCCCTTCTTCTCGGCCAGGTTGGCGACGGCGATGACCAGCGGGCTGCCGTCCTGCAGGTTGCGGTACACCTGGCCGGCCGTGCGTTCGTGGTAGGCCAGATGGTGGTCGTCGAGCACGAACATCGACATCTTCGGGCCCAGATCGAGCTGGCCGTCCTTGCCGATCGTGGTGACCCACGCCAGATTGTTCTCGATGAAGGTCTTCATCTCTTCGGTGAGCGTTGCCATATGTCCATCCTTTCGTTAGACGTATCTCCAGCCTACTGCACCGCGGTGGGATTTCACCCCGTGGAATCACCGACTGTGACCAACATCACGGCATGGCGCGATCCGCTCGGATAATCGGATAATCAGATAAAGTCATAGGGCATGCGGTGCTCCACCAGCCAGAACACCCCAAGGCCGAGCAACACCACGCCGAGCACCCCTCCCCCGTTCCCGGTCATCCAGCACACAGCCAGGCAAAGCACCGCGAAGCGGACCAGATAGAATACGGCACGCCGGGCACCGCGCCGAGGTCTGGTCTCCACGCTCATCCGGACGAACCCGGCTCCCAGCGTGCGACCGCCGCGCACCCACGGGATCCACAGTTCGGTGACGGCCAGGCATATCAGGAACATCGGGACCCCCATCGCGAAGGTCAACGGCCTGAACCCGGCGAACTGGATGCCCACGAGATACACGATCGCCGTGCACGGCACGCTGATGATCCCGGTGATCGCATAATCGATGCAGAAGGCGACGCAACGGCGCACGAACCCGGGTTCCGTCACGATGCCCTCGTCGACATCCCGCCGCGGCAGTGCGCGGTTGGCGAGCGCCGCGACGGCATAGCCGAGGAGCGCGCCCAATGTGTTCCAAATCAGGTCGTCAACGTCGAACAGCCGGTAGGAGCAGGGGTAGAGGTGGAAGATGCCGGTGAGCTGCGCGGTTTCGATCAGCAGCGACACGGCGAACCCCATCAGAGCCGTGCGCGCAAGCCCCGCGCGGAGGAAACGACCCAGGATGAAGCCGAGGGGAACAAAGAACACGATGTTCATGCCGATCTGCAGCAGCGCGGTCACGCCGTCGGTTCGGATGTCGCCGATGAACCGCAGCGGGTCGAGCTGCGGAGCCAGATGGTGCGTCGCGCAGTATGCCGCCGCGTCCTGCGGCATCGGGTACAGCGTGAAGCAGCCGAGTGCGAGCAGGTAGAGCACGCACCCGTAGGAGACGATGACCGAGGTGAGGCGGATGCGGTTCTCGCGATGGTAGAGCATCGCCAGCACCGGCAGCGTCAGCACCGCTGAGGCGAATGGCCAGATCGCCACCGCGAGGATGAACGGTTCGGTGAAGTCGCCGAGGAATGCCATCATGTCGTTTCCCGCCTTCCGACCGGGTCCGTACACGACGATCGTGACGTCTGCCCGGGTCCGACGGTGTCATGCTACGGCGCCAATCGCACGGCGCGCATCGGCCGTCGGGCCTATTCGCGGACGGGATTGCGCGCGGCATCCGTCCTGCGGATGACCCCGGTTCCCGTCGGCGCCGGCATATCGGACGATGATGCCGAGTCGTCCCGTGGCATCGCCATCCATGCGAAGACATGCCGCGGGCGCCGTTCTCACGGCAGCGGCATGCGGTATCCGGCAACGATGCTGTGATTCCAATCCTCCGGCGTACGGCAGGTCTTGCCGAGTTCGTCGATCAGACCGTGGAACTCCTGGAATTCGGGGATGGTCCAGGAATCCACGTCGATATGCGGCATGACACGGCGACGGAACCCCTCGTAGGATTGCGGCAGGTCGGTCACGCCAAGCGTCTCGAACATGCGCCGGGCATAACGGTCGGCGATGAACGCCGGACGATCAAACACGTACAGCAGCAGGTCGTCGGCGGTTTCGCCGCCCACACCGCGGATGGACAGCAGCTCCCGGCGCAGCGCGTCGTCGTCGAGTTCCTGCACGAGGGCGGGGATGTCGCCGTCGTCCTTCCACTCCCCCAGGTCCAGGAACCATTGGCAGAACGCGCGCAGATACGCGGCCTTCTGCCGGTAGTAACCGGTCGGGCGGATCATCGTCCACAGCGTATCGTCCGGCATGTCGATAATCGAGCGGGCGTCCAGCACGTTGGCCGCCTTCATCCGATCGAGCGCCATCTCCACGTTGCCCCAGGCGGTGTTCTGGGTCAGAATCGCGCCGAGGGCGATCTCGAACCGTGAATCAGCTGGCCACCAGTGCGTGGGTCCCATATGGTCCAGCAGCAGTTCGTATAGTCCGCGCACATCAATCCGACGGCGAACATCCACGATTCCACCTCCAGCCTTCACATACGCCACTGCAGCAATGCGCGTCATACTACCATGCTGCATTCCATACGCATCTGTACTGGCCCCGCAACCCGCTCATGCGACAACACGCGCACCAGCCAACCACTCAAACGCCGTGTTGTCACACACTTGCGACAACACGCACACGTGATTATGGTGATAAGCCAATGGATTGCAACGGTAGTAATCCGATAAAGAGAAGGAATCTTCATGACCGTGTTGGAAACGGAACGCCTGATATTGAGGCCTTGGAGGGTGGGCGACGCCACTGACGCGCAAGCATTGTTCATCTATGCCAGCAACCCGAACGTGGGGCCGGCGGCTGCCTGGCGGCCCCACACGAGCGTTGAGGAGAGCGCCGAGATTATTCGCACGGTACTGAATGCGCCGGAAACGTATGCCGTCGTGCTCAAGCAGACCGACGAACCGATTGGCAGCATCGGATTGCACCAGCAGCCGTCCGAATCCGTCATCAACACACCGGGATATCAACCCTCGGATATGGAAATCGGATATTGGATCGGCGAACCGTACTGGGGACAGGGTCTCATTCCGGAGGCGGCGCGTGCGTTGCTGCGCCACGGGTTCGAGGATCTGGGCCTGCAGGCGGTCTGGGGCACGCACAATGTGGAGAACGCGAAATCCTCCCGCGTGATGGACAAGCTCGGTCTGCGACTCATCCGTATCCAGCCGCATGTCCACATGGAGCTGCTGGGCGATGTCTGGCGCGACGAAGCCATCCGCCGCATCACCCGCGAGGAGTGGGAAGCCAAGGTCGCGGATGCGCTGGACTAGCCCAGAATCCCGTGGTCATTCTTCGAAGTAGAACAGTTCCTCGAACTTTTTATCCAGTGCGATGCACATGACCAGGGCGAGTTTTGCCGTCGGGTTGAACTGACCGGTTTCAATGGAGCTGATCGTCTGGCGGGAGACTGGGTGGCAACTGGCCGGGCAACGCGGCAGCCACTGCCAGTACGTGCATCCGACCAAGCCCGGGCGCGTGACCGTGCCCAAGCACAATGGGGACGTCAACCCGGTCACGGTCCGGTCGATATGGAGACAGGCCGGCATCGACGAAAGGAGGACGAAATGAAGTTGGCATATCCCATCATCCTGATTCCATTCGAGGACCACAGCGGCGGATACGCGGTGGAGGTGCCGGATCTCCCCGGGTGCGTCACCGAAGGCAAGAACCTTGCTGACGCCCTGCTCATGGCCGAGGACGCGGCCAGCGGCTGGGTCCTCTCCGAGCTGGAGGAAGGCGGCACCGTGCCCGAAGCCAGCGACCCACGCGACGTGCAGCCCGAGGAGGACGACGCGCTAGTCAGCATGGTCGCGCTCGACATGGACGCGTACGCCGCCAAATACGGCAGCAAGGCCGTACGTAAGAACGTCACCATCCCCGCTTGGCTCGACACCTGGGCAGACAAGCATGATATCAACTACAGCGGCGTACTGCGCGACGCACTCGAGTACATGTATCAACAGCCCGTCGCAGTCTGACGCGAACACTCCGCCAGCAAACGCAAATCCGTCCCGGCGCCCCATCAGCGAACGCCGGGGCGGTTCACATCCACACCCCACCTTGCGAGCATACGCCCTAAAATCGGGGCATTTCAACGAACAAGGCCGGTCATTGCCGACCGGCCTTGTGTTTGGTGGTGGAGCTAAGGGGCATCCCCTCAGCTTCCCTGAAAACCTTGATATTTCAACGTTTTCGCGCTTCCCTCGCATTCCGCGTCCCCGCCAGCGCCCCCACTTGGAACGCACGGATACGCTTACGAACGCTCGTTCGCGCAAACCTCAAGGGTTGGTTGACTCCAAATCATACGATCGCCGGAGGACCCCGGAACAGAGACGGGGCACAGTTCTAAACCGCGCCCCGCGCCTGTTGCACGACAACGCCTCGTCGCATCTCCCCTGAGATGCCGACATGTCGCCCGACACTCCGCAGTCCACTGGATCGACCTCGGGTCATGCCATGCTTGCGACGCATGAGCAACGAGTTTCAATGCGCGTTATGGCGGCACGTGGCGTTCGACGACGATCACGGCGAGCCGCACCGGGGGTTCATCATCAGCATCGATTCGCATCCCGACGAACCGACCGTGGACGTGGAATGCGCCGACGCGGTGTGGAAGCATGTGCCGGTCGACCGGATGCGCCCCGACCCGCAACCGCCCACGTTCCGACCGGAACCAAAGAAGGGTGACGGGCCGACCGGACCTCAGATTCCACGACCTGCGCCACACGGCCCTCACCCTCCTCGCCCAACAGGGCGCCACAGTCAGAGAGCTCATGGACGCAGCCGGCCACGCCGACCCACAAACCGCCATGCGCTACCAGCACAGCGTATCCGGACGCGCCCAGGACCTCGCCAAACGCATCGGCAACCTCATCCCACACCCGACACCATCCAAACCCTCCGACAACGCATCCAAACCAACAACGACGAAATCCAACGACTCCAGGAGGAGAACAGGCAACTCGAACAGCGCATCGCCGCGCTCGCCGATTCGGACGGCGTATCGTCGATGTAATCGCCGGAATACCAATGCCCTGGAACTGCACATGATAAAAAGCAGCCCCGGCGCTCGCAGGTGAGACGCCAGGGCGGCTTCGTGTCGGATGGCCGAGGTCATGCGGCCGATGGTTCGATGACGATGCGGCCGCCGAGGGCCTTGACGACCTTGGCGATGGTGCGGAACGACGGGTTGCCGTCCCTGCCGAGGCTCTTGTACAGGCTCTCCCGTCCGACGCCGGCTTCCTTGGCGATCTGTCCCATGCCGCGGGCCTTGGCCACGTCCCCGATAGCGGCCTGAAGCAGGGCGGGGTCGTCAAGTTCGGCCGCGGCGTTGATGTAGGCGATGGCATTCTGCTCGTCCTCCAGGTATTCGCTGGCGTCCCAGACGCTTGTCGTTACCATTGCTTGTCCTCCTTGAGTTCGGCCAGCATGCGCCTGGCCCTGTCGATGTCCTTGGGTTGCGTGCGTTTGTCGCCGCTCGCGAGCAGCAGCATGACCACGTCTCCCTTCTGCGCGAAGTAGACGCGGTAGCCGGGGCCGAAGTGGAACCGCAGCTCGCTGACCCCGTCCCGATGGTGTTGATGTCGCCCACGGGTCTGCCGGCCGTCTGGCACAGACGAATCCGCGCGTTGATCCGCGCCTTGGCTTGCCGGTCCCGTAGATTGCGGAACCAGGCGTCGTATTCGTCGGTCTTGCGTATCTCCATGACCACTTATTGTATCCTATGGGATACAATAGTGCAAGTCGAAAGAACACAACGAAACCGCTCTGGCGCTTCTCCTTCTGGCGCGGGCGGGGTCGGGACCGTTTTGTTCGTCATAATGTTCCTCCAACTCGGGTGAGAGGGAATCAGCTGATCCTCGGTCTCCGGTGGCGGCGTCATCCGAACCGGTGGGGCACGTCCTTCCAATTGAACGTGTAGCTTTGGTCGTGTTGCTCTTCGCCGTGGGTGATGACGGTCGGAATGTTGTCGCGCCACGTGACGGTGAAATTGTCCGCATCCAATGATTTTCCGTCGTTACTCAGAATCGTTTCGATTTGTGTGACGTTCTCGGCTCCTATGACGTTCGGATCGGTGTCCCATAAGACTTTGATCCTGATATCGCTGGGACTGAAGAATACCGGCGAGCCGAGTTCGCTGATTGTCACTTCGCATGTGCCGTCAGGGGACTTGGCGTTGACAATGCGATGGGGCATGTCCGTCTGTGACCAAACGAACGTGCAACCTGCGGCCCAGACCAGTGCGACCGCGAGGACGATGTGCTCGATGATGTGCGACGTGCCATGCGATTTCTCCCCGACCATACGACAATCCTACACTCGTTCCACGCCGGCGGATTACGCCCCGGATTCAACTTGTTAGTGCAACGCACGTCGTTGGGTTGGTGGTTTTAGATTGTAGTCTGCTGGTCTCCTCGTCCCATGCCTCGTTGGGTGTTTTGTATTCGAGCTGTTTCATGGGGGTGTCGTCGGTCTCCTGGACGATCGCGTCGAGCTCGGCCTGGGTCAGGTCGTCGAACGGGGTTTTCTTGGGCAGGTACCGGCGGATCCCGCCGTTCCTGTTCTCGTTGGTGCCGCGCCGCCAGGAGCTGTAGGGGTCGGCGAAGTAGGCGGGCATGCCCAGGGCCTCGTCCACCAGCGTGTGGCAGGAGGCCTCGGTCCCGTTGTCCCAGGTCCGGTCGATCCTCGCCCGGGGCGGCAGGTCCCCGTAGATCCCGTATTCGGCGCGCGCGGTGGCCATGGCGCTCTTGTCGGGGACCAGGCGGGCGAACGGTCTGCGGCTTTTGCGTTCGACCTGCGTGTCGATGCACACGCGCGAGGGGGCCGCGCCTATCACGGTGTCGGACTCCCGGTGGCCGAACTGCCCGCGCGAGTCCACCGTCTTCGGCCGCTGCGAGATGGGCACGCGCATCGGGATGCGCGGCCCCCTGACCTTGCGCCCCTTCCGTCTGGCGCGGTGCTTCCTGCCCCGCGGCAGGTACTGCCTGAGGTCCAGGTCGCGCTGGGGCTTCGCGTGGATCCATTGGTGGAGGCACTCGTGGCTGACGCGCATCACGGGGTCGCCGGGGTACTCCAGCTTCAGCCTGCCCTCGATCAGCCCGGGGCTCCACCCACGGCGCAGCGCGTCCATGACCCACGAGCGCAGCCGGTCCGAGTCCATGCGATGCGGTTTGCGGGACTCGCGGCGCCTCAGGTCGGCCCTCCGCTGCGCCGCGAGGGCGGAGTAGAACGGCATGGACGTCCACGGCCCGGTCTTCAGCCGTTTCGGCCGGTAGGGGCGGTATGACCCGTTCTCGTTGGACGCGAACCACAGTCCCCGTTTCAGCTCGCGGCTGACGGTGGCCTTGTCCCGGCCGACCAGCCTGGCCGTTTCCCTGACGCTCAGACCCTGCTCGCAATGCAGCCTCTCGATCCGGATCCGCTCGTCCGGGGACAGGTGCGAATAACATGTACCCACGAGTGCAACACCTCCAGCTGGAACCTAGACACTTCCAACCCTAGACAGGTGCTGCACTTCTATCCAGAACCCGCAGTGTGAGGCTGGGAAAGGTCGGTGTGACATGGCGAGGATGGTGAGGGACGGGCATCTGGGGTTCGCGCGTCTCAAGGAGATCGACCCGCCGAAGACGCCGCGGATCAGCGGCCGCTACCTCGACCGGTGGGTCGGGGTGTGGGAGAACGCCTGCAACGTTCCCGACGCCTTCCAGCGCATGGCGCGCGATCTGGGCGAGTTCTGGCTGCTCGACCAGTGGTTCACGGTCGGCATCCGCGGATATGTGCAGAGCACGGCTGGCGTGTGGCTGTCCGAGAGTCCGGTCGGTTTCCTCGAATCCGCCATATTCCACGCCTCGTATGCGAGGCACCCCGACCACGTGCGCAATCTGGAGCTCAAACGCGCGGATCTGTACCAACGCCTGTGCGGCGCGGTGCGGGGCGCGCCGCCGGAGGCGATGACGCGGCTCGGGGCGCGCGCCGCCGTGTACCGGGCCGACCTGGCGGACGCCCTGTTCGACGTGGCGCACGGCATGCTCGCGGGCGACATCCCCGGCGCCGGAGCCCTCCGCGACATGACGCCCACGCCGCCGGGCAACTGGGAACGCCAACTCGGCTGGACACCGACACCACCCGCCGGGTGATCCCTTCCTAGAGTCCGTAGATCAGCGCGACGACCATCATGGTGCAGAACAGGACCTCCCATGTGATGATGATCGCGAACGGCCACAGCCAGTACGCCGAACCCCGCTTGCGGATGACGTACGCCACGGCCCCCAGCTCGTTGGGGACGATCTCACCCAGCATCAGCACCAGCAGGAAGACGGCGAACACCGTCTGCACACCCACCGGGACCATGCGGTTGACGACGAGGACAATGCTGCCCACGGCCGGGCTGAGCATGTACAGCACACGGCCGAGCACCGTCTCCCTCCCGCTCTCCCGGCAGGTCGCCCGGCCCACGGTCAGCCACAGCGCCACGGTCAACAGCACCCCGGCCACGGACACGGCGACGCCCGGCAGGATGCCCAGGATGCCCTGACCCGTGTCGAAGTACGAGCATACGCCGGATTGTCGGCATTCGTACCACCACAGGCTCTCGCCTATCGCGTTGCCCGGTATGATCGCCCACACCAACGCCATGCCGGCCACGCACGCGGCCATGCACGGGGCGAACCGGCGGCCGGGGCGGGCCGCCGCGGTCAGGAAGGCGACGATGGCGGGGGCCAGCCCGCCCACCGCGAACACGATCAGCAGGATGATGGACCCCCACCACGTGCCCCAGGTGACGCCGGCGAAGCCCAGCAGTCCCGGCGACGCGTTGCGCGTGTCCACCATCGCGTAATACAAGGCCTGCACCACCGACATGGCGCATAGGAGCGCGACCACCACCAGGATGCGCCAGATGACGCCCCACACGCTCGCCGCGCGCCGGCCCTCGACGTCGGCGGACGGCACCTCGGACACGGCCACCGCGTACAGCCCGCGCCGCTCATACGGCGTCGTATCGGCATCGTCCGTCGCTGGCTCGTCGATCATCGGCAACGTCATATCATCCTCCTTCGCGCGTCCCTATGCCTCCACGATAAGGCACGGGTCGCTGGGGCATGGATGACGTGACGGTCAGTCGAAGAGCAGCCCCTGCTCGGGTGCGGGCGCGACGGGTTCGATGAGCCCGGGGCCGTCGCCATGCAGGGGCGCGACCGGATGCGAGTCGAGCAGACCGACGGCCTCGCCGCCCAATCGGTCCGCGTCGCGGAGCATGGCGTGCGTGTCCGCCCGGCGGGTGAGCCACGGGTACGAGTGGCCGGGCGGGATGATGACGGGCATGCGGTCGTGCACGCGGGCGCACCGCCCCTCCGCGCGACGGGTGAGGATCGTGCATGTGGGGATGCCATGCCATATGGAGAGCAGGCCGGCCGCCAGTAGTGGGCGATCGTCCGGCAGGTGGAACCAGTACGGGACATGGCCGGCGTCCCATTCGTAGTAGCCGAGCATCGGGACCAGGATGCGGCCCGTGCGCGCGGCGTCGCGAAACGTCGGCTTGTCGGCCGCCGATTCGACGCGCGCGTTGAACGTGGGATACGGGAGCCGATCGGTGTCGCTCCATGAGGGGATCAGATTCCACCGGGCGCCCGAAAGCAGGCTTCGGCCGTCCGCCATGCGGCTGATGACGGCTATGGTCATGCCGGGCGCGATGTTGTACGAGGGCGTGACGCTCCGCGCTAACCCGTCCGCATCAAGGCCGAGCATGTCTGCCACCTGCTCGGGATCCCACGGCATCGCGAATCTTCCGCACATCAGCCCACCGTCTTTCGGAGATTTAGGTTTCCCGTCGTCCTTCCTTGCAAAGGTCCGCGTGATTTGTTTGCGCGGCTAATGACACATCATATACGGCTACGATCGGGACGGCTTCTCCAATGGGCGGCGACCTGCGTGCCGTCCGCCTTTGTGTAGCCGTTCACGAAAACGTCTCCCCGATGCGACGTCTGCCGGTCCTCCTGCATCTCCGACGTCCGTTTCGACGATTGGGATTCCTTCCCATCCTTCCGTATGGATTCCATCCAGGCTTCCGCCTGTTTTCTAAGCTCCTTGAGTTCCTTGCGGGTAACGTAGGCATCAAAACGCCAGTCGGGAAGCCGTGTCATCATTGACAGCGATTCCGCGAACAGCTCCGGACTGAAGGTTTCGTCATGCTCCTTGGCGATGCGATACAACTCCGTGTCGCTGAATCTTTTCGATTCCCGTATCGACAAAGCATCCAGGTAATCTCTGATTTCCCCCCGGGAAATGACGGCGGTGATCTTGTTCGCTACGGCATCCTCGACATCGAGGACCCAGCCCACTCCCTCCAGCCACACGGGATCACGAACTCCCACGTGCCGTCGGCGCGTTTGCCGAGCGCCCAGTCGTCCGGGGTGAGGATCTCTTTGCCACAATGTCAAGTGATGAATTAAAAAATGGCAGCCACGATCAAAGAATTCCTTTTTGTGGCTGCCATTCTGATAATAATCAGCTTGACTTGTACTGCTTAACTGGCTCTTCCGGTTTTCGTGTGTGACGGGTGTGGGGAGAGCCTGTAAAAGGCGGTGTCGCGATCGGAATGCGGGGCGTATGTTCTTCCCGATTGAGGCTATATTGGAGATAAGGATAAAAGGAGGGGACATGTTGGTGGTCATCATTGTTTTTCTTGTCATCTGTTCGGCGTTGATGTTTTATCTCTGGTGGATTTGCCGCAAGGATGGTTTGGCGTTGAATGCGGTCGCCGGTATCAAGACCATGCAAACGATGGCTTCCGAGGAGACGTGGCTGTACATCCATCGCAAGTACTGCGCTGTGTTTTGCGTGGATGGCGTCATCGTCGCAGTCATGTGCGTGGCGCTCGCGGTATATGCGCTGGCGACCGGCGACGTCAACGGCGGACAGGGCAACCTGTGGTGGATTGCATTGCTGGTCGGCTGTGTGGCGCTGCTGGCGACTCTGATTCCAGTCGGGATCGTGGCCGATCGTGACGCGGCACGATACAACAAGGAGCACGGGCATGCCCCCTTGCGATGATCGACGACCGCGTATCCGGAAGCCGTGACGGCGATTGGCGCAGCCGTTCGTCTGGCGCAGCCGTTCGTCGCGCTTTCCGGGACGGTGGTCGGTCATCTTGGATTTGAACGATTCAAGGCCTATGGGAACCGGATGTGATGTTTTCGATGGTGCTGGAGACCCGCACCGGAAAACTCATAAAGGACCGTAGGGAAAACCGAAACACCCGTCACACACGAAAACCGGAAGAGTCGCTTAACTTATTTTATTCGAGAGTACGAATTATAACATGGCAGTACGGAGGTGCTATATGGATTACATGACTTTGAAAGAAGCAAGCAAAATTTGGGGAGTAACACCCCGTTGGATAAATTACTACTGTTCCGCAGGACGTATCCCAGGAGCGGAAAAAATGGGAACCGTCTGGCTTATCCCAAAGAATGCTACGAAGCCATTGGATGGGCGGAGAAAATCTGCCGGGCAATCAGGAGGAGAACATCATGATTGAAGTTTATTATGCGGAAGATGACGAAACGATTGGCAAGTCTGTAAAAGAATATGGCCTTTCGCTGTTTGGTGTGGGTGAGTGGGTCGGGGGGTGGTGGTGCTGGTCGGGTAGTTTGGGGGTATGGATACCACGTCGTTGTTCACCGCCGCCCTGCAACTGCCTGACCCGTGGAGGGTGTCGGGCGTGGAGTTCCGTGACTGTGTTTGTTCAATGGAATTGTGGCCGGTTGAGCATCGTGTTTCAGTCCAGTTG
>ERZ1090862.1-NODE-1-length-224280-cov-53.250030_pt1 | contig 224280 bp, 196 predicted proteins | sample MGYA00478481_ERZ1090862 | MGnify/ENA primary metagenome ERZ1090862 (study PRJEB33644, sample SAMEA5815745) | chicken gut metagenome | biome: Chicken; feature: Gastrointestinal Tract; material: Caecum | place: Ireland | collected 2019-01-01 | study: A study of the... | reverse complement strand
TACACGAGCCTTATCGTCGGCAGCGTCAGATGTGTATAAGAGACAGACACAACCCCGCCCGCCACCACAATCCGACGACCGGCAACCACAACACGGCCACCAACCCACACAACACCGACCATCCACGCCAACCCGACCCGACCACACGCCAACGCAACCACGACCAACCCAACCCGACCACCGACCACACGCAAGCCGACCACCATACCCGCGCCCACTGCAATCAATTCCTATCCTTATCTGGGGTGTTCCGAAACGGGACTGTGGGAAAACCGGGAACAACACGCCTGCACGCGACAACTTTCCAACACGTCCACGCCGGACGCATACCGGCACGTATGATCCAGGTCGAATGGGAGGGTCTCACCCTCGAATCGGACGGCTCGCACCCGCTCCTGGACGCGGTGGACGCGACGCTCCGGCTCGCCCACGCGGGCCGAAGCCGGTGGGCGCGCGCACGCGAACAGGGTTGGCTGGAGGGCAGACCCGCCTACCTGCTGCTCCCCGAACCCGACACGCCGCCCGCACCCGGCCCCGAGGACTGGCGGTGGCTGCGCGAACGGCCATGGATGGTCGGCGCCCCATCACCGCTGCCCGAATCGGCCGCACGGATAGCCGAAACACTGCACCGCAACGGGGTGGACGAGCGGACGGCGGGCGCGACCGCGCTCATGATCGCCACCGCGGCGAACGTCGCCCGCATGCACCCGGCCGAATGGGCGTACGGCGTCATCGAGGCCGCTCCAAGCCTGTACACGCCGCGCATGGGCGCACTCTCCGCGAACCCGCTGGACGGGTTCGACTCCATGCTCGCCGACCCCCGGTGGTCCGGAGGATTGGGCGGACACCGGACCGCGCTCGCCGCATGCGACCTGGCGCGCATGGGCGCCTGGCATGATCCCGCACTCCCCGACCCCGCGTGGGATGCGATGGAACGGGCGGGCATGCGACCCTGGTTCGACGACCCCGGCTTCTAGAACAGACGCCCCTCGCGCATAGCCGGCGCGCATGCAGTACGAGATCCCGTATCCGGAAACCATCAAAGGCAGGGACGGGGGGCGCATCCCGTTCGACCCGGCGCACGACGCGTCCCACCGCCGGCTTCTGCAACGCAACATCGACCGGTGGAAGACCAGTCATCCCGAGGCGGCGGACGCGACGCTCGACATGATCGACGAGGATCGACGGATCGCCGTGTTGAAGGATGCGAGCGTCGCATCCATCAGCCGCAACGACAACGGGTCGTTCCGCGTGAACCTGACGCCCGACCAGTCGAAACCGTCGAAGGGCGCCGAAGTGGCGAGCGTGTACGAGCCGCGCTCCCCCGGCTACCGGATGACCGAATTCCACCCGTACGCCGGATGGATGCTCATGGAACGCCTGGACGACGAGCTGACCGTCGCACGCGGACAGATCGCCGAATACCTGCGCGTCAACCCGTGGGACGTGAAGGTCGAACGCACGCGGGAGGGCGGGCTGCGGCTCACATTCATGAAGCCGTTCGTCTACAAGGAGGAGCGGGACGGCGCGAACCTGCAGCGCGCCGCCGCCGCCGTCGGCCACGAAGGCTGGTGGGCGGATGTGGACGCGAAGAACGGGACCGCGACCATCCACCCCGGGGAGCCGGCCACGTTCCCGAAGACCGTGCCGTTCCCGTTCGACCGTCTGGGCGACCCTGAGACGCGCGACCGGATGCCGTTCGCCATGCAGCCCGCACGCCCCGGGGAGACGCCCGCGCCGCTGCTCGTCGACTGGACGCAATCGCCCGGTCTCCTGGTCGCGGGCCTGTCAGGTGGCGGAAAATCTGTGACGATCAACGACGTGGCCGCGTTCAGCGTCGCCTCGGGCAGTGAGATCTACGTGCTGGATCATGCGACGAAGGCGACCGACTTCTACTGGCTGCGCCCCTGGGTCGCGCCTCACGGTTGGGGTGCGGACGGTCTGCTGCAGACATGCGGCCTGCTCAAATGGCTGCTGGACGACATCGAGGGCAACGGGGCGCGGGCGCGCGCCTGGCGCGAGCACGGCTGGCAGAACTGGTACGACGACCTGACCGACGAGGATAAAAGGAAGTATCCGCTGCGCACGATCATCGTCGACGAGTTGAGCCAGCTCGCGGTCGGCGGGAAGAACGCGACGTCGATCCCGAAGAACCCGCTGCCCGCGGTCATGGAGAACATGCTCACGCAGCAGATCATCGCGTTGAACCTGGCGACGCTCATCAAGCTCACGCAGGTGGGACGCGCCTACGGGTACCGGTTCATCATCGCCACGCAGATCGCCTCCTCCACGACGGGCATGCCGCCCGCATTGCGGGGCAACCTGGGCAACCGGTTGATCATGGGCGCCCGCGCGTCCGACGCGCAGAAGAATCTCGTGTTCAACGATGCGAGCAGCGTGCCGGACGTGCCGCGCAATGTGATCGACGAGGGTGTGTCGAAGGGTGCGGGCATGAGCGAGTTCGAGGGGCAGCCGCCGTGCGTGTTCAAGACCGCGTTCCCGCTTCTAGGCTCGCATGCGGGCACCACCGCCCTGGGCGAGGCGCTCGTCGACCGGGTGGGACTGCCGGACGGGTTCACGCGCGAGGAGTACCTGGACTCGTTGGACAAATCGACCCCGTCGAACCCGGATTACGAGCGGCGCATCATGGAACGGATCCGGTTCCGCGCCCAGGACGCGTACCGGCTGTTCCCGTTTCTGAGCGCGATGCGGGACAAGCTCGAGGAGGTGGAGGCCGAGTACGGTGGTGGTTCCGTTCCGGATGACGACGGCGGTGATCCGCCCACGCCGGTCGCACGCGCGGATGAAGGTCCCGATGGCCCGAAGCCGTTGCCGCCGGCCGAGGGACTGATGGATGCGGCCGCCCTCGCCCGCGTCATGGAGGGGCGGGGTTGAGTCGGAGGCCGGTGTGGATGACGGGAGGGCCGGGAGCGCAAACCTATCATCCGCTCCCGGCCCTCCCGTCAACCAGTGAGGAACCTGCCACGCCTCGCCTAGCCAAGCCCGGCCGCGCCCTGCCCCTCCACGCCATGCCTGCCGTGACGGACCATGCGGTGCGATGCGGAACCTGACGTAACGGTCACATGCGTCCCGCCCGTCGGCGCGGATGCGACCATGGGATGCCTTCGGGTCCGGGTGCGGGCGCCGCGTATCCGTCGAGCATGCCGCGCGTGACGTGCGCCCGGTCGAGCAGCCGCCGTTCCGTGGACGCCCACGTGTCCTCCCTCGCCCACGCGTCCGGTTCGGATACGGTGAGCGCATCACCGTCGACCGGCTCCCATTCACCGTCCCCGGCCATGCGTTCCAGCAGCACGGGGTAGACGCTGCGGCGCGTGCACACGCGCGCCCCGTCCGTCTCCGGATACGGTGCGAGCCAGTGGATCCGGTATCGGTCTCGCGTGTCCGTTCTCATCGCATGCCTTCGGGCAGTCCGGTGGCGGGGTCGTGCGGGAGCGTGGACTGCCCTTTGCGGGGGCGTCCGTCGGCGCGCAGGCAGAGACGCCGCATGTCGTCCACGGTGAGCGGTTCGGGCCGGAGCCGTAGCCCGTGCATGATGCACGCGCGTTCGATCCGCGTGAGGATCGCGGGGCCGATGCGCAGCCCGCCGTGCCGGCCGGGTTCCATGTTGATGAGCATGTGGACGCTGCGGCGTCGGAGCGTGTTCTCGGTGAGGATGCCCGCATGGTCGAGGATGCGCCTAGTCTCCGCGTCCAACGCCCATTCGCTCAGCGGCCTGTCCTCGGGGATGGGCCGGCTGAGCAGCACGATGGATGCGAGCCCGCGGAGCATGCCCCTGGGGAGGATGAGCCATGCGGGCCGCCCGTGGCGTCCGCCCTTCAGCACGGTCATATGGGTGAGGCCGGGTTCGTTGCCGATGGCGAGCAGTTCTCCGCACATGTCCTGCAGGAACGCGGGCGGTTCGGGCGTGTCCGCCGCCCCCTGGTCGCGGGGCGGTCGGAGCGGCGCGAAGGTCGGGTCGGGCAGACGGATCGGGTCGGCGGGCTCCACCCACGCGTCGGGTTTGTCCAGTCGGAGCGGGCGGACGCCGTTGCGGCGTGCGGCCGTCCTTTCGACGTGGCTCCACGGGAGGATGCGTACGCCGGGCATGTCCACGTGGGGTGAGGGCATGCGGATCCAGAGCGTGTCGGACAGGTACCAGGCGTTGTCGCCGTCGCGGGCGAGCATGCCGGTGCTCCCGTCCGAGTGGATGGCGTGGTCGAGCCGTGCGAGGAGCCCGGCCTGTCGCGGGGATAGGGTGATCATGATGCCTTGTCATGCGTCCGGGGGTACGGCGTCTTATCGGGAGGAGAGTCCGACGAGCGCGGTGGGCCAGCCGAACCCTTGCGGGGTTTCGACGGTCAGGAGCATCATGTCGTGCGTGCCGGGCGCGGCCTGCCCGTCCAACAGGTAGAACATGAAGCAGTCGGGTTCGGCGGGCGCGCGTCCCAGGAGCGCTCCCGCGCCCCACAGTGCGGTCGCGGTCTCGGCGGTGTTGTCGGGGTCGCCCTGCCATTCGTCCCGCGAGTCGGGGTAGCGGACGCCGCAGAGCACGCAGCAGCCGCCGGGCATGCGGATCCGCTCCCATTCGGTTCGGCTCCGGTTCATGACCGCGGTCTGCCTCCGGTCGCGCTCCCCCGGGTCCAGGCGCATGTTGCTGGTCAGCCAGTCGCGTTCCGGGATGGTCTGCCTGACGATCGCGCCCCGAGCGTCGGGCAGCAGGCTGAGGATGCACCGGGGCGGGAGGATGCGCGGGCCGACGGGGATGACCATGACGCTGACGCGAGGCCGGTTGCCGGGCGCGGGCAAAGGGCCGCGCATGTAGCAGGTGAGGATCCGGTGGAACGGGTCATCGTCCGGCCACATATGCTCGTCGGTGCCCGCGTCGATGATCGGCTTCAACGTCTCGCAGGCGAGCACGGGGCTTTCCCGACGGCCGGCGATCGTGGCGACGAGCATGTAGCGGCTGACACGGGGCGCGCCCGCGTCGCGCGCCCGCCGCCAGTGCGCGCGGGCGAGACGGCGGAGCGCGGCGCGCTTGCGCCGCCGCTCGTCCACGCCGTCCCGGTCGGTCGTCGTCTGCCAGAGACGGATGGGAATATCCAACTGGATCGCGTACGGGGCTGTCATGCGCCGCGTCTATGGGCGGTGGGATGGCGTCGGATGCGGGTCCGTCACCTGTTGCCTTTCGCCCGGTTGTGCGTCCTGCACAACAGCTGGCAGTTCCTCATGTCGGTGGCGCCGCCGCGGCTCCACGCTGTCGCATGGTCGGCGTCCATCTCCTTCAACGTGTAGATGCGCGTCCGGTTCGACTAGTGGCCGACCGCGCACAGTGGGCAGTTGGAGACGCCGTCCCGTCGCGCCTGGTCGGTCTGCCGCCGGTAGACGATGTCGATGGTCCGCCTGTCGAACACGCGGATGTTCAGGAGTCGTGGATCGCGTTCGCCGTCTAGCACGTATTCGAACACGCCCTTCCGGTCGGTGACCTGCCCGTGTACCATGTCATCATCTATCCCGTTCCCGTGCAGGGCGCCGCCGACCCCGTAACGGCGCGACGGTCCGGGATGACGAACGTCGACGTGATCCCGCCGGGACTCTACGAGGTCGACGGCCCCCTCATGAACGCCGGCATGAGCCTGGTCCTCGAACCCGCCATCGCCTTCACCGATGCCGGAGGCAACCACTGGCTGCGCGACGCCGACGGCACGTTGAGCGAACTCGACCGGGATCCGTACGTCGAATACGACCTGCCGCTCCCCTATTCGGCGAATACGGCGACGCCGGTCGAACGGTAGGCGGAGAAACCTCAAGTGCGGTCCTCCTGCGCATATGTCCCCCCGGTTCGTTTCTCCTATCGTCGGTCTCGGCTCACGATGAGAGACTCGCCGCACGGCGGCCGGTGTCCGGCTCCCGCGTCTAGCATCGGGTAACAAGTGCGGATGATTCCAGGGAGGTTTCGATGGGCTGGCGGAAGTTCAAGGTATATGTTCCCGATGACGGGCATCTGGCGCAGCCGCATGGTGAGGACAATGCCTATCTGGGTGCCATCCTTGACGATCTCAACAATCAGATTCAAGCCCAGGCACGGCTCATCCCGGACGATGATGACGATGGCGACGATACCGCGGACGTTCCGAACGATCCGGATGATGGCGGTCCGGCCGTTCTCGCCCTTGCCTTGGTGGCCACTTTCGTGCTTGGGGTCGTCGCCAAGACGGTGTACGACCATCGGGAGGGCATCGGCCGATGGTTCGACGAGCATGTGAGGCCGGGCGTCCGGCGAATCCTCGACCGGCTCCCCCTCCGGAAGCCGAAGAAGCCGTCGGAAAACATGGAATCCGAACCGGTGGAATCCATACCGGATGGCGTATCGGACATGGAGGGGTTCGTTTCGCAGGCGCGTGAATTGCCCGGCCGGGTGGAGGATGCGCTCAGGGACTATCGGGCGAAGCCGAAGGACGGGGATAGGCAGGATGCGCTGCTTCTCGCCGCATGGTATGCGATGAATCTGGCGGAAGCCATCCGCCGGCTGTCCGCCAACGACGATCGCCTCTCCCCTGAGGATGTGGAGGGGTTGCGCCAGGCGCGGGATATTCTCACCGGACCGGATGCGATCGAAGCCTTGCAGATGGCTTTCGCGCGTCACTCGAAGGACGTCGAATCCGGCGCGGCCGGGAATGATGCGGCGGCTCGCCTATTGAGGGCGCGACTGGAATCGGGGCGCAATCCGTTGGATGTGGATACGCTTCGCGCCGCATTGCGCCCGGAACCGTATCGGGCGATGCTCAATCCACCTTCCGTGAGGAATCCGGGTGACGGCCGGGACGGGGATGGGACCGGTCACAGCACTCCCCCGTGCAGGTAGTCGATGCCGTACCCGTCGGCCGTGTTGTACACGGTGACGTGCTGGTCGATGGCGCCGTCCGACGTGCGGATGTCGACGGTGACGGTGCGCGGGAGCAGCTCGTCCCCGGTGTAGTTGGGCGTGGCCATGTAGAGGACGGTGCCGTCCGGATGCGCGTCAAGCCAGTCTCGGGCGAGGGTTTCCGTGTACGCCATGCCGCCGGGCGGCTGGTTGCGGCCCACGTTCTGCGTGCGCGTGCCCGTGATCATGTTCTCCGGCGCGTCGGCGCCGCCTAACGATTTGGCGATCAGGTGCGACCGGTTGAACAGGTAGCCGCGGTACGCGTCCCCGCCGCCCAGATCGATTTCGACCTTCGGATTGCGGTCGGGCCAGCCGCAGATCTCGTCGGGCATGTCCCGGTCGCGGTCCGACCCATCGTCGCGCAACGCCTTCGTGATGTTGCCGACGGCGCGCGTGCTCCGCCCCAGCGCGTCGGGCGTCCCGTACGCGATCGCGCCCGGGCCGGGGATGGTCGCGCCGGTGAAGTCGGCGGCCCCGTCGACCGTGTAGTAGTCGACGTTCGGGCCGGCCGTCTCCCCCGTCGCGCTCGAGTCCGACGGCGATTCCGCGTCGCCCGTCAGCCGGTCGAGCAGCCCGTTCGCATCCTCGATGATGGCAGGCACGTCGATGTCGCCGCCATCGGACAGGGTCGCGCATGAGGGAATGCCGAACGCGAGCAGTCCGGCCGCGACGACCGCGGCCAGCAACCCTTCGCCGCGCCGCCCGCTCACCGGACCGCCTCCACGCGAACATCGGACGCGGGGCCCATGCGCACGTCCGCATCACCCGAGCAGGCGGACAACGCGGACAATGCGGCGACGGTCAGGATGATGACGGTGAATCTCTTGAACATGCCGGTGATTATGCGTCCCGGACGTTTGCGGACGATGCTTGACATGGCCCAAAGGCCATGCCATGCTGGATGTCAGCCGTTCCCTCCGAGGAGGGGTGGAAGTAGGAGCCGGATTCCCTGAGCATCTTGGGGGCCGGCTCAAGCGTTTCTTTGGACAATCCCACGAAGTCCGGAGCCGTCGCGGAAACCGACACGCCGCGGTCGGGGCGACGGATACCATGGCCGCATGACCTGGAACACGAACACGATCACGGAACTGTTTATCGCGGCGCGCGCGGCCGTCGTCATCATTGCGATAACGTTCATAACGACGCTGATCGACGACTTCAGACGATACCATAGCATCTCCGACGGCATCCAGACGGCGTGGAGACGCGTCTTCTGCGTGGACGTGCCGTTCTTCGCGTTCTGCGGCGGATTGTGGACGCTCTGCTACCGCAACCCCACGCTGGTTCCCGACTGGGGCGGCGGATTATCCGCCGCGATCGTATCCGCCCTGCTGGGATCCGTGATCGTATTCGTCGCCGAACGGATAGCCTCGTACGCGACCGAGAAGGACAACGTGTACGGCTTCCGCATGATGAGGATCCTCGTCGACGAGCATCCCTCCCTGCGGCTGCTCCGGTCACACTTGTTCCGCCTCGTCCTGCTGGTGGTGGTCCTCTCCCCGGTGCTGGCGCCGTTCCTCGGCAACATCGCTGATGCCGCGCCTATCGGCACTGAGACGGTCGCGTGCTTCGACGCGGTGCTTGAACGCGCCGAAAAGGCGTGCGCGGCCTGCTTCGTCCCGGTCTTCGTCGAGATGGTCGTCGCGCTGAACGCGATGATGGCTCTGTCCTGGAGACGGATCGACGGATACGAGGAGAATTGGGGCCCTTATATCACGCGTGAAAAAATGCAGGGAATGTACAGGAGCGCAATGCGCCGCTGGTTCGGACTATTGGACGGAATCGACAAGCCTCGGGACGTCATCTCCGAACAACTTGACGCGGACCTGGATGCTGCGGAGCGGGAGGGTCGCGACAAAGGCCAGCTTGCGATGCTGTTGTGCTCATACGACCCGTACCGTGACGTAGGCTGGCGGAAGCGTGTCCTCGCGTCCCCGAACGGGATCTATGCGCGATGCAGATTCGCCGAGCATCTGCGGGCGAAACGTAAGGTTCTTGTCCGCCATGACGTCGCGGACAAGACGATTCAGGTCATTGCTGATGAAGACAGCTGGTTTCTGCGCACCGTCACAGGAGCGGATGTTCCCGGATACTACTCGGATTGGTGCCGGTCCCTGAAGGACGAAGGCCTGATTTCCTGACCCCCTTTTCGGCAACGAGCTCTCCCGGAATCATGTCGACCCCCTCCAACAGCCGCATGTCCGGCGGCTTGGGGTACAGGAACCGTTGCACCAGCCATCCGATCAGCGGGGACTCCAGCATGACGATCAGCGAGGTCCGCAGCGAATACCGGTCGCCGGAATAGATCTCGAACATCCAGCATCGCATACGCCTGTCATGCATACATGCGACCGCCTGCGCCAGGTCGAGCCGAAACGGGAAAGCCGGGACCCGATCGGCGGGACCGCGCCGGGACAATCGCACGTACAGGCGGCAGTAACGCTCCACGATGGCGTCGCCCTGGTAAAGCCAGACGAAGAACACGTACGGGGACAGCAGGACGACGGAACCCGATACGCCCGCACAAGGGGCGAGCACGGCGACCGGGACGACGTATGGCGCGGCGAGGATCGCCAAGCGCAGCAGGTACACGATGACGGCTCTCGCGCAAAGTCCGCGCGCGCTGGGGATGCGTTCGCTCATGCCACGTCCGCATGCGTCCGGCCCCGGCCTGCCGGGTGACGTTCGGGGACGGGATGGCGACCGTCGAGGCGACGATCGAAAGCAGGTCGCTCGACGACATCATGACCGGCTTCCGGGACGACTACTACGCGCGACTCGAAACCGTGAGCCTTGCGGAGCTGTCCGACCAGAATACGCTCGTGCGGCTCGCTGGACAGACCATGATGGACACGGTCGAAACGGCGGAGACCGTCGAAACCGACTGCGAATTCACCTACATGCGCACACCGAAGGGCCGGTGGAAGTGCGACAACGGCGACGAGACGCTCGCACAGGCGATGGAGTAAGCCTCGCGGCATGACGCATGCCCAGCCGTCCGAATCCCTGTGGACGGCGTATTAGCGAGCCGATCATGCCCGTATCGGGAATCCCTGACGGTCAACCGGCCTGCCCGTCTCCCTTTCGATGTCGCGGATCATCACGGTCCTCGACAAGCGGAATCCAAGACGATTGCGCCAGTGGAGGGTGAATGAGCCGTACTCCGACCTTGCGATCTCGTCCAGCCGCATCCGGTTCGGGTCGATTCGCTTTCCCGGGAGAGTCGCCGTCATGTCGTACCGTTCACCGGGCCGGATGCAGGCCGCCACCAGGACGCGATCGGGCTTCGTCGGCGTCGACACGCGCACGTCGCACATATCGCCGACCCCGATGTTCACGACGACGATCATCCAGTCGGCATATGCCCGTGCCTCCACTCTGCCGTTGACCGATCGGGCGGCGCGAGCCCGTTCTTTAGGACTGGGGTGAGCCGCCTGGTTGTTGATTGTTCATCCTTCATCGGCCATGATTATGGGTATGAGCCAGAAGGTGCGAATCGTTAAGGTGGGGCACGAGGGCGCACCTGTGTGCCTCGGCTACGATTCGTGTTGGAACCTGTGCTGGACGCGCAACCCGGAGCGTATCATGGATTGGTTGTGCGACGGGTGGCGGTGTCGGTTCAACCAGCATCGGGAGCATCGCACGACGCGTCGTCTGATGGAGGATGTCGAAACCCATGAGCGCATGTGGGTGGACGTGCCCTTGGGCGGAGCCGACGTGGCCGACCCCATGAAGGACAGCGACGCGCGCGTCGCATGCCCGTGGATGACATGCATCCCCGCCCCAATATTGGCGAGCTGTCTGCGCGTGGAGAACACGGAATGGTGGGCGGCGTTGAAACGCAGGAAAACCAACGGCGGCAAGATTCCCGGATTCAAGTCGCGAAAACGCAACCCGCAGTACTTCGTCTGCTGGCGCAACCAGTCGAAGACCGGCAACGCTCTCTACCATCAGGTGTCACGCAAGCGCGGCATCGTCACTATCACCGGCAGCATCCCTGAACGGATGCGCAAGCCCGGCGAGACAGGCTCCCGGTGGAAGCTGCTTATTCATGTCCGGGTCAGCCAGCCCATTCGCCCGTATACGAGCGTGACGGTCAACTGGACCAGTCGGACGCTTGTGTTCACGAACGCCCCTCGGCCGGTTCGCAGACAGTATACGGGGAAACGGGTCGGCATCGACCGTGGCTGCGCGCACACGCTCGCCTTGTCGGACGGGACGATGCTGGACATGCCCCAACCATCCGGGCGGGAGACTCAAGAGTATCTGCGTTTGCAACGTAAGCTCGCCCGTCAGGACCGTACCAACGAGAAGCGTGGCGGCAAGACCGCCAAGTTCCGGTCGAACCGGCGTAAGGACACTCTGAGACGGATGCAGGCCATTCGACAGCGGGTGGGCAACCGGAAGGATGATTGGGTCAACAAGACCACCACACGACTGGTCAGGGATTACGACATCATCGCGTTGGAGGCGTTGGAGACCCGGCGGATGAGCCGCAAACCCAAGGCCAAACCCGACCCGGAGCATCCCGGACGCTACCTGCGCAACAACGCCGCGGCGAAGGCCGGATTGAACCGCAGCATCCTGTCGAACAGGTGGACGGACATTCACAACAAGCTCGACTACAAGACTAGGCTCGCCGGAACCCGACTCATATCGGTTAACCCGACGTACACGTCGCAGACCTGCAGCCGATGCGGGTGTGTCGCAAAGGAGAACCGCGAGAGCCAAGCGGTCTTCCACTGCGTCGTCTGCAACCACAGGGACAACGCGGACATCAACGCGGCCAGGAACATCCTCGACCGCGCAATACGCGAAACCGGCATGGACGATGCCGAGGGCGCGGAGGAGCATAGCACCGAACGGGACGCCACGTCCCGCAAGGACGCCCCGATGAAACGCCGACCCCTGCAACATGCGAGGGAAGACCGCCCACAACAGGACGGAGTCCCACGCATGACAGGAATCCCGCGGCTTTAGCCGAGGGAGGAAGTCAATTTCATCAGTGAATATCCTTCCCGCATCGGGCCGGACCGTCCGACCCATGCGGGAAGCGTCTATGCGCCCGGAAAGAGGATGCGAGAATACGTGGATGACCGTTTGCTCAAAGCTGGTGTTTAACGATATGTGCCGTCCATGAGTCGTCTATCTGGAGCCGGCCCAAATCGCATCCGTCTGCCTTGCAAGAACGTTCGAAGCAATACTCGAAAATAAGTGGGATGTGCTGTAGAGGGATACCATGGGAACATGACAGGCATCGATCCCCCGGGGAACGCCTCGACTCTGAGCATCCTCATCGACGAATCCGGCGATATGTACGCACCGTATCGGATTGGTTCGATGACGGATAGGTATTATCTTTTTGCCCTTGTGTTCCACGATCAGACGGATCAGATGCAGTTCCCTGATTTTCGGACATTCGATGAGAGAATTCGATCGCTTAACTCCTCCTTCGGTATCGATCCGGACGCGCCGATCCATACCGGCAATCTGATCAGAAGGGAAAAACCATACAGGCGGCTTGACATACGAAGTAGAATCGAATTATTCGACGCTCTCGTGGTTTTCGTCGGGACATGCATATCCTCACCCGTAGAGGTGCATGTCGTGGAAACGGACAGGTCGCGACACCTCTACATCGAAGAGGAGCCGCCTAGTATCTCCGTTCCCGACGTGAAAGCCGAATTACGCGAGAAGCTTGCATGGCTGATCGAGGAAAGAAGAAGTTTCTGCGAAGGTTACGACTCCATAAAAATCTATTACGACAACGGACAGAAGCCTTTGGCGGACATCCTCCACAGGGCGTTGGACAATGCGTTTCCGAACGGTGTGCAGCTTGAATACAAACCGAATGTTAGGCAGACGAAGTACAGGCTCCTGCAGGTCGCCGATCTGTTCTGCACCATGCGGCTGTTGACCCTTAAGGCGAGCGTTGGTTGTCTGTCGAGAAGCGAAATCAGTTTCTTCGGAGGTCGGGCAGGCAGCCTGCATCATGCCGAGGCGCGGATTCGCCGCATCAATGAGATCCTCAGACCCCTCACGGGCAGAATAGAGGAGAGGCGGAGCCGAAGCTCCGCCTCTCCCGGGGAAGACCGCTCCATTCGAGATGGATCGCAATCTTGATATATCTATCATATCAGCGATCGTCTTATACGACAACGGACGTTTCATTCAGCCGTCTCCCGGCCGTATGGCATTCGCGTCAATCGGTCGGACACAATACTCCGACACGCCCGTCCGCATCGGGGACGCATGCACGGGTCGTAACGGATTGGAAGCCGGGGCTAGGTCCCGCCGCATGCCGGCGGCGTGGATAATCCCCGGGACGAGTGGAAACAAGATTGATGACACCCGCGGGCGGGTCGCATGGTTGTACCATGGGATTCGTTCGAAGAGGGCGTAGCGGAAGCATGGAGATGAGACTCATGGGCAACATTGACCCGAACATGGCCGGCACCCCCGATCCCAAGGATACGGGGGATGCCGTCGTACCCGAAAATAGTGGGGCGGACGAGACGACCGTATTCCAGCCGGTCGGACTGGTCGAGGATGCGGCCGATTCCGATGAAGGCGTGAAGAAGCCCCGTCCGAAGTGGCTTGTCCCGGCCGTCGCCGCCAGTGTCGCCGTGGTCGTGTTGGGCGCCGGTGTCGGCGGATACGCGTACGCCCTGAACAACGTGAACGCGGGCGTGCAGGCGGCCTCTTCCTGGAACAAGGCGTCGGCCAAGACGCTGCGGGAGAGCGTCGAAGATGCCCAGGCTCTTCTGGAGGAGACGAGCGAAAATCAGGTGGCCGACCCGCAAGTGCTGGAAGCCCTGAAAAACGCGGTCGACAAGGCCCAGGCCGCGAAGGGCGCGGAAGTCTCGCCCAACGGGATGCTGGTCTGGGAGTTGTTGGACGCCGAAAACGCCTATGACAAGTCCACTAACGGCATCCTCAACCTGGACGCCTCGCTGGATAAGGCGGTGAAGGCGGTCGAAAAGAGCGTGAAGGACAAGACCCTCAAGGAAGCGAAGGACGCTTTGTCCAAGGCGATCGACTCCGCGCAGTCCACTCTGGACGGCTCGGACGGGAAGGTGCAGGATAATGCGACCCGCGACGCGCTCTCCAAGGCGTTGGAAACAGCCAGGAAGGCCATAGACGGATCCGACGTCGAGGTCATGAACACCGCCAAGAGCGACTTGGAATCCAAGACGAAGGCCGTCAACGACAGCGTGAAGGCCAAGGAACAGGCCGACGCGGAAGCCCAAGCACAGGCCGAAGCCGCAGCGAATGCGGCAGCATCCGCCAACAGCGGCTACACCGGCGGCGGGTACGCCGGAGGCTATAACGGTGGAAACGCCTGGGGCAATAGCTATGGCGGTACTTCTTCTAACGGCGGAAATACAGGCAATGGCGGAAATGCCGCCACAGGAGGTTCATCTGGCAACGGAGCCTCTTCGGGCTCTTCGGATGGCTGGGATGCGTGCTTCTGCGGCAATCTGGGATCCGACCCGGTTCCATGCACATGCTAGTCATCTAGCTTAGCCAACAAGCGGAGCGTCCCCATCGGAGCGTTTCTGATGGGGACACTCCGCTTATATCCTATTCGGTATGCGGCTTATTGCGTGCGTACCATGATTCATTGAGAAAGAAATCAGATTGTACGGAGGGAAACACGATGAGCCAGACGAGAGATCTGGATGATTGCATGTCTGACGTATTAGATATCGGCGAATCAAACGGCAAATCCCGCCCCAAGTGGCTTGTCCCGGCCGTCGCCGGGGGAGTCGCCGTCATCGTCCTCGGCGCCGGCATCGGCGGGTACGCCTACGCGCTGAACAACGTGAACGCCGGGGTGAACGCGGCCTCCGCATGGAACAAGGCATCGGCCAAGACGCTGCAGGAGACCGTCGAGGACGCCCAGGCCCTCCTTGAGGAGACGGGCGAGGATCAGGTGGCCGACCCGCAAGTGCTGAAATCACTAAAGAACGCGATCGACAAGGCCGAGGACGCGAAGGCCGCGGACGTGTCAGCCAACGGCATGCTCGTCTGGGAGCTCCTGGACGCGGAGAACGCTTACGACGAGTCCACCGGCAGGATCCTCGACCTGGACGAGACTCTCGACAAGGCCATGAAGGCGGTCGAACAGAGCGTGGAGGACAAGACCCTGGCCGACGCGAAGGACGCGCTGTCCAAGGCCATCGACTCCGCACAGTCCACATTGGACGGTTCGGATGGCAAGGTGCAGGACAATGCGACCCGCGACGCGCTCTCCAAGGCCATCGACACCGCGAAGAAGGCTATGGACGGTGACGACGTAGAGGCCATGAACACCGCTAAGAGCGATCTGGACGCCAAGACGAAGACCGTCAACGATTCCGTCAAGGCCAAGGAGCAGGCCGATGCGGAAGCCAAAGCCCAGGCTGAGGCGGCCGCTAATGCGGCAGCATCCGCCAACAGCGGATACACCGGCTACACCGGCGGGTATACCGGCGGCGGATACAGCGGGGGAGGCGGTTATACCGATGGCGGAAGCTACAACGGAGGCGCCACCGGTACTACTACCGGTGGCGGCGGAAGCTATCACGGCGGAGATACCGACTCAATGGGAAATGTTTGGACAGAACTCGAAGGCGATAGCTGGAGTTGGTGACAACAAAGTGCGGGGTGCCGGAATATGCTTTCCGGCACCCCGCACTTTGTTTGAACCGCTAACTGTGTCGACTACGCCGGTACCATAGGATTCGTTCGAAGAGGGCGAAGCGGAAGCATGGAGATGAGACTCATGGGAGAGAACACCCAGAACTTGGCCGGCACCCCCGATTCCAAGGATACGGGGGCGCTCGGCGTGCCCGAAACCAACGGTAACCCGGATGAGACGACCGTATTCCAGCCGGTCGGACTGGTCGAGGATGCGGCCGATTCCGATGAAGGCGTGAAGAAGCCCCGTCCGAAGTGGCTGGTCCCGGCAGTCGCCGCCGGAGTCGCCGTCATCGTCCTCGGCGCCGGCATCGGCGGATACGCGTACGCCCTGAACAACGTGAACTCCGGCGTTCAGGCGGCCTCTTCCTGGAACAAGGCGTCGGTCAAGACGCTGCAGGAGAGCGTCGAGGACGCCCAGGCGCTCCTCGACGGGACCGGAGAGGATAAGGTGGCCGACCCGCAGGTGCTGGAGGCATTGTCTTCGGCCATCGACAAGGCCCAGGCCGCGAAGGACGCTGAAATCTCGCCCAACGGCATGTTTGTCTGGGAGCTCCTGGACGCTGAGAACGCCTACGACGAGTCCACAGCCTCCATCCTCGACTTGGACGTCTCGTTGGATAAGGCCATGAAGGCGGTCGAGAAGAGCGTTGCGGACAAGACGCTGGCCGATGCGAAGGACGCGCTGTCGAAGACCATCGACTCCGCCCAGTCCACTCTGGACGGTTCGGATGGCAAGGTGCAGGACAACGCCATCCGCGACGCGCTCTCCAAGGCCATCGACACCGCGAAGAAGGCTATGGACGGTGACGACGCAGAGGCCATGAACACCGCCAAGAGCGACCTGGACGCCAAGACGAAAGCCGTCAACGATTCCGTCAAGGCCAAGGAGCAGGCCGACGCGGAAGCCCAAGCCCAGGCCGAAGCCGCAGCGAATGCGGCCGCATCCGCCAACGGCGGTAGCAGCTACAACGGCTATACGGGCGGCGGATATACCGGAGGCTATTCCGGCGGGTATACGGGCGGAGGTAGTACTCCCTCTTACTCAGGTAATAACTATTACGGCGGTTCATCCGGAAACGGTGGATCAACGTCAAGCGCTCCTTCTCTAGACGATTGGGATACGTGTTTTGTGACGCCCACGGACGGTTCCCCGGCTTATCAAGTTCCTTGCTCCTGACGGTATCGTCATGATGTGTGGGGTGTCGGAATTCTGTTTCCGGCGCCCCACACTGTGTTTTGAACCTCTTGTGTCGTCGTTAGCGTTTGTACCATGGGATTCGTTCGAAGAGGGCGAAGCGGAAACATGGAGATGAGACTCATGGGAGAGAACACCCAGAACATGGCCGGCACCCCCGATCCCAAGGATACGGGGGATGCCGTCGTGCCCGAAAATAGTGGGGCGGATGAGACGACCGTATTCCAGCCGGTAGGGCTGGTGGAAGACGCGGATAATGCAGATGATGCGGTTGAATCCGCAAAGAAGCCCTGTCCGAAGTGGCTGGTCCCGGCAGTCGCCGCCGGAGTCGCCGTCATCGTCCTCGGCGCCGGTGTCGGCGGATACGCGTACGCGTTGAACAACGTGAACACGGGCGTGCAGGCGGCCTCCACGTGGAACGCTGAATCGGCTAGGACATTGAAGAAGACCGTTGAGGACGCCCAGGCGCTCCTCAACGGGACCGGAGAGGAGCAGGTGGCCGACACGCAGGTGCTGGAAGCCCTGAAGAACGCGGTCGATAAGGCCCAGGCCGCGAAGGGCGCGGACGTGTCGGCCAACGGCATGTTTGTCTGGGAGCTACTGGACGCGGAGAACGCCTACGACGAGTCCACCGACGGCATCCTCAACCTGGACGCCAACCTCGGCAAGGCCATGAGAGCAGTCGAAAAGAGCGTCATGGACAAGACGCTGGCCGATGCGAAGGACGCTTTGTCCAAGACCATCGACTCCGCCCAATCCACCCTGGACGGCTCGGATGGCAAGGTGCAGGACAACGCGACCCGCGACGCGCTCTCCAAGGCCATCGACACCGCGAAGAAGGCTATGGACGGTGACGACGTTGAGGCCATGGACGCCGCCAAAAGCGACCTGGAGGCCAAGACGAAAGCCGTCAACGACAGCGTGAAAGCCAAGGAGCAAGCCGACGCCGAAGCCCAAGCACAGGCCGAAGCAGCCGCCAACGCGGCGGCATCAGCCAACACCGGATATAACGGCGGCGGATATAACGGCGGGTACACCGGAGGCGGAAGCTACGGTGGCGGAAACAGCGGCGGGTACACCGGAGGCGGAGACAGTGCAAATAATTCTGGTGACGGCTGGTATCACGGAGGGGACAAAGACTCCATGGGAAACGTTTGGACAGAACTCGAAGGTGATGGCTGGGGTCAGCAAATGTTCTAACCCGAACGATAAACCAGAATCGAGAATGGAGGCGGGCTGCCGGTACAGAGGAAACCGGCAGCCTCGTTTTCGTTATCTTGCCGTTGAGGGGGATATCGGGTTTATGGGAATCCGATATTCCCCTCAATGTTTCCCGTATGGCTATGCCGTCCTGTACTTACCAAGTCAATGCCGGCGATGAATCTCCGTGTTTATGCTCCTCTCCCCCGGGCGCATAGATGCTTCCCGCATGGGTCGGACGGTCCGGCCGGTGCGGGAAGGATATTATGAGAGTCAAGGACATCGGCGGCACGCTCAGGCGTGTCGCGCGCGCGGGGGTCGCGCTCCTGACGGGCCTGGCCGTCCTGGCGGCCGGTGCCGTCTCGGCGCAGGCCGTGCAGTCGGACGGCATGCCCGGCTACTGGTTCAACCCGGCTTCGGACGGGTCGGGCTGGTGGGTCGACGTCCACGGTTCCGGCCTGGGGCCCGTCCGTTATGAGGGCGACAACCCGGTGTACTGCATCGAGGCCGGCATCCCGGTCGACTACACGGGCACCTGGGAGCAGGCCACCGACCAGAACAGCAGGATCGCCGCGTTCATGGTCGACCAGCACAAGAACGACCGCTCCGACATGACGCAGGCGGCCGTCGCGTACGCGATCCACGACCATCTGGATCGCGGCAACAGCCACTTCCGGCAGCTCGTGGGCGTCGGACTGGAGGGCGCAGACATCGGCGCCGTCGGCGCACTAGCCAACCAGTTCTGGAACGACGCCCGGGCCAACATGCCCGACCACATTGAAGCGTCCTACCAGTACACCCAGGGCAAGCGCAAGGGAACCATTAACCCGGGCATCAAGAACGCCAACGGGCAGTATGTCAGCGGAATGCCGTTCCAAATTGTCATTAACGGTCCCGCAGTGTTCGATCAGACCGGAAATAACACATTTACCGGAGTAACGAACGGACAGGAACAGCACATTCCGTGGACGGCGACAGGAAATGGTCAAACAACGTACTCCATTCGTTATAAGGGATATAACGCTCGCAAGCTCAACTCTCCCGGTCAGGATCTGTTCGCACCTTCGGACCCGTCGAACGTAACGAGTGAGATCAAGTTCGAGGTGATCAACGACTTCCAGCCGACGGTCAGCACGGAGGTCTCCTCCAAGGAGCTGGCCGCGGGCGAGACGGTGAAGGACAAGGTCACGAGCGGCGTCGCGCAGGGCGACGAGTGGGTGGACGGGACGACGGTGAAGGCGAAGGGCTACTACTTCACCGGCGACAAGGACACGATCCTCCGGACCATCAGGCAGACCGGCACGACCGCCAAGCCGGAGGCTCCGGCCGACTATCTGAAGCGTGTCGAGAAGGAGCTGGGCGAGCCGGCGGCGACCGCGGAAACCACGTTCACCGCCGCGAACCAGACCAACGAGGTCACCGCGAAGAACGCGGACGGCACGGACTACGTGAACCCCGAGGACGGCCTTTTCGGCGGCTGGCTGTGGCTCATCGTCAAGGACGAGCAGTCCGACGACGACAGGCAGTACGTCAAGAACGACTACATCCACGAGTTCGGCCAGGTCGCGGAGACCGACCTGCACAAGGCCGAACTGCACGAGTGGAGCGAGGTTGCCGAACCGCACGCCAACCTTGACGCGGACGTGCGTGACGTCATCCACCTGCGCAACATCCCCACCGACTTCGGCGAGTTCCGGGGCGACGACGAGTACGGGTTCGGCGCGGACAACACCGAGTTCACCGTGCAGGTATGGTGGGCCGGCTCCGGCACCGGCATCACCGAGGAGGACGAGCAGTACATCCCGTCCACCACGGAGACCCCGACGGAGGACGAGCATCACAAGCTGCTCGGCACGTACACATACGATCTGAAGAGGCTCATCGACGAGGAGGGCAAGGGCTTCGACGGCGACCTGGACGTGCGCGTGGGCGGCGGCGACGCGGGCAGCCCGCTCGCCGACGGCTCGCACTTCAGCATCACCGCCGACCGGACCGGCTACTACACGTTCGTGTTCGACTACAAGGGCTGCGACCGGCTGAGCGCGTTCACCAGCGCGTACAACGACAAGTTCGAGACCACGTTCGTGACGAAGAACCAGCCGAGCGTGAGCCTCACGTCCAGCACCAATCCGGCCAGCGTGAAGGTCGGCGAGGAGATGCGCGACACCGCGACCATCGTCGGCTCCGGCAACAGCGACGGCGCGGTGAGCGAAGGGGCCTATGTCCTGTTCGACGCGTACAACCCGGTGCCCGGCAAGGCCGATCCGAGCGTCGGCAAGCTGCTCGACTCCGACAAGGTGACGCTCACCGCGGATCAGGTCGACAAGCTGAACACCGGACACCAGATCACCGTCACCAGCAGCCCGGTCAAGGCGCAGTCCAGCGGCAACGTGTACTGGCAGGCCGCGCTCTACACGGCGGACGGCGTCATGCTCGCCACCCACGAGCTCGGCATCGAGGATGAGACCACCGTCGTCAAGGGCGGCGGCGACATCGGCTCGACCAGCCAGAAGCAGGGCGCGGTCGGCGGCCGGATGTGGGACATCATCACCGTGTCCGACGACACGGACGGCGACGACGCGGGCAACATCCCCGACGGCAGCACCGTGCAGGTCAGCGTGTACAAGCACGAGGGCCAGAACCAGGAGACCGAGGGGCAGCTCGTGGAGACCAAGATGTTCCCCGTGGACACCGACAGGCTCGGCGAACGCCCCGGCTCCTACAGCTTCCAGGCGCTCATGGACGGCACCTACCCGGCGGCCGGCACCTACTACTGGGTGGAACGCCTCATCGGACCCGACGGCGGCGTGATCGCCGAAGGCAAGTACGGGCACGACACCGAACGCACCTACGTGCAGGAGTACTCGACCGATGCGGCGAAGGCGTGGCTGAGCGCGAACGACGCGGAATACGCGGACAAGACCGTCAGCACGTTCGACGTGCTCACCCAGAAGTACTACGCGCAGTGGGGCGAGGACGACCAGACCGGCTCCAGCACGAGCGTGTACTTCGGCGCGACCGCCAAGGGCACGCAGGCCCGGTTCAGCATGTGGCGTGAGGGCGACGGCGGCGAGGACACGGACGTGAAGCTGTTCGACGGCAAGGCCATCGACCTGCCCAAGATCGGAGACCGGAACGAACCGTACGAGCAGAAGGTGAAGAGCGAGACGTTCACGCTCCCCGAGGACACCGTGACGGGCACGCACTACTACACGCTGCGCGTCACCAACACGCAGGACGCTGCGAACCTTCAGGCCATCGGCATCCAGTCCGACGGCCTGGTGTGGGAGTCCCCGAAGCGTGTGGACCGCGAGAGCTTCGAGGTCGTGCGCGTCACCTCCACCGCGGCGGAACCCATCATCACGACCGACATGCCCCATGTGCAGGAGACCCTGCATGTGGACGGCACCCTCGGCAAGGGCAGCGCCTATCAGGTGGAGACGTGGACCGTGGGCGAGGACGGGAACACCGCCGAAAAGGTCGGTGAGACCGAGCGCGTCACGCTCGACCACGACGTGACGGACACGGACATCGCCGTGACCCTCGACAGGCCCTCCGACCCCGGCGCCTATCAGTTCCGCTTCAAGGTCTGGTCGCCCGACAACCTCGGCGGCGACCCCGACGTGACGGCGGACGCCGGTACGATGATGCCCGACGACTGGAAGCAGGGCGACGACTACGCGCAGAAGGTCCTCCTCTACGAGGGCACCAACGTGGAGTCCGAGCGTTTCAACGTCATCCGCATCAGCACCGACGTGACCGGCACCACGAACATGCACACCGCCAAGGGCGAGCATTACGTGGACGTGACCGACGGCGCTGACATCAACGACCATGCCATGATCGAAGGCGACCTCGACCGTGACGGGTACCGGCTCGGCTTCGAGCTGTACAAGCAGGCCGACGGTGACGACGCCGGCAAGGACACGCTGACGCTGACCATCCCCGCCACCGATCTCAAGGCGGCCACCAAGGAACTGGATTCGGCCCTCGTCAAGCTCGACCAGCCCGGCGACTACTACTGGGTGACCGTGTTCAGCAAGGCCGACGGCTCCGCGTTCCTGCCTGACGGACAGACCGAGATTCGCTCCGACCGCCGCATCAAGGAAGAGAGCTTCCACGCGGTGCGCATCACCACGACCACCTACAAGTGGTCCAGCGCCGGCGGCACGATTCAGGACGTGGCTCACATCGAAGGCACCCTGCCCGGCGACTCCATCGTGGGCTTCGAGCTGCACGACTACGAGTCCGGCGACAAGGTGGCCGACGCGGAGGATTCCGTGTTGTCCGACATGGACGGCTACGAGGAAGGCTCCACGGATATGACCGTCACCTCGCCGGAAGTGACCGTCCCGACTGCGGGCGACCACTACTTCGTCGAGTGGGTCAGGATTCCGGGTGACGATCAGGGCGAGGATAAGGAGTTCCATCGCGGCAACGACCGCGTGGACAACGAATCCACGCGCACCATCGACGTGAACACCACCACGTTCACCGAGATCCACCTGGGCGACACGGTCAGCGACCGGACATTCCTCGACAACATCTCCTACGAGACCGACATCCGCAAGGATTACACGGACAAGGAGCTGAGCGCGTCGTGGGAGGTCTGGAAGCAGGCCGACGGTGACGATGCCAGCAAGGATACGCTGCTGACCACCTTGGACAAGGACGGACAGGCGCTGGAGAACGGCCAGACCACGGCCGAATCCTCCAAGTGGACGCCCGCGCAGACCGGCGTCTACTACTTCCGCGTCCGCGTGACCGCCGCCGACGGTACGCTCGTCGCCTACGGTGCGGCGCGTGAGCCGTCCGAGACGGTGCGCGTCATCGACTCCCGCTCCGACACCACGCAGGTGGTCGAGGAAGGCAAGCCGGTGAAGGACAAGGTCACCATCAGCGGCCCCGTGCTGGAAGGCACCATGGTCTCGTGGCGCGTCTACCGTCAGGCCGGCACGCCGGACGAGGACGAGATGGTCGCCGACTGGAGCACCCCGACGACCGGCGCGTACGTCATCACCGCCGAGGATGCCGCCACCGCCCTCAAGGACGGCAAGGTCACCATCGAAAGCCCGCTCGCCTACGAGGACGGCAAGGCCGGCGACACCATCTACTTCCAGTATTCGCTGACCGCCCCGAAGCGCGGCGAGGACGGCACGCCCGCCAAGCCCGCCAAGGACGACAACGGCGACTGGACGATGGACCACCTGACCACCGTCGGCATCCTGCCCATCGACACGGACACGGACGGCGACGGCATGGTGGACGGCGACAACGCGGAAGCCCAGACGCTGCCGACCCCGTTCCACACCGACCTCGCCCGCGTCGAAAGCGAGACCGCGCGCATCGTGAAGGTCACCACCACCGCCAACACCCATGAGGCCACGGTCGGCGACACGATCCACGACACCGCGCACATCACCGGCACCATCCCCGACGACACGTACTGCGTGAAGTTCGAGTACTGGGAGCAGGTGGACGGCGATGATTCCAGCAAGGACAAGCTGGTGACCACCACCGACTGCGTGCCCGTCACACCCGGCGAGAACCCGGACGTGGACTCGCCGGAAATCACCGCCGACAAGGACGGCACCTTCTACTGGCGCGAACACCTCATCCGCCATGAAGGTGAGGACAACGAGCACGAGGTCTCCTACGGCAAGCCGCGAGTCCCCGACGAGACCGTGACCGTCAAGGCGAAGCCGCTCGCCAAGACCGGCATCGCCATCGGCGGCGCGCTGGGCGCGCTGCTCCTGACCGGACTGGCAGGCGGCATCGCGTTCCTGAGCGGACGCCGCCGCAGGACGCTCGGACGCCACGCCGCCTGACGGCGGTGACGGTCTGAACCGTCCGACACCGTGACGGGCAGCGACCGAACACATCAACGGTCGCTGCCCGTCCCTTGTAGTACAGGGCATCACAAGGAGAAAGTCGAAATGGGCAAACGGAAACCCGCAATCATGCTCACGGCCGGAACACTCGCCGTGGCGACCCTATTGAGCGTCGGCGTGACGGCCAACGCCATCGAGAACATCCCCACGCCGACCGCCACGCAATCCGAAAGCAGGACGGCATCCATCTACCCGGAGGGCGCGTGGATCAGCGTGGACGGCGAATGGCTCGAATCGTTCGACCCGAGCGACGGGTTGGACGACGAGGACACCAGCTACGTGGACTCCGCCACATGGAAGGTCAAGGGCGGCAGCATCCAGCTCCACGACCTGCCCGCCGGGTGGACGGTCGGCACGGAGATGCGCGTCAACCGGCTGACCGGCGAATGGAGCGCATTCTACTTGGTCGAGGACGAAAACCAAACCTACCGCTACTACTGGTACTTCGACGGGGCGGATGGCATCACCCACACGGTCGACGAGATGCGCGGCTTCACGCTCACGTTGAACGGCGAGCCGGTGGACTGCGACCCGACCGGCGACGTGGACGTGCATGAGGTGTACCCGTCCGACTACGTGGGATACGATGGCGCGCCCGCCAACTGGACGGTCGTCCAACGCGACTTCACGGAAAACGGGGTCAACGGCTACGAATACGTCGCCTACCCGACCGACACCGAGACTCCGGTAATCACCTACCGGTTCTGGTACGACGCCCCGTCGCCCGCCGACGAACTGGAGGGTGTGACCGCCTACCTGTCCGACGGCACCCCGGTCACCGGGTTCGACCCGACGGTCAGCGGCACGTTCGACATCCCTCGCGGCTACGACGTGGAACTGCGAAACGTGCCCGGCGGATGGACGGTGGACACGCGGAAGAAACCCAACGGCAGTTGGGACATCCAATTGGAGAAAGGCAACGGGGAGCAGTACTTCAACTACCTGTTCTCCGTCACCGACAGCTACACGTGGACGTATACGGTCGACCAGCTCCAGAACGTGAACGCCACGCTCCCGGACGGCACGCCCATCGACGGGTTCGGCTGGCGTGGAGGCCGGTGGACGCTGCCGAAGGGCACGACCGGCATCAACCTGACCGGCGTGCCCGACGGGTGGAACCGGGACGTGAACCATGATGGTGACACATGGATGGTGACCGTCAGCAGCCCCGACGGCTCCATCAGCGTCGACTACATCTTCGACGTGCCCCACACGTACACGGCAGGCGAACTGAGCGGCATCACCGCCACGGCGGACGGCACGCCGGTGGACGGGTTCACGCCCACCCAATCCGGCACATGGACGGTGCCGTACGCGTCCACCGTCGGCATCAAGGGCATCCCCGACGACTGGGTGACGACCCATGAGGACGGGACGCTCACATGGACGGTCACCGCGCCCGACAACACGGTGAGCGTCACATACACGTTCGAATACGCGGCGAAGCCCGCATCCAAGGACGATCTGAGGACCGTGACCGCCACCGTGAACGGCGAGCCGGTCTCCGGCTTCGACCCGGTCAACGGCGGCACGTTCACCGTGCCCGCCGGCACCACAAGCGTCGACCTGGACGGCATCCCGGACGGATGGTCGAGCACGCCGCTGACCGACGGACGCCTCGGCTTCACGCTGGCCAGCGACGACGGCCCGCTCACGGTCGAGTACGTGTTCGTCCCGGAGACCGTCACGCACACTGTCACGTTCGACAGCGCCGGCGGCACGCCCGTGGACGCGCAGACCGTGGGCGACGGCGACAAGGCCACACAGCCCGCCGACCCGACCCGTGACGGGTGGACGTTCCTCGGCTGGTGGAACGGCGACGCGGAGTACGATTTCAACCAGCCCGTGTCCGGCGACCTGACCATCACCGCGCACTGGGAACAGAACGCGCCGGCCGTGCACACCGTGTCGTTCGACACCGGGGACAGCGGCATCATGATCGCCTCGCAGCAGGTCGAGGACGGCATGACCGTCATGCAGCCCGTCGACCCGACGCGCGACGGATACCGGTTCGACGGGTGGCTGCTGGACGGCGAGCCGTATGATTTCGCCACGCAGATCCACAGCGACATCACCCTGACCGCCGCGTGGACCGCGCTGCATACGGTCACGTTCGACTACGCGCACGACGGTATGACCGCCGTGCAGACCGTCCCCGACGGCGGGCAGGCCACCCAGCCCGAAACGCCGGAGCGCGACGGGTGGACGTTCGACGGCTGGCTGCTCGATGGACAGGCGTACGCGTTCGACGCGCCGGTCACCGGGGACATCACGCTCGTCGCGGACTGGACGCGCATCACCCACACCGTCACGTTCGACACCGGCGACGGCACGCCCGTAGACCCGCAGACCGTCAACCACGGCGAACAGGCCATCGACCCCGGCACGCCCGTGCGCGACGGGTACACGTTCACCGGGTGGCTGCTGGACGGCGAACCGTATGATTTCGCCACCCCTGTCACCGGGGACATGACGCTCGTCGCCGGATGGGAGGAGACGCCCGCAAGCGACCCGCTGTCCGGCGTGACCGCCACCGTGGACGATGAGCCGTTGGACGGGTTCGACCCGACGAAGGACGGCGAATACCATGTGGACGTGGACGCGGACGTGAGGCTGTCCGGACTGCCCGAAGGATGGACGGCGACACGTTGGGACACGGAAACCGGGTTCTCGTTCACCCTGACGGACGGGGAGCGGACGGTCACCTACACGTTCGTCGCCGACGGGCGGGCGGAGGAGCCTGAGACCCCGGACACCCCGGACACGCCCCAGCCGCCCGACGCGGACGACGAGACCGATACGCCGTCCGACGGGCGGGAGACCCCCGACGCGGATCCCGCCCCCGGGTCCGACACGGGCGACGGGCTGGCGTCGACCGGCGTATCCCCCGCCGGGCCGCTGGCCGCCATGATCGCCCTCCTCGGCATGGCGCTGGCCGTGCTGCGGGGACGCGCCCGCCGCTGACGGGCATGGCGGGGCCCCGCGTTGACCGTCGACGCGGGGCCCCGCCGTATTCGCTTCTATCGGTGGCGTGCAATCGCGCGCCGGGCGGCGCGCATGGCCAGATGCCGCGTGGGGGCGACGCCCGCGGCGACGGCGTACAGGTCGTCGCCGTCCACGTGCAGCGCCTCCCACCGCCACACGAACGGCGCGCTGCGCACGGTCTCGATCCGCCAGGACGCGGCATCCGGCTCCGGGCGGACGAACGATTCGGGATCATCGGGGAAGACAAGACGTTCGTTCATGCGCGACGGCTATGCGGGCGGAATGTATTCAGCGCCGATGGTGAATACGTCTCCCCGGACGGGCCGAATAAGGCGACGGACGCCGGAAACGCCCCGAATCGGCCGCGACACGCCCTGATCGTATTCAGTGTATTCAGTTGTATTCAACGGGCATCTGCATACAAATTCAGCCTGTAAGCCCTACTCCCGTAAGGGTTTTCAAATTTGTATTCAGTGTATTCAGCGTATTCCGACCCCTCCTCTTTTTGGCTTTTCTCTCCTTTTAGGGCGTGAATACGTGAATACGCTGAATACGTAGACCGGTCCGAGGCATGCGGCGTGAACATGTCGAACCGCATCGGACTCCGTGTCTGGCGCTTCCGATTGATGCTGAGCCGGCGGATTTGTATTCAGCGGCCCCGCTGAATACGTTCGGTGAGCCAGGCCGATCGATGATACGGACGGCCGAAACGGGGCGAATGGGCCGCGACACACCCCGGTTGTATGCATTGTATTCATTTGTATTCAGACGCCGAATGCATACAAATTCCGCCCGTAAGCCCTACTCCCGTAAGGCTTTTGAAATTTGTATTCAGTGTATTCAGCGTATTCCGACCCCTCCTCTTTTTGGCTTTTCTCTCCTTTTAGGGCGTGAATACATGAATACGCCGAATACGATCGCCGGTCTGAGGGCGTCCGGTGTGGCGGGCGTTCATGCGGCGCATTCGGATCGATTTGTATTCAGCAGGTCAACTGAATACGGCTCCACGGGCCGACGGAACAGGGCGGCGAACGGCGGAAATGGGGCGAATCGGCCGCGACACGCCCCGGTTGTATGCATTGTATTCAGTTGTATTCAGACGCCATCTGCATACAAATTCGGCTTGTAAGCCCTACTCCCGTAAGGGTTTTCAAATTTGTATTCAGTGTATTCAGCGTATTCCGACCCCTCCTGTTTTTGGCTTCTTTCCCCTTTTAGAGCCGGAATACATGAATACGCTGAATACAATCCACCACGACCGGACCAAGACTCCTCGCCTCGGTTGCGACGGAATCGGGACCATCCGCGCACGCCGCATTCGGCCTCGGATTTGTATTCAGCGGCCCTCGTGAATACGCGCTCCGATCAAAAGCAAGACGGGCGGTGAACGCCCGAAACGGCCGGATTCGGCCGCGACACGCCCCGGTTGTATGCATTGTATTCAGTTGTATTCAGACGCCATCTGCATACAAATTCGGCATGAAAGCCCTACTGCCGTAAGGAATTGGATTTTTGTATTCAGTGTATTCATCGTATTCCGACCCCCTTCGTTTTCCGCCTTTCTCTCCTTTTAGGACCGGAATACATGAATACGGTGAATACATCGTGCCGGCCGGAGCGGGGCTTGTCCCGTGTCAACCGGCTCTCATGCGATGTATTCAGTTGATCGGCTCGGGGCAGGTGTCGCGTCGTCCGCCGGCGTCGATCCGCTCCGCATGCGGGAAGGTGATTGCGGCGCACCGGGCCCGCCGTCCCTTGCACCGAAAACTATCATGGTCGTATCCGGGTCATGGGGTGGAAAGGAGCCGCGATGACATGCAGGTTGTACATCGGCGCGGACGACGGGCATGGGATCGACGCCGCCTTCTTCAGGGACCAGGTCTCCCCCGAGCATGCGCTCGACGTGCTGACCCGCTGTTATCCGGATTCCGGTGCGGCGCGCGCGTTCGTGGACACGCTCGGGGCGGCCCGCGCGCCCGACGACGAGGACGGGCCCGCCGCCGATCCCACCCGTCCCGATGGCGTGCTCGTGCTCTCCGACGTGGACATGTTCCTGTGCGAGGCCGACGCTCTGGGGGTCGGCGCGGCGCTTCTCCACCACGACGGCGTCTGGACCATGTATGGACGGGACGACCTGCATGCGGCGACGGCCCGTCTGATGGACCGCATGCACGTTGACGAGTGGACGGTGCAGACGCATCTTCCCGTAATCCGGAGCATCATCGCGACCGGCAGCGGACCCGAGGACCTCGCGCTGCTGCTCGATCTGGAGGACTTGACCGGCGTGGGGATCGACCACGCCATCCTCGCGCGCCTGATTCGCTGGTACGGGCGAGAATTCCTCCGCCGGATCATCGACGGACAAAACGGGCCGGATCTCCCTCGCTCACGCGTGACAAGAACCGTCATTCGCATGTACGCCGCGCGTGCATGGCGTCAGGGCGCGATCCGCGGGTTCTCCGAATCCCGCGAGGGGTTCAACGCCGACTACGCGGACGGGCAGGAGGACCCGGATGTGAAGACGATCGTCGACCGGTGGGACAACCCATACGGCTACGCCTGACCGGACGGGGCGGGCGTAATTGTCCGCGAAATACGACGCGAGCGTCTTCGCCGTCTTCGCGGCGGCCTTCCTCTCCTCGACGAGCCCGCGGGTCATGACGCCTCCTCCCGGACAAAGAAAGACGGGAGGGCGTGGACGGTCGCCCTCCCGTCGAAGGATCCATCGTTTTAACGTCTCCCGTATGACCCCCGGGGTTTCCCGGGTCGTGTAAGCGGTTCCGGTCGTCGGCCGATTCGCCCAACCGCGGGGCTGGTTGCCCTCTTACGCGACATGCCTGCCGGCATGCCGGACAATGCGCCGGTCGATGGTTTCCTTCTAGGCTTCGACGCGGACCCGGCCGTTTGGCCGGAATCGAAGCGGAGGCCTGCGGCCATCATACATCTTTTGCAGGCGGGACTGGGAGCTCAGCGCGCTTTGACCGTGGCGATCTCGTCCCAGCGTGTGGTGGCCCTGGGTGAGAGCATGGTGCGGCGCATGCGCCAGTCGGCCCCGGTGTCCGCATCATCGCGCCCCTGGCCGCGGATGCCGGCGTATCCGACGCCCGCGTGCATGCTTCCGTACCGGCGGTTGATGGCGTCGATGGCGTCCGCCAGTCCCTCGTCCAGCCGGGGCTCCAGACCGGGCAGGGTCACGTACTCGTCGCGGTCGGTGAGGTCGGTGAGGATGACGGCGGCGCGCGCCCACCTGACGCCCGTCGGGCAATGTTCCGTGAGGATGCTGGCGGCGAGGCGGGCGATGTCGCAGTGAGTCCCGCGTATTCCGCGCCGTATAAGGTGGAAGCGATTCCCGAACCTGACGTGTGGCAATCGTCCGCGGAAAAGCCGGTGGTCCGTCCTCATGACCAGGACGGACCACTTGTATGCGCCATATCAACAATAATTATCGGGCATAATCCAATCGGAAGTACTCTATGATTCCATCTTGGATGTCATTGCGATTTTCTGTCTAAGCCTCTTGACATTCTCCTCGTTTCGGCTTGCAAAGGCTTGACAAATTGCGGTAATTCGATCGATTGCCTCGGCAAATTGATTGGGGTCTTTCAAACGATCCAACATCTCGGGTGTCATTTTCGCAAGAAGTTTTCGAGTACGCTCCTCGTCTTGTTGACGTTCGAGTGCGGCCTGTTTCTTTCCTTTCTCGGAAAGGTATGCGTCTTCGTCGTCCTTGGCCGGCATCGGGTACCGTTCATGCAACATCCGTGTAAAGGAGTCGATCAGGTTGAATTGTCTGATTTTCATTGCCCGTTCCATCCGGTCATGCTCCTCTCTCGCTTCCCGCTGCGAGTCCATGCGACGGGCACTCATGTAGGTGGACACGTAATCCCTGAACTCCGCGATGACGCCAGAGAGGGAGGATTCAAGAATGAACAATGCCATGGCTTCCATGCCATTATCCACAATGATTTTCTCCCCGTCATCATCGATCGTTTCATCTTTGGTGTATTCGAGAGCCATAATCAAATCAGCGAGAACCGGATCCGTCCCCAACCGTTCTGCAATCTTCAGGTCAACCAAACGTTCGGTCTCCAATTCTCCCGTGAGATATGCCACGTCCACGTCAAGACATTCGGCGAGGGCTACCATTTGGGGATAGGAGGGAAAGTGATATTCGCCTCCTTTACCAACGTTTTCCCACTCACTGATGTTCTTCTGGCTACATGAGCGGAACCCGTATTCATCACGCATCACCTGGGCGAGATCTGTTTGCGTAAATCCGGCCTTTTTGCGTGCTTTGCGTAAATTCGTGTTCCACTGCTGCGCGATCCTGCCGATGGGCCGCTTATACAATATTCTTTTCATGGAATAATTATATTCAAAAACACGTAATTTATCACGTATATATCCTTTGCATGGATATTTGAATTGGTTTATCTTTGCCTTACCACAGACATAAGGAGGATGTAATGCAAATCAACGCCAACGCGGTCAAATGGGGCCTCATAGCCATCGGAACAATACTTACAGGACTGGGAACCGGCTTCGCGGTCCATCGGATGGAACGTGATTCCGAATCCACGTCGCCGCAAGCCCGGAACGACGTCATAACCATCGAGAACGCCGTCCGAACGGAGAAGACCGCCGTCCGGAACGAGCCGCAGCCGTTGCGCTCCGAATTCACAACGGAGGCTGTCAGCTCGTCTCTCTGGAATGACGATGCTCCCGTTGACATCGCCGGTCATATGCGAATCTTCTACCTAACCGAGAGCCGGAATCTACGTGGCGAGCTTTTGCATGCAGCTAGACGCATCAGGGAAGACGAATACAAGGAAGCCGCGCTGCACATCCGTTTCGCGCTCGAAAAGGGTATGGAGGCTGTAATCGCCCATAATCTCGGGAACCATGCCATAGCTAACACCATCAGCGAGAACGCGGAACGTTGCCGTCAGATATTGGGGCCTGAATGGTCGGATAGATTGTCCAAGTCCTGCAAGTTGCTGAACGGCGTGGTCCACGGAGAACCCTTTTATCAGGACATGAACATGGAACGCATCATGGCATCATACAACACAGCCGATGGACTGTGCGCCATATTGCGTTCCTATGCTGATTAACAAAATGCGGTCGTACGCCTCACGCCCCGCACGACCGCATTCACAGATCCAGATTATTATGGCCGGGCTTTCACGTCGGCACAGCTTCGGGATAGCATAGGTCGCTGGCCAAAGCATTGTTCGACATGGTACACGGGATGCTCGTCGGCGACATTCCGCGTACCGGCTTCCTGCGGAACATGAAGCCCGTATCTCCGAGTAGCTGGTGACCTCGGTGCTGATAGGCAACACAGCTGTTCTTCTCCGTGCATCCATTCGATGTTCGCACGACACGGAATCCGCAGTCGCGTCCCGGACCGTCCGTGATCGCCAGTAACGGGTGTTCCTGATGTGAAACTTTATCGTTCCAGGTACACGTAGGATTGAGGCGGGGCCTTTACTTCGGGTGCGTATTCGGAGAGGGCTTGTGGTTCCTTGTATCGGGTCACCTGTCCAATCTCGATGGCGTACGCTACATCGCGTCCTCTGAAATAGGCCATGAACCTGTCCTTGCTGATGCCCCCGTGCTTATGGGTGCGTGTCCACAGATCCTCGGGTTTTTCCGCGATTATCCTCGTTATTCCCGCCTCGGCCACCACGGCGCATCGCGGGCTGGTCGCATAGATGACAATCGTATCGACGTCCCTGCGTTTGAAGATTCTGCGCCTGAACTCGTAGGTCTTCTCTCCCGAGAGTATGCGATCCACGTATTCAGGCTTGATCGACAGCATAGCCTTCATCGGCTTCCCCCAGTTCCAGGATGGCTTTGAACTGTGCGGCTGTGATTCGCTCGCACACGAGCCGTGTATTTCTCGCGATTACGTGTTTGTCCAATAATTCGTGTCTCGTAGGGCGCCGCTTCAACGGAAAATTGTACAGCATCGAGATGACCCATGGGAATCGCTTGTTTCCCCAAAAGTTGTCAAGTTCATCGGCTCTGAAGACGCTTCGTCCCTTGAGATGGTCGAGAAAGTCGTCTCGGCTTCCGAACGTGTCGATATGCCGTGTTTCGGTTATAGTGCAGACGGCGCTGACGACCGCACGGTATTCGGCCGGTCCCATTCCGTCGCCCGTTCTGTAGATGACGACGCGGTCGCCGGGTTCGAGCCGGGCCGCTGCGGGAGCGCCTGAGAGATACACCTTCTCTATCGTGTTCGTGGGAATCTCGTCCTCCACCGGCATCCCGGCCTCGCTTCGCAATCTGTTGTCCCCGAACATGAGAGCGTGATATTCGGGTTTGATTGCCAGCAGGGCAGCGCGATCACGCTCGGGATCGATGAAAGGGAATGTGCGGTGCGGGTCGTTCGCCATCTCAATAGGTCTGCGTTTTGCCCAGACCTGTTCCTCTCCTTTGGAGCCGATTCTGTCGAATCCGTATTCCTGGAGCATGGACATCAGTGACTGCGTGTTCGGAGTGTCGTGCATGGTTACATACACGTATGGTCTCCCGCTTTCGGCGAAATGCCGTAATGCTATGGCGAGTAGTCTCTTGCCCAAACTGGTGTGGTGGTCGAAATCCACCTTGAAGGTTCCGATTTTGACACGCGGCTTGCGCAATATCGGCTCGCATGAATCGTCAACGTCTTCCTCGTTCTTGAGATAAAGCATGGCTTGGAGTTGCCCCGTCTTTCGGTTCCTGGATATCCATGCGCGTTCGCCTGCCGCGGATTTTCGTCTCATCCAGTCGTCGAATGTTGGATAGGAGTCTCTGAGGCTGTCGAGGAACGGGTCGTCCATCGGTATGTCCGAGAAGGGAACGTTCTCGATATGGTCGTCAATTGTCTGGCTCATGTTCATCCTTCCCCGACGAGTGTTTCGAGTGTTGTTTTGCCAAGTAGTTCCGCGGCCCATAGCCTTGACGGCCCACCTCCACTTTCCTCGGGGAAAAGCGTATAGAAATCCGATGGCCGTATACCGGCCATCGCGATGAGCTCCTTGTCATGTCCCCGGTCCATGCTGATGATTCGTCCGGTTCTGTATATGCCGAGTTCATGCCCGTCTTCGGCGCTGATGTATCTGATTGCCTGAATCCCCTCAAGCGACTCGTCTCTGATCTCGCAGCGTTTTCGCCCATCAATGATGAGACGATAGTATTTCTCCTGCATTTTCGCAGTGACGATTGTGGTTTTCCTCATCGTGAGTCATCACCCCCGCCGGCGTGCTTGTCAATCCATTCGCATACAACTGCGGACATGGACATACCGCGCCCCGCCGCATAGCGTTTGAGTGCGCGATGTTTGGAGACGGGGACAAGCAGGTTGAGCTGTGTTCCGGGCTCGTTTTCTCTTTTCAGGCCACGGAGAGATCTGCTTCTTTCCATATCTCTATAATAATAGAAATAAAGAAATCGGTATTTCAATCTGACCTTGTTTCATTAATTCGGCGCTGTTCCGTAGAACCTGCATGGCTTGACGTCACGTCGATTTGACGACGGCGATCTCGTCCCATCGGGTCGTGGCCCTGCGGGAGAGCATGCCGCGGCGCATGCGCCAGGATGCTCCCGTGTCCGCGTCCTCCCTGCCCTGGCCGCGGATGCCGGCGTATCCGACGCCCGCGTGCATGCTTCCGTACCGGCGGTTGATCGCGTCGATGGCGTCCGCCAGTCCCTCGTCCAGGCGGGGCTCCAGGCCGGGCAACGTCCGGTAGGTGTCCCGGTCGGTCAAATCGGTGAGGATGACCGCGCAACGCGCCCACCTGACGCCCGTCGGGCAGTGGTCGGTGAGGATTCGTGCGGCGAGTCGTGCGATCACGCTGGGATCGTCGGTGGGGTCCTCCGGGCGCATCCATCCGCCGGCGACGCGGTATCCGGGCGCGTACGGGCTGGTGGCGGCCCATGCGCCAACCAGACGGGTCAGACCGCCCTGCCGGCGCAGGCGGACCGCGGCCTTCTGCGCGTGCACGCCCGCGGCGGCGCGCAGCCCGTCCATGTCGGTGACCGGCCGGCCGAACATGCGGCTGTAGACGATCATGTGCTCGCGGCGCCCGTCGACCGCGTCCCCGCCCGCCAGGTCCACGCACGGCACGCCGTTCAACTCCAGGACGGTGCGCGCGAGGTTCACGCCGAACCGGTGCCGGATCAGACCTTGGTCGGCGTCGCGGAGCCGGGCGGCCGTCGTCAGTCCCATGGCGGTCAGCCGGGGCGCGTTGCGCCGGCCCACGCCCCACACGTCGCCGACCGGCGTGGATCGCATGATCGTCCCGCGGAGCGTGGGGTCGAGATCGTCCCACACGGCCGCTCCCCCGGTGCCGGGCTCGTGTTTGGCCCAACGGCTCAGGAGCTTGGCGAGCGTCCTGGTGGGCGCCATCGTGACGGTCACGGGCACGCCCACGCCCCTGAGGATCGCATGCCTCATGAGCCGGAGCGTCCGGTCCGCGTCCGCGCGGGGCGGGTCGAGGAAGCATTCGTCGATGCTGTAGGCGACGCGGCCGGGCAGCCACTGGTCCATGACGCGCATCATCCGCCGGCTGATCGACGCGTACAGCTCGTAGTTCGACGATCGCGCCACGACGCCGTGCATCCGCGCGAACTCGCGCATCGTGAACCAGGGTGTGCCCTCCCGGACGCCCAGCGTCTTGGCCTCCCTGGACCTGGCGACGACGCACCCGTCGTTGTTCGACAGGACGACCACGGGCCGTCCGGCTAGGCCGGGGTCGAAGACCCGCTCGCAGGAGGCGTAGAACGAGTCCGCGTCGGCCAGCACGAACCCGTTCACCATGCGCCTCTTTGCGGGTGGCAGGAGCCGAGGACGACGCCCCAGATCAGGCCCTCGCCGAACCGGTCCGGCCGGAAGTCGGGATAGCCGGGATGCTCGGCGTGCAGGTACCAGCCGTGCGCGTCATGCAGGAGGCGTTTGACGGTCAGCTCCCCGTCGAGCACGGCGACGACCACGTCCCCGTCGCGCGGCTCCAGGCTCCGGTCGACGATCAGGAGGTCCCCGTCGAAGATGCCCGCGCCGGTCATCGACTCGCCCGCCACGCGCACCACGAACGTGGTCTCGGGATGCTCCACGAGCCGTTCGTCCAGGCTCAGGTCCCCGCCCACGTAATCCTGGGCGACGGAGGGGAAGCCGCCGCGCACCGATTCCAATGCGACGGGTATGCGCGCGCCCGGCGTCCACGGGCCGAGCACGACGGCCTGCGTTGCTGGTGTCATGCGACCGCCTCCCACAGTATTAGAACAAGTGTTCGAATACCCTTATTCTGCGCGACGGCGTGGACGGACGCATAGGCGCGTCCGGAACATAAGGAGGCACGCCCATGAACGGGACGACGGAACGCGAGCTGGCCGAACACGCGGCCCGGCTGCTCGCATCCCCGAAAGGCATCCTGCCCGAATCCATCGCAAGGGAGGCCATGGCATACGCGCTCGCCGCCCTCGCCCTCCACGCCACACGCGACGACCGGCGGGAGTGACGGAAACCCGCCCCGATCAGCCCCGCGCCCCGGTCCGGCGCAGAAGAACGACCGCCGTCGCAGAGCACGCCTCGCCCGCACCCTCGAAACCAAGACCGTCGTTCGACCGGGCCTTCACGCTCACCCGTTCCGCAGGCACGCCCAGCGCGTCCGCCACGTTCGCACGCATCCGGTCGATCCACGGGCGAAGTCTCACCGTGCCCAGGGTGACGAACGAATCCAGATGCTCCAACTCCCAGCCGCGTCCGCGCACCACGCGCATCATCCCCCCGACGAAACCAAGGCTGCGCGCATCCTCCGCGTCGGGATCATCCTCCGGATACCAGGTCCCCAGATCCCCGTCCGCGATCGCGCCGGCCAACGCGTCCACGATCGCGTGGGAGAGCACGTCCCCGTCGGAATGCGTGTCGAAGCCGACCGGGGAATCCTCCACCACGACGCCACCCAGGACAAGCGTCCTGCCTTCGAACAACCGGTGGATGTCCCGACCCAGGCCTATCGAACGGTCATCCATGACGCTCGCCTCCCATCCCGTTCGGCGGACGCCGTCCGCCCCTGCCTATCATCAGCCATGTGGCCACGCCGAGCACGATGCACGCGACGAACACGCATGCGACGACGATAATGGCGACGCGCGCATCGTCGGGCGCGGCGATGATGCTCATCGAGAAGAACGCTATCACCAGGCTGGGAATCAGGAACACGGCGGTAAGCAGCTCGATCAGCCCGTTCGTTCGCTCCGCCGACACGGAACGCCTGTAGGAGACGCGCGTGGACACCGTTCCGCCCATCACGGACAGGAGCCCCGCCCCCTCCCGGAGGGTCTCCTCCTCCCGGCGCACCCGTTCGTCGAGACGGTCCACCAGACCGTGCAAGTCATCGTCGTCGACCCGGGTGAGGATGCGACGCTCCGCGTTGCGCACCGCAAGACGCGCGTCCCGTGCGAACGCTGCGAGCACGCCGAATTCGAGACGCGCATGCTCCCACTCCCCGTATTCGCTGGACAGATACAGACCGGACCGCCACTGCGCCTCCTCCACGATCCAATTGCCGAGATTGTAGTCAAGATAGCGCAACGGCGTGGCGACCGCCTGCACGAACGTGCAGGGCGGCGTATCGTCGTCGAACCATCGCCGCCCGCGGTTCAGCCATATCCCGTAGTGCGGCCATCTCAGATCATGCTCCTGTTCCGCGGTCAACGGCTCGTAGATGGTGACCGTTCCGCTGCCGCAGTCGAAGATACGGCACCATCGGGGTATTTCGCGCAGCCGCTCCCCCGGGTCGCCGCTACGCGACGGCATGTTCACGGCGAACGCCTGCACGGATGCGAACCGGCTGCGGCACGCGTCCCTGTTCGCCGAAATCCTGTGCGAGTCGTGACGGCACGCGTCCTCCATGACGGTCGCCTCCCGGTCGCCGACCAGCATGGCGAGCATCGGATGGATGTCGTTGCCGTGATCGTCCAGCACGAACTCGGCCTCGAACGATTCGATTTCGGGGATGTCGCCCGGATCCGGTCCGATGACGCCGTTCCCGTCGACGGGCAGTTCGGGCATCTCGAAGCGGATCTGCCTGAGATGCCAGCCGGAGGCGACCACCCGCTGGCCGTTTCGCCCCCTGGTCTTGATCAGGTAGCTCGGCCCGTCGGTCCACAATGCCGGATCGTCGTCGAACGTTCTCGAATACCCGTCGTCCATATCGCCCATGGTAGCGGCCGGACCTATCCTTCGAGCGGCACGCCCCGCCGGTATTCCGGCATCCGGCGGATGAGCGGCGCCACCCTCGCCCATCCGTCCGTCGCCTCGAGCCGTCGGATGACGCGCGTGCACGCGTCGACGCGCGGATGCGCCGCGCCCCACCTGTCGGCCACGTCCCGGACGCGTTCGTCGAAGGATACGAGCAGACCCGCCCCGTCGACGCTCATGTCGGCGATGTTGAGCAGCACGTCCGCGGGGTCGTCGTAGTCGATCCGGTCGGTCCCGTGGCGGCCGGCCGCGCCCGCATACGCGTACCCCTCCGCTTCCAGGAGACGACCCAGGTCGGGGGCGTGCGTGTCCGCGCGGCCGGTCAGATAGCCGAGGTCGTGGATCCAGCCGAGGAGCGTCATACGATCGGCGTCCAGGCCGAGCGCGGGGGCGAGCCGGCGCATGAGGATGGCCACGCCCCGACAGTGGGCGGCGCGATTCAGGTCGAACATGACTGCGATTCTACCCCGCATAGGCGCCTCCGGAACGAACCGTGGACGACGGAGGCGGACGATGAGTGTGGATGCGAACGGCCGGACGCACCGGCCCAAGGGACTACCCAAGGGCGTGGCCGGCACCTTCGGGGCGAGTGCGGCCTCGCGCGGCGATGCGGACCTGGACGAATCCCCGTATCGGCTCGACGGGGACGGATCCCGCGCGGAGGCCATGCGCCTGGCCGACGAATGGTTCGGCGCGGGCGACGACCGGCCGCCGACCGGCGGCAGCCCCGTCCATACGGTCGTCAACCGGAACACCGGCGGGCTGCTTCTCGTCTCCGAGCGGGGGCGCGTCGTCGACGTGCTCCCGCTCGGCGTGGACGACGACGGCGTCCATATCCGTTTCCGCGACTACGGGCATGTCAATCCCGGCCGATTGTCGGACGTGCGGCGCGGCATGTTCGACGAGACGTGGGCGGACCGGCGCCCGTCCAGACGGCACGGCGACGAATGGGAGGCGACCGTCCGCATGGATCCGGACGCCTACTTCGGTCCGGAATGGGACACGACGCCCATACACGGGGCGGTCGCGCTCGCCTCCCTGGACGATCCGACCGTCCCCTCCCCCGACTTCGCCGGACGGGACGCCGACCCGGCCGAGACCATCGAGGACGGGGACATGTGGATGCTGGACGAGCACGGGCAGCCCGAACCCGTCGGGAACGGCGTCGACCCGTTCGACCCGCGGGAGACGGACCGGATGCGCCGCGATTTCATCGAGGACCGCATGGACGCGCAGACCGAGGCCCTGGGGCCGCTCCCCCGCCACGTGGAATCCTCCTACCGGGAGTATTACGGCGGCATGTTCGACAGGGCGCTGCGGGAGCGTCGCGAACGCGTCGAATACGACGTGGGCGGCAGCCTGCGCAGCCCCGACATGATCGGCGAACTCGGGCAGGCCGAACTCGCGCGGGCCGCCGCTCGCTCCCGTAGCGTCGAGCTCCGGGACGCGGCCCTCGACTCCGGGCTTCTGGGCATGGGCGACGTCCGTCGTCTGGCGGACGATCCGGAACCCCTGGTCGCCGCGCACGCGCGCCGCATCCTTCGGCGGGACGCATCCCCCGTGGCATGACCATGCTGCCCGAATATCTGCGCGACGCCGTGGAGGTCACGCGCATCGGAGGCGACCGCTGCCCCGAATGCGGCGGCCTGCCGCTCCTGTTCATCCTGATCCGCCCGGACGGGGACGGTCTCCGCCGGCTGGAATGCCGGATCACCTGCCCCGACCTGCATCATGCGGACGAGACCATGCTGGCCCGCTCCGCGCCACGCCCCCGCCCGCGCACGAGCGACTGCACGACGGCGATCATGGAATACCGTCTGAGATGCGCCGCGTCGCCGGCGTCACCGTGCGCGCCGACCCGCGTGTGGAGCGACCTGCTCGACGGCTTCCCCGGCCCGTGCCCGTTGTGCGGACTGGACGCGGACGCGCTGAGGGACGGGTCGCTGGCCTGTCCCCGGCACGCGTGGATGCGCGCGGACGGCGGGAAACGGTGGGACGCGCTCGTGGACGCGCTGTTGCCGTTGCGCGACCCGTGCCCTTTCTGCGCGCACCCCGTGTTCCCGCACACGCTGCCGGACGGTCGGCTCGCCCTATCCTGCGACTGCGCGACCGGCAGTGGCGACACGCTGTCCGCCGCCGCATACGATTACCGTCGCATGCGGTCGCAGGCCCTGGCGGCGCAACGCGAACGCGACCGCCGCCTGACCGCCAACGCGCCGATCGTCCGCGACCTGCGCGCATGGATTGGCGGATAGGGAGGAGACCATGGCGGACGACATCACGCGGATGGCGGACAGGCTCATGGACGTGCTGACGCCGACCGTCCGCGCACACCGGTGGGATGATTGCGCGACATGCGAACTGTACGACGACCTGACATCGTTCTTCGAGCAGCACCCCGGCGAGCTCGGCGTCCCCGACCACCGGTGGAACGGCTTGAGCTGGAACCGGGACGGAACCATCTCCATCCGCTGCCGGTGCGAAAAGGATTTCGGCACGTGGACGGCGTTCGCCGACCATATCCCGGCGGCCGCGGAGTGAACCGAACATGACGAGGGTGTCTCTCTGTCCGATGATGACGGCGAGCCATCCGCTTTCCGTTTGTCCGCCGGGAACGGATACGACTCCCGTGATTCGCGTTGGCGTCAGGCGGATCAGTTGGCGTTCAGCTTGATATAGTCGGGTTCGCCGTCGTTCAGTCCGATGGCACGGGACCCGAGTTTGCGCTTGTACGCCTCCTCGAGTTCGAGCGCCCGATTCCGTCCGGTCTTGGGGTCGAGGATGGCGAGGATGGAGTATTGGAGACGGTCGCGCCGTTCCGGATGCTCTCCGAGCATGCGGCGGAGTATGACGTTGCCGCCATGCGCCTCATCCTTCGCGTATTCGCTCCAACGCCCCCACAGTCCGTCCCCGCCGGTCGCGGAGCCGACGTACAGGCCGCCGTCCACGGGTTCGAGGATGAGATAGATGGCCTGCACCGCGGAGAGGGCGCGGATCCATTCCGAGTATCGGTCGGGATGCCGCTTCATGTCGGCGAGCAGCCTGTGGTCGGCGATGAACGTGTCGTAGCCGGGGAACGCCGCGGACGCGAGGGATGTGACGGGGAAATCGTTGTGCTTCGGGCCGAGACGGCGAACGTAGTTGATGTTGCTGTCCCATTCGACGGTGAGCCGCCCCTCGTATTCGGCGAGCGCGTCGCTCTCCTCCAGCGGATAAAGCCTGTCGTCCTCCCCGGGCGTGCAGACCGCGGGATAGCCGTCGGGTTCCATGCCGGGCCGGTAGGGTTCGGACGCGCCTTCGAACCGGTAGACGGCGTGCAGGCGTGTCTCCCTGTCGTCGCCGACGAACGTCAGCCATAGACGGCAGTCCTCCCTCTCCGCCGTAACGAATTCGCTTCTGCTCTGGAATCCCGTGTATTCGCGGATCATGTCCGCATCCAGGCAGGCGCGGACCCCGTCGTTCTTCGCGTTGTGCCGGATCGCGTACACACGGTCCGGGTCGATGCCCTCGTCCTTGAGCAGTTGGTTCAATGTCAGCATTCGTCATGCCCCTTTCCGTATCGGTCCGGCAGGTCGCCGGGGATGTCGCACGTCATTGTGCGGCGCCCTTGTCCGACGTTCCCATCATATGCCTGCCGAATCGGTTCCGGATCGGATGACGCGGCGGGGTTTCGCCGGGACGCATGGAACGGGACGCCCGGGTTCGACGGACGGACGATGCCGTCATCGTCGAGGAAGGAGAGGTTTTGGCCGATTATTGCGATCTGTGCGGCGTCGCGTCTCCGGTCGGCGTCGACTTGCTATGTCCGACGTGCATGCGGTTCGCCCGTCTCGCCCGCGAGCACGGGTATGGGGATTCCCGTGAGACGTTCATCGCCATGGAACAGGCCATGCTCGACGGCCGGCCCGGCTTCCTTCTGCCGGACCGGTGGAGCCCCGAGGAGATCGCCGTCCTGGACAAGGCGTACACGGTGGGCGACGTGCGGCATCGGATGCTGTGGCTGCGGCTCGGCCGCTCGTTCCGAGCCTTCGCCCGGTCGAAAGGCGGGGAGGCGTGACGGTGGGCTGGCTGGTCAACATCATCCCCGTCCCGTATCCGGGGCTGGAGGACGCTCCCGAATCGTACAGGACGGCATGGCGGAAATACGTCGACCCGGAGCTGACGGTGACACGGGATGCGGATCGTGAGGATTGGCTGGAGCAGGCCGCCCGTCTGGAGGCGGGGATGCGGCTGTTGGACGACCCGCTGCTGCGCGTCTACGGGCATGGCGTCGTGGATGCGGACGGGAGTCCGGTCGGCGACGGCGCGTGCGGGGGCCGCGCATGTTACGGGGAGGTGCTGAACGCCGACCCGCGACGCCCCGCCGACTATCCGGTCGAAACCGGGAACGCGCACCGGTATGCGAACAGTCCGGTGGTGCGCCGGCTCATGCGCCGCGGGACCATGCTCACGCCGGTGAACGCCGGCATGGTGGAACAAGCGGTGCGGGACATCGCCTCCCACGGGCATGGCGTCGTGGTCAAATACGTGCTCCGGGAGAAGACGCTCCCCGTCGCAAGGCTCACGGCCGGGGAGGCCGTGTCGTTCGACGCGGGCCCGTGGTTCGACTGGGAGGACGTGCGCTTCGAGAATGAGCCGGACGGCGTGCTCGTGCAGGAGCGTGTGGACATGCGCCGCGAGTACCGCGTGTTCGTCGTCGACGGACGACCGGTGTGCGGGGCCGGCTGCGTCGAACGGTGCACGCCCGCCGACAATGAGGCGACGTTCGATCCGAAGGTGGAGGAGCGTCGCAACGACGGGCATGCGGTCAGCCGTCCCGAGGCCGTCGAAGCCTATCGGCGGTTCGCCGTGGAGGCGGCGCGTCTGATAGCCGACGAAGGGTATATTCGCGGCCCCTATGTGATGGACCTGGCGACCATCGACGGGATGCCGTGCATCATCGAACTCAACCGGATGAACAACGCCGGACTCTACGCGCTCGACATGGACGCGCTGCTCACGGCGGTCAATCGGCATCCCGAACAGTTCACGCCGGAGACATTGCAAGGGAGGCTGGCATGCGAGACGACCGACTGACCCGTATGACCGTGGACGGCGAGATACGGGTGTCCAGGACGATTCCCCTGCCGCCGGACAGGCTCATCCCCCGCGAGCATTGGGTGGGCGTCGCCGTCCAATGCCGGTACATGCTGCACATCGGCTTCGAGAACGGGCGTATCGTCGTCACGGACGTGGAAATGGACGACATGGTGATGCTCGTTCAGAAGCCTCGCAGACCGCTGACCGGGGAACCTGACTATACGAGTGACGGCGAAATGATGTCGGCCGTATTCACCGCCGGGCGGAAACGCGAGAACACCACACGCAACTGACTGGATGACGACGATATCGACATGTGCCGGCATATCGCCGAACAACACAAACCCACGGTCGAAGGCGCGCTCACCTTCGCCACGACCGCCGCGAAGGAGGCGTGATGGTCGATTTGCCCATACCGGATGGAACGGCGTCGCCGTATGAGCGGCGCGGGTTGTATGCGGTTGCGCTGAAAGGATTCTGCGATGAGTAAGTCGAAAGGCCGGTGGGTGAATCTTCACGGCATGGGGTTCCTGCCGTTGCTCGGTTTCGCCACCATGCGGTCGTTGCCCGAGAAGAGCGAGGGGAAGGCGTTCTCCTTCACGTTCATGGAGTGGCACATGCTGCTGATTGGCGTGCTGTTCCTTGCCGATATGGCTGCCCAGACGTGCTGGACCGTGCACATGCGGACGGATTCGATTGACGCGTGGTGGGCGGGGCTGCTGGGTTGGAGTTCCTATGATTTCAACGCCCGGGGGATAATCGCCGGCGTGTTCGGTGCCCTGTCCGCCGCACCGGGTCTCCTGCTGTTCTTCATGGGTCTGATTTTCAAGCGGGTCTTCCTGCCGGGGATGGTTCTGCTCCTCAACGGTCTCGCCGTCCTGTCCGGTGTCGGTTTGGGTGACGCGATTCTGTACGTGCAGGTAAGGAATGGTGCGATTTCCGCCGATTCGGCGGATGCGTGGGCGAACCCGTATTCGCGGGCCGCTGCCATCGCGGACGGATGGCCCGTGGTCGTGGCCGCCGTCGTGTTCGCGGCGGCGGCGCTGGCGTTCGCATTGCTGTCCCGCAGCGGGAGTGACGTGACGGACACGATTCAGATTGGCGGAGGCGTGTCGAGCTTCATCGGTCTGATGGGCATCACGTTGGTGGAGTGCGGACTCATGCCCACCACACCGGTATTGGTCGCGATAGCCGTGTTCGTCGCATTCCGCTGGCTGCCCGGTGAGGTGCGGGCGGCGCGCGAGTGTGAGGCCCGCCGGGTCGGTGCCGTATGGGAATGGCATGCCGCCAGCCTGATTTGGCTGGAGACCCTGTTTGCGCTTTCCTGCGTCATCGCCTCGGCATTGGACATCTGAACGCAAAGGAGGCATCTTGAACGGGTTCCAGCATCTTGACCGTCTGCCCGCCGCCGTGTACGGTTTCGTCGTCGGCGACGCGCTCGGCGTGCCCTACGAGTTCCGCGACCGCAACGCGTTCCACTGCGAGGATATGACCGGTCATGAGACGCACGACCAGCCGCCCGGCACATGGTCGGACGACACGGGCATGATGCTCGCCACGTTGGACTCCCTCGCCGCGTATGACGGACAAGTGGATGTGGAGGACATGCGCCGCCGGTATCTGGGCTGGCTGCGTGACGGCGCGTACGCCATCGACGGGCATGTATTCGACGTGGGCGGCACGGTACGGCAGGCATTGCATGCCGGACGCGGGTTGGACGGCGAATGGGATTGTGGCAACGGTTCGCTCATGCGCGTCCTCCCATTGGCGTTCACACACGCCACGGACGATGAGATACGCGTGGTGAGCGCCATCACGCACGCACATCCGCGCTGCATGGATGCGTGCGTGGACTACGTGCGATTGTGCCGCCACCTGCTGGACGGCGAACCGTTCGCCTACGATGCGCCCGACCGGGATTCCGTACCGTCCGCCGGTTATGTGCTGGATACGATGCAGGCCGTCCTCTGGGCGGTCAGCAACGGACGCGACTACTATCCGGCCATTGTGCTCGACGCGGTCAATCTGGGCGGAGACACGGACACCATCGCCGCGTTGGCGGGCGGCGTGGCCGGCATCATGTACGGCATGGACGTGATACCCGTCGAATGGCTGACCGCACTGCGCGGGCGGGACATCATCGACGGCGTGCTCGACCACGCCGGGGCGGCATCCCGGCGGGAGTCTGAGGAAACCGAGCCGTCGGAAGGCAAGCCGGACGCGACCCCGAGGATGCCGCTCATGCAGCGCCTGCCGGGAACGCTGTTCGGAAAGGAGCGCTGAATCATGCCGGAACGTATCACGTTGGGAGATGTCCGTCCGTTCTCCCCTGCCGTGTTGTCGTCGGGCGAGTATGCGACGCCGAAGCGCATCCCGTTGAAGGTGTTGGAGGAGTCCGCGGAGCTGGTGGAGGCGTCGAAGGCGTGGCTGAAATCGGAAGACGATCCGGAGGCGCGCCAAGCCATGCTGGACGAGATGGCGGACGTATTGCAGACGGTGGCGAACCAGTGCGCCGCGTTCCATATCGGCGAGGACGAGCTGAGGGATGCCATGATTCGGTGCGAGGGCAGGAACCGGGCGAGAGGAAGGATTGACGACGGACCGTTGCTTATATAGTCGCGATTATTATAGTCGCGACTAGCTTAGGGGCGTTCCACTGGATCGAAGGAGGAGAAGTTGACCAAGACCGAGGTCATTCCCGGTTTGGACGTGCCGGACGTGTTCGAACGCGGACTGCCGACCGCACTGGCGAACCTGCTGAAATGCTGGTGGGCGGACGACGTGCGCGGCGTGGACTCATGGCTGGCGAACGTCGCGCAACGCCTATGGTTGTCCGGCGTGTGGGATGAGCGCATCGACGAGCGGGTGATGTGCGCGAACCGTGCGCGCATCGCCCTGCTGGCGGCGGACGCGCTGGACGAGCCGAACCGGTGGGATGACGAACGGTGGACGCGACGGTTGACGACGATCGGACGGCTCACTCACGAACGGGATGATACAACGCCGGAAGCGCTGCGCGACGACAAGGCGGCGGAACGCATGATGGACATCGCCGACGCGCTGTCCGACCTCGAATACGCGCGCATGCACGACAACCGTCCCGACACATATGCGCTCCGATGCCGGGCGGGCGGCACGGGCATGCTGAAACGTCTGGGATTGGACGAGCCCGCGGCGAGACGCGAACTCGCCGCGAACACCGGCGGCGACCGGATCGGCTACGGGCGCGACTGACGCCGGGACCGGCGGAACCCCTACGTGGGAACGTCAAGGAATCCATACGCAGTTTGCATCGGTCAAACGAATCCACGGCCGGAAACGCCCCGTGCCTGACCGGATACCGCGCAGTCGGTCGGGCACGGGGCGTTTCTGATCCATCACGCGCCGCCTTCATAACAGCCCTGCGACTTGTTGTCCCGACGGCCTTCGGAGCGGTTTCCGTCAGCGCCATCCGTCCGGATCCGCCAGATCCCCGTCGTACCCGTATCCTCCGATCTTGCGCGCGAACCGACCCCGTGAATCACGCGGCTGATAGCCGCTCCCTCCGCCTCTTTCTCGATCGGAAGGAAGCGCGGACTCCAATACGCCGGAGAACGAGCGTAACGATTCCATCGTGTTGAGTTTGTCGACAAGCTCTCTCAATGTGCGGGGCGGTCTACGATGGTCCGCCATCATGGACTCCAACGCGCGAATCGTCCCCTCCTTTTCGGTCGAGTACAGTACGCACAGCATCTCCCCCGGCCGGATTACATTCAGTTTGAATGTCGATGAGATGCCGGAAACATCGAAGTCCGATACGTTGGATGTAACAAGGTACCGGCAGCTCGCTCGTATCGCGCCGGCAAGAACCGGAGCGTCGTCCGGGTCCGACACGAAACGGTTCGCCACACGCAGGAATCTCCTCCATTCCGTCGTGCAGGCGTCAGGAAACGCAAGATTCATGATTCTAATACGATTTTCGGCCCGCATGCTCGCTTCGGCTGAGGATAAACCCGGCTTCAACTGCTTCAACCGTTCGGTTAGGTGTGTGCGCAGTTCCATAAGCACAAAATCCGACCAATGGACGGATATCGGAAGATATCCCGATTCGGCAATGCCGAGAAACAGATCACACTCAAAGGCCCCGTAGAGAACATTGGTGTCAAGAAACAGTCCGGTTTCCCGCCCCATACTCCTCCTCAAGCCTGTCGAGCTCCTCGCTGTCCTCATACAGGCGGAGCATATGCGCGTGCCTTTCCTCACGTCTGACCTTGAACGATTCGATGTCCGATCTGTCAAAAAGAAGCGGATCCTCACAGACCGCAGGTAGCAGTCCATTACGATGGAACGTTCTGACGGCGTACTCATCCTCGCCCAGCAGGGAACATGCGCGCTGCAGGTCGATGACATCGCCGCCCATAATCAGATTCACGAACCTTCTCAAGACGTTCATCGTCATCCTTCCGTTCCCTGCGTGGTGCGATACCATCATGCGTCCCCGTGCATGTCGCCGTCAACCACGGTCCGATAGAACTCATCCGCGTCGTCGACGACATGCACGGGGAAGCCCAGCCGCTCCAGGCGCGCGTGCATCGCCTCCTGGATGGGGCGCGGCCGGCCTCCGGGACGCTTCAGCTCGACCAGGAACATGCGGCCGCCGGGAAGGAGGAGGATCCGGTCGGGCACGCCGGCCACGCCGGGACTCTCCCATTTGAACGCCACGCCCCCGCGCCTGGCGGCCAGCTCCCGGAACCGGCGTTCGACCGTACGCTCCCGGGTCATTTGAACCACCTCTTCCTCGCCGGTTTCGGCCGTTCGGGCATGCTCTGGATGAGCAGCGCGCGATCCCATTCGCCCAACGCGGCGAGCACCCGCTCGTCCATGTCCCCGCGCAGCCGCGCGCGTATCCCCTCATCCAGATCGGCGCGTCCGGCGACCGCGGCGCGCACGAGCGGACTGTCGTCCCACGACAGGTCCTCCGCGAGCCTCGCATCCAGATCGGAACGGGCGGCGACAGCGGCGCGCACGCTCGCGCTCGGATCACGGGCGAGACTCCGGACCAGACGCGCGTCCAGGCCGGGCGTGCGCGCGCACTCCCAGCGCACCGGCTCCGCATCGTCGAACGCCGCATCCGCCGCGGGCAGGCGCCCCTCGCGCAGCGCCGTGATCCTCTCAAACCAGTCCATACGCACCTCGTATGCGTCCGCCGCCCGCCGGCGCATAGGCGACCACCGTCGGACAACCGTGAAACGGAGGAACAAGCATCGTGAACGAACGAACAGTGAAAACCATGGCCGCCGTCATGGCCGCGGCCACGCTCATGGGCACGGCCCCGGCCGCCATGGCCGCCGAACCCCAGGAGCCGCCGGCCACCGGCGAAACGCAGGACGCGGTCAGCGAGGCGCGAGACCTGCTCCTGGGCGACGTCAGGGGCGCGCAGACCCTATTGGACAACGGGCGCGACTGGACCCAAGACACGCGCGACGCGGTCAACGGCGCGATCAGCGCGGCCAACGGCGTGCTCGGCAACCAGGACGCCGACCTGGACGCGGTCAACGGCGCACGCTCCACGCTGAAGACCGCCGTGGATGCGCTGACCAGCACCGCCGAAGCCACGCTCGCCGCAACCATCGCCAGGGTCGCCGACCTCAGGGAGGACACGTACACGACCGACACGTGGAGCGTGTTCAAGACCGCACTGGACACGGCGCAGGGCTCGTTCGCCGACACCGTCCAGGGCGACGAGGCGCGGCGGGCCGCCGCCGACGCTTTGGACAAGGCGGCCGCCGCGCTCGTCACGCGCAGCCGCGACGCGTACGACAGGGCGGTCGCCCGCGCCCGGGCGATCCTCGACCGGAACCTCACCTACGACGACACGACCGCGATCGACGCGCTGCGAGCCAAACTCGAGGACGCGCAGGCCGACACGGACGCGGACGACGGCATGCTCGCCGCCTACGCGAAGGAGCTGGACACGCTGGCCGGCAAAATCGGACTGAGCCGCGAGGAGACCGCGTTCACCGACACGCTCGCCCACGCGAACACGCTCGACCAGTCGAAATACTCCGCGGAATCGTGGGGCACGCTCCAGGCCGCCTTGGACGACGCGAAGGACGTGGACCCGTCCACCGCGGACGCGGACACGCTCACCCGCGTCACCCAGGCCCTCCAGGCGGGCATCGACGGGCTGCGCGCCGCCTCGTGGACGATCGGCGGCATCACCCTGTCCGAAACCGAGGGGCGGCTGACGGGCGTGCTCGACCATATGCCCGACAACCTGACGCTCACCGGCAGCGACGGGACGCGCGTCACCCTGACCGCGACCGTCACCGACGAGTTCACGCAGGGCGAGGACACGCTGGGCGTCGGCACCACGACCAGCGTTCTGTCCGGCGACGCGCAGGGCACGCCCGTCAGCATCACCGTCACCCAGGCCGTCGGCGAGGAGACCACCGGCCGGATCGACGACACGGCCACGACCGCGTTCACGCGCGGCGAGGACGGCGTGTGGACCGCGGCCGCCAGCATGACGCTCGGCTCGACGCGCACCGACCAGGGCGTCGAGGACGTGACCGCATGGGCGGGCGGCCCGCTCGTCCTGAGCGACGGGACCACGCTCGACGACCCGCAGCTGGGCGAGATCACGGAAAGCGTCAACGACGGGGCGCGCACGTGGACGCGCGACATCACCTACACCGGCCGGGACGCGCACGGCACGCCCGTGGCCGTGACCGTCACCGCGTCCCGCACGTACGATCCCCGCATCAGCGTGCACGTGACCCGCACGCCCGCCGAAGGCGACGCCACCGCGATCGGCGTGCTGGACGCCGTGGACGCGAGCGGCCTGACGGGCGACGTGACCCTGGCCGCGCTCCCGCATGACGCGGCCGCCGACGACTACACGCTCGACGTGGGCGAGCTGACCGGCGACAACGTGCGCGACGTGCGCGTGGCCAACGGCCTGGGCGCGAACGGGCAGCGCGTGTTCGTCCTCACCCTCACCGCGGACGCGCTGGACGGCACGCGCCTGACGGCGCGCACCGTCACCCTGCGCGTCATCCAGCCGTTCGACGAGGCGCCGACCGTGACCGCGAACCCGCAGGCCGCCCTTGAGTCCATCAAGGTCAACGGGCAGACCATCGCCGGTTGGGATCCGGACCGGCTTGACTACACGATCACCGCGGGCGCGACAGAACCGGTGACCGTCAGCCCGGTCGCCCCCGAGGGCGTGACCGTCGTCGCCGGCGACATCACGCAGACCGCGTACACGACCCGCCAGTCGTGGACGTCGACCGCGGCCGACGGCGCATCCCGCACGTACACGGTCACCCTGGTGCGCGAGCACACGGAGCCGACCGCCGTCGAGAAGTTCACCCCGCCCCAGGCGGAGGGGCTCGTGTCCGACGCGGAGAACCCGTCGCCCGACAACACGACCCTCGAGTCCGTCGGCTGGATCGCGGACGGCGAATACCATGCGGCCGACTCGGACGAGTACGCGATCCCGGAGGGCGGCGCGTTCGCCTGGCGCTCCTACGCGGGCCAGACCGTCACCCCGACCATGAGCCGCCTGGACGGCATGACCTACCGGTACGACCTGGGCGTGCTCAGCGCCGACCGGGAGCATTACGCGACCCGCACGATCACCGTCACCTACCTGACCGCGGACACGACCCGCGCCGAACTGACCGGCATCGACGTGGACGGCAAGGCGGTGGACGGGTTCGCGGCCGACCGGCTCGAGTACACGGTCGGCGTCGACAACCCCGACCGGTACACGGTCGTCCCCCGGTTCGACCGGCTGACCGGCATGAGCGTGACCATGCACAAGGACGGGCGCGACAGCACGATCCGCGTGGTCAGCGCGGACGGGCTGAACGAGCGCACGTACACGGTGCACGCGACCGACATCGTGTCGGGCGCGCTGGCGAACACGGGCGTCGCCGTCCTCGGCGGCGTGATCGCCGTGATCCTGCTCGCCCTGGCGGGCGGCGTCGCGCTCCTGCTCCGCCGTCGCGGGCACGCGGACGCGACCGACCCGGGCCTGGAGGCCGACGTGCGCGACGTCGCCGACGGGGAGCCCGGGGAGGACGAGTAAGACTCTATCCCAGCCAGCGTCCGCGCAGGCGCTCCGGGAGCCGCCATGAGCCGGCGTCGTCGAATCCGACGAGCCGGCCCAGGCGGCCCATCTCATCTCGCATCCAATCCTCCGGCTCCCCCACGGCGCCCGGTTCGGGCGCGAACCCGTCGTCGAACACGACTCCCCGGTCGGGCCAGGCGCGCGCGTCCGCGTAGTGCATGCGCGGCTCGCCGGCCACGCGGGCGCGCAATGCGCCGGCGACCGGGTCGCCGGGCCGGCCGGCGGACAGCCAGGCGACGTGCGTCCGCTCCATGCCCGGATACTGGAGGATGCGCCGCCAGCGGGCGACCTTCTCGTCGAAGGACTCGTTCATGCTCGCGGTCAGTTCGACGCACACGAGCGTCCGTTCGCCGATCAGCTCCAGGTCGGGGCCGCCCTGCCCCGCGTCCGGGCTGCCGGTCATCCGGTCGAACCTGCCCCACGCCTCGCCCGCGGTCCGCCACCCGTCCCGGCGCGCGACGACCGCCAGCTCCGCGGCGATCAGATTATGCCGGTCGTACTGGCGGCGGCCGCGCAGCGGACCGGGGCCGACGGAGGCGATCTCGACGGGCGTGAACCCCAACGCGTCCAGGCGCCGCTCGATCCGCTCGTGGGCGGGAAGCCGGACGGCCATGAACCGGGCGGTCGCCGGATGGAAGCGGGCCCGCCCGTCCGCGTCGATGGGGAACCCCACGTCGATCAGCCCGCACGCGGCCATGTCCAGCCACAGCCGGCTGCGCGCGCGTGCGGGAAGAAGCGGGTCGAGCCGGTGCAATTGGCCGGTCTCGACGGTGCGATGCGAGTGGATGAGGCCGAGCGCGCGCAGCACCCGGTCGAGGCGGCACGCCAGACGCCGCTCCGCCTCCCCCGGGTCGGGCAGCCATGCGGGCGGCCGGACGGACAGGGCGCTGTCATGCCAGGCGAGCATCGTGCCCGCCCTCCAGTTGTCGTCGTCGAACGGGTCGAACATGCGCGTCGGCTATGCGGCGTGTCGCCTTACGTGAGTAAGTGCGGGCATGGTATCGAGGGGTATGCGTCCCCTTGGGACGCATACCCCCATGCGTGATTATTACGAAGCAACGAGTCGAGGACATCCCGTGGCCGAAGGACGCGGAGACGCACCTCAAAATCAGCAGGGCCGACATGGCCGACATCCTGGAACGCTACTCGAACCCCTCGTACGGGGGCCGGCCCGCCGGCCGTCTGGACGCGGTGCTGCACGATCCGGCGCGCAGCCGCGACCTGGTCGTCAACTGGATCTTCACGCAGACGAAGCTGTCGATCATGCGCGGCAACGTGATCACCCCGCAACTGTTCCTCCTCATCTGCAAGAGGGTGAGCATCGAGGCGCTATTGCATGATTCGCTCGGCCTGCCGGCCAGCCTGCACCGGGCCGGATGCCTGTTCGAGAAGGAGCGGGGCCTGTGGGAGCAGGAGCATGGGCGCGCCCCGTCCAGGCGGATCTGGCCCCAGTTGTGGGATGCGGCGGTCCGCCGCCACATGGCCGGCAGCATGCGCAAGCTCATGGACGGGCGGACGAAATCGATCCGCTGGCTGCCGCTGGCGGATGGGCGCTGCTCGAACCCGGACAAGCCGTATCCGATGAGCTGCGGCGGCCTGGACGCGTGGATGAGCGTCATCCACCGTCCCCGTGCGCGCGAACTGGACGCGATGGACGTGCCGCCCGCCGACCCCAGGCGCACGGTCGAACCGTTCCGCCCCGACACGGAGTGGGTTCAGCGGCATGGCGTCGACCCGTCGCGCATCACCGGCATGGACGCGCGCGAACTGGACGACATGAACGTGGACGCGTCCGCCCTGGAGCCGACCCCCGCCCCGTCCGCCCGGTTCGCCGCACTGGATCTGATCGTGCAGGATCATGACGTGGCCGCCGGACTCGACCTGGAGGAAGGGTGCGCGGTCGACATCCTCGCCCGCCACGGCATGTGCGAACGGTGCGCGCGCACCGGCATCGTATACGAGCGGCTGCTGCGCGACGATCCGCGTCTCGGCCGTGAGGCGGCGTGGAGGCGCGCCTGCCGCATGCTGGAGGCGTGCCGTCCCGGCTCCGCGGCGCGCGGCGACGGCCTGGGCGAATACCTGAGGGAGGTCGCGGACCTGCTGGCCGAATACCATCCGCCGCTGGCCGTCGACGACGGGACGGTCGTGGCCGGCTAACAGCCCTTCAACGCGCCCATGACCGCGTCGTGGAGGCTCATGCGACGGTTCAGGGCGAGCATCTTCATCCGGTCGACCGTGTCCTCCTCCATGAGCAGATGCACGTTCACCGGACGGGTCTGCCCCTGACGGTGCAGTCGCCCGCACGCCTGCCGGAAGTCGTCGAACGACCACGGCAGGCATGTCCATGCGATCTCGTGGCCGCCCGCCTGGATGTTCAGCCCGTATTTCGCGGCGGCCGGCTGCGCGGCCAGGACCGGCACGCGGCCGGCCCGCCAATCATCCAATACGTGATCCTCGTGGATCTCCCTTAACCCGGGGATGCGGGCGCGCATCCGGTCCAGTTCGTCCCGGTACCCGTAGAACACGAGCAGCGGCCCGTCCGCGTCGCGGATGATCCCGTCCAGCCGGTCGAGCTTGGCGTCGTCGTAATGCGCGATCCGCCGGTCCGGATCGTCCGCGTCCGGGTAGAGGCATCCGCTGGTCAATTGGCTGAGCTTGCCGGTGAGCACGCCCGCGTTCGCCGCGGTCACGACGATCCCCTCCGGGGTTTCGGCGAGCATGTCGCGGCGCAATCGCTCGTACGCGTCGCGCGTATCACGGGGCATGTCGAGCCATTCGCGCACGTCCAGTCGTTCCGGCAGGCCGGGGAGATTGTCCCTGGCGCTCATGCTCAGGCAGAACGGTTCCAATCGTTCGAGGATCAGCCGGCGGCTGCCGGGCTTCTCCCTCCAGCCGATGATCCGCCGGTTCATCCACCGGTCGGGCTGGAACCATTCCTCCCGGTAGCGGACGATACTGGGGCCCAGGGCGAGCCCGTTGTCGATGAGCAGCGTCTCGGCCCACAGGTCGAGCATGTCGTGCACGGCGGGCGTGCCGGTCAGCCCCAGACAGCCGCGCATACGGCGGCGCCGGCGGCGGAGGATGCGAAAGCGCTGCGAGTTCGGGTTCTTGTAGCCTCCCAGCTCGTCGACGATCAGATGCGTGTACGGCCACTCCCTCACGGTGCGGTCGAGCCAGGCGATGTTCTCCTGGTTGATGACCGTGACGGTCGCGTCCGCCTCCAGGGCGGCCATGCGCCGTTTCGGCGTGCCGCAGGCGACCGCCCAGTCGAGCCGGTGCATGCCCCTCCACTGCTCGAGCTCGTCGGGCCAGCTGTTGCGGGCGACGAGGCTGGGGGCGACGACGAGGAACCGGGTCGACGGGTCCGCGGCGTGGAGGATGTCCATGACGGCGATGCTGACGAGCGTCTTGCCCAGTCCGGGCTCCAGGAACAGGCCGGCCCCATGGTGCGGGCCGTTGAGCCGGTCGAGCGCGTAGGCGACGGCGTGTCTCTGGTATTCGTGCAGTGTCATGATGCCGTGCGGCATGCGTCACATGGTCACGTCCGCGCTCCCCGACGGCTCCGGGGCCGGCTCGGGCTGCGGGGCGGGCGTCTGAGGCTGCGGCTGCGGCGTGTATGAGGGCGTGTACTGCGGCGGCGTGTATTGGGGGGTCTGCGCCTGCTGTTGGGCCTGCCGTTGCGCATCCTCGGCCGCACGCCGCTCCTCCTCGGCCCGCTGCGCCTCCTCGGCGGCCTTCCGCTCCTCGTCGGCCTTCGCCTGCTGTTCGGCCGCCTGTCCGGCGAGCGTGTCCGCCTTTTCGCGCAGCGCGTCCAGATCGTCCGCCGATTCGGGCGCATCCGACCCGAGTAGCGATTCGATTGCGGTCCTCGTATCCCCGTCCATGTCCGGGTTCGCGTCCAGGGTCTTGGACAGGGCGTCCCCGATCGCGGCCCACTGGTCGCCGATCGCGTCGGACACCAGCGTTTCCAGCGCGTCGGATGCCTTGTCGTACGATTCCGCCGCCCGATCCGCCTTCCCCGTGTCCGTCGGACATTCGCGGCCCGCGGGCCGCCCGTCATGCGTGACGCCCAGCGAATCCGCCTGCGCGACGAGCCCGTCCCACCGGTCGACCGCATCCGCGAGCGTCGCGCACGACGACTCGCGGGCCTCCCGCTGCGCGCGCACGTCCACCAGCCGCCGCACGCCCAGCACGCCGGCGACGACCAGTGCGACCGCCGCGATGACGGCCGCGACCGTCAGGACGATGCGCACGGGGAAAGCGCGCCCCGGCTCCGGCCCGTCATCCCCGTCGCCGGCCATGACCGTATCCCACGGGTCGTCGGACGCGCCGTCATGACCGCCGTCGGGCACGCCCCACAGGTCGTTCGCATCCGCCTCGTCGACGGCGGCGTCCGGGGCCTCCACGCGTGCGGGCGTGCGCGGCATGGCGTCCGTGCCGTCGGGCATGGCCCAGTCGAACGCGGCCGCATCCACCGTGATGCCACGCCGCGCGGACGGCTCCCCCGCCGGTGAGGATGCCGCCGGACCGGCCCCCTCGTATTCGCGTGCCGCATCCACCCACGCCGGCGCCCCCGGTTCGGGATCGGGCTCGGACTCCGGCGTCGGGTCGGCGACGCTCTCATCCCACAACGCGGCCGCATCCGGCTCGTCGAATCCGCGGGCCGCGCTCATCCACTCCGGCTCCGGGTCGGAGGGCGGATCGTCCGCCCGCGCCCCGGCATCCGATTCCGACACGACCGTCTCCGCAACGGGCTCCCCCGCGTCGGCGGACGGTTCCGGCTCCGGGACGACGGCCGGCGGAGCGGGTTCCGGCTCCGCCGCGGAAAACGCCCACGCGGCCGCCCAGTCATCCGCCGGATCGGAGGCGGCGGCCGGCGGCTGCGGCTCCGGGGCCGCGGCGGATGACTCCGGCCCGGGCTCCGGGGCAGACGATGCGGGACCGGCGGGCGGCCTGTCGGACGATGCGAAGGGATTGAACGGCATGCCCACGGCTATGCGATTCCGGCCGCGTATTCATGTATTCACGCCCTAAAAGGAGAGAAAAGCGAAAAACGAAGGGGGTCGGAATACGCTGAATACACTGAATACAAATTTGAAAACCCTTACGGGAGTAGGGCTTTCAGGCGGAATTTGTATGCATTCGGCATCTGAATACATCTGAATACAATGCATACATTCAGGGCGTGTCGCGGCCGGTTCGGGGTGTTTTTCGGCGCTCGCCGCCGCGTCGGAACGGCCGGCGGACTGTATTCGGGAACGCTGCTGAATACAAGATCACCAGCCCCGCATCGACCGAATACGCCGCTTGGGGGCGAGCCGTGGCGGAACGATACTCCCCTCGGACAGGCGGGTGTATTCACCGTATTCATGTATTCACGCCCTAAAAGGAGAGAAAAGCGAAAAACGAAGGGGGTCAGAATACGCTGAATACACTGAATACAAAATCCGAATCCCTTACGGCAGTAGGGCTTACGGGCCGATTTTGTATTCAGATGGCATCTGAATACATCTGAATACAATGCATACAACCGGGGCGTGTCGCGGCCGATTCGGGGCGGATTCCGCCGATACGCGCCCGTTCGGCGCGGGCTGCGACGCGTATTCGCCGACCCCGCTGAATACAAATGCGCCGGTCACGCGGCCCATCGGACGTGGCGGAAGCGCGCCGCGCGATTGTCATCCGGGCCCGGCACGGCATGCTTTCCGAAAACGACGGATAATCGCCCCTTAAGAGCGCGATGCCAACCGGGTCGGTAGGCAATGTAGGATACGGCATGTTCGTGCGCGAGAGGCCCGTTTTCTCGACGATTCACGCCTTTGCTGACCGGTGGGGCCGTACGGTGCATCCGCGGCTCAGCATGCCGATGGGAAGGCATCTCCAACGGGCATGTATGCGTGTATTCACGCCCTAAAAGGAGAGAAAAGCGAAAAACGAAGGGGGTCGGAATACGCTGAATACACTGAATACACAATTGAAAACCCTTACGGCAGTAGGGCTTTCGGGCCGAATTTGTATGCATTCGGCATCTGAATACAACTGAATACCATGCATACAAGCAGGGCGTGTCGCGCCCGATTCGCCCCGTTTCCGGCGTTCGAAACATCGACCGGGCCGGCCCGTTCGCATGTATTCACGAAGGCCGCTGAATACAATTCGCCCCCTGTATCGGCCGGATACGCCGCGCGCCGACCCCTTACCGTCGAGATTCGTCCATGCCCGAACACCTGGAGACGGGCCGGCGTATTCGCCGTATTCATGTATTCACGCCCTAAAAGGAGAGAAAAGCGAAAAACAGGAGGGGTCGGAATACGCTGAATACACTGAATACAAAATTGAAAACCCTTACGGGAGTAGGGCTTACGGGCCGGATTTGTATGCATTCGACATCTGAATACAACTGAATACAATGCATACAACCGGGGCGTGTCGCGGGCATTTCGGGCCGTTTCGGGCGGTCGGTGCCTTGTTCGACCCGTCTCCCGGAGCGTATTCAGGAACCCCGCTGAATACAAAACGGCGGATCCGGCATTGACCGAATACACCGCATGAGACCCGGTCGGTACACGACGGCCTCCCTGCTCGGACCGGGCGGCGGTGTATTCACCGTATTCATGTATTCACGCCCTAAAAGGAGAGAAAAGACAAAAACGAAGGGGGTCGGAATACGCTGAATACACTGAATACAAATTCCGAATCCCTTACGGCAGTAGGGCTAAGGGGCCGGATTTGTATGCATTCGGCATCTGAATACAACTGAATACAATGCATACAACCGGGGCGTGTCGCGCCAGATTCGGGCCGTTTCCAGCGGTCGCCGCGCCGTCCGGCGACGCCTGCGGCATGTATTCACTAGGGCCGCTGAATACATCCCGATTCGGCAACGAGGTCAGACGAGCGTGTCGGGCACGCGCACCTCGACGGGGATGGCGGGCGCGCCGCCGCCCGTGGACAGGTAGGCGATCGAGCCGCGCAGCAGCCTGCCCGTATCCGGATCGAACAGGGCGTACAGGCTGTCCCAGTCGGGGGCGCGCGAATCCGGATCCACATACTTGTCGTGCATCATGCGCGCATGCATCCGCCCGTCCAAAGGCTGGCCGGCCAGACGACACGCCGCCTCGGCCTGGCTTTCACGCCCCGAACCCTCGTTCTTCGCGCCGATCGCCATCACGTACACCTTGCTCACGTAATCCTGGACGCCGGCCTCCACGAATTCATCGGCCTTCTGGCTCAGGAACAGGGCCATGTAATGCTGCGCGCGCCCCAGGCGGCCCATGCGGTCGATGACGCTGCGCCCGAAATCATCCAGGAGCAGGCTCCACGCCTCGTCGCCGACGAACACGCCGTTGCGGCCCACGATCAGACTGGATGCGCCGATCGCCATCATGCGGCACACCCAGCGCTGCACGTCCGACGGTGCGGAGTCGATCTCCTTCTCCGTGATGATGTTCATCGTACCCGCGCTCAGCAGGGTCAATCCCTCCCCCACGCTGAGCTTCGCGCCGCCGTGCTCGGTCGCGTAGATGAGCGGCATCAGCGGGTCGTTGAGCACCGCCCGGTCGAGCATCGGTTTGATGTCCGTGACCAATGGCGCGATCGTGCCCGCCTCCGGACCATGCCCCACATACTCGGCGTACGCCATGTCCACGCACTCCCCCAGACAGTCGGCGCCGTGGCGCATCCCGTAGCCGACGATGGAGGTCAATGCCAGTTCCCTATTGCGATCTCCGTGCCGACCGCCGGTGATCTGGCTGAGCATGGCGACCGCCATCTGCATCTGCATGTCGCGCATCGTGTCCGGAATGCAGCGCAGCGGGTCGAGGATGCCGCGCGCCGACGGGGCGTCCAGTTTGATGACGGCGCCGTTGCGGGAGCGGACGAACGGTTCGAAATCGTCGCTCATCGGCTTCGGGTCGGAGAACACGACCGGGCAGAGATGCCCCGGATGGTCCGGATCGGGCAGACGCCCCCACTGCGAGGCCAGATGGAGACCCAGCCTGGTTTTGCCGGACCCGACCGAACCCAGGCAGAGTTCGAACGGGGGCACATGACGCCGGCCGGGCGCCAGGTGCGAGTCGTATACGGGTTGCGCGTCGGCCTCGCTGGCTCCGACGAGCGCTCCGGGCAGGTCGCTGTCGCGGTTCTGGCCGGTGTCGTCGCCGGTGAACGAACGGCCGTTCAGGCCCGCGTACGCGAGGATGGGCGCGGGCCAGTAGCATGGGCTGGGATCGTACTCGAGCATGCCCTCGGCGCCGATCTGCATGTCCTCCCACGCGTGGAACTGCCTGTCGTAGTTCATTTCGACGGCGCCCGGATAGTTCAGGGAGCGGGGCTCGTCGACGATCCTGGGGACGGCGACATGCGTGTGGGTCTCCACGAGCGTGGGCCAGGGTCTGCCGTCCATGCCGTACACGTCGCTGGCGAGGTTCAGGTCCTGCGCGGTCTTGATGTTCTGCTTGTAGCCGGTCTGCGCCTGTTCGATGGCCTTGTCGAGGACCTTCTGCTTGTCCTTGTCGATCTGCTCGCGGCTGAGCTCGCCGGGTTCGACGAGCCCTCGCACGCTCAACGCGACGGCGCCCTGCCCTCCGGCCGCGGGGAGGGTGAGCATGCGGCTGGCCCAGTCGGCGCCCTCCGCGGTCCTCTCGTCGGCGCCCTGCCATGGGAGCGCGCCGAGCGTGCACACGGTCATCGGGTAGGAGCCGTGGATGCGTTCGGCCCACGAGTCGCAGTCGACGATCCGGTCGTGGATGCGTGCGCCGAGCTCGGCCTGACGGTGGCCGGGGAATGTGTGCATGTGTCCGTGTTCGATGAGCACGCTGATGCCCTCCTGGTCGTTTCCGGACGGCCACCATGAGAACGCGCGGCGCATGACGGTCTCGTCGGGCGTGGTGCATCCGGCGGAGCGGAGGATCCGCCCGATCGTCTCCCGGTCGTCGGCGAACGCCTCGTCGGGCTCGTATTCGACGGGTTGGAGGATGCGCTGCACGGTTTCCAGGACGCGGTGCGCGCCCTTGGGCAGGCTGGAGTTGAGGCGGACGCCGAACAGGGTGAAGCGCTGGTGGACGATCAGGTCGTGCTGTTCGACGGCGAGCCTGACGCGCGTGTCGGGGTCCAGGGTGCGGCTGGGTTCGAAGGGGATGCTGGCGCTGACGGCGAGGATGTGGATCTGCCGGTAGAGGGCCTTGTTGGCCTTGCGGCCGGCCAGGGTGAGATGCGGGGTGCGTTCGGCGAGCTGCTGGAGGATGGTGAGGATGGGGCGGGCGGCCTGTTCGCGCTGCTCCCAGGTGGCGGCGTCGCGGACGGGCGGCTGGCTGGGAAGGAGCATGTACAGCCATGCGCCGCCCGTGGTGGTGCGGACGAATCCGTTGCGGATGTGCCGGCCGAACGTGCCGACCTTCCTGATGACGCGCTGTCGTGTTGCCATGCGCGCCGGCTATGCGGCGTGATTAGAACAGCGTGTCCTGGGTGACGGGCGTCGCGTGGCGGATCCGGTCCAGGAAGGCCAGAGCGTCCGGGTCGGCGAACACGTCCCCGGCGGTGAGCGGGCGACTGAGGCTCAGATGGTTGTAGTCGCGGGCGCGGCTCAATGCGACGTACGCCTGTCCGGGAGAGAAGAGCCGGGCGCCCAGGTCGACGCGCAGCCGGCCGACGCTCTGCCCCTGGCTTTTGTGGATGCTGAACGCCCAGCCGGGGCGGATCGGGAGCTGCGTGTACCGTCCGGTCTCCTCGAGGATGATGCGCTCCTCCCCTGTTTCGGGGTCCTCCCAGGTGGTGGGGCGGGTGCGGGTCCACGAGTGCGGTTTGACGGTGTACTCCTCCGTGTCGTCCGCGTCGGGGCGGATGGTCGCCCACCATCCGTCCGGGTCCATGTCGGTGAGCGTGCCCATGGTGCCGTTGGCCCATCGGCCGTCCGCGTCGTTGCTGGTGAGCATGACGCGCATGCCGGGGCGCATGTCGAGCCGTCGCGGCGCGGGGTCGAGGCGTTGCGGCCAGTCGCCGGCGGTGCTCGCGTGGCGGGTGGCGTGCGGTCCGGGGAGGCGTTGGAGCATCATCCGGTTGATCTGGTCGGCGGTGCTGTTGCGCGCGCAGATGACGGTCGTGTCCGACGGGTTCCATGGGGCGCCGGCGCGCCGGTTGAGCATGGCGAGCGTCCCCGGCGCGGGGTGTCCGTCGCGCATGTCGTCCAGCGCGTCGAGGAACGCGCGGTCGGTCTGCCGGTGCGCGCGGGTCAGTTCGACGCCTTGGAGCCGGTTGTCGTCGAGGATGGTCTGGATGGCGTGGGATTGGAAGAACCACGGGCCGTCCCATTCGCCCCCGTCGAACCGTTCCCCGTCCTCCTTGGTGACGACGGGCGGCAGTTGGGCCAGGTCGCCGACCATGATGAGCCGGATGCCGCCGAACGGTTGGCGGCTGCGGCGCGCCCCCTTGAGGAACCGGTCGAGGCTGTCGGCCAGGTCGGCGCGCAGCATGCTGACCTCGTCGATGACGAGCGTGTCGAGGATCCGGTACAGCGGGTCGCCCGCATGGCGTCGCCCTTCGGCGGCTGCGCGTTCGGGGGTGACGTCGGGGCCGGCGTGGATGAGCTGGTGGATGGTCACGCCGCCCGCGTTCAACGCGGCGATGCCGGTGGGCGCGCAGGTGAGCGTGCGCCCGCCGCGGCCGCGCGTGCGGATCCAATGGTTGATGAGCGTGCTCTTGCCCGTGCCTGCGCGGCCGGTGAGGAACACGTGCGCGGTCCCGTCGAGCGCGTCGAGCGCCGCGGGTTCGAAGTCCTGGTCGGTGAATTCCCTTGGTTCGGTCATGTCCCGTCCCATGCGTCCGGCGCGTGACGCATACGGACCGGGTATGGACGATACGCTGCTGCTTTGGGTGGATGTGGAGACGACGGGCCTGGACCCGTCGCACGGCGCGATCCTGGAGATCGGGATGCGTTGGACGGACGCGCGTCTGGACCGTCTGGACGGCGGGTTCTCGACGCCGGTCGCCTACGCGGGCCCGGTGGACGGGTTCATCGAACGCATGCACGGGCCGAACGGGCTGCTGGCCGCGTGCGCCAGGCCGGACGCGCCTACGCCGGACGAGGCGGCGCGGCTGGCCCGCGCGTATGTGGCGTCCCGCCTGTCGGACGGGGCGCGCGTCCTGGCGGCGGGCGCGTCGGTCCGGTTCGACCGGGATTGGCTGGACGCGCTGATGCCGGGCGTACTGGAGGGCGTGCATCATCGCAGCCTGGATGTGAGCGCGCTGGACGAGGCGGCGCGCATGTGGGCGCCTTTGACGTGGGCGGCGCGCCCGGAGCGGACGACCGATCACCGGGTGGATTCGTGCCTGGACGACGAGCTGCGTCTGGCCGCGTATTATCGTGACGCGTTCCGGGGGGTGGCGTATGTGGGCTAGGGTCCGGACCGTGCTGTCCCGGGTGGGCCGCTGGGTGCTCTCCCCTGCGGGCCGGACGGTGTGGGTGCGGCTGCTCGCGTTCGGCGTGTGCATCCCCCTGGCCCCGTACGCGGTGGCCGTGTGGCGGGTCGCCCTGTACGGGCAGGGGGCGGAGCAGTGTCTCCTGTTCGTCGCCGTGGCGGGCGTGATCCTGGTCAGGGGCGGCCGGCGTCGCCTGCGCACGCTGCGCGCCGCCCGCGATGAGGATCGGCAGTCCGACCCGGAGCGGGCGCGGAAGCCCGCCCGTCCGGCCCGGAACCGGGCGCGTTGCCGCTGAGCCGGCCTCGCAGGCGTTCGAGCCGGTTGATCTCCTCCTCGAGTTCGTGGATGCGTTTCCTTCTGTCCTCGATGGCCAGGGTGATGTCATGCTCGTTCCTGGGGCCGCCCAGGAGCGCCATGTAGGAGCGGTCGGACAGTTCGCGTCGTTTATCCTCGCCGCGCGCCCGCTGGTAGTGGCGCAGCGAGGTCGCGTTGTCCGCGTGCCGTCCGAACCGTTGGGTCTCCTTGGGTTCGGCGCCCTGGTGGACGGCCTCGCTGATGGCGGTGGCGCGCAGCGTGTGCAGGTGCAGGTCGGGGCGGCCGGCGGCGAGGCGGGCGCGTGCGAACTGGGTGCGCAGCGTGCTGGGCGGCATGACGCGCGCGTGTTCGGCCTTCAGGAGCATCGCGTCGGGCGTCGGGTCGCACCAGGTGCGGATGTGGCGTTCCAATCGGGGTTTGAGCGCGTGCGGGATGGGCATGTCGTCCATGCTGCTGCGGGTCTTCATGCCGCCGAGCAGGTAGGGGCCGACGTCGCCCTCGCCTCGGCGCGCGGAGTGGCGCAGGTGGAGGGTCATGTTGTCCAGGTCGAAGTCGGCGACCTGGAGCGCGCAGATCTCGCCCGCCCTGAGGGCGAACGCGACGGCCACGTCGATGGCGATGCGGGTCTTGTCGGGCATGGCGTTGCGGATGGCCTCGAGCTGTTCGGGCGTGGCGGGCGGTATGGGCGGCGCGGGTTCGGGCTTGTCGGGCGTGGCCCGGACGCACGGGTCGCGTTGGATGACGGGGTCGCTGCCGTCGGACGGGTTGGCGGCCTCGCGCATGATCCGGTGGAGGAGGATGTACGCGTTGCGATCGGCGGTGGCGCTGCCCAATCCCCGGTCGAGGAACCGGTTGACGTCGCGGACGGTGATGTCTTTCATGCGCATGCGCCCGAAGTGCCGGTCGAGGCGTTGGAAGGCGAGGTCCTTGACGCGGAGGGTGGCGGGGGCGAGCGGGTTGCCGTGCCTGTCGTAGCGTCCCCGGCTTCGGTACCAGTCGCCGGCCCACTGGTGGAAGGTGACGTCGGCGTTGCGGTCGGCCCGTTCGCGTTGGCTGGGGTGGGTCCATCGGGTGATGCCGGCCCGGTGGGCGGCGTCGAGGGCGGCCTCGCGTTCGAGCCATTCGTCGGCCTTGGCCCGCGTGGGGAAGTCGCGGACGACGCGCCGCCCGTCGGTGGGCGCGTTGTAGCCTGCCCGGTAGGATCTGATGGTGCCGTCGGGGCGGCGGCGGATGGTGATGTTTCCGAATGCGCGTCGTGCGACACGCCGATGGTTACCGTTCATGGTGCTCTCCATGCGTCCATGGGGCGTGGGTTCATGATTGGGTACATGAAAACGCCCCGGTTTTGCACGAACTGTCCAAAACGGGTGCTTGGGGAGCCTTGGGCGACACGCCGACGGATACGGCGGAAACAAGCCGTTCCAACGCAAAAAGGCCCCATGTCGGGGCCTTGGAGGGTGGGCGATACAAGATTCGAACTTGTGACCCCTTCCGTGTCAGGGAAGTGCGCTACCACTGCGCCAACCGCCCGGGTCTGCGTCTCGCCGACGGACTTGCGCCCGCCACCGAGAGGTGGGTACGAGAGTCGAACTCGTCTATACGGCTTTGCAGGCCGCTGCCTAACCGCTTGGCTAACCCACCGTAAAGGTCGTCAACTCTTCGGACCTTAGAGCGGACAACGGGACTCGAACCCGCGGTCTCAACCTTGGCAAGGTTGCGCTTTACCAACTAAGCTATGTCCGCGATGCTCTCCGCAGCGTTCCCGCCGCCTGAGCACGAGTAACTACTATAACGACAATCGTGTGATTTGCAAAATCAGCGTGTCGCGCGCGTGTCATATGCGTCTTTTCGTTGGAATTGCAACGTTTAGTGAGCATCTGCTTCACCGATGGCAAAGCGATTACCGTAAGAGGGATCGGCACGTTAGATTATGAATTATGAGTGAAGCGCGGAGAACGACCGTCCTGCTGGCGGCTTTCGAGGGGTGGAACGACGCCTGTCAATCGGCCACCGATGTGATCCGTCACCTGGTGGCGACGTACGAGTCCACTGAGGTGCGCCATATCCGGTGCGACGGGTACTACGACTATCAGGTCGCCCGGCCCATCACCTGCAATATCCAGGGCCGTAGGCGCATTCTGTGGCCCCAGACCACGTTCTATGACATCACGATCAGCCCCGAGCTGCATGTGCTGGCGCAGATAGCGCCGGAACCCAACTACCGGTGGCTGGAATACTGCAGGGAAAGCCTGCATGTGGCCGAGGAGTTCGAGGTGGACCGCATCATCACGCTGGGCGCCATGTTCGCCGACTGCCCGCACACCAGGCCGTTGCCGGTGGACGTCTCGGACAGCACCTGCCAGTGCAGCATGGACCAGGAGTACAACGGGCCCGTCGGCATCCCCACTATCCTGGACGCCATGGCCTGCGAGGACGGATACGACACCACGTCGATGTGGGTGTCGATCCCGCAGTACTTGGGCTGCGACGAATGCGCCCCCGCCACGCTGAGACTGCTGGACCATCTGTCCATGGCGCTGGGGGTCGCCTTGGACGGCGGTACGTTGGTCGGGAAGGCCGAACGGTGGCGAGGCAAGGCCTCAGCACTGATGCGGTGCAATGATGACCTGAACGCCTACGTGAAGGATCTGGAACGCGCCTACGACGGTGAATCCCCCGCGCGGGACATGCCGCCGTTCAACGCCCCGCAGGCCGAACAACTGGTGAAGGAAGCCGAGGAATTCCTCAAGGATTGCGGCGGCAACCCCGCGGCGTGACTGTTGACGATATCCGTGGTCTCGCCGCCGCGGCGCTGAGCTATGCATCCCGGACCGCATCGCCCGATCAATACGACGATGGCCGCACACGTCTGTTCGACGTGCACGGCCATCGTCATGTTATGCGCGAAAAGCGTGGCGCGGCATGGCCGGTCAGGCCACGGAGGCCTCGATGGGCGGCAGCACGCCCGCGATCAACAGGATCGCCACCACCACGGCCAGGGCGATGCGGTAGATCGCGAATGCCTTGTACGAGAACGTGGACACGAACTTCAGGAAGCCGATGATCACGATATAGCCGACAACGAAGCTCACGATCGCGGCCACGATGGTCGGCCCCCACCCCGGGAACATCCCCGCGTCGCCCGCGCTGAGGTCCTTGATCGCGCTGACCGTCTCCAGGATGCCGGCGCCGAACACTGCGGGAATCGCCATCAGGAAGCTGACGCGCACCGCCGCCTCACGGGTGTAGCCCATCGCACGGCCCACGGTGATCGTGCCGCCGGAACGCGAGACGCCCGGAATCAGCGCCAGCATCTGGCCCAGACCGAAGATGAACGCATCCTTGGCGGTCATCTCCTCCATCGTCTTGACTTGACGCGACCTGGCATCCACGATCCACAGCAGCACGCCGAACACCAGCAGCACGGTCACGGTAATCCACAGATTGCGCAGCGTGGTCTCGATCATGTCCTTGAACAGCAGGCCGCAGACCAGAATCGGCAGGGTGCCTAGGATGATGTACCAGCCCAGCCGCGCGTCCTTGTTCCCGGCGCCCATGCGGGAACGCCAGTCGGCGCCCTCACGCCCGAACAGGCAGCGGAACCAGGCCGTCAGGATGTTGATGATGTCCCTGCGGAAATACAGCAGCACGGCCAGTTCGGTGCCCAGCTGGATGATGGCGGTGAAGGCCGCACCCGGATCCGATCCCAACATCAGATCGCCGAGGATGCGGATATGGGCGCTGGAGGAGACCGGCAGATATTCGGTCAACGCCTGCACCAGGCCCAGCACAATCGCTTCGAAGAAATTCATAGTCCCTCATACTCCATGGTGTAATCAGCAATGCCAACACACCACCCTAGCGCTAGGACACAACAGACCGGGGCGGGCATGATGTCGGGCAGCGAGCACACAATGGTGGTCATTCGGATTCGGAGGGCCGCAGCTTGATACCGGCTGACGGCGGCTGACGGAAAGGCGGCGGAGACATGTCCACGTATCACAAGAGCAGGATGTTCAGCCCGAAGGGGTTCTTCGAATGCGAGGGCCGTGGCTTGCAATGGCTTGGGGAAGCCCATGCGCAGGGCGGTCCGCGCGTGGTGGACGTATACGGCTGGGGCGACGGATATCTGGACATCGAACGTGTGTCGTCCTGTGCGCCCACGCGTGAGGCGGCTTATGCGTTCGGCGCCGCACTAGCCCGGATGCATGACGCGGGTGCGGCGTATTTCGGTTCGGCACCGGACGGGTATGAGGGGACCTGCTATTTCGGACCGTTGCAGGATCCGGTGCCGATGGATACGGGAACCTGGACCGACGCTGCCACCTACCTGGCCGAGGGGCGGCTGCGGCCGATGGTCGAGCTCGGCGTGGCCCGCGGGGAACTCGACCGCACCGACCGTGATCTGACCGAACGCGTCATCAACGCGCTGCCGCAGCTGTTGGGGCGTGCGGCCGATGACAGGCCCGCACGCGTCCACGGCGACCTGTGGAGCGGCAATGTGATGTGGACGGACGATTCGGGCACCTGTGAGGCCGTGCTGATCGACCCGGCCGCGCACGGCGGGCACCGCGAGGAGGACCTGGCGATGCTGCACCTGTTCGGGATGACGTATCTGACCGAGATCCTGGAGGGATACCAGTCCGTGCACCCGTTGAAGGCCGGGTATCTGGAGCGCCGCACGCTGTGGCAGCTGTACCCGATCGCCGGTCACTGCGTGTTCTTTGGCGGTGGGTACGTAAGCGAATACCGGTCGATGTGCCGGTCGCTGCTGTCCACGCTTCGCTGAGAGACGCAGATATATACAGATGCCCGGCCCGGCCGGCCATCGATGCGGATCAAATCCGATGAGGCCGGCCGGGCCGGGCGTCATGCGTGTCAGCTCAACGCGTCCTTGAGCTTGGAGAAGAAGCCCTTCTTCGCGCCGGCGGTCGGCCGCGAGCTCTGCGCCACATGCGTGGCGTCCGCGTCATGGCTGGCCTCGAACCGCTCGATCAGGTCGCGCTCCTCGTCGCTGAGCTTGGTGGGGATGCGCACCGCCACATGGGCCACCAGATCGCCGCGCTCGCCATTGGACCGCAGCCGTGTAACGCCGAGTCCCTTGAGTGTCACCGTGTCCTCCGGCTGGCACCCGGCGGGAATCGTGACGTTCTTCGCGCCGTCGAAGGTCTCGATCTGCAGATCGTGCCCCAGCACGGCCCAGGTCATCGGCACCTGAATCCAGCAGTGCAGGTCATCGCCGTTGCGCGTGTACTGCTTGTCGGCTTTGATACGCACGTCGATATACAGGTCGCCGGCGGCGCCGCCGCCCTCGCCGACCTCGCCCTGGTTGGCCAGGCGCAGCCGTGAGTTGTCGCTGATGCCCGCGGGGATCGTCACGCCGACGGTGCGGGTGGTGCGTACACGGCCGTGGCCCATGCACGAGGGACAGGGGTTGGGGATGATCGTGCCGTGGCCTTCGCAGCGCTCGCAGGGGGCCGAGGTCATCATCTGGCCGAGCATCGTGCGCACGACCTTCTGCATATATCCCTGTCCGTGGCAGTCCGGGCAGGTGGCGGGCTGGGCGCCGCCGACGGCACCGGAGCCGCCGCACTCCTGGCACAGTCCGAACGTGTTGATCTTCACATGCGCGGTGCCGCCGAACACCACGGTTTTCAGGTCCACCGACGCGCTGGCCAGCGCGTCGCGGCCGGGCTGGGTGCGCGGGATCGGTCCCTGGCCGCCGCCACCGAACGCGCCGCCGAAGAACTGGCCGAAGATGTCGCCCATATCCCCCATGCCGAAACCGCCGCCGTAGCCGCCGGCGTTCGGATTGTTCGGGTCGACTCCGGCGTCGTACATACGTCGTTTCTCGGGGTCGGAGAGCACCTCGTAGGCGTTGTTGACCTCTTTATACTGTTCCTCGAATTCCGGGCCGGCAAGGTCGGGATGGTACTTGCGGCTCATCTTGCGATAGGCCTTCTTGATGTCGTCATCGCTGGCCGATCGGTCCACGCCCAATACTTCGTAGTAGTCTGCCACTGGTTCGTTCCTTCGTGTTGGATGTTCGCGAGTCATTGTGCCATAAGGCTGGGTCAGGAGTGCGTCGCGGGATCGTCGTGGGCCAGGAACGCGGTCAGGTACCGGGCCACGGCACGGACCGCGGCCATGGTGGTGGCGTAATCCATGTGCGTGGGGCCGATGGACCCGACGAACGCCACCGGTTCGCCCCCTTCGGCGTGTTCGACGCCGCCGTCGGCACCCGACTCCCCCGCCGCCGTGTCGATGCGGCCGTATCCGCTGGTCACCACCGAGGCGTGCAGCAGCCCCGGCGTATGCGTCTCGGAGCCGATGGCCACACTGACGCCGTTCTCGTGCACCTCCTCGCTGAGGGCGCTCATCAGTTTCATCAGGACGACCTGTTCCTCCAGCGCGTCGAACAGCGGGGCCAGATCGGCCAGGGTCCGCTGGTGCGCCAGCCGGGACGTGCCTGCCATGTACAGCTCGCTGGTCCGTTCGTCATCGGCCATCGAGGCGAACGCCCCCGCCAGCGATTCGGCCAGCTGCCGCATCGGCTGCCATTGCGGGTCGGTGATCATGTCCCGCGTGATACGTGCGGCCTGCGCCAGCGTCTGCCCGTCGCAGACGGCGTTGACCCGCGTGCAGAACCGGGCGAGCTCGTCGGTGTGGGGCATGACGTTTACGGCGAGCAGGTGCTGGGCCACGCGTCCGGTGTCGGTGATGACCACCGCCAGCAGCGCGGACATGGAGACGGGGACGATTTCGACGTGACGCAGCGTGGATTTGGACAGCGACGGGGAGGCGACCACGGCGACCTGACCGGTGATCTGGGCCAGCAGCCGGGCCGCCCGATGCAGGGTGTCCTCCAGACTGACCGATCCGGATAGGAAGCTGTTGATGCCGCGTCGTTGGGCGTCGGAGATCGGGGCGATGGTGGCCAACCGGTCCACGAAGTAACGGTATCCCTTTTCCGTCGGGATGCGGCCCGCCGACGTATGGGGCTGGGTGAGGTATCCCTCGTCCTCCAGGGCCGCCATGTCGTTGCGGATGGTCGCGGAGCTGACGCCTAGGTCGTGGTGACGGGCCACCGCCGAGGAGCCGACGGGCTCTTGGGATCGGATGTAGTCCTCGACGACGGCACGCAGCACCAGCATGCGTCGTGACTGTGTCATCCCGTGCCTCCTTGTGCATATCGGTCGTGTCCCCGTGCGTCGGGCCGGTCGGCCGTTCTCGTGCGACGCGACGACCCCGTGAACGGTGCGCCCTTACGCGTCGGCCGGGCGTTCGATCACCTTCCATTGTATTAGCAGTCTATGCGGCGGAGTGCTAATCCGTTCGTCGCCGGTGAACGGCGGCTGAATTGTGAGCGTTAACATCGCGAAATGGCCGAAAACACGCGAACAATGCCTTGTCAGGTCGGTCTTGAAAGTTAGGATGTAAGAGCAATGTGAGGACGTTCATGGCCCGGCACAAGCCGAAGGCGTGGCGTTCGACGTATTGGAAGGAAAGTAGAATCTATGACCGATAACACGTGGTCTGAATTGGACGAGCGCGCCATCAAGATGGCGAAGGTGCTCTCTGCGGACGCCGTTCAGAAGGCCGGTCACGGCCATCCCGGTTCCCCGGTGTCGCTGGCTCCGATCGCCTACACCCTTTATCAGCGCTTCATCAAGCACGATCCGAACGACCCGAAGTGGGCCGGCCGCGATCGTTTCATCCTCTCCGGCGGCCATGCCTCGCTGACCCAGTACGTGCAGCTGTACTTCTCCGGCTACGGCGTGACCCTGGACGACCTCAAGAACTTCCGCGGCGGCAAGGACACCCGCACCCCGGGCCATCCCGAAGTCGGCCTGACCCCGGGCATCGAGATGACCACCGGCCCGCTGGGCCAGGGTCTGGCCTCCGCCGTCGGCTTCGCCTATGGCCAGCGCTTCGAGCGCGGCCTGCTGGATCCGGACGCCCCCGAGGGCACCTCGCCGTTCGACCACAAGGTGTGGGTCATCTGCGGCGAAGGCGACGTCGAGGAAGGCGTCTCCTCCGAGGCCTGCTCGCTCGCCGGCAACCAGAAGCTCGGCAACCTGACCGTGATCTTCGACGCCAACCACATCCAGATCGAGGGCGAGACCAAGATCGCCTTCGCCGAGGACATCCTCAAGCGTTACGAGGCCTATGGCTGGTACACCGATGAAATCAGCTTCATCCAGCCCGATGGCTCCTACAAGGAGGACATCGAGGGCCTGACCAAGGTCCTCGAGAAGGCCGAGCAGGTCACCGACCGCCCGAAGTTCATCAAGGTCGACACCCTCATCGCGTGGCCGACCCCGGGCAAGACCAACGACCCGTCCTCGCACGGCTCCGCCCTCGGCGTCGACGCCGTCCGTGGCTTGAAGGAGACTCTGGGCTTCGATCCGGACGTCGACTTCCCGGTCGACGAGGAGGCCCTGGCCAACGCCCGCAAGGTCGCCGAGCGCGGTCTGAAGGCCCACGCCGAGTGGGACGAGGCCTTCGCCAAGTGGGCCGCCGCCAACCCGGACAAGGCCGCTCTGTACGAGCGCATCCACGCCGGCAAGCTGCCCGAGGACTTCGACAAGGCCATCGACGATCTGGAGGCCGGCTATGAGGTCGGCGCCAAGGTCGCCACCCGCAAGGCCTCCGGTGCCGTGCTCAACGCGCTGGCCGCCGTCATGCCCGAGCTGTGGGGCGGCTCCGCCGATCTGGGCGGCTCGAACAACACCGACATCAAGGGCGCCGCGTCCTTCTCGCCGGAGGAGTTCGCCACCACCCAGCATCCGAACTGCTCGATCTATGGCCGTCAGCTGCACTTCGGCGTCCGCGAGTTCGCCATGGGCGCCATCACCAACGGCATCCTGCTCGGCTCCGACACCCGCGTGTTCAACGGCACCTTCTTCCAGTTCGCCGACTATGAGCGTGCCGCCTGCCGTCTGGCCGCGCTGATGGAGGTCCCGAACCTCTACGTGTGGACCCACGACTCCGTGGCCCTCGGCGAGGATGGCCCGACCCACCAGCCGATCGAGCACCTGGCCTCCTTCCGCGCCATCCCGCAGTTCGAGGTCGTCCGTCCGGCCGACCAGTGGGAGACCGCCGAGGCCTATCGCGCGTTCTTCGAGAAGGAGAACACCTACCCGACCGCCATGATCCTGACCCGCCAGGGCGTGCCGACCCTCGCCGAGACCGCCGAGAAGGCCAAGGACGGCGTGAAGAAGGGCGCCTACGTGCTCGTCGACACCGAGGGCACCCCGGACGTGATCATCATGGCTTCCGGCTCCGAGGTCCAGTGGGCCGTGGCTGCCGCCAAGACCCTGGCCGACGAGGGTATCAAGGCCCGCGTCGTCTCCATGGTCTCGATGGAATGGTTCGAGGAGCAGGACGCCGAATACAAGGAGTCCGTGCTGCCGGCTTCCGTCAAGGCCCGCGTCTCCGTCGAGGCCGGTCTGGCCATGCCGTGGTACAAGTACCTCGGCGCCTACGGCAAGCCCGTCTCGATCGAGCAGTTCGGTCTGCAGGGCGACGGCGCGCAGAACATGATCGACCTCGGCATCACCGCCGAGCACGTGGTCGAAGCCGCCAAGGCCTCCATCGACGAAGCCAAGTGAGTCATGGGCCGGTCGTACGACCGGACTCCCCCATCGATAACTGAATAACCCGGCCGCCGGAACGGTGTCGACGAATGACCTCCATTCCGGCGGCACGGCATCATGGATTTGTTCCATATCGGAATCAAAAGGAGAACAACAAATGACTGAAGCAACGCAGCGTACGTCCGACTCCGGCGTCTCGATCTGGCTGGACGATCTGTCCCGCACCCGCATCGAGTCCGGCAGCCTGCAGGAGCTCATCGCCGAGAAGAACGTGGTCGGTGTCACCACCAACCCGTCCATCTTCCAGAAGGCCCTGAGCCAGGTCGGCCCGTACGACGCCCAGCTCAAGGAGCTCGGCAAGGTCGACGTGGAGACCGCCATCCGCGAGCTGACCACCACCGACGTACGCAACGCGACCGACATCTTCCGTGAGATCGCCGAGAAGACCGACTTCGTCGATGGCCGCGTCTCCATCGAGGTCGATCCGCGTCTGGCCCATGAGACCGAAGCCACCGAGCAGCAGGCCGTGGAGCTGTGGGAGAAGGTCAACCGTCCGAACGCCATGATCAAGATCCCCGCCACCCTCGAGGGCCTGCCGGCCATCACCGCCACCCTGGCCAAGGGCATCTCCGTGAACGTCACCCTGATCTTCTCGCTCGAGCGTTACGAGCAGGTCATTGACGCCTTCATCGAGGGCATCGCCCAGGCTGACGCCAATGGCCACGACCTCAAGCACATCGGCTCCGTCGCCTCCTTCTTCGTCTCCCGCGTGGATACCGCGGTCGACAAGCTGCTTGAGGAGATCGGCACCGACGAGGCTAAGGCCCTGGAAGGCAAGGCCGCCGTGGCCAACGCCCGTCTGGCCTACGAGCTGTTCGAGAAGAAGTTCGCCGAGGATCCGCGCTGGGCCGCCCTCGAAGCCAAGGGCGCCAAGAAGCAGCGTCCGCTGTGGGCCTCCACCGGCACCAAGAACGCCGCCTACTCCGACTGCAAGTACGTGGACGAGCTGGTCGCTCCGTTCGTCGTCAACACCATGCCGGAGAAGACCCTGAACGCGCTGGCCGACCACGGCAACGGCGCCCCGAGCATCGAGGGCACCTACGAGGAGAGCCACGCCGTGATGGACAAGCTCGCCGAGCTGGGCATCAACATCAAGGATGTCACCGACAAGCTCGAGGCTGACGGCGTCGCCTCCTTCATCAAGTCCTGGGATACGGTCATCGCCGACGTGCAGTCCGGCATCGACCGCGTCAACGGCTGATTGACGCATAGAGCATGAGGGGGCGGTCCTTCGGGACCGTCCCCTCAGTCATATGGAGGCCGGATTCACGGTTTTGGCCTTTACGAAACCGTGAATCCGGCTTTTGTGCGTTTCACCGGCGAATCGCTGGTATTCCAATGACACGCATGTGCGGAATTGTGTGAAAACGGAACAATCTCAATTCACAACTCGGCCGGTGCAGAAACCGTGAATCGGCCCCTACTGCCGGTAATGGCCGAAGAAGTCGGTCATGCGGTCCACGGCGTCCTTGAGGACCTCGATGCGCGGCAGGTAGACCACGCGGAAGTGATCCGGCTCATGCCAGTTGAACCCGCCGCCGTGCACCACCAGCAGCTTCTTCTCCCGCAGCAGGTCCAACGCGAACTGCTCGTCGTTGGTGATGTTGAACCGCTTGACATCGATCTTCGGGAAGATGTAGAACGCCGCCTTCGGCTTGACGGCGGTGATGCCCGGAATCGAGTTCAGCGCTTCGGTGATGTATTCGCGCTGTTCGTAGATGCGACCTCCGGGCACGATGTAATCATTGACGCTCTGATGCCCGCCGAGCGCGGTCTGCACGATCGACTGCGCCGGCACATTCGAGCACAGGCGCATATTGGAGAGCATGTTGAGGCCCTCGATGTAGTCCTCGGCGATCCGCTTGTTGCCGCTCAGGACCATCCAGCCGATGCGGAAGCCGGCAATCATATGCGACTTCGACAGCCCGGAGAACGTGACGCAGAACAGATCCGGCGCCATCGACGCGATGGAGATGTGCTCAAGCCCGTCCATGACCAGGCGGTCGTAGATCTCATCGGAGAAGATGATGAGCTGATGCTCGCGCGCGATATCGACGATCTGCTGCAGCACCTCGCGCGGGTAGAGCGCACCGGTCGGATTGTTCGGATTGATGATGACGATGGCCTTGGTCCGGTCGGTGATCTTGGCGCGCATGTCGTCCATATCCGGATACCATTCGGACTGCTCGTCGCATACGTAGTGCACGGCGGTGCCGCCGGCCAGGTTCACGCAGGCCGTCCACAGTGGATAGTCCGGCGAGGGCACCAGCACCTCGTCGCCGGTGTCGAGCAGCGCGGACATCGACAGGTTGATCAGTTCGGAGACGCCGTTGCCGGTGTAGATGTCGTCGATCGTCACATTCGGCAGCCCCTTGAGCTGGGCGTACTGCATGATCGCCTTGCGGGCCGAGAACAGGCCCTTGGCCGGCGAGTAGCCCTCGCAGTCGGTGAGCTGCTGGCGCATGTCGTACACGACCTCGTCGGGGGTGCGGAATCCGAACGGCGCCGGGTTGCCGATGTTCAGCTTCAGCACGCTGGTGCCGTCGGCCTCCATGCGCGCGGCCTCGTCCACCACGGGGCCGCGGACGTCATAGAGCACGTTGTCGAGCTTGGATGATTTGGGGAACCTGCGCATGGGCTTTCCTTTCGATGGGCCGTCGATGGAGGGGGCGGCGGTGCCGGGTGATGGCTGTTGCGGCAGAGCGGTGTCCTCGCCGCGCAGCCACCGTTCATCGACCTGCAGCGTGGCTGCAAGGAACCGGACGATATCGGGGCGTGGCATGGTCTTTCCACTGACATACTGGCTGATATGGCTTTTGCCGAGCTTCACGCCACTCTCTTCGGCGCGGTGGACGATGTCGATCTGCTTGAATCCGTGCGTCTGCATCGCCGAGTTCAATCGTGCCGCGAATACCGACGTACGATCCATAGCTGCGCTCCGATCCGGTTCAATGGTTGTTCTTACCGGTTCAATACTGTACTGAAATCGCCGGACAGAAGTTCAATTCGCAATGGTGAGAGTTCAATATGCGGAAGCGTGGTGCCTGACCGGTTCACTCCCCCAGCAGCCGTTCCAGCCACTGCGCCACGCCGTCCTCGTTGTTCGAGGGACAGATCTCGTCGGCCACAGCCAGCACCTGGGGATTGGCGTTGGCCACGGCCACGCCCGTACCGGACTCGCGCAGCATGGCGATGTCGATGAGGTCGTCGCCGAACGACACCGTGGACCCCAACGGCACCTCCATGCGGGCGCACAGCGTGCGCAGCGCCTGCTTCTTGTTCGCCAGCGGATTCATCAGCATGGCCAACGTGTTCTCGCTCACGCTGAGTTCAAAGTCCGGCGGGACCAGTCCGCGCAGCGTATCCCACTGATCCGGGCGGGGCACGGCGATGATCTTGTCGGCGATCCCCGGCGGCACGTCGGAGAAATCCGTGATCACGAACTGCTGGGATTTCCACATCTCGCTGATATCCCAGTTCACATACCTGATGTCATCCATCACGATGCCCACCTTGAGCCCCGGCATCGCCTCGAGCAGATACCGGCAGACCTGAACGGCGCGCTCGGAGGGGAACCCGATCTTCAGCAGGTGCCCGTCCTGCGGGAGCACGCCGCTGGTCAGCATGTCATAGTCGGAACGGTCCGGCGACAGGTCGATCAGCGCGCCGTTCAGGTAGACGCAGGCGTCCACCGGCAGCTTCTCGACGAACTCGTAGCCGGTGCTGACCGGACGTGCGGTGGCGATGGCGAAGATGAACCCGCGGTCGTGCAACCGGTGGATCGCATCGATGGAACGGCGTGTGATGAACCGTCCCTCGAACGTGTCGGCGTCATGCAGCAGCGTGCCGTCCAGATCGGCGACGATCATGCGGGGCAGGGATGCGGTCATGGTGGGAGGCCTCCTCGTCGATGGGTGTAGGGTCCGTTCAGTGCGTGAGCAGGCCGCTGCAGTACGTCCGTACGATCTGGGCGGAGTGGTGCAGCCGTTCGCGTTCCTGCGCGGTCAGATCGAGTTCGACGATCTCGTTGGCGCCGTTGGCTCGCAGTTCGGTGGGAACGCCGAGGAACACGTCATGTTCGCCGTATTCGCCGTCCAGCAGCGTGGACACGGGAACGATGCGCCGTTCGTCCCACAGGATCGTCTGCACGATGCCGGCCACCGTGGAGGCGATGCCGTAGTTCGTGCCGCCCTTGGCGTCCTTGATCGCGTTGCCGCGGTCGCGGGTCTTGCGTTCGAGGTCGTCGAGCGATACGGACGAGAAACGGTCCTGGTTGTCGGAGAGGAACCGTGCGAACGGCTTGCCGCCGATCGACACCGTGGACCACGGCACGAACTGGGAATCGCCGTGTTCGCCCATCACGAAGCCTCCCACGTTGCGCGGATCCAGTCCGGTCTCCTCGCCGATGATCGTCTTCAGACGCGAGGTGTCCAGGGCGGTGCCGGTGCCGAGCACCTGCGAACGGGGCAGTCCGCTGCGCTTCCAGGCATACCAGGCCATGACGTCGACGGGGTTGGACACCATCACGAGCACGCCGTCGAACCCGGAGACCATGACGTCGTCCACGATCTGTCCGACGATGCCGACGGTGAACCCGAGCTCCTGCAGCCGGTTCGACCCCTGCGGCGGGCGCCGCCCCGCGGTGACGACCACGATGTCGGCGTTCGCGCAATCGGCGTAATCGCCGACATGCACGTTGACATGACGGTCGAAGAACTCGCTGCCGTCATCCAGATCGTGGCTCTCCCCCATCGCCCGCGTCCGATTCGGGTCGATCAGCACCACCTCGTTGCACAGGCCGTGGCTGACCAGGCCGAACGCGACCGTGGACCCCACGGTGCCGGCGCCGACCACAACCACCTTGTTCCGATTCATCGTGACCATACGAGTCCTTCCCTCCATCGTCTCCGAAACATGAAAAAACCCACGATGCCGTGGCATCATGGGTTTTCAACGATATCCGTCCAATCAGATCACGCCGAACTTGGTCATCAGGCCGAGCGCGATGACGATGGCCACCCACAGCAGCGCGATGATGACGGTCCAGCGGTTCAGGTTCTTCTCCGCCACGCCGGAGGTGCCCGCGTTCTGGGTCAGGCCGCCGCCGAACATATCGGACAGGCCGCCGCCCTTGCCTCGGTGCATGAGGATGAGCAGCGTGAGCAGCACGCTGAGCAGGACCAGAACAATCTGCATAACAAGCTCGACAACTTCCCAAGCGTTCACAGGTGAACCTCCAGTTCGTAAGACACTGCCAACTAGAATACCCCTACCCTGTGAGAATGCGGGGTTTTCTTCGCGTCAACGGTTGTGTGTGTCGCTATCGCGCGGTTTTGACGGTCAGCCGGGCGATAAGCGCCAGCTCCTCGGGGTCCAGGGACGCGCCGCCGATCAGGAACCCGTCCACATCCGGCTGGGTGATCAGCTGCACGGCGTTATGCGACGTCACCGATCCGCCGTACAGGATGCGCACGGATTGCGCCGTCGCCGCCCCGAACTGGGCCTGCATATGGTCGCGGATGGCCCTGGCGGCGTCCTGCGCCGACTGCGGTGTGGCCACCATGCCGGTGCCGATGGCCCACACCGGTTCGTAGGCCACGATGAGTTTGGACGCCTCCTCGTCCGACAGGTCGCGGGTCACATCGTTGACCTGGCCGACGGCGAAATCGAGTTCGATGCCCTGCCGACGCTCCTCGAAGCTCTCCCCCACGCACAGAATCGGCTGCATGCCCGCCGCAAGGACGGCACGGACCTGATCGACGATATTCGCGTCGTCCTCGGGATGATACTTGCGCCGTTCCGAATGACCGACGATGACATAGGAGCACCCCAGGTGGGCGAGCATATCCGCGGAGACATCGCCGGTGAACGCCCCCTGCGAGGTGACCGATACGGACTGCGCGCCATACCGTATGCGCAGGTGGTCGGCCTCGACCAGCACCTGCACGCTGCGGATGGAGGTGAACGAGGGGAACAACGCGACCTCGCAGCGCTTATGGTCGAACTTCGCGTCGCGCAGCAGCCACGCCAGCTTCTGCACGAAATACGTGGCCTCGCGGTGGTCGAAGTTCATCTTCCAGTTGCCCGCCACCAACGGGATGCGGTTCAGCGCCATTCATCCTCCTCATACCAAAAGGCTCCCGCGGGCGGGAGCTGGCATGGCACCGTGTGCGTACCAGCCCCCACCGGCGGGAGTCCCGCGAACATCAGGCGAGCACGGTCAGGCCCGGCAGCTGCTTGCCCTCAAGGAACTCGAGGGAGGCGCCGCCGCCGGTCGAGATGTGCGAGAAGCCGTCCTCCGGGAAGCCGAGGTTGCGCACCGCGGAGGCGGAGTCGCCGCCGCCGACGATGGTGAACGCGCCGGCCGCGGTCGCATCGACGAGAGCTTGGGCCACGGCGGCGGTGCCGGCCGCGAACTCCTTGATCTCGAACACGCCCATCGGGCCGTTCCACACCACGGTCTTCGAATCCACGATCTTGTCATGGAACAGCTTGGCGGAGTCGGGGCCGATGTCCAGACCCATCTTGTCGGCCGGGATGGCGTCGGCGGCCACGACCTCCGGGGCGATCGGGGTATCGCCGGCCGGGAAGCCGGGGTTCACCACGATGTCGGTCGGCAGCACGAGCTCAACGCCGTTCTTCTCAGCGGTCTCGATGTAGCCCTTGACCTTCTCCAGCTGGTCCTCCTCGAGCAGCGAGGTGCCGACCTCATAGCCCTTGGCCTTGAGGAAGGTGAACACCATGCCGCCGCCGATGACCAGACGATCGGCCTTGCCGAGCAGGTTCTCAATCACGCCGAGCTTGTCGGAGACCTTGGAACCGCCGAGCACCACGGTCAGCGGACGCTCCGGGTTCTCGGTGGCCTTGGACAGCGCGGTCACTTCCTTCTCCACCAGCAGGCCCGCGGCGGCCGGCAGATCGGCGGCCACATCGTAGTTCGAGCCCTGGGCGCGGTGCACCACGCCGAAGCCGTCGGAGACGAAGACGTCGCCAAGGGCGGCGATCTTCTTGGCATAGGCGGCGCGCTCATCGGCGTCCTTGCTGGTCTCCTCCGGGTTGAAGCGCACGTTCTGCAGCAGCACCACATCGCCGTCGTTCATTGCGGCGACCTTGGCCTGGGCGTCCTCGCCGTAGGTGTCCTCGGCCAGCGGAACCTCGATGCCGAGCAGCTCACCCAGACGGGCGGCGACCGGGGCCAGGCTCAGCTCCGGCACGACCTTGCCCTTCGGGCGGCCGAGGTGGGCCATCAGGATGACCTTGGCACCCTGCTCGCGCAGAGCCTTGATCGTCGGCAGGGCGGCCTTGATACGGCCGTCATCGGTGATCGTGGTGCCGTCCAGCGGAACGTTGAAATCAGCGCGCACCAGAACGCGCTTGCCCTTGAGATCTCCAAGATCCTTGAGTGTCTTCATGTATGTCCTTTCGCAGAATGCGTGGAATGGCATAGCCTGCCACTTACGAATCCTACACCACTGTGCGCTCGTATGTGTGCATTGTGTGGACGGGGCAACGAAAAAGGAGCCCTCCCGGCGAGGGAGGGCTCCCGATGTCTTACTGCTGCTGCGCGCGGGCCTTCTCGGTCTTCTCGGCCAGCTGCAGGAGCCTGCGGATGCGGCCTGCGATGGCGTCCTTGGTGATCGGCGGATTCGCCAGACGCCCCAGTTCCTCCAGGCTGGCGTCGCCGTGGTCCAGACGCAGCTGGCCGGCGGCGCGGAGGTTCTCGGGGATGTCGTCGCCCAGGATCTCGAAGGCCTTACGCACCTTGTCGCTGGCCTCCGCCGCCGCCTTGGCGCTGCGGCGCATATTGGCGTCATCGAAATTGGCCAGGCGATTGGCCTTGCCGCGGGCCTCGCCGTCGGAACGCTTGCCGGTCCACTCCCGCGCGGAGCGCGGGGCGCCCATGAGCATGAGCATGCGTTCGATGGCGTCCGGATCCTTCAGCGTCACGCGCTCGGAGCTGCGCAGCTGACGCGGCTTGGCGGTCACGCCCAGTCGCCGCGCCGCGCCGACCAGCGCCAACGCCGCCTCGTTGGTGGGGCAGACGATCTCCAGATAGCTGGCCTTGCCCGGATCGGACAACCCGCCGTGGGCAAGGAAGGCGCCGCGCCAGGCGGCCTTGACCTGAGCGATGTTGCCGCTGATGATGTCGGCCGGCAGACCCAGCACCAGATGCTTGCGGCGGTCGAGCAGACCGGTCTGCAGCGCCAGGGCGGCGCCACCGCGCTCCACCTGCACCAGATACCGCTGCACCACGCCGCTCGGCGTCTGCCGGGCCACCTGCGTCAGGGACGCCTCATGGCCGTACAGGTTCTTGATGGTGGACTGCAGCCACTTGGCGGCCTCCAGCGAATCGAACTGCGCCTGCACGATGATCTGACGCTGCACTAGGCGCAACCCCCCGCCGAAGCGGATCATCGCCGTGGCCTGTGCCTTCTTGGCGGCGGGCAGCTCGTTGTCGATTGCAGCCAGTTCGCTTTTGACATCATCCAGAAGAGCCAAGAGCCAACCTCCTACTATCCCATTACTTCTCTTATACTCCGACGATAACGGTGCCCATTCCACGAATGTACCGGGAATCTGTGATACCCAACGACTTGGACAAGCACAGCCGGTGATTTCATAGTTCGGGCCCGTTATGCTCGCTATACGACTACCGTACCAGCTTCAGTTGTGCCGTTTGGCCAGCTCTCGGGCGGAAACCGTGACCTGCAGACCGCGTGCGCGCAGCCGCTCGGCCAGGGCCTCGCTCATGGCCACCGAACGGTGCTGGCCCCCGGTGCAGCCGACGGCTATCGTGACGAAATGCTTGTCCTCTTTCGCGTACCCCTCGATCGCCACAGCCAACGCCTTCTCGTACGCGTCGAGGAACTCGCTGGCCCCGTCGCTGGACAGCACATAGTCGCTGACCGGCTTGTCCAACCCCGTCAGCTCGCGCAGGCTGGGCACCCAGAACGGGTTCGGCAGGAAACGGACATCGGCCACGAAATCGGCGTCGATCGGCACTCCGTGCTTGAACCCGAAGCTGAAGATGTGCACGGCCACCGTGGTCGCACCCTCCCCCAGCAGCCCTTCATACAGCTTGGTGCTCAGCTGGTGGATGCTCAGATCGGAGGTGTCGATGACGATATCGGCGTGCTCCCGGAGATTCGCCAGCAGCGCGCGTTCCTCGGTGATGCCGTCGATCAGCCGGGAACCATGCTGCAGCGGATGCGGGCGGCGCACCGATTCGTACCGTTTGATCAACACCTCGTCGCTGGCATCCAGGAACAGGACGCGCGTCCTGACGCCCAGATCGTCCAGATGGCCGAGCACCTGGGCCAGATCATCGAAATAGCTGCGCGAACGCACGTCGATGACGCAGGCCAGCTTGTGGATCTTGGACGCCGAGTTGGTCATCATGTCCACCAGCGGCACCAGCAGCTTGGGCGGCATGTTGTCGACCACGTACCAGCCCATGTCCTCGATGCTGTTGGCGGCCTGCGACCGCCCGGCGCCGGACATGCCGGTGATGAGCAGGACCTCGAAGCCGTCGGCCGGCTCCGGCACGGACGACAGCGTGCCCTCCTTCGCCGATTCCTGTGACGTTGCGGATGTCATAGCGCCTCCTCCAATGCCTGCCTCATCGGCTGTTCGATGATGTCCATCATGCCAAGGTCCGTAGTCGATTGGGAACCGACCATGCGCACCACCTGCAGGATGGCCTGGTACAGGAGCATCTCCTGCCCGCCGATGGCCAGCGCGCCCCGGTCCAACCATACGCGCATGAGATCCGTCGGACGCGGGTCATAGACCACGTCGAGCAGGATGCCGCGCGGGGCTGGGCCGGGCGCATCGGCCACGGCGCGTGCGAAAGGGTCCGCGGCGTGCGCGGGCAGCGTGCTGATGACCAGATCGGCCGTGCAGGCTTTGTCGACCGCTTCTGCAAGGGGCATGGCGTCAACGGTGACTCCGCCCAATCGTGCGCCGAGGTCGGCTGCCAGGTCGAGATTGCGGTCCGGATGCCGCGCGGCGATGGTGATATGGCCGATGCTGGAATCCAACGCCATCGTGCAGGCCGCCACCGCGGACATGGCGGTGTTGCCGTTGCCGAGGATGACGGCGCGCGCCGGTCGGTCGCTTTCGCTCCGCCGGGACGCCGCCTCGGACGGTTCCGCGTCCAGCAGCGCGGCGACATCGGTTGAGGATGGCTGACTCAGCGCATGGTCGATGGCCAGCACGATGCCCATGACATCCGTGTTGTACAGGCGGATCGCCGGCAGGCCGTCGCGCCCATGCTCCATATCGGACCAATCGAACACCGCTGTGTTGGCCACGCCCAGTTGCATGGCCCAGAAGTTCGTGGAGATGCCGTACGGCTGGATGGTCTTCTTCAACGGCATGGTCAGGCTCAGACCGACCCAACTCGGGTCGAGCCCGTGCAGGAAACCGTCGAGATCGTCCTGTCCCACCTCGTGCCGGTCATAGGCCCAATCATCCAGCCCCAACGCGTGGTATGCCGCATTGTGCAGCACCGGTGACAGCGAATGCGCGATCGGTTTGCCCAGCACCGCGCACCGATGATTCACTACCGACATAGCCCTCCTTCCATCGGTACCCATGCTAGCCGAAAACCATGTCGCCTGTGATTCGGGGAGGTAAATATGGACAGGCGCGGCCGCCCGCAACGGCTCAGTCCGATGTGTCGCCGCCGGCCTCGGGCGTTGCCGCCGTTCCCCCGTCGCCGGGGTGCAGGGCGGTGAAGATGGCCTCGGCCTTGGCGTGGCCGATGCCCTTGACCTGTTCCAGCTGTTCGACGGTGGCCTCGCGCATGGCGCGTACCGAACCGAAATGGTTGAGCAGTCGCTTCTGGTACGTTGCGCCGATGCCCGGGATATCGTCGAGCGCCGAGCGCAGCGCCCCCTTACGTCGGGTCTGGCGGTGGTAGGTGATGGCGAAGCGGTGCGATTCGTCCCGGACGCGCTGCAGCAGGTACATGCCTTCCGACTGGCGTCTGAGGATGATCGGATAGTCGTCGTCCGGCACCCAGACCTCCTCCAGCCGCTTGGCCAGGCCGCAAACCGCCACATCGTCCACGCCGCAGTCCTCAAGCGCCTTGGCGGCGGCCATGACCTGCGGTTTGCCGCCATCGACCACCACTAGGTTCGGACGGTAGGCGAAATGACGGCGATTGGTGTTCTGCTGGATGATCTCGGCGTTCGCCTGGTCGGCCGTTGCTTCGGAGTCCGCAGGGTTGCCATCCGAGCCGGTGCCGTGCGAGGTGTCATGCGACTGCTGCGCCGCCTTGGCGGCGCGCTGTTCGGCGTCGATGCTTTCGCCGGAGTCGCCGGCGATGTTGCCGTGCCGGAACCGCCGGGTCAGCGTCTCATACAGCGCGCTCAGATCGTCGAGCGCGCCGTTGCCGTCCGCGCCGCGGATGGCGAACCGGCGGTATTCGGATTTCTTGGCGATGCCGTCCTCGAACACCACCATCGAGGCGACCTGGAAGGCTCCGCCCACCGTGTTCGAGATGTCATAGCATTCGATGCGCAGCGGCGCCTCGTCCAGACCCAGCGCATCCGCCACGTCGTTCATGGCGCGGCTGCGTGTGGCCATGTCGCTGATACGGCTCATCTTGCTGCGTTGGAGCGCCTGCGCGGCGTTCTCGTTGGCGCGGTCCATCAGGGCCTTCTTCTCGCCGCGCGCCGCCACGCGAATCGTCACCGCGCCGCCGCGCCGGTCGCTCAGCCACCGTTCGAGCTCCTCGTGGCGGGTGGGTTCGATCGGCACGATCACCTCCCGCGGCACCGGCGCGATCGGCGCGAGGAAATCGTCGCGGCCGGTCTGGTCCTGCCGTTGGTTGCGCCGGCGTGTAGCCTGCGCCCGCGATTGCGCGTCGACGGCGGTGACGGACTGCGTGACGCCGATGGCATCGCGCCTAGTGGACAGCACGATCGGCGCGTCGGGCGTGGCATGACGCGCGGCACCATCCTCGGCACCGTCGAGGGCATTGTCATCGCCATCCGATGAGAGGGCTCCGGATGCGGACCGTGACATCTCCGCGTCGGTTTCGTTGAGGATGTCGGCATACACCTGGGTGATCATCTCCGCCATCAGATCCCCGTCGCTGATGTCCTCGACCCGTTCCACGCTCCAGTTGCGTTCGCCGCGGATCGCGCCGGCGCGCACGAAGAACGCATGGACGGAGGCCTCCAACTCGTCGGAGGCGAAACCGAACACGTCCGCATCCACATCCTGATCGAATGCGACGGCGTTCTGCTCCACCACGCTGCCGAGCATCTGGATCTCGTCGCGCAGCCGCGCCGCCTTCTCGAATTCCAGCTCGGCGCTGGCCTGCTTCATCTCCCGCGTGAGTTGGGCGATGTACGACTTGCCGAGCCGTCCGGTCATCACGCCGACCAGCCGTTCACACATGCGCCGATGCTCCTTCGGGCTGATACGGCCGACGCAGGGAGCGGAGCATTTGCCGATCGACGCCAGCAGACAGGGGCGGTTCGTCAGCTGCGCCTTGTGGAACACGTTCGGCGAACAGGTGCGCACCGGGAACGCCTTGAGCAGCCGGTCCAGGCTTTTGCGCATATCCCACACTTTGGCGTAGGGGCCGAAGTACCTGGTGTCATGGCGCTTGCGGCTGCGCGTGACCCATACGCGCGGCACCTGCTCGCCGATCGAGACCGCCAGATACGGGTAGGTCTTGTCATCGCGCAGCTTGATGTTGAAGCGCGGCTCGAACTCCTTGATCCACGTGTACTCCAGCGTGAGCGACTCCAGTTCGGTGCCGACCACGGTCCATTCCAGGCTGCGGGCGGTGAGCACCATGGTCTGCGTGCGCGGGTGCAGCAGGTACAGGGGCTGGAAGTAGTTGCTCAGACGGTTGCGCAGGTTCTTGGCCTTGCCCACGTAGATGACGCGGCCCTCGCCGTCGCGCCATTTGTAGACGCCGGGTTTGGCGGGGATGTCGCTGGTTTTCGGGCGGAACAGGTCACGGGTGTCGCCGAGCAGCGGCGCGCCGTTGACGTTCACCTCCGTGGCGGCGTCCGGCGCCGCCGTATCCGGATTATCGGCGCCATCGGACGCGTCGGTATGCGACGACTGCAATGACAGAGCGGTCTTCCGCCATACCTCGGGACTATACCGTTCGACCAAACCCGCTGTCATATCGATCGTCTCCAGTCGTCATCGGAATGCTGTACGCCATGTCGGTCCGTCATTGGTCGGACTGTCAGTGCAACATCGGCTTGAGGAACCGGCCGGTCCACGAGTCGGGGTTCCCGGCCACCTGCTCGGGCGTGCCCTCGGCCACGATCGTGCCGCCGCCGTCGCCGCCCTCCGGCCCCAGATCGATGATCCAGTCGGCCGACTTGACCACATCCAGGTTGTGTTCGATCACAATCACCGTGTTGCCCTTGTCCACCAGCCCCTGCAGCACGAGCAACAGCTTGCGCACATCCTCGAAGTGCAGGCCGGTGGTCGGCTCGTCCAGGATGTACACGGTTTTGCCGGTGGAACGGCGCTGCAGTTCGGTGGCCAGCTTGACGCGCTGGGACTCGCCGCCCGAGAGGGTGGGCGCCGGCTGGCCGAGCCGGATATAGCCCAGCCCCACCTGCACGAGCGTGTCCAGGTAACGGGAGATGGACGGGTACGCCTTGAAGAAACGGGCTGCCTCCTCGATGGGCATGTCCAGCACGTCGGCCACGGACTTGCCGTTGTACTTGACCTCCAACGTCTCACGGTTGTAGCGCTTGCCGTGGCATTCCTCGCATTCCACGTAGACGTCGGGCAGGAAGTTCATCTCGATCTTCAGCGTGCCGTCGCCATGGCAGGCCTCGCAACGGCCACCCTTGACGTTGAACGAGAAGCGGCCCGGCCCGTAGCCGCGCACCTGCGCTTCGGCGGTTTTGGCGAACAGCGTGCGGATCTTGTCCCACACGCCGGTGTAGGTGGCGGGGTTCGACCGCGGCGTGCGGCCGATCGGGTTCTGGTCCACGTGGATCACCTTGTCGCATTGGTCGAGCCCCTCCACGCGCGTATGCTTGCCGGGCACGATGCGCGCGCCGTTGAGCTTGTCGGCCAGCACCGGGTACAGGATGGTGTTCACCAGCGTGGACTTGCCGGAGCCGGAGACGCCGGTTACGCAGGTGAACACGCCCAGCGGGAAGGCCACGGTGAGGTCCTTCAGGTTGTTCTCCCTGGCGCCCACCACCTTGAGCTGCCTGGTCTTGCGGACCTTGCGCCGGCTTTCCGGCACTTCGATGCGCCGACGGCCGGCGATGTAGTCGCCGGTCACCGAACGGGGCGCCTCGATGAGCTTGGCCGCCGGACCGGAGTAGACGACCTCGCCGCCGTGTTCTCCGGCGCCGGGGCCGATATCGACCAGCCAGTCCGCCTTCTCGATGGTCTCCTGATCGTGTTCGACCACGATCAGCGTGTTGCCGAGGTCGCGCAGGTGGTGCAGCGTTTCGATCAGCCGTTCGTTGTCGCGCTGGTGCAGGCCGATGGACGGCTCGTCAAGCACGTACATGACGCCGACCAGGCCCGAACCGATCTGCGTGGCCAGTCGGATGCGCTGCGCCTCGCCGCCGGAAAGCGTCTTGGCCGCGCGGGACAGGGTCAGATAATTGAGGCCCACGTCGTTGAGGAAGCCCAAGCGGGCGCGGATTTCCTTCAACACCTCCCCCGCGATTTGCGCGGCGGATCCTTCAAGCTCCAGCGAGTTGACCCATGCGAGGCTCTTCTCGGCGGACATGTCGCACACGTCCGCGATCGACTCGCCGCCTACGGTGACGGCCAGCACCTCGGGGCGCAGGCGCCGCCCCTGGCAGGCCTGGCACGGCACCTCGCGCATGTACGACTCGTAGTACTGCTTCATCTGGTCGGAGTCGGTCTCCTCATGACGGCGCATCAGCGTGCGCACCACGCCCTCGAAGCCGGTCGAATACTCGCGCAGCCGGCCCCAGCGGTTCCGGTACGAGACCTTGACATGGAAGTCCCGGCCGTACATGATGGCCTGGCGCACGTCCTCCGGCAACTCGCGCCACGGCGTATCCAAATCGAAGCCCATCTCGTCGCCGAGGCCTTCCAGCACATGCCGATAGTAGTCGCCGGTGCCCTTGGTCAGCCCCCAGGGCTCGATGGCCCCCTCGTTGATCGTCTTGTCCGGATCGGGAATCACCAGTTCGGGGTCGATCTCCAGGCTGTAGCCGATGCCGGTGCACTCAGGGCAGGCGCCGTACGGGGCGTTGAACGAGAACGTACGCGGCTCGATCTCATCGAGCTCCAGCTGGTGGCCGTTCGGGCAGGCGCGCTTCTCCGAGAACGGCTTGCGGCGGTCCGGGTCCTTCTCGTCCAGATCCACGAAGTCGGCCACCACAATGCCCTTGGCCAGACGCAGCGCGGTCTCGATCGAATCGGTCAGACGCTGGCGGATGCCGTCGCGGATCACCAGACGGTCGATAACTACCTCGATCGTATGCTTCTTCTGCTTGGTCAGCTTGATCTCGTCGGACAGCTGGTGCATCTCGCCGTCGATCAGCGCGCGCGCATAGCCGTCGCCGCGCAGCATCTCCAGCAGGTCCTCGAACTCGCCCTTGCGCCCGCGGACCACCGGCGCGAGGATCTGGAAACGGGTGCGCTCCGGATACGCCAGCAGCGTATCGACCATCTGCTGCGGGGTCTGCGCGCTGACCAACGCGCCGCACTCCGGACAATGCGGGATGCCGGTGCGGGCGAAGAGCAGTCGCAGATAGTCGTAGATCTCGGTGATGGTGCCGACCGTCGAACGCGGGTTGCGGTTCGTGGTCTTCTGGTCGATCGACACGGCGGGGCTCAGGCCCTCGATGAAATCGACGTCCGGCTTGTCCATCTGCCCCAGGAACTGGCGGGCGTAGGCCGACAGCGACTCCACGTAGCGGCGCTGGCCCTCCGCGAACAGCGTGTCGAACGCCAGTGAGGACTTGCCGGAGCCGGACAGGCCGGTGAATACCACCATGCGGTTGCGCGGCACCTCCAGGTCCACGTCCTTCAGGTTGTGTTCGCGAGCGCCCTGGATGACGATCTTCAGGTCGTTGGGCAGATGCCCCAGATCGGCGATCAGCGAGGTGCCGTTCTGCCTCATCGGGGCCTTGGCCAGCTCGCGCGCGAGGAACGAGTCGCTGGTCAGCACCCGTTCCACCGTTACCGTGCCGTTCTTCGACGCCGTACGTTTCGCAGCCACCGCAGCCTCCTTATGCCGATATGGATTGGTCGCCCGTTATATCATGCCAAGGATACCGCATTCGGCGCGATGATTCGAACAGTTGTTCGACGGCGTGTTCCGCGTCATCCGCGGCGGGCGACGAAGCGTGCGGTGGACAGGTAGATGATCCAGGCGACCGGCATCGCGATGATGAACAGCGGATAGAACCATGTGATCGGCAGCGAGCCGTAGAACAGGCCGCCGAGCAGCGGCCCCAGCGACATGCCCAGGTCGATGCCGATGTAGTACGTGCTGTTGGCGATGCCGCTGCGCTCCTTGCCCGCGATGACGACGGCCTCGGCCTGCGTGACCGAACTCATCATGCCGTAGCTGAACGCGGTCAGGACCGCGCCGAGCAGCAGCACCCAGTCGTTGCGCATCAGCGCCAGGCACAGCAGCATGCCCACCATCGCCACCGTGCCCACGATGAAGAACAGACGGAACGGCTTGGTGTCGAACAGGTTCCTGAACGCCAGCCGCAGCACGAGCAGCGCCGCCGCGTACAGCGGGAAGAACAGGCTGACGTCCACATCCAGGCCGCGTGCGTCGGCGACTTCGACCAGGAACGACTGGTTCGCGAAGTACGGGATCGAAAAACACATGAACACCAGCGACAACGGCACCACGCGCGGTTCGACGATGGCACGCAGCGTGAACCGGCGTGCGGCGGGCCTTGCGTCGGTCCCGGCGGCATCCGCGCCGCTTTGCCGTATGGGGTGGCCGCCGTTGCGGACGAACAGCACGGCGATCACCATCAGCGCGGCCAGCACCGTCGAGATCAGGAACGTGCACCGGTATCCGATGAGCTGCTGCGCCCGGATGCCGACGGCCGGGCCGATCGCCATCGCCAGCGCGTTCATCGTGCCGTACAACCCCATGCCGGCGCCCATGTGACGGATCGGCAGCAGCATCGCCATCCACGTCGCCAGACAGACCGAGCAGCAGGCGAACCCGACGCCGTTGACCATGCGGGCCGCGATCAGCGAGGCCGGGCTGCCGGCGAGCGCGTACCAGACGCTGGACACCAGGTAGAGCGCGGCGCCGATGCCGACCAGTGTGCGCTTGCTGGTCCGATCGGCGAGGTTGCCGGCGATCGGACGGCAGAACAGGGAGACGACGTTCATCATCGCGGCCACGACGCCCATCAGCGCGCCTCCCGCGCCAAGACTCTCCGAGAATCCGGCCATCAGCGGCGAGATCAGCATGTTGCTGGCCATGAAGCAGAAGGTGGCGGCCATGACCAGCGCGACGTCACGGTTCATCAGCCTGTCGTCCGAGTCGATGCCCACCATGCCCCTTTCCTCGTGCGTCGTTATGCCGTGATTCACGATACTCGCATGGTGAACCGGATGGTGACGGGGATTCGGTATGATGGAACGTTGGCGTTGCTGAACACGGAGTACACATACATAGAGATATCGGAAGCCGTCTCCTGGATGGGAGCCGGCGAGGACGGCACAGGTTAGGGTGAACGATGGCCATCGAGGCGCAGGGACTGGAGATTCAGATCGGTGCACGCACGCTGCTGCACCCCACCGACTTCCACGTATCCAAGGGAGACAAGATCGGTCTGGTAGGCCGCAACGGCGCCGGCAAGACCACGCTGACGCGCGTGATCACCGGCGAGATGCTGCCCGCCGGCGGCAAGGTGCGCGTGACCGGCAAACTCGGCTACCTGCCGCAGGACACGCATGCGGACGATCCGAACCAGACCGCGCTTGACCGCATGATGAGCGCGCGCGATATCGCGGCGATCATCAGCCGCATGCGCAAGGCCGAACGTGAGATGACCGATCCGGATCCGGACGTGATGACCAAGGCCATGAACCGCTATGACAAGGCGATGCAGGACTTCGACAAGGCCGGCGGGTACGCGGCGCAGTCCGAGGCGTACGCGATGGCCGAATCGTTGGGATTGCCGCAGGAGGTCATGAATCAGCCGCTCGGCACGCTCTCCGGCGGGCAGCGCCGCCGTGTGGAGCTGGCGCGCATCCTGTTCTCCGATGCCGACACGATGATCCTGGACGAGCCGACCAACCATTTGGACGCCGATTCGATCGAATGGTTGCGCGGGTATCTGAAGAGGTACGAGGGCGGGTTCCTGGTCATCTCCCACTCCACCGAGCTTTTGGACGAGGTGGTGAACAAGGTCTGGCATCTGGATGCGCAGCGCGGGCAGATCGACATGTACTCGCTCGGATGGAAGGCGTATCTGCACCAGCGCGCGGTGGACGAGGAACGCCGACGCCGCGAACGCGAAGTGGCCGAGAAGAAAGCCGAACGCCTGATGAAGCAGGGCATCCGCCTGCACGCCAAAGCCACCAAGGCCGTGGCCGCGCAGAACATGATGCGCCGCGCCGAACGCCTGCTCGCCGAGACCAGCGAGGCACAGAAGAAGGAGAAGGTAGCGGACATCCGATTCCCGGAGCCGGCACCCTGCGGCCGCACGCCGATCCAGGCCAAGGACATCTCCAAGGCGTACGGGTCGAACATCGTGTTCGCCGGCATCAACCTGGCGATCGACAAAGGCTCGCGCGTGGTGATCCTGGGATACAACGGCGCCGGTAAGACCACCACACTGCGCCTGCTCGCGCATATCGAAGATCCGGACACCGGCGTGGTGGAATACGGGCACGGCTGCAAGGTCGGCTACTTCGCGCAGGAGCACGACACGTTGGACCTGAACGCCACCGTGTTGGAGAACCTGCAGCATGTGGCCCCCGAACTGGACAACACGCAGGCCCGTTCGATCCTGGGCTCGTTCCTGTTCTCCGGCGACGACGCGTTCAAGCCGGCCAAGGTGCTTTCCGGCGGCGAGAAGACGCGACTGGCGCTCGCCACGTTGGTGACCAGCCGCGCCAACGTGCTGCTGCTCGACGAGCCGACCAACAACCTGGACCCGGCCTCGCGCGAGGAGATCCTCAAGGCCATCGCCAAATACGAGGGCGCGATCGTGCTCGTGACGCACGACGAGGGCGCCGTCAAAGCCCTGAACCCCGAGCGAGTGCTGCTGATGCCCGACGGCGACGAAGACCTCTGGAACGACGAGTACCTGGACCTGGTGGCCGAGGAGTAGCGGCCGGTATGAAGTTCAGTTGGCAACTGAACTTCATACCACTACTTCCACCTATATTGGCCGAGGCGCTTCCATTACGGGATGGGCAGTTATTTTGCGGTTCATACCGTGTGGCGAGCTCTGCTCATAATCAGGTGTCGCTGCGCTTACGGTGACATGACAGATGGAAGGGAATAGTTATGAACGAACCGCATGCCAAGGTGTGGGCGCATAGGTTGTCATTGGCCGCGGGGCCGCTGCTTGAGGTCATTGCGTTGTTCCTGCCGTACGCCGCGGCCAAGGATATGGAATATGCCACGTATGTCACCGATGAGACGGGTATGAACGCGATCAATCCGTCGATGGTGGATTTCATTCGGATCTACATGTCTTCCGATATTGAGTTCGTAGCCGGCGGACAGGCATATCTCACGCTCGGTATCACCGCGGCCATCGGCGTTTTCGCGCTGCTTGCGTTCCTGTTCGCCATGTTGCGCAAACCGATTGCCGCTATGGTGTTCGATGTGATGTCCATGCTCGCGTTCGCATTGCAGAACTACGATTTCTCCGACCGTGGCGTGGTTCCCTCGGACACTTTTGCGTGGGGTTGGGGCATGTATCTGTACGTGGTGGCGTTCATCCTCACCGTCGCCTGCGCAATCTGGACGATGATTGACAGGAGACGGATGCGGAAGCAAAACGCCGTGGCATGATACCGGCTCTGCCGCAGTGATTTGAATAGGTCTGTGCCGCTCGAAGACAGCGGCACAGACCTATTTTCATGAGTGAGTAGATCGCTTACATGTTGGCCACACTGAGCAGCTTCTGATTCACGCGGTTCTGCACTTCGAGATAGTACTGAAGTTCCTCATTGCTGAGCTGCGATTGATCATAGCTGTTGAATGCATTGGTCATCTCCTGCTGCTTCTGCAGCATTTCCATGTAGTCGGACAGCATGGATACAGGCTGACCGCCGTCCTGGTATTTCTGCATGAAAGCAACGTATTCGTCTATGTATGCTTCGTAGCTGTCCATGTATGCCTTGAAGTCACCGCCAGTGTTGGACTGAGCCGGTTCGGGCGTTGGCTCCTCCTCAACCGGCGCTTCTTCTGCGGTATCGGCTGCATCCTCTTCAGTGGTTTGAGTCTGCGAAGTCGTCGTCGACTCATCGGACGTGTCAGCGTCGTTGCTTTCTGCCGTGCCACATGCTGTCAGAGACAGTGCGGTGATGATGGCAAGCATACCGGCCAATGGTTTCTTTATGGTTGTTCCTTTCTTCAAGGGCTGCGGTGCGATTAGTCACCGCCGAACAGTGCTGAGGATGCTTTGCGGCACCTCGCGCTTTCCGTTACTGTTGATTTGAACGGTTAACCATATTCTCAATGTTGTCGAATAACCGGTAATCAGTTGATGACTGAATGTGTTGATTGCCGGAAGGGTATAGTGCCCATCAACTGCACTGCAGGAAAATTCCTTTCTGCAGAATCTACAATCCTAGGATGTCCTTCTTTTTCGCATCGAATTCTTGTTGGGTGAGAACTCCGATATCCAGCAGCTCTTTAAGTTTCTTCACCGCATCGATCTGTTGTTCGATGTTCATCTGAGGATCCGGTTCCTGCGTCGGAAGGTCTGTTGTCACTGTTGCATCCGCTGCGACAGTTGGTTGATGTCCCGCGGCCGCCGCTGTCAACGGATCCATCGCCTGGGCCAGATTCATACCGAACAGCATGCCGCCGCCGTCGCCCAGACCATGCTGCTCGATACCTCGCGCGATATGCTGCTGAGCAGCGATGTTGCCTGCCTGTTGCGAGATTCCCTCATAGGCGGAGATGTTCATCTTGGCTGACGCATATTGCTGTACCAGCAGTCGCGATTGCTCGGTGAACTCGATGCTTTCGATGCCGACGCCGACAACCCGGAAACCAAACCGCTGTTCCCACGTACCGGCATTGGCTTGATCATTGCGAATTCGATCTGCGATGGAGTTGGCCTGTGCCGGTAGCTGGGCGATGCGATATTCGTCTGACAGCGAGTTGATCGCCACGATGAAGGATTGAACGAATTCGGAAAGAATCTGTTCACGGGCTCCGGGCTGGTCGAATGAGTACGTAGTGACGTTGGCCGGCACGAAATTGCGAACGAACCGTACCGGATCGGTCACCTTCAACGACATTGTGCCGCGAGATCGGATTTCCAGATCGGTTCCGTAGAACTTGTCGTGATACGCCACGGGAGCGCGGGTTCCGAATTTGATACCACGAATCTCACGCAGATTGATAAAGGATACGTATTTGTTCTCAACCGGTTGGCCGCCGAACGTAAATCGATCGCCAATCTGTTTGAACAGTGATCCGATGCCGTCGCCGGCCAGGACGCTTTCTTCGCCATTGCGATATTCATATCCGCCAGGTTCGGAAATGACGTTCTCGATACCTGATTCGGAGAAGATGAACGCTGCGGTATTTTCGGGAACATAGATATGCGAGCCGTTGGTGATGATGCCTTCCGAACCGTTCTCATTGGCACCGCGTTCATTGTTGGAATGCTTGATGATGCCTGGACTCACCACAGTACGTTCATGGAATGGACCTGCGGTGATGATGTCCTTCCACAGGTCCGCAAATGCGCCGCTGATTGATCCGCTGAATGCTTTGAATATGGCCATGTACGTTTCACCTTTGCCTACGTGCTGTTGATACTGCTGCTACAGCTGAGTTTCGCGATCGCAGTATTCGCATTTCACGACGTTATTGCGTTTCCCCATCAATGGCGCGCCGCAACCTTCGCAGGTCGTGGTCATGGCATTGCGCGGAGCGCGAGGCCCTGTGTCCGGCGATGCTTCTTGGCTTATGCTGAACGCATCTTTGATGGAATCCACGACTTCGGCGATGCCCGGTAGGAATTGTGCTAGGGGACTCGTGTTGTCCTGTTGTCGAGCCATGTCATTCTTGCCTTTCTCATTGAGGAGGAGCACGTTTGTGCAGTTCAGTACTGCTGTTGCAGATTTGCGGAAAGAAGCTTCTCGTTGATACGTCCCTGCACTTCAAGGAAGTACTGTTGCTGTTCAGGAGTCAGCGTGGTCTCATCAATGTCGTCCATCTTGGACATCGTCTCAGTGTATTGCGCCATCATCTGTGTATAGTCGGCCAACATGCTCAACGGATTTCCTTCCGCGTTGTACGTGGTCATGAATTCAATCCATTCATCGAAGAATGCTTCGTATGAGTCCATGGTCGCCTTGAAATCATCATTGGCCGTGGCGCTCGGTTGTTCGGTCTGAGCAGGTTGTTTCGACCCGGATGAGGAACCCGACTTCTTGCCATCGGACAACGATGTAGCATCCTCGGTATCCGATGGTTCGGCGCTTTTCGTGGTGTCGGAATCACTTGTGTCTTCATCCGTCGTGGACGTATCGGTGTTTTTTTGAGGGGCTGAGATGTTTATTTCCATGACATCGTTACTGTCTAGGAACTCGTAGTCAATGGAAACGGAATAACCTTCCTTGTTGTTCGCGCGGAAGGAGTCGTCGCTTTTCGAATAGTCGATATCGAATCCCGCGGCCTTGACGTCGGCGACATACGTGTTGAATTGTTCAACAGAGGTATTGCAGATCTCGATATTGAATTGCTCGCTGCTGTCAAGAGTCACTTCGCCCTGCTTCGACTGCGGTTCCGGCAGCATCTTAGCCAGTTCCGAATCAGTCCACGTGTACGAAGTGCATTCCGGCATCTGGTCCGCCTTGTCGTGCATGTCGCTGACAATGGTTTTGATTCCGCCTACAACCAGGCCGACGACGATAAGTCCCAAACCGACATACGAAAGAATCCGTCCTTGCTTGGGTCCATTCGTGCGAGTTGCATACAGAGACATGCCCGACAGCAACGCCGCGATAAAACCGAGGAACCAAGACGGTCCGGAGTCTGAGGCAAACGCGAGAAACGCGAACAGCGCGCCAATGATGATGCCCCACACGGCGAGCTTGGATGTAGGCTTCTCAGGCGGTATGGGAGCGTAGATCGAAGCATCCCCGCCAGCAGGGTTGATGGTCTGCGTCACACCAAGTCTCCGATCAAGCATGACGAAGAATTCCTTGGACCTTTTATTACTGTCATCGTTGGTGGCGGACAAACGAATGACACTACCCAATGCGCCTTCCGCCGTCACGGTCACGGTGCATTGAGCGCCGTCGAATGCGTGGAATCGAACCATTCCGGTTCGGGCGTCCTCCTCATCCAAGGTGAAGGTTGCGCCAGTTGTCAGCTGATCATGAATGGCTTGGAACAGCTGCTGAACACTAAGGGTGTATCGACGCTCGATGAAATTGGTCGACTCAGTATTATGAGGAATCTGCATTGTTGCCGGAGGTACCGGGGCTATAGGTGTTGTCGGCTGGTCATCGTTCGCCGGCCGATTATTCGGCATTGGCACGTCGTTGGGTGAAGTCATCCTCGTTCCTTCTCTCGGTCGTCCAGTTCATGCCCGAAAGCGACGGCATTCCTCACTCGTTTCCGGCCTCACTCGTTTCCGGGACGCAAAACTGACACCATTCTCTCGGAATTGCTGCAACTTGAATTCAGTTGCTGACTGAATTTGCACGGTTCAGAGTTTGTTAAGGTACCGACTGTTTTAACGACTGCAGCCCCGTAACGTTGCATAGAAGGAAGCGCCGATATGACTGCTACCAAAGGGACGAATCGTGAAGAGAGGGAATCGCGATTCGATTCAAGGCAGAATCCTTCTTCTCAAATCGACAAAGTCATGCTTGATGCTCGTCTGACGGAGGATCTGTTGGACAGACTCCTTCGCAGTAACGATATCGGCGCGTTTTTGGATGAAGGGCATGTTGCCGACATTGAACTGACTGACTATCTCCATAATTTGTTGGAACAGCAAGGTCTGACGCGTGCCGATGTCGCTCGCGCTTCCGGGCTGAATCCGACGGTGGTGTATGACTTGTTCTCAGGGAAGAGCCGTCCTGGTAGGGATAATGCCATCATTCTTTCGATTGGATTGAACTGTGATCTGCAGGAGACTCAGCGATTGCTGCGGCTGGCGGGGGTTTCGGAACTGTGGTGCAAGCAGCGCCGTGATGCCATCATCATCTGGTGTGTGAACAAGGGGTACGACAGGGTGGCCATCGATCATGAGCTGATTCGGTTCAACGAGAAGCCTTTGATGTCGAAGCGTGTATGACGGAAACCCACCGAAAAGCAGTCGCATAACGTCACACATCATCAGACAACTCAACAGGTCATGTCCGTACGAATACCTATCTGTACCATGGACCGCCATGTGCCGACACCGGTTGAAAACCGGATGATAGCTGGCTGCTCCATATATGCTGACGTATATATGTGTATGTCGCAAACGGATAGCGAGTGACAGGCCGAGGATGTTGATAACGCAAGGAGAGCATATGACTCGGGAACTGCTGACGGAAGAACTTCTCGATCGTTTGATATCCAGCTCCGACATCCAGTCGTATCTCGATCAGGATTCCACCAGCAATCAGACCCTGACCGTATTTCTTGAGACACTGCGCGAAGCCAACAATATGAAACGTTCCGTTCTCGCCCGCGAATCGGGCCTGAACCCCACCGTCGTTTACGACATCTTCTCCGGCAAGAGCCGCCCCGGCCGCGACCATGCCATCATGCTCGCCATCGGCCTGAACTGCGACCTGCGCGAAACCCAGCGCCTCCTTCGTCTGGCGTGCGTCTCCGAGCTGTGGTGCAAGCAGCGCCGCGACGCCATCATCATCTGGTGCATCGAGCACAGCTTTGACCTGACGGCCACCGACAACGAATTGCAACGGCTGGGCGAGCAACCCCTCCTACAATCGAAGTGAGACGACATCGCGGCGGGGACCGTTCATCCGATGTGGGGTGCAGGCCCGTGCCGCAACCGGCTGGCAACGCTGCGCAGGCGATACGTAAAGGAGAATCATGGACGATACCCAGACCATGCACGCGATGGGCATCGACGACGCCTACCACGTCGAACAGGTCTTGGCCCGCGGCCCGCGCGGCGTCACCGAACTGGTCACCATCGACGGCGTCGGCCCGTTCGTCCGCAAGAAGATCCCAACCGTGCTGGCCCAGCGTGGCGTTTGGTCGGCCCTGGGCGGCAGCACCTGCCCGCGACTCCCCCGCGTCGAAGCCACGTACGAACTGCCCGACTGCGTGGCCGTCGTCCTCGACTACGTGCCCGGCCCCACTCTGGAACAGGTCGTCGCCGAACGGGGCCGGCTGCAGCAGAACGAGGCCGTCAACCTTGCGCAGCAGATCTGTGAGGCCGTTCAGGAACTGCATCGGCTCGGCGTCCTCCATCGCGATCTGACCCCGGCGAACATCATCGTCGCAGACGACGGCGCCCATATCATCGACCTCGGCATAGCCCGCCCCCTGACCGACACGGCCAATCGGAACCGCGACACCACCGCCCTCGGCACCTACGGATTCGCCTCCCCCGAACAGTACGGGTTCGCACCCACCGATGTCCGATCCGACATCTACTCGCTCGGGCGCATCCTTGGATTCATGCTGACCGGCGTGTACCCGGACGATACCAGATACACGCCGCTGCTGTCCGACGACCTGCACGTGACCCCCAGGCTGCGCGCGATCGTCGAGCGTGCCACGGCGTTCGAACCCAGCGCACGGTACCAGAACGTGACGCAGTTCGCCCGGGCGCTCACCTCGCCGACCGATCCCGTGGACTCCTACGTTCCCGCCTATGCCGTCCAACGGCCCGCGCCGAACGGGAATCCGCGCCGTCGCACTGTCATCACGGTTGCGGTGGCTGTCGTCGCCGTCATTGCCATCGTTGCGGCGGCCGTACTGATTCCGCGCTGGATCGCGGCCGGCTCAGATGGAGGCGCAGCCAACGGAACGTCGCAGAACGCCGGATCCCGGCCCGACCCGTCAACGGATGACGACAGCGATCCCGTGGACTCCGGTACTGGCTCGTCCACGCGGGATCCCGCGGGCGACGGTGCCGCACATGGCAATGCGGAATACGGCAACCCGCTCGAACTGGTGGAAACCGGCTGGTCGGCGGATGAATCCGGTTACGTCCACTACGCGTTCGGCCTGAGGAACACCAGCGACAGCGTGTGCATACAACTTCCGTCCGTTGAAATTACCGGGCGGGGCGAGGACGGTTCCGTGCTGTTCTCCGAAACCTTGATCATGGCGAATGCATTCGCTGGGGAAACTGTGTATTTCGGTTCCGAAATCGGCAACGGCAACGGAATCGTTCCCGCCACCGTCGATTTCACCGTTCTGGAGCCCGATGACTACAGCTATGTGAACTCCAGCGAATCCGCATCCTTCAAGGCCGACAATCTGAGCGCCGCACCCGATGGATACGGCGGTGAGATTTTCTCGGGCGAGATATCCGTCGTCAAGGATTCGGCGCGTGTGCGGGAGCAGTCAAGCATGCTGGCTGTGTCGCTCGTGCTGCGTGATGACGCGGGCGCTATTGTCTACGGGTACAGCACGTTTGTGGACTGGCCGTCGGAAGGCGGTTCGCGCCCGTTCTCGATGGACGTGATCGACCCGCCGGCTTACGACTCCTTCGAGGTGCACGTACAACCGTGGTGACGGCCATGGCGGCGATCAGTACCCGTGCGCATGCAGATAGTCGTCGTCGAAGCCGAAGTAGTGGCCGATCTCGTGCAGCACGGTTTTGCGAATCTGCCCCACCAGCTGCGCCCGCGAGCCGCAGACCCGCTCATGCGGACCCTTGAAGATCGTGATGATGTCCGGCAGAACGCCGCTGTAGCCGGTGGTGCGCTGCGGCAGCGGCACGCCCTGATACAAGCCAAGGAGTTCGCCGCGCGGGTCGGCCATGGTGCCGCGCTCGCAGTCCGTCGGCTCGTCGGCCACGGTGATGGCGATGTTGTGCAGCACCGCCTTGAACCGCTCCGGTACGCCGTCCAGCGCCTCGGCCACCGCGGCGTCGAACTCGTCGTCGCTGATCCGCATGCCGGTCACCGTCCGTTCGGGTAGATCACGACCTTGCAGCTGGAACCCGAGCGCAGCGCGGCCAGCGCCTCGCCGAAATCGTCGATGTCGAAGCGGTCGGTGATCAGCCGGCGCAGGTCCACCACGCCGGCGGCCAGCATGCGCGCCGTCGTCTCGAAGGTGAAATGGCCGATGAACGTGCCGTGGATCGTCACGCCCCGCATCGCCAGATCCGCCTGGTCGATGGTCTGCCGGCTGCGCGCGTTCAGCCCGAAGGCGATCACGTCGCCGCCCTTGCGCACGCAGTCCAGCGCCTGCGGCAGCAGACAGCCGACCACGTCGATCGCCGCATCCACGCCGATGCCGTCGGTCGTGTTCCGGCAGGCGGCGACCGGATCGCTCCCCCGGTCGCACAGGATGTCCGCGCCCAGCTCGCCGGCCATCGCCAACCGTTCCGCGGACAGGTCGCTGGCCACGATGTGCGCCGCGCCCGACGTCTTGAGCAACGCCACGAACATCAGCCCGATCGGCCCGCATCCCAGCACCGCATACGACTTGCCCGGCCGCAGGTCAAGCTTCTGCAGCGCGCCCATCGCGCAGTTGACGGGCTCGGTCAGCACCGCCGTATCCACCGGGGTCCCCGCCGGCAGCCTGATCGCCTGCGACTGCGGCATGACCTGGTACTGGCACATGAACCCGTCGATGTCCTCGCCCATCGACCGCAGCGACGCGCATTCGTTGTACTGCCCGCCGTGGCACATCGTGCAATGCCCGCAGGGCAGATTGTTGTCGCCCACCACCATGTCACCGGGCTGGAACGCGTCCACGGCGTCGCCCACGGCCACCACCTCGGCCACCATCTCATGCCCGATGATCACGCCGGGCGTGGCGTGCGCGCCGGGCGGGTCGAGCAGGATCTGGTTGTCCGTGCCGCAGATGCCGCAGGCCAGCACCCTGACCAGCAGATCGGTCGGACCGGTCAGCCGTGGCGTCGGCACCTGCCTGACCGCCCAATGCCCGACCCGTTCGAACACCACCGCCTTCATCGTTGCCGGAATATCCATCGTCATGCTTGCTCCTTCGCCGTTGCTCGCACCATCTACTCTACGGGCATTCGGCGCATGGCGTGCGCCGGCGGGTGCCGACGGGCACCGATGGACGTCGGCGGGCGGGCATCGCGTTGCGCCGCCGCACGGTGCGCCGATGCCGGTGCGGCCGGAGTAAAGTGGTGTCCAACCGATACGGATGTGAAAGGGGACATGCATGGTACCGGATCAGGACGCGGATCGCCGCGAGACACTGCTTCACTCGGCATATGACGCCGCCACGGTGCGCGCTCTGGAACGCCCCCTGCTGGATGACGGCGTGCCGCTGATGCGCATGGCCGCGGGCGCGGTGGCCGAGATCGCGGCCCGCTTGCTCGACGACGAGGGCATCGACCTGTCCGAGGCGCGCGTCGTGGTGCTCGCCGGTGCCGGAGACAACGGCGGCGACGGTCTGTACGCGGCGGCCCGTCTGGCCGAGGCCGGTGCCTCCGTGACCGCGGTGGCGGTCGGCAGGTCGCTGCACGAGTCCGCGTTCGCCGCGATGGTGCGCGCCGGCGGCAAGGTGCTGGTGCTGGATCCCCGCGCCCGGATTCCCGGCTGCGCGAGCGACTTCTCCGCAGGCGAGGCAGGAGAACGGTTCGAGACGGCGCTGTCGATCATCTCCCGTGCGCATGTGCTGATCGACGCGATGACCGGCATCGGAGTCGAAGGCGGACTGCGCGGCATCCCGGCGGCCATCGCCTCCTCGATGGGCCTGGACGGTGCGGTGCCGGAACGCCCCGCCGCACCGGAATACGAGCGTACACGCCGGTTCCCGATGGTGGTGGCCGTCGACGCCCCCTCCGGCGTGGGGGTCGACGACGGCACGCTGCCCGGCGCATACATCCCGGCCGACGCGACCGTGACGTTCGGCGCGATGAAGCCCTGCGCGATGATGCCTCCCGCCTGCTATGCGCAGGGACGGCTGACATTGGTGGACTTCGGGTTCGACGTGGACGACGCCGAACCCGCGGTGGAGATTGTTGATGACGAGACCGCTGACGAACTGGTCCGGCTGCCGCGACTGACCGACTCGAAGTACTCGCGCGGCGTGGTCGGGCTGGTGACCGGTTCCGCGCGCTACCCCGGCGCCGCGGTGCTCACCGTCAAGGGGGCCTCACGTGCGAATGTGGGCATGGTGCGGTATCTGGGCCCGCAGCGGGCGCAGGACATGGTGTTGGCCGCCCGCCCCGAAGCGGTGCTGGGCAAGGGGCATGTGCAGTCCTGGGTCGTCGGTTCCGGCGTGCCTGGTGCCGACGACGACCCGGACGGCGACGACATCCAGCGCGAGACGATCGGCCGTCTGCTGCGCCACTACGATGCCGGCGAGCCGGATGCGCCGAACGGTGTCGAGCCGGAAAACGACGCGTATGACATGCCGCCGATCGTGGTCGATGCGGGCGCGCTCGACCTGCTGCCTAACCGTGTGCCGCCGCAGGTGCTGATCACGCCGCACGCCGCCGAGCTGGCTCGACTGCTGCAACGCCTGGGCGAGGACATCGACGTGGACGATGTGCTGGCCGAACCGTGGCGTTGCGCGCGCCGCGCGCACGCGCTGACCGGCGCGACGGTGCTGCTCAAGGGGGCCGTGACGATCCTGGTCGGCGAGGAGGACGGCGAGGAGCGGACCATACTGTCCGGCGCCGCGCCCGCATGGTTGTCGACCGCCGGCGCGGGAGACGTGCTGGCGGGCATGCTGGGCGCATTGCTCGCCCAGGACTCCCCCGATATCTCCCATGCCGACGCCTCGATCGTGGAGATCGCCGCGGTCGGCACATACCTGCACGGTCTCGCCGCCGGACTCGCGGCCGACTGTGAACAGCGCGGCTGGTCGGCGCCGGCGGTGTACGGGCAGCATCACACGGAGCCGACACCCGCGCCCGGACACCCCATCATCGCCTCCGATATCGTGGCGGCTATCCCACGGGTGTTCGAGGAGGTTATCCAGTAGTCGCCGGTAGACTGGGCGGTATGAGCGAACAGACCCCTATCACCGATGTCGTCTTCGATTTCTGCGGCGTGCTGCTGGACTGGCAGACGCGCGCCTGTCTGGAAGGCGTCCTGCCGCAGGTGTTCGTGGACCGGATCTGCGCCGACGATGACCCCTGCGGGTTCTTCCACTATGAGGACCGGATGGACGCCGGCGAGGATTTCGCGGACATCTACCCCGATGTGATTCGCGAGCACGGCAAGGAGGTGGCGCAGGTGTTCCGGTACTACATCGAGCATTACGGGGATGCGCTCCCCCGCATGCTGCCGGGGATGGAGCAACTGCTGGGCGACCTGAACGCCGCCGGATACCGGGTGTGGGGGCTGACCAACTGGTCGCATGAGACGTTCCACATCGCCTTCGAGAAGTATCCGCAGCTGGAGCGGCTGCTGCGCGGCACGGTGGTGTCCGGCGTGGAGAAGATGCACAAACCGAACGCCGACATCTACCGGCTGGCCGAGCAACGGTTCGGATTGACGCCGGCCGGCACCGTGTTCTTCGACGACACCGCCAGGAACGTGGCGGGCGCGCAGGCCGTGGGCTGGCACGCCTTCCGGTTCTCCGACGCCGAACAGGCGCGTGCCGACCTGCATTCGTTGGGTTGCGCACTATGACGTTGCTGCAACTGAAGTACATCGTCAAGATTGTCGAATGCGGGTCCATGAACGAGGCCTCGCATGAGCTGTATGTCTCGCAGCCCGCATTGAGCGCATCGGTGCGCGAGCTGGAGAAGGAGCTGGGCATCGAGATCTTCACCCGCTCCTCCCAGGGCATCGCACTGACCGTGGACGGCGCCGAATTCCTGACCTACGCCCGCCAGGTGCTCGACCAGGCGGCGCTGCTCGAGGAACGGTACAAGAACGCCAAGCCGCGCAAGCAGCTGTGCTCAGTGGCCACGCAGCATTACATGTTCGCCGTGGAGGCGTTCGTGGAGATGATCAACGCCACGCAGTCGGACGAGTACGAGTTCACGATCCGCGAGACGCGCACCCGGGACATCATCAACCAGGTGGCGAACCTACAGTCGGAGATCGGCATCCTGTACCTGTCGGAATTCAACCGTCAGGTCATCGGCAAGCTGCTGCGCGAGAAGCACCTGGAATTCCACCCGCTGTTCCGCTCCGGACTGCAGGTGTTCATCTCGCGCGATAATCCGCTCGCCGGACGGAACAGGGTGACGATGAAGGACCTGGAACCCTATCCGTTCATCCAGTTCGAGCAGGGCGAGGAGGGCAGCTTCTTCTTCGCCGAGGAGGCGGTCTGGCCGGAGAACTCCCCCAAGCAGATCAACGTGACCGACCGGGCCACGATCCTCAACTTCATCATCGGTCTGAACGGCTACACGGTGTGCACCGGCATCGACAACGGCGACCTCAACAACGAGAAGATCGTCACCGTGCCGCTGGACTCGGACGAGACGATGACGGTCGGCTGGATCTCCAACGAGCGCGCGCGCCTGTCCGCCGCGGCCGAGACCTATCTGGACCGGCTGCGCGAGGTCATCGCCAAGCACGGCTACGAACCCATCGGATAACGCCTTCCCGGACCGGACGGGGTACGGTTGCCACTGTTATTGACACGTATATAACAGTGTGCTGACTGTTCTATCGGACTATAGAACAGTGGGCGATGGTTGGAAAGCCGCCATTCAGGCCGTTGCCGAACTTGTCGATTCCGTGATCACCCGCCCACTGAACGAAGAACCCGCCCACCGAATAATCGGCGTTGGTGGTTCCCCTGACTGCACCCCGACCAGACCCTGAACTCGGTCGCTGCCTCACCTCCGGTCAGCCATGTCATGGACATAATGAAGAAAAAATTCCGGAGGACCGACCAGGAAGGAGAAGGCGATATGCCGCCCGTATCGCCAGCAAAACACCACCCGCCTCGCATGGCCCGTACCGTGAGGCATTCTGCTGGCTGGCCAATCTGCTGCATCCCTCCACACTGCTGGCCATTCCCTTCTATGCGCTGCTGATCCCGCTGGTCCACGCGGGTGCCACCGCCACCCCGGTCCCGGCGCTTACCGTGCCGCGGTATGCGCTGGAGGTACTGTGTGCCACACCGCTCGGCACGGCGGCTGTTTTCTTGGTGTGGCTGGCTGCGGTGTTCTGCGCGATGGCGACCATGGCCGTGCCGGTGCGGACCAGCTGGCCGACCAGCTGGTCGACATCGTCGAGGACGAACGGTTCGTCGACCGTACGATGATCATGTCGATGGATCAGCGGGCCATCGGCCGCATACTCGAGCGTCGGACCGGGCCCGAATGGCGCGTCGGCTACTGCGTGTTCTGAGCGTTCGGCAACCTCAACTGGCCGATCGGCGGTGTTATGGACGCTCGCGCATCCGGTCGGTTGATGGATCACAGTCCGGGGATCTGGCCGTAGACGTAGCGCGCGTCATCCGCGTCCGCCTGCGAGGTGGCATGGTCGCCGGGAGCCCCTGCGGTGACCAGGATGTAGGTCCTGCCGCCGAACCGTGCGGCGGTGGCCAGGCACAGGCCGGCCTCCGGCGTGTATCCGGTTTTGCCGGCCACGATCCACCCGCCGGCGACGAGCGGCGTACCCAGTTCCTCGAACACGGTGCTCGCGACGGTCAGATCCCCGTCGTGCAGGCTGGCGCTGGACATCGTATGCGACGGGGAACCTGCGATGGTGCGGAAGGTGCCGTTGCGCATCGCATGGGCGAACAGCGTGGCCATGTCCCGCGCCGTCGAGTAATGGTCGGCGTCATGCAGGCCGGTCGGGTTCGTGAAATGCGTGCCGGACATGCCGAGCGCGGCGGCGGTCCGGTTCATCAGCTCGACGAACGCCTCGACGTCGCCGGCCACATACCGTGCCAGCGCGATGGCGCAATCCGCCCCGGAAGGCAGCATCAGCCCGTACAGCATGTCCTCCACGGTGGCGCTCTCCCCCGGCTGCAGGCCGGCCATCGAGGCGTTCTGCTCCCACAGCTCCGGGAACATGTCGGCCGGGGCCTCGACCACGGCGTCCAACGTCTCGGCGTGGTCGAGGACCACCACCGCGGTCATCACCTTGGTCAGCGAGGCGGGATACATGCGTGCGTCGGCGTCGCGCGATGCGATGGCCTCGCCGCTGTCGGCGTCGATGAGCATCGCGTACCGGCTGCTCAGCCCATCGAACGATACGGTTGGGCCGAACGGCGCGCCGCCGGTCGCATATAGCAGCGCCGCCAGGCAGACGATGGCGGCGGCCATCACCACCGCGACCGCCGTCCGCCACGAATGCAACTGTCGACGCGGGACCGTCGACACCGGCGCCGCATCGGTTCGCCGTGCGGGACTGGTCGCCGTCGGGCGGAGTATCGGGTGGTCATATCGGGATGCGCTCATCTCAAGCCTCTTTCCTCCAGGTGGTTGATTCGAACCTCACGCTAGAGGAGTCGCGCCTGCCGAAGGCCCCGGGATGATGAGCGTTCGATTAAGGAACGATGAAGGCCGCTGCTCTGCGGCTTCAGGCTGTGACGGGCAGCGTCACCGTGAACGTGGTGACGCCGTCGGCGCTGGAGGCCGCGATCGAGCCGCCGTGCGCCTCGGTGATCTGCCGGGCGATGGACAGGCCGAGGCCTGCGCCGCCGTCGGCGCTGCTGCGGGACGAGTCGAGACGGTAGAACTTGTCGAACAGCAAGTCGAGCTTGCGCGCGGGGATGGTGCGGCCATGATCGCTGATCGCGATGCGGGCGGTCGCCTCGTCCGCCGTGCCCTCGACCGTGATGACGCTGCCGCGCTCGCTGTAGGCGATGGCGTTCTTCATCAGATTGTTGAACACGCGGGCCAGTTTCTCCGCATCGGCCGTAATGGTCAGGGCGTCGGGCATATGCAGTTGCACGGTGTTGCCGTGCGCCTCAAGCTGCGGGTGGAACTCCTCGACCATCTGCACCATGAGCAGGCTCACATCCACCGGGCCGACCTCCAACGGCACGTTCGACAGATTGAACCGGGTGATGTCGAAGAACTCGTCGACCAGCGCGTCCAGACGTTGGGCCTTATCCAGCGCGATATGCGTGTACCGGCGTCGCTGCTCCTCCGGCATGTCCCGCGCCTCGTCCAGCAGACTCAGATAGCCGACCACCGAGGTCATCGGCGTGCGGATGTCATGCGCGAGATACATGACCAGATCGTTTTTGCGCTGTTCGGCCATCCGCGCCTCGAACGCGCGGCGGTCCAGTCGCCGACGCGCCTCGCCGAGCGCGACCGCCACATCGTCCAGCTCGTCGGGCAGTTCCGACATGCGCCTGTCATCCGCCAGCAGCTGGGCAATCCCATCGGTCAGCGTCGAGAAGATCCTCACCACATACGGCCTGACGATGAGCAGGTAGCCGAGGGCGAACACCAGCACGAACACCAGCACCGCCACCGCCGGTGCCAGATTGCGCATGCCCTGGATGATATATACCGCGGATTCCCAATCCACGTACCACACATCGGTCAGCCAGGTGGCGATCGCATCGGCGTTCCACATCAGCCGCAACAGCAGCACGGCCGCCAGGCCCAGCCCCAGGGCGCCCAGCATGCGCAGGGCCAGGATGAAGGCGAACCGGCCGCCGGCACCGCGTCGTCTGCGGCCGCCCGCCTCGGTTGTATGGGGAATTGGCGTACCCTGGCCGGACGGGGGTTCAGCAGTCGTCGCCGAGCCGGTAGCCAACGCCCCAGACGGTGTGGATGAATCGCGGTCGATCAACCTGGTCTCCTATCTTGTCTCTCAGATGCCTGACATGCACGCTGATGGCGTTGCTGGTCTTCAGATACGGTTCGCCATCCCACATCGCATGGAACAGCTCCTCGGCGCTCACCGCTTCTCCCAGATGCCGGAACAACGCCACCAGGATCGCGAACTCGCTGGGCGTCAGGCGCACACGCCGGCCGTCCACGCTCACGGCGCGAGTGCGCGGATCCACCGCCAGCCCGCGGTATTCATAGCGTTCCTCCTCGCGTCGGGTGCCGCCGGCTGACCGGTCGTAATGCGTGTAGCGGCGCAGCTGGGCGTTGACGCGGGCGACGAGCTCCAACGGACGGAACGGCTTGGTCACGTAATCGTCGGCACCGAAGTTCAATCCGGTGATTTTGTCGACCTCGTCGTCGCGCGCCGTCAGCATGATGATCGGCCAGCGGCGGGTTTTGCGGATCTCGCGGCACAGATGGAAGCCGTTCATGTCGGGCAGCATGACGTCCAGCACGGCTAGGTCGATGGCGATGTTGGGGTCGGCGACCGCTTCGAGCGCACCCGCCGCATCATAGCGGACCCGGGTCTGATAGCCCTCGGCCTCAAGGTAGACGGCGACCAGATCGGCGATCTCCTTCTCGTCGTCCACGATCAGCACGGTCCCCTTGCCGCCGTCACCGCTCACGGCACCCTCCTTGCACTCGTTGCCGGACTTCCGCCGAACCCTACCGAGTGTAGCGCATCGTTCGGGGATGCGGACCGTCGGACGATGAAGAAAGGATTAAGGAACGGAGTGAAGCGTGTATAGAAAATGTGGGTGCCGATTCAATATGAATCGGCACCCACACTATCTACTTTTTGAATTGATTGTGTTCAGAAGTGTTGTGGTTGGAAAATATCTTACGGAAATCGATAGTTGTTACCTTTCGGGAATCTAACGCGCTAATAAAATCATGTATTGAGCGCGCTCCTGAACAATACAATGCTGCTGATGTACAAAGCAAAGCTATCAACCCAGGAATCAACGTTTTTTCCAGAAGGACTCCGTAAACACCAAATGAGAAATACAAAATACCGGATAGAGAATCTCCCATCAGAGAGGGTTCATTAAAAATCTCTGATCCCACCCACATAATGAGGGCATAAGCGATAAATATAATGCATGCGCGCCAAGCTGCACCCACTGTTTCTTTTTTAGGAACAAGGATGTTTATTACAGTGAAGACAACAGGCATTGCCGCAGTATATATGTAGCAGATACCAAATACGATGAGTAAGATCGATCCGATGATTGCCACTTCGTCATTATAGAGATCGATGACTTCTAGGACATCTCCGCATCCATTAATAATTGCATAAGCAAGGATTATCGCCATAATGGCCATGATGATGCCGTTTGCGGCGAGAAGTACGTTTGCACCAGTCATGTGTATTCTTGCGGGAATGCTGCTATTGTCTGCTAGGGTTTGGATTTTGTTTGCGAATCCGTTCAATGAAGTATGTGGCGTGTTAATCCACGATTGTTCTTTTGAGTTGGATTGCTGTGATTTATTCGCCGCTGTACTTGTTCCACATGAGTCGCAGAACTTTGCGTCATCAGCAAGCAGCGTTCCGCAGTTACGGCAGTACATGATTGTTCCTTTCTGTGTTACCCGAAGATTGTGTGTCGTTGGTTTAGAAGGTATATCGTCTGTAGAGATTGAGGATTTCATTCCCTCCCGGCATTGAGCAGTGCAATGGTCTCATCGGTGGCCTGTCTGGTCGATTCGCAAGTCGGCTGACCGTCATCGCCCAAAGGCCGCGCCAGCGTATACCGGATGGTGGTCGAAGCGGAGTCGTAACGCTGCATATCGGCTTCGTGTTCGGCATCGCTCAACGGTTCGCCATCACGCAGCCACTGCCACTGGTTGGTGCTTTCGTCCCTGGCATACGTTGTTGTCTTCGGGCCGTCGGCGTTGTAGGAAAACACCGCGTAGTCGCCATGTGAACTAAGGAGACTGGGAGCGTACAGGATGGCGCTGCCATCGTCATATGTTCTGAGTTCAAGGAAGACATAGCCGCCGTTCGAACCGCCGGGTTCCCCGGTGTATATGGAGTCCAGCGTTCGTGAATCCTGGTCGTATTCCCACACGTTCACCATCCATTGCGACGTCTCGAAATTGCTGGAATCGCCGGAATTCACCGCGGTCAGCAGCTCCTTGGCGCCGTCGCCGTTGAAATCGACTAATACGGCGGCGGCCAGACCATGCAACCACTCGGCGTACGTTCCCGTTATCGTCCCCGTTCCGTACTGATACTGTAGTTCGTTCACTTTGTCGGCGTAGGCGGCGGTGGCGGCCTTGGCGGTTGATGTCGCATCGGACGATTCGCCGTTGGCATCGGAGAAGCCGTGCATCATGCCCTGCTTGATGACTTCGATGGTTCGGTCCGTGCGAGTCAATACGTCGTCGGGCAGGGTGAATTCCACATTCGGAGAGGATGTCCAATCTGTGTTGGTCACGGATAGCCAATCGTATTCGTACGATGTGTTGTCATCCAGGCCGAGGGAATGTCGACTGTCCTCATAGGTTTGGCGATCCGTCTGTCGGCCGTTGACATACCATACGTTAGATGAGTTCGGATCGCCGTTTGATGCGGGACGGGCGAAATCCGTAACACTCATCGCTTTGCCGTCGCTGCGGATAATCTGCTCGTGGGCCAGACCATCGTTCTGGCCGTAATCCCATCCATAGAGCATCGGTGTCTCCGTATGCGCGATGCCAACGCCGACCCACCCGGCACCAGGTGCCGAATCGGTGTCTTCCGCACATGGTCGATTATCGTAAATCAACGCCAACGCCGACTTTTCCGCATCATACTGCCATATCTGCAATTTCCAATCCGTCAGATGAGTGTCTGAAGAATCCGAATCGTCGAGGTAGGCGACAAGCAGCTCCTCAATGCCGTCATCATCGAAATCGATGAGTCTGACATCGCCCAGGCCGCTGAGATAGGTGCCGACAAGACCCTGATCGACTTGAACCAGCCGGCCTTCGCCATACTGATTCCGGAGTTTGCGGATTGTGTCGTAGAACAACGCGTAGGCGATGTGACGCGCGTTGGATGTCCGATCATCGTTCTTGCCCGGATTATCGGAGCCGTCCGGATTGCCGCCATTCGGTTCCGGCTTGACCTTGAGTTCGTCGTGAACCATGCCGTCTTGCCCTTCGTCGGTATTGGAATCTTTGCCGGAGGCGTTGCCGTTTGGTTCGTCGTTTGTTTTCTCCTGATTGACGACGGTGAGGTCGGGCACGTCGAGGAGTACACCATCGGGGTCGCGGGCGATTACCGAATACGTGCCGCCCGATTCGGCGCCGACCTTATTCGGCGTGAACTCGCCGCCTGATACATGTGTGGTGGTCACCTCGCCAGACTCGTCCATCACCGTCACGTCGTATTCGTTCAACGGCTTCCCATCGTTCCCGTACAACACGATCGTTGTGGATGGGCGGACCTTCACTGCTTTGGACGAACCGTAATACACCACATCCCGGTCTGCATCCGCGTCGACACCGCCAAGTAGACGTGGGACCACCATGACGGCCGCCACCACAACCAGAATCACCACCACAACCGCAGCGATGATTCCGACAATAAGGCGACGGTGTTGTTTTCGGTGCGACTCCACGCCTTCGACCCCGTTGCTCTGAGCGCCTGCGGATGTTGCGTTGCCGTCATGACCTGGTATACCGGCACCGCAATTGGTGCAGAACTTATTGGTTTCGTCAATCGGAGAACCACAATTGGGACACTGCATGATGATTCCCTCTCGGATTGGTTGGATAACGTATAGATTCCTGGTCAGTATGAACGGATTGCGGAGATGATTCCGTTCAGATCATAGATTCCAGCGCCGGTGTACGTGGATGTGGACGCGTTGAATGTGGCGTTCTCCAGGGGGTTGACGGCCTGTGAAGTGTCATAGACGTCATCGAGCGTATCCGCGTATTCGGATTCGGATACTTCTTTACCACCCCAGTAATAGCGGTAGGACCAATTGCCATTGTTGTTCTCTTCGATGTACTGACCTTTGGCTACTGCTACGAATCTGCCGTTTTCAATTGAATAGACGAGATTGAAGTAGTTACCCATGACACCGCCATAATTCATGAAGAGATTCTGGCCTTCGATGTAGGTGAATCCACTGCGGTCTATTGTTTGTTCAATGACCTTGCCTTGGGCATAGGAGTAAACGTTACCACCTTCAGCCTCGCTGCCCCAGCAGGTGTACACCTCCGGAATATCATTGCCGTCGATGTCGATGAGTGTGTATGTCCCATCGGTCACGTGGACGGAATCATTCGCCTCCTGATCGATGCGGTCGATGTACGCCTGCTTCCATGCCTCGGAATCCTTGGTTTCATTCGCGGAATCACCGGTTCCGTCATCGTCAAAGCCATGCATCATACCCTGGAGAATCTGTTCGATGGTGGTCTTGGTGTCGTTGAGCGTCTTCTGACAGGTGTATTCCTCGTCAGTAGAACCGGGATTGTAGAGCGTGGAGTGCATCTCATATGCATAGGTGTTGGTCAGACCGAGTTCGTTCTGTTGCTCGTTGAATTGTTGTTCATCCACTGCTTTGCCGTCGATGTAATACCGTTGTTCCGCATTTTGGGTGTACATACCCATCGTTTCGATTGAGAAGGTTGATGACATCAACGTGCCGTCTTCGGTGTTCGCCAGAACATGTTCGTTGTAGGTAACGCTTGTAGTGTCAGAATTATCGGATATCGGCTTGTAATCGATTCCCTTAATGGTATACCCACCGTTGTGATTACTAAGGATATTCACATAAGCTAGTCCTCCATTCGTGTAGTATGTGGGACCCGTATAGACCTGATTAAGTGCGGAAGTATCAGAGTTGAACTGGTATACTTCGACATTGAACTCGCCCATAAATGTATCCATATATCCAGGGGTGTTGTAGTCGATCGTCAGACCTTGCGGGCAGTGAGCAACGACGAGTTCCTCGATGCCATCCTCGTTGAAATCCAGCAGGTGCACGAAACCAAGGCCGTCAATCCACTGTTCACCACTGGAGGAGCCATCAACTACTTGTCCTTCGCCGTATTGGTCTTGGAGCTCCTGAATCTTGTCGTAGAACAGCGCGTAGGCGGTGCGACGTGAGTCGGATGTCTGATCATCGTTCTTGCCCGGATTATCGGAGCCATTCGGATTGTTGCCGTCGTCCGTCTCGGGCTTCACCACGAGCTCGTCATGGATCTCGTCATTCTTGTTATCCCCGTCGTCGGGATTCTTCTGCTGCTCGACGACATCGAGGTCGGGCACGTCGAGAACCGTGCCGTCCGGGTCGCGGGCGATCACCGAGTACGTGTCTCCCGGCTCCGCCCCCACTTCGGTCGGCGTGAATTCGCCGTCGGTCACGTGCGTGGTGGTCACCTCGCCAGACTCGTTCATCACCGTCACGTCGTACTTGTCCAGTGGCTTTCCATCGTCCCCGTACAACACAATCGTCGTGGACGGACGGACCTTCGTGGCCTTGGACGAACCGTAATACACCACGTTCCGATCCTCTACCGAATCGGCGCCTCCAGTACCGCCGAGCAGGCGCGGGACCACCATAACGACCGCCACTACAACCAGGATTACCACCACAACAGCAGCGACAATCCCAACGGCAAGCCGCAGCCGACATGCGCTGATCTGGTTATCATCATCATTGTTTCGATCGTCCGCGTTGTCGGAATCGTTGGTGCCATTCAAGTCATCGCCGACTGTGCCAATGCGTTCCGGACGTGTGTCGGTTCCGTCACCGTTGTCCGGTGTGCCCGCCGGCGTGGCATCCGTTTCTTCGTAGTCATCGGACGGCGAGGATTCGGGAACGCTGTTGGTGAGGGATTCACCTTCGGCAACGATCGTCTCCTGTCCATCATTCCTCTGCATCCCGGTGGTGACGGAATCGGGCCTAGATACAGGTGCACCGCATCTGGTGCAGAACTTATCGGACGGATTCAACGGATGTCCACAGGATTCACAAAACATATGGGCCTCTTTCTCTCTCGTGTGTTGCGTTGCGATGCAGACGATGACGATGCATCGCGTCATGTTCCCGCTGTGTATAGCGAATGGACATCGGTGCCGACGGACAGTGCCGTGTCGAATCCGAGCCCGTCCACGACGATCTCCCGAACCGTGGTGGACATCTTGTCGGTGGCACCCTCGCCTACGTCATCCCCTCCATCGGTGCTCTCCTCGACAGGAATTGCCACGATCAACCCCTCATCGGCGATATAGTACCGCGTTTCGTCGGCGATCAGATTGTCCAGTTCGTCGCCGACGGGGAATGTGGCTTCATCTTCCGGATGGTTGGCTACGTACTGACGCACCGCATCGACGGCTTTGCTTTGCATCTCGGTTGCGGTCATATTGGCGAATGTGCTGGTGGAGATCACCGTACCGGTGTCCAGGTCGTACAACGTGCCGGAGACCTGGACTTCGAAGTAGTTGTTCCAGTCGATGAGTCGGCGTTCAGTGCGAACGCTGGCCACCGAACCGTGCAGGAACGTAACCTGTTCGGTATGCAGTACGCATTGGGGGTCGGATGCGGTGTCCGAATCCCATGCTTTGGCGTCATTCAACTCTTGGTTGAACACGTCCTCGATAGTATTGTTCAATCTGTCCGAACCGGATCCGGATGAGTCCGAGGCGTCGAACTGCACATAGCTCCAGGTCGTGTTCACCTCCATCTTGGTGTCGCCGCGATGATAAACGAAGTTCGCATCCATAGTGACATCCCGGCTCGTATAAGTGTCTGTGGGCAGGATCGCTCCGTCCGGATTATCGGGATCGGGTCTCAGCGCGATGGTCTCCGATGCGTCGGTATCCTCGGACGCGTCGTCGGCGCGATCGTTGGTGAGACCATCGCCAAGGCGAACGTTGGGACAACGGTAGCGTCGCTGCTCCTTCCCGGTCTGCTCGATGACCATGCCGTACGTGCCATCTGGCACATCATCGAATTCCGAAAACGAGAATCCGTCGGTGTTGTCCACCGGCAGCACCGCTTCGCTCCAGTCCTCACCGGAGGCGTCTGTTGTCGCGGTCGATTGATCTTCCTCCCGATTGGTTGCCGATGGCTGGAGCGTGACGCGGTATGAGGTTAGTGGCTCGCCGTCCAAGCCATAGGCGATGAGTTTGGTTCGCCGTGTCACGTCGAGTTCGGTGTCGGTGTAGTACACGGTACGGTCCGTCGCTGACACACGATCCGCGGGCTCACCTGTCCGCGTCAGCATCGGTAGCGCAACGGCGATTACAACGCCTGTCGCCACAAGAATTAACGCGACAATGCCGAGGATAATCGGCCAATGCCGCCGGGATCTGGGCTCCGGTTCGCTTTCGATCTCGGGAATCTTCGCGACGACCTGCTGCCGATCCGGTTCAAACTCGGTTCCGCAGACCGTGCAGAACCGAGTTCCACCGATGTTTCGTGCGCCGCAGGCGGTGCAGTACCGTGTTTTCCCGTTGATGTTCATAACGGAACCTTCATGATCAGAACATGTCATACCACAGGTACCATCGACCATCGATGCTGAAGGCTTCCAAAACGCCCGAGACGGTATTATCCTCCTTATCGCCCTTCTGCATGGTACCGATGTCGTCCTTCGCCACAATGGTGGCAGTCAGATCAAGTTCATAACCTTCGTCGATGTCGAGACGCAGGTCGTGATCCTTGAACGTGTCTTCAAGATCATCAATCTCATCGGAATCAATCCTGTCTCCGACGGAAACCTGCGCGGTTACACTGACGTCGTCGATTATGGATTCGATGGATGAGAGCGACCCTTCCATCCCCTCCTTCACCTCGTCAACTACATCGTCACGCGTATACCCGGTTTCCTCAAGCGCCTTGTTGATGATGTCCTTCGGCATTGAGTCGACTACATCCGAAGCGAAGGCATCCAGCGATTCATCATCGAAATCGCTACGGAATAAGTTGTTGTAGTTTTCAGTCAGCATGTCGGCGAGCTGTTGGGGAGAGGAAGCTCGCCCGACGCTTGCCGAGCCACTGCCCACAGCCAGGCTCGCCACCACGATGATGATAGCGAAAATGGCTGCTCCGACCCATTTCGTGTTCAATCCGGCGATAGCGAGGTCGGCGGTTCGCTGTGGCATAACGTTGACTGGATTGGGATTCGGTGCAGACAACGGTTCCGGAGCCGGCACCGGTCCTGGAACCGTTGTCGGAACCATGAGCCGGGTGCCGCAGGTACCGCAGAATGCGGCGGTCGGGTTGACAGGGTTCCCGCAATTGGGGCAGTTCATGCTGTTCTCCTTTTCTTCTTATTGAGCGAAACCTTGATGATGATGGCGATGATGGCCGCAATAATCAGCACGCACACCAGAAGCACAACGCCGGCAATCCAGGAGTTATCAATCAGCTGGCCCTCCTCGTTGGCACCGGCCCGGTACATGCGATCGACAACGCCGTCGCCGTCGTCGTCCACGCGCAGCGTTGTGGTGTCGGCGACCTCGGCAGTGGTGTCGATCATCGTGTCCGGGGTGATATCGATGTCGCTGAATGTGCGGAAATCGTTGTATTCGCCAGCATCGTCAACGAAGCCGATGGTGTAGTCCATGCTTCCGGAACCGGTGCCGTTGATCTCGATATCGTAGGCGGGTCCTTCGCGCAGTCGAAGCACTTTGACCTGATTGGGGTCGTCGTCCTCATCCGCAATGGTGTCGTCCTCGCCCGACGCCGTTGCATTGTCGCCATCGGTCTCGGCCTCGAACGTCAAGGTGCCGAACGATGTGCGTGTAACCGGTTCACCACCTGCGGAGGTCAGCGTCTCGCCGTCGTAGCTCACGGTGATGTCAATCGGACATGCCGCTTTGACGTACACGAATCGTGTGCCGTCGATTTCGTCGGCTATATCGACGAAGAAGCCCGCCAGATCATCGGCATCCTGCACCTCATAGTGACGACCTTCGTCCGCGATGCCCGCGAGCAGCGCCTGCCCATTGGCGTCTTCATTGAAACCGAGCGTGTACATGCGGATGTTCTGATCGCGTATCGAATCGGCATACCCGATCAGTTCGGCGCCGGTCAACCCCTCGTTCGGTTGTCCGTCCGACATCAGTACGATGATACGTTTGTTCGCGCTACTGGAAGCGAGCAGTGTACGTGCCTGCGTGAGTCCGGCCTCGATGTTCGTGTTGCTACCCGCCGAAAGTTCGTCGATCGCGTCGTTCAGGCACGCATCGTCACGATTGAACGGACTGGCCAGTTCGGCCTGTGAATCGTAGGTGACGATGCCGATTCGGGTGTCCTTTTCGAATTCCGTGGCAACGAATTGCGAGGCGGCTTGTTTGGTCTGTTGCAGCGGTTCTCCGTCCATGCTGCCGGAGACATCGAGCACGAGCACCACGTCGATCTCTCCGGACTGTGAGGAATCCACCTGTGGGTCGTCCGACTGCCAGTCGTCGTCGAACGTTATATCCATGTCCGCGTCGTCGTTGGCAGTTTCGCTGTCCGAGGCACTATTATCATTCGTGGAATCGGCAACATCATCCTGAGTTCCGTATTCGTCGATGTCGAATATGGATTTGACGATGGCATCGTACGTTTGCAGAATCTGGTTGGTCTTTTTGTATTGCGATTCGGCAGTGGGCCCGGACATATCGTCGGCGGTGTTCCCACGCGATTTGGACATCTCCCCCGCATCCTTGGTGACCAGACTGTACCGCAGATATTCACCCCTGCCATGAACGGCGATCAGAGCCTGATAATACCGGCATTTGACGCGGATATTCGGGATGAGCGATTCGTTCGAGGCCGTTGCGGGTACGTCGATGGCATCATTCGCCTGCACCAGGGCATCGGCGATATCCGCCATGACCCGCATCTCCTGATAGCGGTCGAAAGTATTCGTGGTGCCGAACGCGAAATCGCCAATCAGCATCGCTATTTTGAACGACAAGGTGGCCGCACCGTACGTGGAAGACATTTGAGAAATCAGGTCTGAGGCGTATCCGGCCACGGTCCTCGTCACTGAATTCACGTCATACGCGTCAATGGCGTTCAGCATGGCATATGAATAGTGCTGATTGAAGTAATCGGCGTCGTATTCGGGCAGCGTATCGGTGGCGTCTTCGAATTGAGCGAGCCGTTCCTGAAGCAGTGCATCTGCGGATGACTTGAGCTTTTCCGCAGTGTCTTTGAGCATATCGTCATCGGCGTACGTCACAATGGCGTCGAGGAATTGCCTGGTCTGCGTGTAGTCGCCGAGGCACGCGACATAATATTTGAGAAATCCGGTGACGTTTTCGGCATCATCGATGCCGTTCATGAACGCATTGAGACCGGCGAACGTATCGTCGCCGAGATCGGTGATGATACTCACCGCATCGTGCATGTATTCCCAGTCGCTTTTCAGATCATCGAACTGCGCCTGGGAACCCACCTGTTCGGCGTAGTCACCGCTCATGATTGTCATAAGCGCCGAAAGTATGCGTACATAATCCTCGCGATCGGGATACACGTCAAGCATCCATGACGATACATCGATCAGAGCACTCAATGATTCCGAATTGCCATGTACCATCTGCCAGTATCCGAAGATCGTGTCCGACTCCAGTGAGCTCTTTAGACCCACCGCCTGATAGAAGTAGTTGTCGGCGATGGCGTCGATCTGTTCCTGCGTGTACCCGGTCTCCCCTGTTGCATCGTCATTCTGATCTGCCAGTGCGGTCGCTGGTGACAGTGCGAGTATGCCAACGAGCAACATGCACAGACACCGGTATGCGCGTTTCATTACCTCAGTCATTCGAAGCCCCTGCTATCGAGTCAATTGCGTCCTCCAACTCCTGCTCAAGTACACCATCGATGGCTTGCTGTTCGGCGTTGTCGGAAGACGGAGTCACCGTTGTGGTGACCCGCTTGATCCGGTAATCCCCACGTTCCAGTGCCGATCGCACATATGCAGCCGGATCGTCGGCGGCCACGGCCTCCTGATACAGCGCGGTGAAGTCGGGCATGGTGACGACGAACGTGGTCTCCTTCCCGTCACCGTCCTGACGCTGCACGCTGATGCGCGCGTCGCTGAGTTCCTGCAACGTTTGCGGAGGATTGACCAACGGCAGGTCGAACACGCGGAAATGCACGAGTAACGCCAATGTTCCGGCGACAACGGCCATGATTGCGACCAATCCGATGACGAGGCCCACCACGATATGTCGATGCTTCTTCCGTCGTTCCGAACCCTTACGTGATATTCGTTTGCCGCGGCCATCGCCGGACGTATCGGCTTGCAGCGAGTCTCCGTCGTTTCCGGTGCAGGTCGGACACGACGCATCCGGCGCGGGCAGTCGATGGCCGCACGCTGTGCAGAATCGGGCCATAACAGTCACCTCGCTTTCCATATAGGCCGCGGGTATGTCGGAACCCCGCGCCGGACAACGTCAATACCGGTCAGAGTCGGTCATCAATTGCTGCGCTGCGCGAGCAACTTCACACGCAACACGTACAGAATCACGACCGTAATAATCGCGGGAACGATGCATTGGGAACCCTTAGTACCGAACACCGCGAAGATCTGGTACAGGATCCCGGACACGGTGTTATCGGACGGTTCGTGGAACACCAACTTGCATAGCCACAGCACGGCGCTAATCAGTGTGAGCATCAACCCGAACAGAATCGCTCGGTCGATGACCTGACGATTCAGCGCGGCGGGATCCAACACCGCATGAATCAATGGGACGCAGGCAAGTGCCGCGAATACGGCAATCAGCAAGCCACAGACGACATAGCCCACTATGCCGAGCGCCGTAGCGAGCGCATCATAGGTGGAGAACATCGTGATGATGCCCTCGAATGTGTCGATGAATCGCATGAGGGTGGTTAGTGCCAGTACGCCGAATATGATGGCCGAGATGGAAGCGAACCCCTTGATGACCAGTATGCGGGCATGTTCCGCTCTCTTGGGGTCGATGGACGGTTTGGGTTTGCGCTCTTGCCCCGTATACGGCCCGGGAGCGGGCTGTGGGTAAGTGTAGGTCTCTTCCGGTGTGGGACGCGGGGGAACTGGCGCCGGCGTGGGTATTGGTGCAGGTCCCGGTGCAGGGGTCGACAACACGGTATTGCATGAGGGACATGCCGTGGCACCGGCAGGTAATTGGGTGCCGCAATTTCTACAGAACATGGGTTTCCTTTCTCTGGGCTGGCGAAATGGTTGGGGTGATGTAGTCAATGAGTCATGACAGACGATGCCCGCACTCGCCGCAGAATACGGATCCGGGCTTTGCCGGAGTACCGCATGATGGGCAGGTTGTCTGTTGCGGCTCCATCCGGGTCATGGCCGATGAGTCGGACGGAACCGCCGTCTGTGATGTGATGTCATGCGTCGCGATTGATGAATCAAACGTTGGTGCAGTTGTTGCCGAATCGGAATCAGCGGAAGGCTGTTGCGTAACCGGATTCTGAGCTGGAACGCTGGTTGGCATTTGCATGCTGGTACCGCATCGCTCGCAGAACAGCGCGTCCGCGCCCCAATACGTGCCGCATGATGGGCATTGCCGGTAGCTGCGTTTGGTGTCGGCCACACTCGTGCCGCAGTTTGGACAGAAGGAGGAGGCGACGCTTACCGGATTGCCGCAGCCGCCGCATAGCAATGTCGCTTGCCCAGCCGCCGCGTCCATACGTCGTAATGTTTCGAGGCGTTGACGAATGGACGCCTGTTGCTGTTCAATCTGGGCAATCGGTGTGGTTTGTGCGGCATACGTTTGGGTGAACGCTGGATTGCCGTTTTCCTGCGCCAATACGGCTTTGCCGAGCGCGGCCAGGAGCTGGGTCATCTTACGGTCGAGATCCCTGAGTTCGGACTGGCATTGCATGATTTGGGACTTCTGATCGGTGTAGTCCATCACCCGGGAGACGATGTCCGTCATCCTGCCCGTTGTTTCATCGAGGAATCCCATTGTTTTCCTTTCCTTTCATGACATGTGAAGAACGGATGTTGATTGTGCTGGTGGCTATTCCAGTCTGGCTGTTCTTGCGTTGTAGCAGGTCGCCATCATTGTGTTGAGCGCTTCGATGCACGAATGCTCATCAGTGGTGAAAAAACGTATGGTGCGTCCATCTGATGTCCTGATGGTGAATCGTCCGCTCCTGGTGGATCGTATGGTCTGTATTTGATGCCCAGTGAGTGATATTGATCTCAATGGTATGAACACAAATGCGGAGGGAAGAGCCACGATCTCACAGTGTTGAGAGAATACTTTGATTTCACTGTTTTGCAGCAACTGACGGCGTCTTATCCACAGCACTGTGGACAGTCCGGCCAACACTACGGCAAAGACCCGAAATAATATCTCGTCGCTGGGGTCGACGGGATCGCTGTATGAATGATAGGACATGTAATCGGAATCGATAAGATTGACAAACATGACCAGTAACACCTCGCGCGGGGCAGGAAACGAAAATAGTAGGTAAAGACCGCACAAGCCGAGAAATATCGAGAAGCTAACGGTCTCGTATAGCACCATGCGTTCCGAACAGCCGCGTGACATATACAGTATCTTTTCCGGTTGCTGCCGAGTAACGGAGTCAAGTTGCGGGGACGGTTGTGGATTTAGCGATACACCGGAGGAGTGTTCAGCACCGCAGTTTGTGCAGAATCTGTCATTGACCGTTATACGATGCCCGCATTGTCGGCAGTACACGATTCTTCTCCCACCCTTCCCTCGATGCGTGGACATTCAAAAACGTAGACATTATTGGGGGCGTCTACGATTTCGACATTCCGCCTACTTTAGGCCACGATTGAAGTTTTCCCTTACGAAGCACCATTCTACATCCCTTTTCAAAAAAGCCTACCTTTTGATTGCCGTGTCGCGACCTTCGATACCGTTGTCTTGATATGTTATGTAGTTGTTACTTGGCGGATGAGGAATCCTGCCTGATCCAGTTGGCGAAGGTGCCGGGACTGACATTGAGCGTATGCGCCGCGTCCTTTCTGCTGATCCGACCCGCAAGATACGCATCCCTGACACTCGGATACGATGCCGGGCGTTCGATCTGAGGTCTGCCGAACCGAACACCTCGTGCCTGTGCAGCGGCGATGCCCTCGGCTTGCCGTTGGTGGATGTTCTCCCGCTCAACCTGTGCGATATATGACAGCAGCTGCAACATAAGGTCGGCTATGAATACGCCGGTGACGCCGCCACCGGTGCCACGAGTGTCCAGCAACGGCATATCCAACACGACGATGGCCGTTTGTTTCCGTCTAGTGATGTCACGCCACTCATCGATGATTTCGTTGTAATTGCGTCCTAGACGGTCGATGCTTTTGATGACGATGACGTCACCTGGTTTGAGCCGTTTCAACAGTCTGCGGTAGTTGGGACGGTTGAAATCCTTTCCGCTTGCCTTATCCGCGAATATATTGTCGTGCTCGACAGGGAATTTTCTGAGTGCATCGTACTGTCGAGCAAGGTTCTGATCGCGTGACGATACTCGTGCGTATCCGTAGACCGTTCCGGTGTACTCCAGACATTGCGAATCCTGCGTGCAGGATTGTGTGTGCATAGGTGCCTCCTTTGATTGGGATGTCGTACGCGTTCCATTATGGGCACGCATATGAAAGCAACGCCATGGACGGAATACAGCGAGACGCTGTCTGAGCACAGCGTTCATCCAACGCCGGGAATAGACGCCTTTTCGGGATTTGACGTGATAGCCGATAGCGGGGGGCTATAGCTCGACTTGATACGGTTTAGCCTTCGGCGGCAGTTGGTGCAGATTATGCACCAACTGGAATCTCTTGCAATTCTTCCCGTTGAACTGGTGCAGACAATGCACTGGTTGGGAATCCTGATAATTTCGCGTTTGGCATTCTTGACATGGCGTCGGATCGTTGTAGCGTTGCGTCCGAACCATGCGACCAACTGCTGCAGGGCGAGCTATGAGATATCCTGCCGGACCTTGACATCAAGATATGCGGTGTTGCGGTCTCATACGCGGATATCAACAAGTGTGCGGGAGCACCATGCTTGCAGGAGCTTGTAGAGTGTTTCGCTTGTAGTGTCGCCGTCGTTCTTGACCTTGCCGGCGGACATGGCCGTGCTGCTCGGCATGGCGTAGCGAAGCAGCGTCCGCTCGTCCTCATCGGTGAGTTCCGTGAGCAGCTGCCGCTTGGTGGGCGCGAAGACTCCGGTGCGGACGGCGTGGACGATCTGCAGGGAGAAGAAGAACGCCTTCAGCAAAGCCTTGAGAGCATCCGTCCGTGCCGTTTCGTCGAGGTCGCGCGTAGTCAGATAGGTGTGGTTGACCATGTGATACAGGTTGGCGACGCTGACGCGGGTGCCCAGACGGATGTCATCCTCGCCATACTCCGGCAGCAGGGCATGCAGGTCGCCCAACCAGACTTCGGTCCCCTGCTCGAACTGATACAGCTCATACGTCGGCCAGGCCGCCAGCTCCGCCCGCCCACAGGTGAAGCCGATCGCGCGCTCGCCGTCGGGCAACGAACGCATCGCCGCATGAAATGCGTCCAGATCGTCAATCGTCACCTGATCGAGTGCCACCAACAGATCGATATCGCTATCCGCCGTGGCCTCGCCGCGCAGATAACTCCCCTGCAGTCCCAAGCAGAGCAGGCGCTCGCCGAATGCTTCCTTCAATGCCGCCATCGTCGCCGGCTTCCATGTCTTCAGATCGATCATCGTCCTGTCCTTCCACCAGAGCGTTCAGTATATGCGAAGACGCTGTCTGACACGACTTCGGCCAATTCACGGTTTTCGTCTCCACACAACCGTGAATTGGCCCATGCGTTCAAATGAACATCGGAGTGGCGGAATTCCGCGGGCGTGCGCCGGTCGGAGTGGTAGTTTGTGTGCTGTTTCGATTCACAACTCGCGGGATGCCAAAACCGTGAATCGGCAGTCGTGCGCAATCGAACATGCGAGTCGCGCAGTTGTGCGGATACGTGGCGCCCGGAACGATTATGATTCAAGCGGAGAATTCATGCCTCGCATCCGACGGATGGGGTCAATTGCCATTCGTCTCCTTGATATTCTCCGTTGTAGTCGACAAACAGATCCTCCAATCGAGGCACCCGATAGGTCCCGATTTGCGTGGTTCTGACGGAGATCGGATGCAGCATAATTGTGCCGTCAACATATTCAGCATTGAGCATAGAGCCGGCATGGATGCCGGCCTGTTCGCGTAGTTCTTTGGGGATGCGTATACCTTCGCTGTTTCCCCAGCGTTGCACTGTGACGTTAACCATGGCATCCATGTTATCCAGCACATGTTTAGATAAAAGTGCCGAGGCCGCCGTTGGCCTCGGCACTCTATTCAGACAAAACGGCGTCAGGCGCCGTACTGCGCCAGATATGCGTCGGCGGCGGCCGCGATCTCGTCGGTCACATACGGAGTGCCATCGGCGGTCATGATGGACCGGCCGGCCTCGAAGATCTCGCGCACGTTGGCGATTGCCATAACCGGGAACCCGAACTCCGCCTCGACGGCCTTGACCGCGGACAGGTCGGAATCCTTGGTCTTCTCCATGCGGTCCACCGAGAGCACCAAGCCGACGATCTGCACGTCAGCCTCGGCCTTGAGCTTGGGCACGACCTCGCGCACGGCGGTGCCGGCGGTCATCACGTCGTCGACGAGCAGCACCTTCATGCCGTCGGCCAGCTGCGTGCCGACCATCATGCCGCCGTCGCCGTGGTCCTTCTTCTCCTTGCGGTCGAACGTGTACCCGACCGTCATGCCATGCTCGCCGGTCAGCGCGATGGCGGTGGACACGGCCAGCGGGATGCCCTTGTACGCCGGGCCGAACACGGTGTCGATGTCGCCGGGCAGCGAGCCCGCTTCGATCTCGGCGGCGATTTTCTCGGCGTAGAACTCACCGAGCCGGGCGATCTTGCCGCCGTCGTTGAACGCGCCGGCGTTGATGAAATACGGGGACTTGCGGCCGGACTTCAGCGTGAAGTCGCCGAACTTGAGCGCCTGCGATTCCAGCAGGAAGCGGGTGAACCGCAGATCGAGCGATTCGTCGGTCATAATGAGCTCCTTGATATCAGGTCTCCCTCAGCGGGAGACGATTGTGGTTATGGGCAAACGGTATGCAGTCGCGCGCCGATCTGTTACCGCCACGTTTGCCCGGCGGCGAGCTTGGCGGCGAGTTCGGGGCGCGAGTCGAGCAGGTCGTCGAGCTCGCGGGCCACGCGCATCGGCGCGGTCGGATCATAGAGCGCGGCGGCGCCCACCTCCACGGCGTTCGCGCCGGCGTACAGGAATTCGAGCGCCTTCTCGCCCGAGTCGATGCCGCCGATGCCGATGATCGGGATGTCCGGCAGGGCCTGGCGCACGCGCCACACACAGCCGAGGGCGACCGGGAACACGCACGGTCCGGAGACGCCGCCGGTGCGGTTGGCGATGATCGGCTCGCCGGTGCGGATGTCGATGCGCATGCCGACCAGCGTGTTGATCAGGCTCAGCGCGTCGGCGCCGGATTCCGCGGCCGCGCGGGCGATGGCTGCGATGTCGGTGACGTTCGGCGTGAGTTTGACGATCATCGGCTTGGAGGTGATCTTGCGCAGCCGTTCGATGAGCCGGGCGAGCCCCACCGGGTCGGTGCCCACGCTCATGCCGCCGTGGCTGACGTTCGGGCAGCTGACGTTGATCTCCAGCATGTCGGCGGCCGAATCGGCGAGCTTGGCCACCACCTCGGCGTAGTCGTCGTCGCTGTGGCCGGCCACGTTAGTGATGACCGTGGCGCCCATCTCCTTGAGCTTGGGCAGTTCATCGACCAGATAGTGATCCACGCCGGGGTTCTGCAGGCCGACCGCGTTGACCATGCCGCCCGGGCATTCCGCGGTGCGCGGCCCGGGGTTGCCCTCCCACGGCACCGGCGAGACGCCCTTGGTGCAGATCGCGCCCATCTGGGCCACATCGTAGAACCAGCGGCAGGCGGCGAGCTGGAACGTGCCGGAGGCGGTGCCGACCGGGTTCTTCCATTCCACGCCGGCCACCACGGTCTTGTGCTTCCACTCGTGCGGCTCGTAGACGTTGATGTGCGAATCGTTCATCTGCTGCTCCATGGTCGTTGTGGCCGTCGTCTCGTCCATCGTCACGCCTCCCATCCCAGCTGCTGCGCGGTGAACACCGGGCCGTCCGAACACACCTTCTTGCGGCCGTCCACCGTGTCGACCACGCAGACCACGCAGGTGCCGTATCCGCAGCCCATGCGCTGCTCCATGCTCGCCTGGCAATCGATGCCGCGCCGCGACGCCCACAGCGCCACCGCCTTCATCATCGGCGTCGGCCCGCAGGTCAGGAACACGGTCTTGAGCCCGTCCTCGCGCGGCGCGGTCAGCTCGGCCTCCATACGGTCGAGCAGCGTGACCACGTTGCCCTCGGTTTCGTCGATGCTGCGCGTCTCCACGTACCGGGAGACGAACGCGTCAGCGAAGTGCGCGTCACGGTATCCGAACACCGCGGTGGCCGCGCAGTCGTCGCGTTCCGCGAGCCGCTGCGCCGCGTAGATGAGCGGCGGCACGCCGAGGCCGCCGCCGACGAGCACGTAGTGCGCCGGTTCCTTGACCTTGAAGGAGCCGCCGAGCGGGCCGAGCACGTCGATCGTGTCCCCGTCGTGCATCGCGGCGAATTCGGCGGTGCCGGTGCCGACGACGGCGAAGATCAGCGAGACCAGGTCGCCGCTGACCTCGCTGACGCCGAACGGGCGCGGCAGCAGCCGCATCGGGTCGTGCGAGAACAGGTTGACGAACTGCGCCGGCTTGGCATGCGCGGCGATGTACGGGTCGCGGAACGTGAACCGTACGACGCCGGGCGTCAACTCCGTCACTTCGGTGACCTCGACCGTATGGCGGCCGGGGAAGTAGCCCGCGGCGGTCGCCTCGGCGACGGTCGGCAGGAACGTTGCGCTGGACACGGGGACTCCTTGTCTGTGTTGCTGTGGTTTCCTTTGTGTTGGGGATTTCCTGATGGTTGGGTGTCGGGTGCCGGTTACGGCATGACGGCGCGCAGGTCGTCGCGCATGGCGATGGCGGCGTTGCGTGCGGCGTCGGCCACCAGGTCGAGCGCGGATTCGGCGCTCATCGTCTCGCTGTACGCGCCGGTCTTCCTCCACGCGCCGATGATGCCGCGCGAGGAGTTGACGATCGCGCCGGAGCCGGCGTCGTCGAACATGCCGGCCACGTCGCGGGCGGTGCCGCCCTGTGCGCCGTAGCCGGGCACGAGGAAGAACGTGTGCGGCATGCGTGCGCGCAGGGCGCGGCCCTCCTCGGGGTGCGTGGCGCCGACGACCGCGCCGACCCTCGAATAGCGGTGCTGCCCGACGGTGCCCTGGCCCCAACGTTCCACCAGATCGGCCACATGCTCGTAGACGCGGCCGCCGCCGGCCAGTTCGAGCTCCTGGATCTCGCTGCTGGAGGGGTTGGAGGTGCGCACGAGCGCGAAGATGTCCTTGTCGGCGGCGGTGGCGGCCTCGACGAACGGGGTGATGCCGTCGGTGCCGAGGTACGGGTTCACGGTCACCGCATCCTCATGCCACGGGTCGTACGGCCCGGACTCCCCCGCGCCAAACGCCACGCCGCTTAAGTGTCCGGCGTAGGCGGCCGCGGTGGAGCCGATATCGCCGCGCTTGATGTCGCCGATCACGTACAGGCCGTGCGACTGCGCGTATTCGCAGGTCATCGTGTACGCGTCCACGCCGGCGGGGCCGAGCGCCTCGTACATGGCGATCTGCGGCTTGACGGCGGGCACGATGTCGGCGATCGCGTCGATGATCGCCCGGTTGTATTCGAAGTAGGCGACGGCGAGCTGCGCGGCCGGTCGGTCGGCGGCATCCTCAACCTCGTCGGCGATCTCGTCGGCGAAGCTGGCGACGACCTGCGCCGGCACCAGCGCCTCGGTCGGATCCAGGCCGACGACGCTGGGGTTCTGCGTGGCTGCGATGGCCTCGATAAGTCGATCCATGGCGGTTCCTTCCGGTTAGAGTCTGCTGAAGACGAGCTTCGAGGCGATGACGGTGGCCAGCGGCATGCCGGTCACCTGCCACCCGCCGAACGGGGTGTTGCGCGCCTTGGAATGGAACCGTTCCGGTTCCACGGTCCAGAGGCGGTCGGTGTCCAGGATCACCAGGTTCACCGATTCGGGGTGCTCCACGGCGCCCAGGTCCAGCGTGCGCTTGGTGGCGCAGTCGCTGGAGGTGTTGAGCAGGCCGGCCACGTCGGTGGGCGTATGGCCCATCAGATGCATCGGCGCGGTGGCCATCAGCTCGATGAGCCGCCGCTCGGAGATGATGCCGCCGTCCACCAGCACCTTGTGGCAGACGCCGTAGGCGCATTCTAGGCCGATGATGCCGTTGGGCGCGGCCTCCAATCCGGCGTTCTTCTCCTCCATCGTGTGGGGGGCGTGGTCGGTGGCGATCAGGTCCACGGTGCCGTCGGCGATGGCCGCGTGCACGGCCTGGCGGTCGGCGGCCGAGCGCAGCGGCGGGTTCATCTTGGCCAGCGGGCCGTACTCCAGGATCGCCTCGTCGGTCAGTGCGATGTAATGCGGCGCGGTCTCGCAGGTGATCGGCAGGCCTTCGGCCTTGGCCTTGCGGATCGCCTCGAACGAACCGGCGGTGCTGACGTGCTGGAAGTGCACGTGCGCGCCGGTGCGGCGGGCGGCCTCGATGTCGCGCGCCACGATCCGCAGCTCGGTGTCCTCCGGGATGCCGGGCAGCCCGAGCCGGCGGGAGACCGGCCCCTCGTTGAAGAAGCCGGTGTCGTGGTGCTCGCAGTGCTCGATCAGGTACAGCCCCGCGTCCTTGATGCGGGTGAGCACCTCGTCCAGGATCGCGTCGGGCACGGCGGAACCGTCGTCGCTGACCGCGGTGACCGGATGCGCGAGCTGCGCGGCGTCCTTCTCGCCCGTATGCCTGCCGGGCATGTACCAGGCGATGTCGGCCAGCTCGGTCGGCTCCTTGCCGGCGCGGCCCTTGGACGCGCACACGCACAGGTCGTAGGCCACCGGCAGCGTGACGCCGTGGTCGGCCTCGTAGTGCTGCAGGAAGTCGATGACGCAGTTGTGCCCGGCGGCCAGCACCTCGTCGGCGCCGGGCTGCCCCGCCGCGACCTTCTCGCCGTCCATCGCGGGCATGGTGTTGGGCATGATGAGCACGTTCGTGTACCCGCCGGAGGCCGCGGCCGCGCAGCCGGAGACCATCGTCTCCTTGGCGGTCTGGCCGGGGTCGCGGAAATGGACGTGCGGATCGGCCAGACCCGGGGCGACGGTCAGACCGGTCGCATCGATGTGCACGTCGCCGTCCGCGACCTGCGCGGCGGCGGGCGGGAACGGTCTGTCGGCGTCGGTGAGCAGGTCGGCGGCGGTGCCGGGGATGACCAGGTCGATGACCTCGCCGGTATCCCACACCTTGACGTCATGCAGGGTGATCATGCTGTCTCGCTTTCGGTCGGGTTCAGAGCTTGGCTTCCTCGTCGCAGTAGTCGCAACGGTATTCCTGCCGCTGCGAATGCGCGAGGTGGAACATCTGGTCGATGCCGCGCTCGGTGGTGGTCACGCAGCGCGGGTTCACGCAGGTGATGACGTTGACGACGTGCTCGGGCAGGTGCGGCTGGACCTTCTCCACGATGCGGCCGCCGCGGACGATGTCGACGGTGGCCTGCCGCGCGACGAGCCCGAGCACGTCCAGGTCGATGCCCTCCACGTTCTCGATCTTGATGATGTCCTTGGTGCCGTAGCGCGGGCTGTCGGTGTTCATGATGAGCGCGAGCCGCGTCTTGGACGGGTCGATCTTCAGATACTGGAGCACCTTCAGCGCCGTGCCGGCGGGCACGTGGTCGATGATGATGCCGTCCTGGATGCTGGTGACCTCCATCAGGCCTGCACCTCCTTGGGTTCGAGCGGAACGTATCCGGGCAGTTCGTCGCCGATGACGGAGCTTTCGAGCGCCATACGCATCAGCATGCCGTTCTTGACCTGTTCGAAGTAGGCGGCGCGCGGGTCGTCATCCACCTCGACGGCGATCTCGTTGACGCGCGGCAGTGGGTGCAGCACCGCCATATGCGGCTGCGCCAGGCTCAGCTTGGCCTCGTCCAGGATGTAGGTGTCGCGCAGGCGCAGGTAGTCGTCCTCGTTGAAGAAGCGCTCCTTCTGCACGCGCGTCATGTACAGCACGTCCAGGTCGCCGATCACTGAGACCAGGTCGCGCACCTCCACGTACGAGCAGGACGGCGTGGCGTTGATGCGGTCGATGACGTACTGCGGGGTCTTGAGCTCGTCCGGGCTGATTAGCACGAAGCGCACGTTGCCGAACCGGCACAGCGTCTCGATCAGCGAGTGTACGGTGCGTCCGAAGGTCAGGTCGCCGCACAGGCCGACGGTCAGGTCGGTGATGCGGCCGAAGCGCGACTGCAGGGTGGCCAGGTCGGCCAGGGTCTGCGTGGGGTGCATGTGGCCGCCGTCGCCCGCGTTGATGACGGGGACCGAGGCGGCGCGGGAGGCGACGAGCGCCGCGCCCTCCTTCGGGTGGCGGATGGCGATGGCGTCGACGTAGTTGGACACGGTCTTGATGGTGTCGGCGATCGACTCGCCCTTGGTCACCGAGGCCAGCTGCGCGCCGGCGAAGCCGATGACCTTGCCGCCCAGGCGCAGCATGGCCGTCTCGAAGCTCAGACGGGTGCGGGTGCTCGGCTCGTAGAACAGGGTGGCCAGTACACGGCCGTCGCAGGTGTGCGAGACCTCGCGGCGATGCGCGTCGATGTATGCGGCCTTGTGCAGGAGTTCGAGAATCTGGTGACGGGACAGATCGTCAAGCGTCACGACGCTCTTGCCAATGAATGGGGTTTCCGACGGTGGGACTTCAGTAGACAACGGCTCACCTTTCGTTTCGTCCAGGTGGCCACGTGTTGTGACCTATCCGACTATAGACCGGATTCGGGACGCTCCCGTTCACCGCGTGTTCACCTCGTCGGCCGTATCGTCCAGACCGTAGAACAGACGTTCCATGATGTCCCGGCAGCGGCGCATCGCGCCGAGCAGATCGTTCTCGAACGCCTGTCCGCGGTGCGCGTCGTATCCGAGGTAGACGGCGATGCCGCCCAGCGAATACATGTCGTCGGGCAGGATGTCCGCCTGGTTGGCGCGGCCGTTCCACAGGTAGTTGCCGTTGCGCGCCGCCGTGCACAGCCGCCACGTGTCGCGCAGCTGCGCGGCGTCGCCGCCGTCGATCAGCCCCAGCCGTTCGAGTTCGGCCAGGGCGCCGAGCGTGGAGTTCACGCGCAGCCCCTCATGCTCCCCCGCATGTTCGAGCTGCAGCAGCTGCACGGTCCATTCCACGTCGGACAGCCCGCCCTTGCCGAGCTTCAGATGCCGTTCGCGCCGCACGCCGCGCGGCAGGCGTTCGGATTCCATGCGGGCCTTGAGCTTGCGGATCTCGGCGATCTGCGCCTGCGAGACCGGACGGTCCGGGTAGCGCAGCGGATCGGCCAGGTTCTTGAGGAAGTCCTCGCTCAGCGTGCGCTCGCCCGCCGCGTGGCGGGCGCGCAGCAGCGCCTGATGCTCCCAGGTGCTGGCCCACGACCCGTAGTATTCCTTGCAGGAGGCGTAGGAGCGGACCAGCGGCCCGTTCTTGCCCTCCGGGCGCAGGTCCAGATCCAGCTCGATCCTCTGCTCCAACGACACCGGTCCCTGCAGGATAGCGCGCAGGTCGTCGGCCACCTTGCGGGCGAAACGGTTGGCGGTCGCCTCGTCGGCCTCGCCGCTGGGCCGGTAGATGATCATCGCGTCGGCATCCGAGCTGAAGTTCACCTCCCGGCCGCCGTACCGGCCCATCGCGATCACCGCGATCGCGGCCGGCGGCTCGCTCAGGTCGAACGCCTTGAGCTGGTTGCCGATCGCCCAATCCACCGCCGCGTCGATGATCGCGTCATACACGTCGGTCATGCCGCCCAGGCTGGCGTCGTCGTCGATGACGCCGTTCATCCACGCCAGGCCGATGCGTTCGATCTCATGGCGGCGCAACGCGCGCACCGAATTGGCGAAATCGCGCATATCGTTGCGGTTGCGTTCCAGCGTGGCCCGGCATTGCGTGTCCAGGCTCTCGCGTGTGCGCGGCGCGAGCCGGTGGCTGTCGCCGAGCCAGGTGACCGATTCCACGGACTTGTTCAACGCGTCGCCCAGGAACCGGGAATTGGACAGCACATGGCACAGCCGCTGCGCCGCGGACGGCGAATCGCGCAGGAAGCCCAGGTATTCGCTCTCCTCGCCGAAATGCTCCTCCAGCTTGCGCCAGTTGAGCAGGCCCATATCCGGGTTCTGGCCCTCCCCCAGCCATTGCAGGGCGGCCGGCAGGATGATGCGGTTGATCTTGGCGGCCCGCGAGACGCCGTAGGTCAGGGCCTCCACATGGCGTTGCGCCGCGTCCGGATCCTCGAAGCCGATCGAGGCGAAGCGGTCGCGCATCGCGCTGTCGGACAGCCGGACCTCCTCGTCGTCCAATCGCGCGCTGATCGGCAGCATCGGCCGGTAGTAGATGTCCAGATGGAGCCGGCGCACCTCGCGGCGCGTCTCGTCGAATGCGGCGACGAGCTCCTCGGGGTGCATGCGGAAGGCGCGGGCGAGCCTGCGCAGCTCGCCGTTGCGGCTGAACTCGTCCACATTGGCCTCGCGCTTGCGCTCCAGCCCGCCGACGCTGGCGGCCCCCAGATCCGGGAACAGGTGGGTGCGTTTCAGGGCCCACATCTGCTGGCGGTGCTCCATCACGCGCTCGAAGCGGTAGTCCCAGGACAGGCGCACGGCCTGCTTGCGGGAGACGTAGCCGCCGTCGGAGAGCGCCTGCAGCGATTCGAGCGTGGACCGGGTGCGCAGCGACTCATCGGTGCGCCCGTGCACCAGCTGGAGCATCTGCACGGTGAACTCCACATCGCGCAGCCCTCCGCGCCCAAGCTTGATCTCACGGTCCTTGAGCGGCGCGGGGATCAGGTCCTCCACGCGCCGGCGCATCTGCTGACAGTCGTTGACGAAGTTGTCCCGCTGGGACGCCTTCCACACGAACGGGCGGGTCATGTCCATATACGCCTGTCCGAGCTCCGGGTCGCCCGCCGCCGGGCGGGCCTTGAGCAGCGCCTGGAACTCCCAGTTCTCCGCCCACTGCTCATAGTAGGTCTGATGGGAATCCAGACGGCGCACCAGCGGGCCGTCCTTGCCTTCGGGGCGCAGGCCGCCGTCGATCTGCCAGAGCGCCGGTTCGGTGACGCCCATGACCACGGCCTGGCAGACGCGCTGCAACGTGGTGGCCATCTTGGTGCCGATGCGGGTGAGCGTCATGCCGTCGGTGCCGTCGGCCGGCTCGACCACGTAGATCAGATCCACGTCGGAGACGTAGTTGAGCTCCTGCGCGCCCAGTTTGCCCATGCCGATGATGGCGAAGCGGCAACGCTCGCTGCCGGCCACCTCATGACGGGCTATGGCCAGCGCCCCTTCGAGCGCCGCGTCGGCCAGGTCCGCAAGCATGCGGCTGATGCGCGGCTGCTCGCTGATCGGGTCGGCCGCGGTCATGTCCTCGGCCATGATGGTGGCCAGCTGCTTGTAGTATGCGGCGCGCAGCCCCGTGGTGGCCTGCGCCAGATCCAGCGTGGCGGTGGGGGCCGTTGCATCCGCGGGATCGGCTCCCACCGCGTTCAGGATATGCTCGCGGCGCCGGGCGCGGTCGAAGTCGCGGCTGCCGCAGCGGTCGACCGCCACGGCCTCCACCAGATCCGGACGGGCGCGCATCATCTTGCCCATAGCATCCGAGGCCCCGAGCACCGACATCAGGCGCGCGAACGACGATTCGTCGGGCAGCGTGTCGCCCAGCCACCCGTCACGGTCGGCCTGCGTGTCCACGATCTGAACCAGATTGGTCAGCGCCGTGTCCGGGTCGCAGGTGCGTTCCAGCATGCGCAGCGTCAACGTCAGCTGGTCCGCGGTCATGCCCCTGTCCGCCAGTTGGCGGAACGACCCCCTGGCCTGGTCGAGGTCCTGCAGCCCCGCATGGATGAGTTCCCTGACGCTGATGGTGAGATCCTGCCGTGCTTCCATATCTCCAATGTACATGCCGCAGCGCCGTCCTGCGTGGCCCTGACCGCGCGGCGAACCGCTCAGAACAGTCCCCGGACGTTCTGCCAGATGCGGCGGGTCACGCCCGGATGGTTCATGGTGTACAGGTGGATGCCGTCCACGCCGCGGGCCACCAGGTCGGCGATCTGCTCGGAGGCGTAGATGATGCCCGCCTCCTTGAGCGTGTTCGGATCATCGCCCCAGCGGTCCAGGATGGTGGCCAGCCGTTCGGGCACCTTGGAGGAGCACATGCCGGTCATGCGCCGGACCGACGCGGCGTTGGTCACCGGCATGATGCCGGCTTCGATCGGCACGTCGATGCCGGCGGCGCGCGCCTTGTCCAGGAACCTCAGGTAGTCGGCGTTGTCGTAGAACAGCTGGGAGATCAGATGGCTGGCGCCCGCGTCCACCTTGACCTTGAGCCAGCTGATGTCCTCGTCCAGATCCCGGGACTGCGGGTGGCATTCCGGGTAGCAGGCGCCGTACACGGTCATCTCCGGATGGGTCTGGCGGATGTAGCGGGTCAGGTCGCTGGCGTGCATGAACACGCCGGCCGGCTCGCGATCGGGGTTGCGGTCGCCGCGCAACGCGAGCACGGCGGTGACCTTGGCCTGCGCGAACATGTCCAGCGCCTCGTCGGCCTGTTCGCGGTCCAGATACTGGGCGGTCAGATGGGCGACGGCGGGGATGCCGTATTCGGTGCGGATCGTGTTGGCGATGCGTGCGGTGATCGTACGGTCCGACTGCTTGCCGGTGCCGTAGGTCACCGAGATGAAGGCGGGGTCGACGCCGCGCAGTCCGTCGAGCGTATCGTAGATCGTGCCGATTGGCGCGGTGCGTTTGGGAGGGAACACCTCCAGGGAGAACAGCGGCTTGCTCATGGTGAACGACTCTCCTATGTCAGGGCCGGCATCCTCAAGGGATTACCGGCCCGAAACGGGATGGTGCGGTACGATATGCCGGTCAGCGGGCGGCCAACCTGGCGCGGACGATGCGGGTGGCCTCCACCATGTTCTTCAGGCTCGGCCAGGTCTCCTCGTTGCCGCGGGTCTTCAGTCCGCAATCGGGGTTGATCCACAGCTTGCCGGCATCCACCTTGGCCAGGATCTCGTCGATGCGCTCCTCGATCTCATCGACCGAGGGGATGCGCGGGGAATGGATGTCGTAGACGCCCGGGCCGGTTTCGGTTTCGAAATGCGCGTCGTGGATGGCGTCCAGCACCACCAGGTCGCCGCGCGAGGCCTCGAAGGAGATCACGTCGGCGTCCATCGCGTCGATGTCGCGGATGATGTCGTTGAACTCCGAATAGCACATGTGGGTGTGGATCTGCGTGGTCGGCTGCACGGCCGCGTGCACGAGCCGGAACGCGGGAATCGCCCAATCCAGGTACTTCTTGTGCCAGTCGGACTTGCGCAGCGGCAGCTTCTCGCGCAACGCGGCCTCGTCGATCTGGATGACACGGATGCCGGCCCGCTCCAGGTCGAGCACCTCGTCCCGGATCGCCAATGCCAGCTGCCTGGTCTGCAGCTCGTTGGAGACGTCCTCGCGCGGCCACGACCAGTTGAGGATCGTCACAGGTCCGGTGAGCATGCCCTTGACCACATGGTCCGTGCGGCTCTGCGCATACGAGCTCCAGGCCACGGTGATCGGCTCGCGACGTGAGACGTCGCCCCAGACAATCGGGGGCTTGACGCAGCGGGTGCCGTAGGACTGCACCCAGGCGTTCCGGGTGAACAGGAAGCCGTTGAGCCGCTGGCCGAAGTATTCCACCATGTCGTTGCGTTCGAACTCGCCGTGCACGAGCACGTCGAGCCCGATCTGCTCCTGCCAGGCGATGACCTGGTCGATCTGCGAGCGGATGAACGCGTCGTACTCCTCGCGGCTCGACTCGCCCTTGCGCAGGCGGGCGCGGGCGGCGCGCACCTCGGCGGTCTGCGGGAACGAGCCGATGGTGGTCGTCGGCAGCAGCGGCAGGTGCAGGGCTTCGCGCTGCAGCCGCTGCCGCTCGGCGCGGGCGGGCCGGCGGGTCGCGTCCCCGTCGGTCAGCGCGGCCAGGCGGTCGGCCACGGCCTGATCGGGCTCGACGCGCGTGCCGTCGAACAGCGCCTGGTTCTCACGCAGAAGGTCGGACGTCTTCTTCGTCTCCTCGTCGGCATCGGACAGGTCGGCGACCGCACGCAGCTCGCCAAGCTTCTCCACCGCGAACGCGAAATGTCGGAGCACCTCATCGCCCAGACCGTCCTCGCCGGCGGTGCTGAACGGCACATGCAGCAGCGAGCAGGCGGTGGCCACGGCCACGTTCGGCGTGACCTGCCGCAGCGCGTCGACCAGCCCCAGGCTCGCCGCGTAGTCGTTGCGCCAGATGTTGCGGCCGTTGATGACCCCGGCGAACAGCGTGGTCGACTCCCCCACGCCGTAACGGCCGACGGCCTCCAGATTCTCGTCCCGGCCCTCGATCAGATCCAGTCCGATGCCGTCGAAGCCGAGCAGGCTCACGGTCTCGTACACGTCGGCGATATGGCCGAAATACGTGTTAAGCAGCACCTTGACGCCGCCGGTGCGGGCGGGCAGGATCTTGGCGTACAGCGTCTTGAACAGCTCGACGTCGCCGTCCTCCTTGTCCAGCACCAGATACGGCTCGTCGAACTGGACCCAGGTGGCGCCGAGCGCGGCGAAGCGGGTCAGGATCTCGGCGTAGACGGCGGCCACGGCGTTGACCAGACCCTTGTCGAGCTCCAGCGGCTCGGCCTTGGCGTTGCGCGCGAGCTTCAGGAACGTGTAGGGGCCCACGAGCACCGGCTTGGTGTGGATGCCGAGCGCCTTGGCCTCCTCGAACTCGTCGAACGGCTTGGTGCCGTTGAGATGGATGTCGGTGGCGCTGTCGATCTCCGGTACCAGGTAGTGGTAGTTGGTGGTGAACCACTTCTTCATCGGCAGGGCCGTCACGTCGCCCTTGGGCCCCTGATAGCCGCGGGCCATCGCGAACAGCGTGTCCTCGGGGTTCTCGAAGGCCAGACGGTCGTAGCGCTGCGGGATCACATTGAGTAGGATGGCGGTGTCCAGCACCTGATCGTAGTAGCTGAAGTCATTGCTCGGGATCAGATCGATGCCGGCCTCGGCCTGCAGCCGCCAATGGCGCTCGCGCAGCTCCTTGGCGGTGGCGCGCACCTGGTCCAGACCGTGCTTGCCTTTCCAATAACCCTCGATGGCCTTCTTCAATTCGCGGTCGCCGCCGATGCGGGGAAAGCCGGAAACCGAGGTGAGTGTGGACATGATGCCTCCTGACCGTTGACGATGGCGCTTGCGTGTCCGGGTCCCCGAATGTTCCCGGACCGTCGCGCGCGCCGGATGCGTTCGCTATCGTGTTGCGGTCAGCCTATCAGAGAAGTTCAGGATATAAGTCATCAGCTCGATTTGAGTGTCGTTATAAACCAGGTTTATACCCTAGCTTCGCTGCCCGTCTCGGCCCTCCACCCGGACTCTGATGCATCGTGACCGTGATGCATGTCTCCAAAACGTTGGAATTTCAACGATTTTGAAGAATACGTTGTGCCCGGAATGTATCAGAGTCACGAATCAGTCGAAGTCCTTGGGGGTGAGGACGGCCAGGAGCTGGCCGGTGCGGATCTGCCAACGCTCGAACGGCTCGTCGGAACCGAAGATCACCACGCCGGCGGTGGACAGGCCCAGGTTGAGCAAATCGAGCAGGGACGGATCGGAATCCGCGGAGGCCAGCCACTGACAGCTGATCGACACGGTCGGCTCATGCCCGAGCACCATCAGCACCCGATGCTTGCCCTTGGTCTGCGCGATCTCGTCGAACACGGCCTGCACGCCGTTGTCATACAGGCTCTGGCGGTAATCCACCGTGGGATGGTCGCCGAAGGTCTTGAGCATGCGCTCGCAGGTCTGCAGAGCGCGGGCTGCGCCCGAACAGGCGATGCGATCCGGGACGAGTTTGAGCTCGGCCAATCCCTTGGCCACGGTCTTGGCCTGTTTGAGGCCCTTGTCGGTCAGGTTCCTGTCACGGTCGCTGGACTTGCCCAGGGATTCGGCCTTGGCGTGGCGCATCACGATGAGGATATGCCGGTATTCCTTGGCCGCCTTGGCCACTTTCTTGAGATTGACTCCCACTGCCCCGTCCTTCCATGGCCGGCGGGACGCCGACCTTCACCACTCACCATTCTTGCAGATTGCGCCACGCGACCCGCATCCGGACACGGCTTTTGCACAAACTACGTCGCCGGTGCGGCATGGCCACGCAATCGCGCAACTACATGAGCGCGCCGGCACCGCCCGTCACGCCGACGTCGGAACCGCCGACATCCGTCGCGTCCGCAGCGCCTTCCGTGTCCGGCAACGCGTCCACCTGCGCGTCGAGGTCGCGCAGCACCTTGCGCAGCTTGCGGTCGGAGATGTCGCGCAGCTCCAGCTCCTCCAACTGCGCCGCGCGTTCCTCGGCGGTCATCTCGTCGATGTCGCTGGTCGTGTCCTTGGCCGGGCGTTCGCGCTTCTTCAACGCCTCGAACCCCTCCGCCATGGCGCGCGAGACCACCAGGAACCCCGTGTGCCCGATCATCTGATGGTCCGGGCGCACGGCCAGCCCCTGCACCTTCCAGTTGCGTTCCAACGTCTCCTGCACATCCGGCTCGGTCCATACGCCGGATTCGCGCAGGGCCTCGGCGAGCCGGCTCAGCTGGGTGGTGGTGGTGACGTAGCAGATCAGCACGCCGCCCGGGGCGATCACGCGATACGCCTGTTCGAGCCGGTTCCACGGGTCGAGCATATCCAGCATGATGCGGTCGAAGGAATGCTCGGGCAACGTGGCGGCCACCGAGTCGAAGTCGCCGGTCAGCAGATCCCACCATTGCGGCCGGGACCCGTAGTACACGGTGGCGTTGGCCTCGGCCACGCGGGCGAACTCGCCGCGCATCTCGATGGTGGTCAGACGCCCGGTCTCCCCTACAGCGTCCAGCAGGTTGATGCTCATCGCGCCGGAACCGGCGCCGGATTCGAGCACGGTCATGCCGGAGCGGATGTCGCCGAGCTGGATGACCTGGGCGATGTCCTTCGGGTACATGATCTGCGCGCCGCGCGGCATGGAGAGCACGTAGTCGGCCAGGCGTGGGCGCATGACGGCGAACTGCCAGCCGCCGATGGCCCGTGCGCCCTTCCACGGCTTGCCGGCGTCGCGTTCGGGATGCTGCGCGTTGATCTGCGCCTCGCGTTTGGCGCTGACGGTGACGGTGACGCTGCCTTCGGGTCGTCCGATCACCTCATCGTGCAGGATTAGACCGTGTTCGGTCTGCGTGGTGCCGCCCGGCACCAGCTGGTCGGTGATCTTCTTGCCCCGGCGGTCGGTGAACTGCACCTTCTCGCCCGCCTGCAGCGGCCCTCTGCGCATGCGCGTCCTTTCCTCGTGGCTGATTCCTCACCCGAGCATACCGATTGGGGCGGAATCGGCCCACACACGCCGCATCCGGCGACGTTCCATGCGTGGTGAACATCGGAAAAACGTCCCGGAAGCTGCCTTCGTGCCCGGTCGGCATGCATTCAGTATGGGAATCAGCGATTCAGTTGGAAACTGAACCAGGTATAAGCGGGCCCGGACACGCCATCATGCGGCGTATCCGGGCCCGAATCGTTCAACGGTTTCCAACTGAAGACGAGAATCGCCTACGGAAGGAATCAGTCCTCCTCGATGTTGTCGCCGTTCGCGAACTGCGCCTGGTACAGGTTCGCGTAGGCGCCGCCCTTGGCAAGCAGCTCCTCGTGGCGGCCCTGCTCCACGATCGAGCCGTGGTTGACCACCAGGATCAGGTCGGCGTCACGGATCGTGGACAGGCGGTGGGCGATCACGAAGCTCGTGCGCCCCTCGCGCAGATGGTTCATCGCCTGCTGGACCAGCACCTCGGTGCGGGTGTCGACCGAGCTGGTGGCCTCGTCCAGGATCAGAATGTCCGGGTCGGAGAGGAACGCGCGGCAGATGGTCATCAGCTGGCGTTCACCCTGGCTCAGTTCGGCGGTTTCGTCCTTGAGTTCGGTGTCATACCCGTCGGGCAGACGGCGCACGAACTCGTCCACATGGCAGGCCTTGGCGCCTTCGATCATCTGCTCCTCGCTGATGGTCTTGCCCTCGTGCAGGCCGTAGAGCAGGTTCTCGCGGATCGTGCCGTCGAACAGCCAGGTGTCCTGCAGGACCATGCCGAAATGCTGGCGCAGGTCGTGGCGGGTGATGTCGCGCGTATCCACGCCGTCGATGGTGATCGAACCGCCCTGGATCTCGTAGAAGCGCATGAGCAGGTTGACCAGCGTGGTCTTGCCGGCGCCGGTCGGGCCAACGATGGCGATCGTCTGGCCGGGCTTGGCCTCCAGCGACAGGTCCTCGATCAGCGGCTCGGCCGGATCGTAGCTGAACTTGACGTGGTCGAAGCGCACCAGACCCTTGACGTCCTTGATGTCCTGGGTGTGCTCGCGTTCGGCCACCTCCTCGGGTTCGTCCAGGAACTCGAAGATGCGCTCGGCCGAAGCCAGGGAGCTCTGCAGGATGGTGGCCATCGAGCTCAACTGGCCGAGGGGCTGGGAGAGCTGGCGCGAATACTGGGAGAACGCCTGCAGGTCGCCCAGCGTCATCGTGCCGGAGAGCACCTTGAGTCCGCCGACGACCACCACGATCACGAAGTTCAGGTTGCCGAAGAACTGCGTGACCGGCATGTTGATGCCGGCGATCAACGTGGCCATGAACGAGCTATCATACAGCTCGCGGTTGCGGCGGTCGAACTCGTCGATCGTCTCGTCCTCCTGTCCGTAGGCGCGGATCACCATATGACCGGAGAACATTTCCTCCACCTGGCTGTTGACCTTGCCGGTGGCATCCCACTGCCGGATGTAGTACGGCTGCGACTTGCGGATGATGAAGTACGCGGCCGCCAGCAGGAACGGGATCACGATCAGCGAGATGAGCAGCAGCAGCGGCGAGATCGTGATCATCATGATCACGGTGCCGATGATCGAGAACAGGGCGAAGATGAACTCGCCCAGCACCTGCTGGAGCGACTGGCCGATGTTGTCGATGTCGTTGGTGGTGCGGCTCATCACCTCGCCGCGGGGCACGCGGTCGAAGTAGCTCAGCGGCAGGTGGTCGAGCTTGGCCTCGATCTGCTGGCGCATGCGGTAGACCGCGTTGGAGACCAGGCGGGTCAGTGTCCAGCCCTGAATCCAGCGCAGCGTGACGGTGCAGAGGAACACGCCGGCGGTGACCCCCAGGATCATCGCCACCTTGCCGAAGTCCACGCCCTGACCGGGGTGGATGTCCATCGAGGAGACCATGTCCACCATGCTGCCCTGGCCGTTGGCTTCAAGGGCCGCGATGGCCTGCTCCTTGGTGGTGCCGGCGGGCAGCATCTTGGAGATCACACCCTCGAACAGCACGTTCGTGGCCTGGCCCATGATCTTCGGCCCCAGCACCATGGTGGTGGTGGCCAGTCCGCAGGCGATGATGACGATCGCCACGCGCAGTTTGTCGGCCAGGATGTACTTCACCAGACGCTTGAGCGTGTGGCTGCGCGGCTTCGTGGTCGTCGGAGCCGTGGTTGCGTTGCCGCGTCCATGTCCGGGCATCAGTCCACCTCCTCGTTCTTCAGCTGCGAGTCCGCGATCTCGCGGTACGTCACGCAGTCCCGCATCAGTTCCTCGTGCCGGCCCATGCCGACGATCCTGCCGTTCTCCATCACCATGATCTGGTCGGCGTCCATCACCGTGGAGATGCGCTGCGCCACGATGATCACGGCCGTTTGCCGGGTGATCGGCTTCAGCGCGTCACGCAGCGCGCGGTCGGTGGCGAAATCGAGCGCCGAGAACGAGTCGTCGAAGGTGAAGATCTTCGGATCGCGCATGATGGCGCGCGCGATGCACAGACGCTGGCGCTGACCGCCGGAGAAGTTCGTGCCGCCCTGGGCCACCGGCGCGTCCAGGCCCTCCGGATTCTCCCGGATGAAGCCGTCCGACTGGGCGATTTCCAGCACCTTCCACATCTTGGCCTTGTCGGCGTTGCGGTCGCCGAACTTGAGGTTGCTGGCCACGGTGCCGGTGAACAGCAGGGCCTTCTGCGGCACGGTGCCGAACAGCGCGGCCAGCTCGTGCGGATCGTATTCGCGCACGTCGTGGCCGTCGACCAGGATCTGGCCTTCGGTCGCGTCGAACATGCGCTGGGCCAGGCGGATGATCGTGGACTTGCCCGAACCGGTCGAGCCGATGATCGCCAGGGTCCTGCCCGGTTCGAGCGTGAAGTTCACGTCGTCGAGTACCGGTTCCTCGGCGCCCGGGTAGCGGAAGGAGACGTGGCGGAATTCCACGACGCCCTTCGGGTCGGTCGGATGGTACGGATGCTCCGGCGCGGTGATTGACGAGGTCGTGTCGCACACCTCGTTGATGCGCTTGGCGGAGACCATCGCGCGTGGGATCATCACCGACATCATCGCGGCCATCATCAGGCTCATCAGGATCATCATCAGATACTGGATGAACGCCTGCAGGCTGCCGATCTCCATGCCGCCGGCGTCGATGCGCTTGCCGCCGAACCACATGATCGAGATGTTCGACAGGTTCATGATGAACATCATCAGCGGCATCATCAGGCTCATCAGGCGGCCGACGCCGACCATGGTCTGGCGCAGCTGGGAGTTGCCCTTCTCGAAGCGTTCCGCCTCGGTGGCCTCACGGGTGAACGCGCGGATCACGCGCACGCCGGTGATCTGCTCGCGCACGATGCGGTTGAGGTTGTCGAGCCGGTCCTGCAGCTGGCCGAACAGCGGGCGCATGCGGCCCATCAGCAGCATGGCCACGATGAAGATCACCGGGATGATGACCACCAGCAGCCAGGTGAGCGTGGCATCCTGCTTGATGGCTAGGATGATGCCGCCCAGGAACATGATCGGCGCCTGCAGGATGACGGCGAAGCCCTGGTAGAACATCATCTGCACCTGCAGCACGTCGTTGGTGGCGCGGGTGATCAGCGAGCCTGCGGAGAAACGTTCCACCTCCTGCAGCGAGAAGCCCTCCACCGCCTTGAAGTAGTCACGGCGGACCTCATAGCCCAGGCGCATCGCCAACCGGGACGAGAAGTACGTGGCCACAATGGCCGCGGCGACCTGCAACAGGCTGAAACCCAGCATGATCGCGCCGTAGCGGTAGATCTCCGAGCTGGAGCCCGAGGCGACGCCCTTGTTGATGATGTCGGCGTTCAGATTCGGCAGGTAGAGCGCCAGCAGCGCCTGCGTGATCTGGAAGACCATCAGCGCCAGCACCTGCCACTTATACGCTTTGAGATAGTGCGTCATGATGCGGAACATGCGTCATTCAACTCCTTTCCTTACGTCGTGTCGTCCAGTGAATCGAGACCAGATTACACACACGTAAGGAACTATCTTTCACCGTAAGCTATATTGTGAGTCGACGCAGTTGCGGACGCAGGCGCGGGCACGGATGCACCCGATACGGCGGCGATGCGTGCACGTACCGTCAGCGTGCGAACGCGGACCAGCGGCCGTTGGTGTGCGTCACCTCCAGCGGCAGGCCGAACACGGCCGTCAGCCGCTCCGAGGTGAACCCGTGCTCCAGGTCGCCGGTGTACACAATGGTGCCGGGCGAGGGATTGTTGCCCGCCACGTTTGCCTTGTAGGCGTCGGCCTCGTCGCCGCTCATGCGTCCCATGACGGCCACATGGTCGAACCCGGTCGGAATCTCCTCCAGACGGTGCGTGACCAGCAGCACGGTGCGGTCGGTGTCCTCGGCGCCGATGCGGCTCAACGCCCGCAACGCCAGCTCGCGGCCGCCCAGGTCCAGACCCGTGGTCGGCTCGTCAAGGATCAGCAGGTCCGGATCGGCCATCAGCGCCCGGCAGATCAGCACGCGCGTGCGCTCCCCCTCCGAGAGCTTGAACATCTGCTTGCCTTCCAGATAGGCGATGCCGAACTCCTCCATCAGCCCGCGTGCCTTGGCGAAATCCTCCGCCGTGTACTCGTCGCGCCAACGCCCCGTGGTGGCGGTCAGAGCGGTCACCACCGCGTCCAGCGGGTCCTCGTTCGGAGGGAACGCGCGGGACAGCTCGGCCGAGCTCAATCCGATGCGGTTGCGGTAGGAGAACACATCCACCTTGCCCAGCCGGTTGCCGAGGATGTCCACGGTGCCCGAGGACGGGAATCCGCGCGTGCTCATCATCTGCACCAGACTGGATTTGCCGATGCCGTTGGGGCCGAACAGCACCCATTTCTCGCCGAGGCGGATCTCCAGGTTCACGTCCGCCAGGATCACGCGGCGCTGACGGCGGAACTCCACCTGCGAAAGCTTCAATGCAATCTCGTTATCGGTCATAGGTTCACTGTACGCCGGAGAATCGGGGGTTGCAGGCTGGCGGCCATCATGAGGACAAAAAGAGGTTCGCACTACCTCGGGGTTCGAATGCACCCTAGCTGAAAAGCCGCCAAAGTTTTTTCGAACCCCGAGGTAGTGCGAACCTCATCCGATCAACCGAGGATCTTCTTATAAACCTCGATGGTCGCGTCGGCGATCGACTCCCAGCTGAACTTGTCGCGGGCGCGCGCGTAGCCGGCCTCGCCCATCTTCTTGGCCAGCTCCGGGTCGCGCATGACCTTGTTGATCGCGTCGGCCATGTCGTGCACGAACTTGTCCGGGTTGGTGGGGGTGCCGGTGCCGTCGTGCAGCTGGTCGATCGGGACCAGATAGCCGGTCTCGCCGTCCACCACGACCTCCGGGATGCCGCCCGTGGCGCTGGCCACCACCGGCAGACCGCAGGCCATGGCCTCCAGGTTCACGATGCCCAGCGGCTCGTAGATCGACGGGCAGATGAACGCGTCGCAGCCGTGCTCAAGCGCGTTGAGCTCCGGCTTGGGGAGCATCTCCTCGATCCAGATGATGTTGCCGCGCTCCTCGTCCAGCTTGGCGAAGGCGGTCTTGACCTCCTCCATGATCTCCGGGGTGTCCGGGGCGCCCGCCGCAAGCACCACCTGGATGTCCTTGTCCACGAAGTGCAGCGCCTGCAGCAGATACGGCAGGCCCTTCTGGCGGGTGATGCGGCCGACGAACAGCAGGGTCGGCTTGCTGCGGTCGATATGGTAGCGGTCGAACACGCCCCAGGCCGGATCGTCGTCGGCCGGGGTGGCGAAGTCGTCCATCGTGATGCCGTTGTAGACCACGTGCACCTTGTCCGGATCGACGTTCGGGTAGGCGGCCAGGATGTCCTCCTTCATGCCGCCGGAGACTGCGATGATGCCGTCGGCGTGCTCATAGGCGTCCCTCTCGGCCCAGGAGCTCAGGTTGTAGCCGCCGCCGAGCTGCTCGCGCTTCCACGGGCGGAACGGCTCCAGGCTGTGCGCGGTGATGACCAGCGGGATCTCGTGCAGCTGCTGGGCCAGACGGCCGGCCAGGCAAGCGTACCAGGTGTGGGCGTGGATGATGTCGGCGTCGACGTCGTTGGCGATCTGCAGATCCACGCCGAACGTCTTGATCGCGCCGTTCGCGTCCTTGAGTTCGGCCGGGGTGTCATAGCCGACGACCGTCAGGCTGCCCTTGGGATCGCTGCCGGGGATGGCCGGCACATCGGCCTCCGTGCGCGGGCCGTCGAACGCGCGCACGGTCACGTCGATGCGTTCGGCCAGGACCTTGCTCAGCTCCTCGGCGTGCACGCCGGCGCCGCCATAGACCTTGGGCGGATACTCACGGGTCAGGATATCGACCTTCATTGGTCACCTCTCTGTAGAAATGGACTCTGCCACTGTCTACTGTATGACATCCGCACACAAAAAACGCACAACATACCGCCCATGTTGCGACAAGTTGTGCGCCGTTGTCGACAATCCGCGCGCCCATGCCGCAACACGCCCTGCGCCGCATTTTAAGATTGCGGTGTTTACATGAGCATATGGCTGAAGATTATGCAATCTACCGTCTGTATATCGACGGCGTACCGTTTGAGTTCCATTCCCCCGATTCCGCGACGAAGACGTACGCGGACCTGTGCGATGTCGTCGCCAAGGCCCACTCCGACCGCAAGGCGCGACATTTCTCGTTCTCGACCTCGTCGCATCCGACCAAAGGCCGTTCGATCGACGTGCTGGTGACCGCATCAACCCGTGTCATGCTGGATGCGCCGCTGGGTTGGTGACGTGTAACGCCGATTGCCTCCGACGAGCGCGTGTGAGACGTTCGTCGGAGGCGATCTGAACGATGGAGGAACGGTTTCCGCCCGATCACACGGCGGTGCCGTTGGCGTCCAGATTCGGGTTGTGCTTCGAGTTTCCCGCGGTGAAGAACAGGCTGAGCACGCCGACCGCGAAGACCACGGCCACGCCGGCCACCAGCCAGATCGGCTTGGTCGGCAGCCACATGACCACCACGAACGCGATCGCCGCAATGACGATCAGCGCCCAGCTGAACACCCGGAACCACTGACGCACCGAATGCGGTGCCTTGACGAGCTTCGGATTGCGCAGCGCGATATCCGTATCGGCCGTCATCTCCGGCGTCTCGAACGAGGCGGTCGGCTTCCACTCGCCGTCTGTGCCCTCCTGCAGACGGATCGACTTCTGCTGCAGCGCGTATTCGTCGATCATCCCGGAACGGCCACGACCCCGGGTCTGGTCGTACTGCTGCGGGATGCCCCTGCGGTTACGCTTCTCCTGCGCACGACGTTCTGCACGGTTCGGCATGCTCACTCCTTCATGATGCGAACGGATTCACTGCAAGCTACTGTACAACAGCAACCGCCGAAATCCGTCGCGCATTCCGGATAATTCAAGGCACGCGAGGCGACTCGGGGATTATGCCGATTCCGTGTACATGCGGTCCAGCGTGTTGGGGAACAGTCGTCCGAACACGTACCGACAGCCGGATATGGAGGCGATGAGAGCCACCAGGATCCCGACCCGCGCGACAACGGCATTGAGCAGACCGAATGCCTCGAATTCCGTCCATAACGGCAGAACGGCTACGATGCAGAAACACATAAACACCGCAAGCATCTGGGCGGTCTGGGAATCCTTCTCCGGATTGAGCATGAAGAATATCAGGCAAACGCCGATGCTGATGATGCATGCCATGAATTCAATGATGAAAGCATCGCATACCGTCATGACGGGTATATCAATATGCCGAGCGAACAGGATGCCCGGTGTCACCGTCATTGAAATTACGGCGGTCGTCATCGGGTATATCGAATTCGCAGCACATACCGCATCACCGGGGTGTTGCTCAGCTTGAGGTCGACCAACATTCCTCTGGCAACATCCTGCTGCAGTACCAGGCACGCCCGACCGCAGCCGTGAGGTTCCCGACCGGCAACGCGAACTCCACAACGGCGCGTCCCGCCAATACGTCAGGGACCTGGTCAGACGACATCATCACGCCGGAGAGTACAAGCGGTACTAGTACGGCAAGCATCGCGTATACGCCGAAGATGAGCCTGCGGTACATATGGGCAACGTAAAACACCAACGCCTTCATACATCTTCCTTTCATTACCATGAGTCCGTTTGTTGCCCGCTTCTTGCAACGCACGTATGTCGTTCGGGATACGGCGCTTATTTGATGAACGCGGATGTGCCTCCGGCTCATCCCCTGCTCTCCGATGTCGTATCGCCAGTGCGTTGTATGCCGAAGTCCACGCCCTCACGGTCACGACCCAACGTCGCGATGTCGGTGAAGGTCTCGTAGTCGGGCACGTCGGCGAGCATGATGTCCTTGACGATATGCCGGTCGTCGAGGATGACGACCCGTTCCGCGGCCTTCCAGCAGTACTCCAGATCGTGTGTGATGGTCAGGATCGTCCGTCCGGCGACGTGCAGTTGGTTGATGTAGTCGATGAACAGGTCGCGCGTGATCGGGTCGATCGAGTTGGTGGGCTCGTCCAGCATGATGACGTGAGGATCGAACAGCATGCCCGCCACCAGACCCGCGCGCTTGCGCAGTCCGCTGGAGAGCTCCGACACCTTCTTGTCAAGATGCGGCCCGAGCTCGAACGCCCGGATCAACGGCTCATCGTCAAGGTCAGCCGGATTCACGTCCCGCGACTTGGAATCCCCGTCGGCGAACAGCAGGGCACGGAACTTGATGTTGTCGCGGAGCGTCATCGAATCGACGAGGTTGGCCCGTTCCGTCATCAGGAACACATCGCGCATCGATGGCACGAGCGCCTGGTTGATGACACAGCGGCCGCTCCGAGGCCGCAGGAGTCCGACGATGAGGTTGAACAGCGTGGTCTTGCCCACGCCGTTGTAGCCCAGCAGGGCCAGCGTCTGCCCCTGCGGCACCGTGAGGGAGACGTCGTCCAGCACGGTCTGGCGTTTTCTGTAGCCGAAGGTCACATGATCGACGGCGATGATCGTATCGGTGTTCATATGTTATCTCCTTCACAACGATTGCACGATTGGCGGGGCAATCGTGCCGAGATTGCCCAAAGTGGATGTATATCGGCGCTGCAACACGGTGAGTGACAGCAGGAACGCCCCCACCGCGCAAACCAGAATGATCGCCAGGGAAATCAGCGCCGCAGTGACGAATGGTAGTGCCCATAGCACGATGCTGGCGAACATCGGAAGCATCAGTATGCAGGCGGTGAGGAGGAATGCCGTGTTCGGCATCAGCAACCGCAGGAACATGGCGAGCTGCGTGTCCAGCGCGGTCCACGCCCAGTTCGTCAAACAGGCCATGAGGAGCTGCGCTGCCACCATGCCTGGTGCCGGCAAAACACCGCGGTCGGTATACAGCGCCGCAAGCAGTGATATGACGAGGAAGATCGTGGTCGCTGTCTCGTAGATCCACAGCTTCGTCAACAGATAGGTACGAAATGACGTGCCCGATTGCACAATGAGTTCGGGGACGCCATCCAGATAGTCCTGCCAGGTGGTGTAATCCACGGTAATGGCGAGAAACAGGCCGAACGTTGGGGCATCGATCATTGCTTTGAACAGGGCATCCCCTGTATGGAGGAATAATGGGTTGAGCGATATGATCACCGGAAAGATCAATGAAACCCAACACATCCGATTCAGCGATGTGAATAAGCGGAATTCCTTGAATAGAAAAGCTTTCATTGCGTTTGCCATCGATCATGTATTGGTGTGGTATGCAGTTATACGATACCTAACGTAAAGACGTATCGCGAACGGTCGAACCAGTGGATTGCGGAACATAGCACCGTCATGAAGGCCGCGAACAGCAAAATCGCGATGAACAGGGGAATGATGCCAAGTTCGTAGCAGAAACAGACACCGAACGGAATCAGCATCGACACCATGGCGATCAGCGTGGCGTTGGTGTCCGGATCATTGAACAGGAGAACGCCGAATTCCCCGAACACCGTGCCGCAGACAATCGACAGCGCAGTGAACAGCAGCCCGATGGCATATCGCACCGCATCATCCGCGGACGGCCCCGACCACAGACACAGCACCAATCCATTGATGGCAGTGAGAATCATCGCCCATCCGACAGGCGCTACGCATTTTGCATAGACGTACGCGAGCATCGGTCGCCCGCTCTGCCTCCATAATTCGATGACGCCCTGGGACTTGTCCTGGATGGCGCAGGGCAGAGCCAAAAGTAAGACGCCCGTTGCGGTTAGCAACGGGCCCAGAGCAGCACACGTTACCCAGGGATTCGCCGGTATAGTGAATTCCACAACGTACGTTTGTGCGTAGAACAGAATCACGACAATCCATGTCCACCCGTGCAGGAACTGCCGAGTATCACGGAACAGAATTCCAATCACTAATATTCATCTCCTTAGCTGTTTTACATTTCCTCATCGGGAGGCGTGATTCATGAATACGCCAACGTCTGTGGGAAACGGCGATGGAATGCGCGCTCACACCATACGGTGGTGCCCGTCGCCAACGCTACGAGTCCCAATATTGTTGCCAACCCGTTAATCGTTCCGAACGACTGTGGTTCAGTCCATAGCGACAGCCATATGACCATGGCGGATATGCGCACGCTCCCCATCGCCGCCATCAGCAACACCCCTACTGTGCAATACGTTCGAGCCATACAGAACATGAGTCCCTTCATCTTGCACCCACGTACCCTTATCTGCTATTTCTTACAGCTAGCAAGAGAAACTGCGGCGGCAGTGACGGAAACGGTCATCTCCGTGATGCACACGGTCAGCCAAAACGAATACGGTTCCGCGTCGCCGCGTCCGGTCAGCATGGCCATCTCCTGGTCGGACAGGTCGTCGAAGGTTTCGCCGACGATCGTCTTCTCGTTCATGCTCATAAGAGCCTCCTTATTTGGTGTTCAGCCTCCGATTTGGAAGCCGAACACCACTGTCCCCCACCCGTTTTGGAAAATCCAGCCTTGTACCCCATTCAGGGGACGAGTTAATCACAAAACGCTTTCGACTATTTCATGCTGCATTAATCCGATATATTTGGAATGCTGATTCACAATCACTATCTATTACCCCTTAACTTAACTCTTTTATGACTCTCTATCGGGAGATGCGATTCAAAAAATGCGTCAGCGTCCGTGGAAAACGGCGACGGAACACATGCTCGCACCATACGGTGACACCCACCGCCAACGCTATGAGTCCCAGTATCGTTACCAACCCGTTAATCGTTCCCAGCGACTGCAGTTCAGTCCATAGCGACAGCCATATGACCATAACGGATATGAACACGCTCCCCATCGCCGCTGCTTGTTCATTGAGGTTTGGCGAAAGCTGGTACCACAGCAGGCAGATACTGATGACCAACACGTTGATGACCGCGCCTAAAATGACGATGTTCAACCCCAAGGCGAGCGATATGGATGAATGCTGTGCCGCTAGAACCGCCATCCAGACCAAGGTGCTAACGACTACGCTCGACATAGGCAACAGCGATTGGGCTAGCACGTATCGGTACAGCGGCGTTTCCGTCAATACGATCATGGAGAACACCCCATCATGCATGTGCCGATACATGGTGGCGCATACCACGATTATTGCCAAGATGCCCGTAACGGGGATCGATGCACCGCCAACTATAGCAAGCATGTCAACATCGGATGCAGCCACGCCGGAGACCAATCCCACCGTTACCCAAGGCAGGACGCAACCCAGCGCCACCGCCAGCAACGCCCCTACCGTGCAATACGTTCGGGCCATGCAGAACATCAGTCCCTTCATCTTGCGTCCTCTCCCCTCCGATTAGCGTGCATGGGTGCAGCTTCCTAGGGACCGCACCCCATGCGTTTGGCTGTTACTTCTTGCAATTTCCGGACAAGCTGAGGGACGTTGTCACGGAAACCACCGAATACGAAAGAGACAGCTCCAAAGACACCGCCACGGCGGAGATAACGCCGAGCGAATACGGTTCCGCGTCGCCGCGTCCGGTCAGCATGGCCATCTCCTGGTCGGACAGGTCGTCGAAGGTTTCGCCGACGATCGCCTTCTCGGTCATGCTCATAAGAGCCTCCTTAGTTGTTGTTTGACTTCCGCAGTGAAGTCAAACAACAACATCCCCCTTGCACTTAGATAAATCCAGCCTCGTACCCCGTTTAGGGGACGAAAATACACTCATTAACGTCGATGTGTAAGTATTACCGTATTGAAGATATGGGATGGGAGGCCCGCATATGTATAGGTTGGTTACGTTGCTGTTCACACTCGGTTTTCTGATTATGCCGGCTGTTCCCGCAACGGCTTGTACGACGTCGGACGTTTGGCCGGCACCATACTCCGGAAGTTCTTACTGTCCTACTCTACTGTCTTGGTTATGTAGTTGAGAAGTTTAGCTGTGCAGTGGCAGTTCGCCGAACACCCACCATCGTCCGCCGGAGGTGCCGGCCCTGACTGTGCCGCCGAATCCCTTTATCTGTTCGTCGTGTAGGGTCAGGCCGCGTCCGGATGCGGGCGGGGCGAGCCACTGGTCGGACGTCCCCAAGCCGTTACTCTGCGACATTATGACCGAGTTCCGCGTGAACCGGATGAGGACATGGTACGCGGAACGTTTGGGGTCGCAGTGGTGTTCGATGTTGGCATAGATCTCGCGCAATAAGGCAATAAATGCGTAGCCTCGGTCGTCCAGTCGACAGTCGCACTCACCCCGCACGACGCTCTCTCCGTCGTATCCAAGTCCATGCAGTCGGCGGTCGGCGGATGTCGCGACCGCTCGGACAGCCGGCAGCAGCGCGAAGCATTCCGTTCCCTCCACCGGGTCGTCCCCATGGATCATATCGACGGTCCGATGCGTCTCGCGCAACGCGTCGGCGGCGTACCCGACGATTCTCTCCATGTCGCAGAGCGCATAGACTTCGGGATGATCCCTTCTGGCGCGTTCGGCGGTCACCAGGATCCTGGACAGGTTGCCCGACACCGAATCGTGCAGCGACGTGGATGTCAGCAGCTGCAACCTCGCCCGTTCGAGTTGGTGCCGTGCCTCCCGCTGCGTGCGCTGCCGTTCCCGGTGCAGAATCGACATCCCGACCAGATAGGCGCACAGCAACCCGATACCGAAGTTTATGATGCCGGATGGCACGGCGTATCCCATGATCTCCGGACGCGCCAGCGTCGCGTAGGTTACGCTAGCCATGACGAGTCCGATCGACGCGACGCATTCCGTGATCCGCGCCCGGCGGCCGAGCACCACCATCGCCAGTAGCAGTCCCCATGTACTGCCGGGCCCCGACGCATCGACGCAAATGGTTAGATTCCCGACGAGAGCGGTGACCAGGATCATCCACGCCGCCGCCTGTCCCCGCCACGGCAGCAGCGCCAAAGCGACGCATAACAGCATCGCTCCCACGACGCCGATCATCGTATGCGGCGGATTCATGGCCCACTCGACGACCACTTCGCACAACGCAGCCGTCGATAGACACAGGATGACCTTGTCCGCCACGGACCATGCGGCCATATGCCGGCGGATACCGTGAACACCCCGAAGAACAGCCTCATGCACGCGATTGCCGTGGTTCCTCCCGCTCATGCCTGCCACCGCCACCACAAGTCCACCAGCTCCGCGCGTGAGGACATGCCCAGCCGTTTCTGCGCCCGGTCCAGATGGGTCTTGACCGACCCGGGCGTGATCTTCAGTTTCAGGGCAATGACTGCCGGCTTGTTCGCCTGCGCGTACAGCTCCACCACCTGCCGTTCCCGTTCGGTGAGCAGCGCCAGGCTCGGCCCGTCCTCCACCCACAGACGCTCGTGGGCGTGCCGCGCCGACTCGAACTCCACGGTCCGCATGCCGCCGGTCATCGCCGGCAGAACACCACCGGCCGCCACCGCCGTGATCGCCTGGCACAGACCATTGAAATCGTCTTTGCCTACGATGCCCTGTGCGCCGGCGTCCGCCACCGTGGCCGCGTACTGGTTCAGCGAGAAAGCCGTCATCGCCAGAATCGGCAGCGTGCCGTTCCTTGAACGTATCCGCCGGCATGCCTCGGTGCCCGGCATATCCTCCAAGCTCATGTCCAGGAGCAGGATGCCAGCGCGGTTTAGCGGATCCAACGCCCGTTCGATGGCCTCATGCCCCGAGTGGGCGACCCATCTGACACGAACCTGCGGCAGCTGCTGGCTGATGATCGCCGCGAGTCCCCTCAGCACGATCTCGTCATTATCGGCAATCGCCAAGTGAATAGCGTTGTTCCCCACGTGCACTGACTATACAGTCAAAGCACGCGGGAAACAACTTCATGGCGCGGAGGGGATGTTTCGTTCCCTACCGCGGCAGCGCCATCGGCCGGCGCGAAGCGGCGATCGGCGCGGGCAGCTCGGTGTCGCCGGTCAGGTAGTGGTCCACGGCGGCGGCGCAGGAGCGGCCTTCGGCGATGGCCCAGACCACCAGGCTCTGGCCGCGGCCTGCGTCGCCGCAGGCGAAGACTCCGTCCTGAGACGTGGCATACGAGTCGTCACGTGCCACGTTGCCGCGCCCGTCCAGCTCGACCGGCAGCTGCTCGGTCAGCGTCGTCGTATCCGGATGCAGGAAGCCGACCGAGATCAGCACCAGATCGGCGGGCAGCACGCGTTCAGTGCCCGGCTGGCGGGTGAACGGCCCGTCCTCCCCCGGCGCGACGGTCACCACCTTGAGCCCGGTCACGTGGCCGTGCCCGTCGGCCACGAACCCGGCCGCCGTGGCGGAATGCTCGACACGGACTTCGGTTTGGCCTTCCCCCGCCTCGTTGTTGTCGGAACCGATGAAGTTCACCGAATCCGTGTTGTACAGGTATTCGCCGCCCTCCTCCATCGAGCTGGTCTTCTGGTACAGACGCGCGTAGGTGGGCCACGGTTGGTTGTCGGGGCGCTCCGTCGGCTCCTTCGGCATGATCTGCAGCACGGTCACGCTCTTGGCGCCCTGACGGATGGCGGTGCCCAGGCAGTCGGAGCCGGTGTCGCCGCCGCCGATCACGATCACGTCTTTGCCCTCGGCGGTGATGTCGTGGACCGGCGTGACGCCGTAGATGCGGCGGGTGGCGTCCGGCAGGTACTCCATCGCGAAATGGATGCCGTCGAGGTCCCGACCGGGCAGGTTCATGTCGCGCGGCACGGTGGAGCCGATCGCCACCACTACCGCGTCATACCGCGAACGCAGCTCGTCCCAGGAGATGTCCTTGCCGACCTCCACGCCGGTGCGGAACCGCGTGCCTTCGGCCTCCATCTGCTCCACGCGGCGGTCGATCAGCCGCTTGTCGAGTTTGAAGTTGGGGATGCCGTAGCGCATCAGGCCGCCGATCGCGTCGTCGCGCTCGTAGACGACGACGGTGTGTCCGGCGCGGGTCAGCTGCTGGGCGCAGGCGAGTCCGGCCGGTCCGGAGCCGACGACGGCCACGGTCATGTCGGTCAGGCGGTGCGGCGGCATCGGTTTGACGTAGTCCAGCTGCCACGCCTGGTCGATGATCGTGCATTCGTCGTTCTTGATCATCGTCGCCGGCTGGTGGATGCCCAGCACGCACGCCGATTCGCATAGGGCCGGGCAGATGCGGCCGGTGACCTCGGGGAAGTTGTTGGTGGAGGACAGCCGGTGGTAGGCGTCCTCCCACTTGCCCTGATACACCAGGTCGTTGAACTCGGGGATGAGGTTGCCCAGCGGGCAGCCGGTCATGCAGAACGGGGTGCCGCAGTCCATGCAGCGGGACGCCTGTTCGCGCGTCCACGGCTGCAGGCCGGATTCGGCGTGCACGTCCATCCAGTCGCGGATGCGCTCCTCGACGGGGCGTTCGGCCGGTTCGCGGCGGGTACGTACTTTAAGGAATCCTCTGGGGTCCGCCATGTCAGCGCGCTCCTTCCATCACCTGCTCGTACACCTGTTCCCAGACGCCGGGCTCGTTGAAATCGATATGCTCGTCTTCGGCGCGGCGCATCGCCGCGGTCATCGCCACATACTGCCTGGGCACCACATGCGTGAACCGGGCGGCCGTCGCATCCCAGTCCTCCAGCAGCGCGGCGGCGAACGCCGAGCCGGTCTCCTCGGCGTGGCGCTTGACCAGGTCGCGCACCTTCTCGGATGTCGCCCCGTCCAGCGGTTCGAACAGCAGCGACCCGTGTGCGGCGGCCTCGGGGTTGACCTTGGACGTGTCCAGGTCGAGCACGAACGCGTCGCCGCCGGAGAAGCCGGCGCCGAAGTTGCGCCCGGTGGGTCCCAGCACCACCACGGTGCCGCCGGTCATGTACTCGCAGCCGTGGTCGCCCACGCCCTCGACGACGAACGTGGCGCCGCCGTTGCGCACCGCGAAGCGTTCGCCGGCCTTGCCGCCGACGAACATCTCGCCGGAGGTCGCGCCGAAACCGGTCACGTTGCCGGCGATCACGTTCCGGTGCGGGTCGAAGTTCACGCCCTCCTCGGGCCGGACGATCATGCGTCCACCGGACAGGCCCTTGCCGGCGTAGTCGTTGACCTCGCCGTAGACGCGCAGGGTCTCGCCGCGCGGGATGAACGCACCGATAGACTGGCCGCCGGAACCGTGCAGGGTCATATCGATTGTGTCGTCGGGCAGGCCTTCGGCGCCGTAGCGACGGGTGATCTCGTAGCCGACCATCGTGCCGAGCGTGCGGTTGACGTTGCGGATCGGCATCTCGATGCGCACGGGTTCGCGGCTTTCCAGCGCGGGTTCGGCCAGGCGAATCAGCTCGTTGTCCAGCGCCTTGTCGAGCTCGTGGTTCTGTTCGATGGTCTTGTGCAGGATCGTGCCGGGAACCGGGCCGGGCTGCATCAGCACGTTCGTCAAGTCCACGCCGTCCGCCTTCCAGCGGCTGACCGCCTCATCCTGATCCAGGCACTCCACGTGGCCCACGGCCTCTTCAAGCGTGCGGAAGCCGAGCTGGGCCAGCAGCTCGCGCACCTCTTCGGCGACGAACATGAAGAAGTTGACCACATGCTCGGGCTTGCCGGTGAACCGGGCGCGCAGCTCCGGGTCCTGCGTGGCGATGCCTTGCGGGCAGGTGTTCTTCTGGCAGGCGCGCATCATCACGCAGCCCTCCACGATCAGCGCCGCGGTGGCGAAGCCGAACTCCTCGGCACCCAGTAGGGCGGCGATCATCACGTCGCGTCCGGTCTTGAGTTCGCCGTCGCACTGCACGGTCACACGGGAGCGCAGACCGTTGAGGATCAGCGTCTGCTGGGTTTCGGACAGGCCGATCTCCCACGGGGTGCCGGCGTGCTTGATCGCGTTGAGCGGGGCCGCGCCGGTGCCGCCGTCATAGCCGGAGATCAGCACCACATCGGCATGGCATTTGGCCACGCCGGCCGCGATCGTGCCGACGCCGAACTCGGAGACGAGCTTGACGTGAATGCGGGCCTTGGGGTTGGCCATCTTCGCGTCGTTGATCAGTTGCTTCAGGTCCTCGATCGAGTAGATGTCATGGTGCGGCGGCGGGGAGATCAGCTCCACGCCGGGCGTGGAATGACGCACCTTGGCGATCCACGGCGGCACCTTGGCACCGGGCAGGTGGCCGCCCTCGCCCGGCTTGGCGCCCTGGGCGAGCTTGATCTGCAGGTCGGTGGCGTGCACCAGGTAGTCGCTGGTCACGCCGAAGCGCGCGGAGGCGATCTGCTTGATACGGCTGTAGCGCAGCGGGTCGTTGATTCGGTCGTCGGATTCGCCGCCCTCGCCGGAGTTGGAGCGCGCGCCGATCATGTTCATCGCGATGGCGAGTGTTTCGTGCGCCTCCTGCGAGATGGAGCCGTAGCTCATCGCGCCGGTGGAGAAGCGCTTGACGATCTCGCTGGCCGGCTCGACCTCGTCGATCGGGATCGGCTGGCGGGTCGGCTTGAACGTCATCAGGCCGCGCAGCGTCATCAGACGGTGCGACGTGCTGTTGATATGCGCCGAGTACCGCTTGAACATGCCGTAGTCGCCGCGCTGCGTGGACTGCTGGAGCAGGAAGATGGCCTCCGGGTCGTTCAGGTGGTTCTCTCCGGTGCGCCGCCACTTGTAGTCGCCGCCGGTGGGCAGCTCGTCATGCGCGGTGACGGTCCACTGATTCGGATAGGCCACGCGGTGGCGGCGGGCCACCTCCTCGGCGATCTCGTCCAGTCCGATGCCGCCGACCTGCGAGGTGGTGCCGGTGAAGTACCGGTCGATGACGGTCCGGTTCAGGCCGACCGCCTCGAACAGCTGGGCGCCGCGGTAGCTCATGATGGTGGAGACGCCCATCTTGCTCATGATCTTGAGCACGCCGATCGACAGGGCGTGCGTCACGTTCGTCACGGCCGTGGCCGCATCGACCGTGAGGTAGCCGCGGCGGGCCTGGTCCTCCACGGTCTCGAACGCCAGGTACGGGTTCACGCAGGCGGCGCCGTAGGCGATCAGCAGCGCGACGTGGTGGATCTCTCGCACGTCGCCGGCCTCCACGGCCAGCGAGACCTGGGTGCGCGTGTGCCGGCGCAGCAGGTGGTGTTGGACCGCGGAGGTGAGCAGCAGCGACGGGATCGGCGCCCACGTGTGATCCGAGCCGCGGTCGGAGAGCACGATGAAGTTCGCGCCGTCGGCAATCGCCCGGTCGATGTCGGCGAAGATCTCGTCGAGCCGCGATTCGAGTGCGGGGCCGCCGCCGGCGACCTGGTACAGACCCTTGACGACGAACGGCCGGTAGTAGCCGTCGAGGATGGCGGCGCGGTCGAGCCGCTTGAGCTGCGCCATCTCCTCGGAGTTGATGACCGGCAGCGGGATCAGGATCTTCTTGGCGTGCAGTTCGGTGTCCTCCAGCAGGTTCGGCTCGGGGCCGATCGCCGATTCCAGACAGGTGACGATCCGTTCGCGCTCCCAGTCGAGCGGCGGGTTGGTGACCTGCGCGAACTTCTGCGTGAAGTAGTCGAACAGCATGCGGCTGCGGTCGGAGAGCACGGCCATCGGCGTATCGTTGCCCATCGAGCCGAGCGGCTCCTTGCCGGTGTCCGCCATGGGGTTGAGGATCAGCTTGATGTCCTCCTCGGTGTAGCCGAAGGCGCGCTGGCGGCGGAGCACCGATTCGTAGGAGTGGTTGACGTGTTCGCGGGCGGGCAGTTCGTTCATGTGCACGCTGTTGCCCTCCACCCACTGCCGGTACGGGTGCTGCGCGGCGAGCGCGTGCTTGATCTCGTCGTCCGGCACGATGCGGCCTTCGGCGGTGTCCACAAGGAACATCCGCCCCGGTTCCAGACGCCCTTTGGCGCTCACGTGTTCGGCGGCCACGTCGGGCAGCACGCCGGCTTCGGAGGCGAGCACGACCAGACCGGTGTCGTCCAGCTGCCAGCGGCCCGGGCGGAAGCCGTTGCGGTCGAGCAGCGCGCCGACCTGCGTGCCGTCGGTGAAGATGATGTGCGCCGGACCGTCCCACGGTTCGATCAGCGTGTTGTTGTACTCGTAGAAGGCGCGCACGTCGGGGTCGAGCGTGTCGTCGTTCTCCCAGGCGGGCGGCAGCATCATCAGGATGGCGTGCGGCAGGCTGCGGCCGGCCAGGTGCAGCAGCTCCAGACACTCGTCGAAGGTGCCGGAGTCCGAATAGCCGGGCGTGGCGATCGGCAGCAGCGGCTCGAACTCGCCGAGCAGTTCGGAGCTCAGACGTCCCTCGCGGGCCTGCAGCCAGTTGCGGTTGCCCTGGATGGTGTTGATCTCGCCGTTGTGGGCGAGCAGGCGGAAGGGCTGGGCCAGCGGCCAGCTGGGGAACGTGTTGGTGGAGAAGCGCGAGTGCACGATGGCCACGCGCGCCGCCATCCGCTCGTCGTTGAGGTCCGGGAAGAACCCGGTCAGCTGCATGGTGGTCAGCATGCCCTTGTAGGTGATGGTCCGGCCGGACAGCGAGGCGAAGTACACGCCGACCTCGTGCTCCACGCGCTTGCGGATGCGGAACGCCTTGCGCTCCAGATCCAGCCCGCCCAGGGAGCCGTCCGGGGAGGCGACGACCAACGTGACGAATGCGGGCATCGAGGCCAGCGCCTGCAATCCCAGCCCGTTCGGATCGGTGGGTACGGTACGCCAGGCGAGCGGTTCCAGCCCCTCCTCGCGCACGATGGCGGCGATGGCTTGCTGCTGGCGGCCGCATGCGGCGGTGTCCCGGTCCAGGAACGCGATGCCCGCCGCGTAATGGCCCGGTTCCGGCAGCGGCGCGTCGACCACGGCTCGCATGAACGCGTCGGGCATGCCCATCAGGATGCCCGCGCCGTCGCCGGTGTTCTCCTCGGCGCCCACCGCGCCGCGGTGGTCCAGGTTCCTCAGCACCTCGATGGCCTTGTCGATGACGCGCCGCTCCGGCCGACGGTTCATCGTGGCCACCATGCCGACGCCGCAGGCGTCGTGTTCCGCGGCGGGGTCGTAGAGCCCCTCCTTGCATCGGACGGTCAGATCTAGCGGAGCATGCAACGTCACTTGGATCACCTTTCTTGCGTTACGGACAGGATACGACCCGCAGGCCACAAATGTCCGCATAATGAAACATCCTGCGCCTTGCGGCACGGCCGTTCTCTCCCAATCCGGATTGACTGCGCTTGAGAGTACCGCCCGGATGTTACCACGCAACTTCAGTGTCCACATTTCGAATCACCGCGTCGCCCGGCGACTGTCTGGCGCAGACCATCCCGCGGCTACAGACCGCAGCAGTCGAACATGCGCTCGATGACGGCGTCGTTGAGCAGACGGCCGCGCAGCGTGGGTATGAGCCGGGAACCGCGGCGTTCGACCAGCCCCTCGCGCTCCAACTCCGCGACGCCCGCGTCGATGTCGGAGGATGCCGCCCCGCCGACATCGAGGGATGTCTTGAGCGCCGTCAGGTCCAGTCCTTCACGCAGACGCAGGCCCAGCATGATCGTTTCCTCAAGGGCCTCCATCGGCGTGATGGATTCGCTGCCGGCCCATGGCACCTGTCCGGCGTTGACGCGTTCGCTCCACAGCCGCGGGTGGGCCAGATCCCAGGAACGGACGGCGCCATGGGCATCGCAGTCCTGAGGGGACGATCCATGCGGCCGGGCGGAGCGTTCCGACTCGCTGCGACATGATGCAGGCTCGACGCGGTTGTAGTGCGAGTGGGCGCCCGGGCCGATGCCGGCCCAGTCGACGTTGCGCCAGTACCCCAGGTTGTGGCGGCTCTCATACCCCGGGCGGGCCCAGTTGGAGATCTCATACCATTGCAAGCCGGCCGCGGAGAACAACTCGTCGGCGATCTCGTATTTGGCCGCCTCGTCGTCGTCATCCGGTTTCGGCAGCACGCCGGCGGCGATCTGCCGGCCCATCTTGGTCGTCGGCTCCACGGTCAGCGCGTACGCGGAGATGTGGTTCACACCCAGATCGATGGCCGTGCGCACCGACGTGCGCCAATCCTCCAGGCTCTCCCCCGGCGCGCCATAGATCAGGTCGACCGAACTGCGCAGGCCGGCCGCCTCGGCGGCGCGTACGCCGGCCTCCACGTTGGCCGGCGTATGGGTGCGGTCCAGCGTCCTCAGCACATGCGGCACGGCCGACTGCATGCCGAACGAGACGCGGGTGAAGCCGCCGTCGGCCAGCGCGCGGATGGTCGCCGCATCCACCGTGTCCGGATTCGCCTCCGTCGTGATCTCGGCGCCGTCCTCGACGCCCCAGAGCTCGCGGATGGCGTTCAGGATCGCGATCAGGTCGTCGGCAGGCAGGATTGTGGGCGTGCCGCCGCCGAAGAACACGGTCGAGGCCGGCGGTTCGGCGATGCCGTGACGCTCCTGCCAGTCGCGGACCAGCCGCATCTCGCAGATCGTCATCGCGGCGTAGTTGCCGCGCGACGCACCGCCGCCCAGGTCGACGGCCGTGTACGTGTTGAAATCGCAGTATCCGCAGCGTCGCAGGCAAAACGGCACATGGATGTAGACCTCGAACATGACTCACACCTCCACGCGGCGCTGCCGTCGCGGCCTTGGCGGCCACTCCCCTCGCTTACAGGCAATCCACCGGATTGCCTGCTTCACGGCTCGGCGCCGCAGACAAAACGGCACGTGGACGTAGACCTCGAACGCCATCAGCCTTCGGACTTCTGCGCGGCGCGGATCTTGTCCTTGGTGTCGCGGTCGTTCGCGCCCTCGCCGGTGGACAGGGCGGCGATGAACGCCTCCTGCGGCACCTCCACATGACCGAGCATCTTCATGCGCTTCTTGCCGGCCTTCTGCTTCTCCAGCAGCTTGCGCTTACGGGTGATGTCGCCGCCGTAGCACTTGGCGAGCACGTCCTTGCGCAGGGCGCGGATGGTCTCCCGGGCGATGATGCGCGAGCCAATCGCGGCCTGAATCGGAATCTCGAACTGCTGGCGCGGGATCAGCTCGCGCAGCTTCTTGGTCATCATCACGCCGTAGCTGTACGCCTTGTCACGGTGCACGATGGCGCTGAACGCGTCCACCTTCTCGCCCTGGATCAGGATGTCCACCTTCACCAGGTCGGCGCTCTGCTCGCCGTCCTCATGGTAGTCGAGCGAGGCGTAGCCCTTGGTGCGCGACTTCAGCTGGTCGAAGAAGTCGAACACGATCTCGGCCAGCGGCATGCGGTAGTGCATCTCCACGCGGTCGGCGCTGATGTACTCCATCGTGCCCATCTGGCCGCGATGGTCCTGGCACAGGTCCATCACCGCGCCGATGAACTCCTTCGGCGTGATGATGTCGGCGGCCACCATCGGCTCGACGATCCTCTTGATCTTGCCGTCGGGGAACTCGCTCGGATTGGTGACGTGGTGGACCGTGTTGTCCTCCGCGGTCACCTCGTACGGCACGTTCGGCGCGGTGGAGATCAGGTCGAGTCCGAATTCGCGTTCCAGGCGCTCGGAGACGATCTCCATGTGCAGTAGACCCAGGAAGCCGCAGCGGAAGCCGAAGCCCAGCGCCACCGAGGTCTCCGGCTCGTAGATGAGCGCCGCGTCGTTGAGCTTGAGCTTGTCGAGCGCGTCGCGCAGCTCCGGATACTGGGCGTTGTCGATCGGGAACAGGCCGGCGTACACCATCGGTTGCGGATCGCGGTAGCCCGGCAGCGGTTCGGTGGCGCCCTTGGCGGCGGCGGTGATCGTATCGCCGACCTTGGACTGGCTCACGTCCTTTGCGCCGGTGATCACGTAGCCGACCTCGCCGGCGCCGAGCGCCTTGGTCGGTGTCATGTCCGGGCTGATCACGCCGATCTCGATCGGATCGTGGGTCATGCCGATGCCCATCATGTGCAGCTTCTCGCGGCTGCGCAGCTCGCCGTCGACCATGCGGATGTAGGTCACGATGCCACGGTACGAGTCGTACACCGAATCGAAGATCAGCGCGCGGGCAGGGGCGTCCGGATCGCCCTTGGGGGCGGGCACGTCCATCACGATCTGGTCGAGCAGGTCGGCCACGCCCTCGCCGGTCTTGCCCGAGACCCGCAGCACATCCGACGGCTCGCAGCCGATCAGACCGGCGATCTCCTCGGCGTGCTTGTCCGGCTCGGCGCTGGGCAGGTCGATCTTGTTGAGCACGGGGATGATGGCCAGATTGTGGTCGATGGCCATGTACAGGTTCGAGAGGGTCTGCGCCTCGATGCCCTGCGTGGCGTCCACGAGCAGCACCGCGCCCTCGCAGGCGGCCAGCGCGCGGGAGACCTCGTAGGTGAAGTCCACATGGCCCGGGGTGTCGATCATGCCGAGTGTGTATTCGGTGCCGTCGAAGGTCCACGGTACGCGCACGGCCTGGGATTTGATGGTGATGCCGCGTTCCTGTTCGATGTCCATGCGGTCGAGGAAGCGGTCGCGCATCTCACGCTCGGGCACGATGCCGCTCAGCTGCAGGATGCGGTCCGCCACGGTCGACTTGCCGTGGTCGATATGCGCGATGATGCAGAAGTTGCGGATCAGCGACTGATCGGTGAAACCCGGCTGGTTATGCTGCGTAGCCACCAAAAAGGCCTCCTCAATGGCAGGGGATGGAAAACTCATATCATCCTAGCAACTCCCCCGCCGAGCGTGGACCGCACGCCATGGCATGTCCCGCACGTTCGGATCGGGACGGCACAGAATCCGTTCCATGTCATATGATCGAGGTCGAATCACGCAACACACCGCGAATCGCGCAGTTCGGACACCTCGTTTTTCCACCCGACATGCTATCATCATGGTTTTGTATGTCCTTACCGTATAACCGTCGTTTGGAGTAGATAGTGGCAAACATCAAGTCGCAGAAGAAGCGCGTGCTGACCAACGAGAAGGCGCACAAGCGCAACGTGGCCGTCAAGTCCAGCCTGAAGACCGCGATCCGCGCCACCCGCGAGGCCATCGCCGCCGGGGACAAGGCCGCCGCCGAGGCCGCCTACAAGGTCGCCGCCCAGAAGCTCGACAAGGCTGCTGGCGCCGGCGTGATCCACAAGAACCAGGCCGCGAACCGCAAGTCCGGCCTCGCTGTGGCCATCAACGCCCTGTGAGCCTGACCATATAGGTCATCGCTTGAGTCCCGCATCTCGCAAGAGGTGCGGGACTTTCTTGTATCGGCCATCGGATCCCGCATTCGCAACACACCGTCGAGACGCGTGATCAGCGTCTTCCGCCGGGCAGATACGTGTGGTGCCGTTCCACCGCACCCGGCAGCATCAGATTGAATTTCACGGACAGCAGCCGCATCGCCACCACCAAAACGACGACGCACACGTCGATGACGATCTCAGCGGTCTGGTTGATGACGCCCGCCTGCACACCCTTGCAGACGAACACCGTGGCCACGCATCCCACCGCCGAGGGCACGGCGTACCAGTGCTTGTCGCGGATGACCACGGGCACCTCGTTGATGAGCATGTCTCGGATCAGCCCGCCGGCCAGCGCGGTGAACATGCCCATGAACACCGCGGTCATGCCCGAGGTGCCGTACAGCATGGCTTTCTCGGTGCCGTTGACGGCGAACATGCCGACCGCGATTGCATCAAAAGCGGTCATCGACCATTTGAGCTTGTCGACCTCGGGGTGGATCACGGCCACCAGAACCCCGGATGCCAGCGCGGTGAACACGAAACCGCGGTCGGAGATGCCGACGGGAGGGACGGCGCCGAGCATCACGTCACGGATGATGCCTCCGCCCAACGCGGTCAGCCATGCGGTGATGAGGATAGCGAACAGATCATACCCCTTGCGGATGGCGGACAGTCCCCCGACCATGCCGCAGCAGAGGATGGCGATATACTCGATGGCCAGGAAGAACGCATTGCTTTCCAACGCCACTTCCATGTCGTCATCCTTTCCGTCATCACGCCCATTGTGTCGGTCCTGCCATGAGGGGCTCGGGGTCCCGTACAGAGCATACCCAGTCCGACCGGATGACACGCGACGCGAAAACGGCAGCGCCCCCGAAACCGGATATCCTCCGGCCCGGGGGCGCTGCAGCGGGAACTTGCAGGTCAGCAGACCTTCCACATCCAGTTGTGCGGATCCTCGATCTCGCCGAGCTGGATGCCGAGCAGCGTGTTGCGCAGGTCCATCGTCAGCTCGCCGGGTTCGCCGCCGGCCACGGTCACGTCGAACTTCTCGGACTTGAAGCGGCCGATCGGTGCGATGATGGCGGCGGTGCCGCAGGCGAACACCTCGGTGACCTCGCCGGACTTGATGTCCTCCAGCAGGTCGTCGAGCTTGATCATCGTCTCCACCACGTCATGGCCCTTGTCCTGCGCCAGCTGGATGAGCGAGCGGCGGGTCACGCCCGGCAGGATGTTGCCGGTCAGGCTCGGCGTCTCGATGTGGCCGTCCTTGTGGACGATCATCATGTTCATGCCGCCCAGCTCCTCCAGATAGGTCTTGGTGGCGGCGTCCACGAAGCACACCTGCTCGCAGCCGTTCTCGATGCCCTTGTACTCGCCGATCAGCGAGGCGGCGTAGTTGCCGCCGCACTTGGCGAAGCCGGTGCCGCCGGGACCGGTGCGGAACCACTTGTCCTCCACCCAGATGCTCACCGGGCGGCTCTCGCCCTGGAAGTACGGGCCGGACGGGCTGGCGATCACGCAGTAGTCGACCTCCTGCGCGGCGCGCACGCCCAGGAACGGCTCGGACGCGAACATGAACGGACGCAGGTAGAGCGTGTATTCGCGGCGGGAGGGCACCCAGGCCGCATCGCGCTTGACCAGCGCGGCGCACGAGCCGATGAAATCGTCGACCGGCAGCTCCGGCAGGTACAGACGCTTGGCCGAGTTCTGGAAGCGTTCGGCGTTCGCATCCGGGCGGAACATCCAAATCGAGCCGTCGGCGTGCTTGTAGGCCTTCAGGCCCTCGAAGATCTCCTGCGCATAGTGCAGCACCGAAGCGCCCGGATCGAGCTTGAGCGGCGCATACGGCTCGATGCGGCGGTCGTTCCACCCCTCGCCCTTGGTCCAGGAGATGTGGGCCATGTTGTCGGAGAAAATCTGTCCGAATGCCGGCTTGTCGATGAGTTCCTGCCGCTTGGCGTCCGAGGCCGGGTTGTCGTTCGGCAGCACGGTGAACGGTTCGGCGAGCTTGTCCAGCGCCGCGGGATCGTGATGGTTCTGTTCGGTCATTCTCAACTTCTTTCCTGCCGCCCTTGCGACGGCGCTCAGTGGTAATGCTCCCGCGCTTGTGGCCCGGGCTTCATGATTGGTACTCTCTCACATCCCGATGTCGGGATGCGGGACGGCGACCACAATATGAAAGGAACCCGCTCAACAGGCGGGTTCCTTTCATCGGTTACATCTGGATGGCGCTACGCTCACTCAGCGGCCGGGGCCTCCGGGGCCTCCGGGGCCTCCTCGGTGGAAGCGTCCTCCGGCACCTCAACGGTGACCACGGACTCCTCCGGATCCTCGACGTCGAGCTCGACGCCCTCCGGCAGCACGACGTCCTTGGCGAACACCTTGGTGCCGTCGGTCATGCCGTCCACGTTCACCACGATGCGCTCCGGCAGGTTGGCCACATCGGCGCGGACCTTGAGCTCCTGGATGTCCACGAACGCCACGGCGGCGCCCTTCGGCTCGCCCTCGACGAACACCGGCACCTCGACGTCGATCTTCTCGCCGGCGCGGACCTCATAGAAGTCCACGTGCTCGACGATGCGCTTGACCGGGTTGCGCTGCACGTCCTTGACCACGGCCATCTTCTGCTCGTCGCCGAACTTGATGGTGAACAGGGCGTTGGTGTGACGCAGGGCGAGCGTGGTCTCCTTCATCGGGAGCTTGACGAACACCGGGTCGGCACCGCCGGCGTAGATGGTCGCCGGGATCTGCTTGGCCACGCGCATACGACGCGCAGCGCCCTTGCCGAACTCATCACGAACTTCGCCCTCGAGGACGATCATGTTGCTAGCCATTGCTGGCCTCCTTTGGGTTGCATGTCACTTGTCGTTCTGTCTTTTGACGCCACGACGCGCCGCAGAACGACCCCGCAGGAGGGGCTGAATGCGCCGAGTCGATTACGGAAACCACCCACGGCGGTTTCCCTCGCCAAAGCAACAGTCATCAAGTATACGCACACCCCGGACAGCGCCCCACGCGCCGGCTGCATCGCACACCCGCCGTGTTGCGGTCGTCGTACCCGTGTACCGGGCGCTAGACTGAACAACAGAAGGCCGTCCATGGAAGAGGTTGCAATGACGCAGACAACATCAACGCTGACGAAGAAGGTTCTGATCGGAGCCGGCGTCACCGCCGCGGCCACGGTTGGCGCACTATACGCCACGGCGAATCTCCTCTTCTCGTTCGCCTTGGACACCCAGGCCCGGCGGTCGATGATGCGCCGCCTGCAGGACGGCGAGCTGGAGGATCCGCAACCGGAGACGCCTGCGGCCGACATGGCGGAGCAGGAGGAGGCGGCCGACTGGTTCGAGGAGTCCAAGCAGCCGATCTCGATGATGAGCCGCGACGGGTTCAAGCTGCACGGCTGGCTCGTCGACCCCGATTGCGTGAGCCCCACTCCGCACCTGTACGCGATCTGCTGCCACGGATACAGTGGCGACCCGGCCGAGATGGCCAAGTACGCGCACCGGTACGCCCGGATGGGATTCACGGTGCTGGTGCCCGCCTCGCGCGGGCACGAGCTGAGCCAGGGGCGCTACATCGGCATGGGGTGGATGGAACGTGTGGACCTGATGGACTGGATCGGCGTGATCACGGCGGCGGATCCGCAGGCACGCATCCTGCTGCACGGCAATTCGATGGGCGGCGCGGCGGTGATGATGGCGGCCGGCGAGGCCTCGCTGCCGCGCAACGTGGTGTCCGCCATCGAGGACAGCGGCTTTACCTCCGTGTGGGACCAGTTCATGTTCAACGCCCGCTCGCTGTACCATCTGCCGCGTTGGGCCGCGCGTCCGCTCGTGGCCACGATGAGCCTGATCTGCCGGCATCGCGCGGGCTACGGGTTCCGTGAGGCATCGTGCGTACGACAGCTGCACCATACGACGATCCCGATGCTGTTCATCCACGGCGGCGCCGACGACTTCGTCTCCCCCGCCTCGCTGGAGAGGAACTTCGACGCCTGCGCCAGCATCGACCGTCAGAAGATGATGATCCCCGGGGCCGGGCATACGATGGCCGCATCCACGGATCCGGAACGCTACTGGCGCCGTGTCACCAACTTCGTCACGCGCACCTTCGGGCTGTGACCGCCATATTTGTCCGAATCCCCAGATTCTTACGTTGTTAGCGCAACCATCATGGCCAAAGAGCACGATTCCCTCGATTCCGACAACTACGAATCGGGGGAATCGTGCATCCAACGAGATGGACGTAGGCGGCTGACCGTATACGACGGACATATACGACGAGGGGCGTCCCTTGTCGGGACACCCCTCGGTATGTCAACGAACCTTGGTGAAGGTCAGTTGATGAGCTCCTTGACGGCGGCGATGACGGCCTGCAGGCCGGCCTTCGCGTCGCCGAACAGCATCTGCGTGTTGTCCTTGAAGTACAGCTCGTTCTCGATGCCGGCGTAGCCGCGGCCGCGGCCGCGCTTCATCACCACCACGTTCTGGGCCATGTCCACATCCAGGATCGGCATGCCGGAGACGGCGGTGCCGGGCTTGCGGGCGGCGGGGTTGGTCACGTCGTTCGCGCCGACGACCAGCGCCACATTGGCCTGCGGGAACTGCGGGTTGATGTCATCCAGATCGATGAGCTCCTCGTACGGCACGTTGGCCTCGGCGAGCAGCACGTTCATATGGCCCGGCATACGGCCGGCCACCGGATGGATGGCGTACGAGACCTCGACGCCATGGCCCTTGAGCAGCTCGCCCAGATCGGCGAGCTCGCGCTGGGCCTGGGCCTGGGCCAGACCGAAGCCGGGGACGAAGATGACCTTCTCCGCGTACACGAGCTGCACGGCCACGTCGTCCGCGGTGGTCTCCTTCATCGTGCCCTCGGGGCCCTCGGCCGAACCGGCAGCGGAGGAGCCGCCGCCGAAGCCGCCGGCGAGCACGCTCATCAGCGGACGGTTCATGGCCTTGGACATGTCGATGGACAGGGTCACGCCGGCGGAGCCGACGAGGGCGCCGGCCACGATCAGCGCGATGTTGTTGATCGCCAGGCCGCTCATGGCCACGGCGGTGCCGGTGCAGGCGTTGAGCACGGAGATGACGACCGGCATGTCGGCGCCGCCGATCGGGATGACGAACACCAGACCGTAGATCAGCGCGAACACGGTGGTCAGGATGCTGAACAGCAGGCGCTGCTCGGGCATGACGCACAGCATGACGAACGAGGCGAGCATCAGCACGATGCACACCACACTGACCACGCCCTTGGCCGGGATGGCCAGCTTACGCATGAACTTCAGGCCCTGCAGCTTGCCGGCGGCCACCAGCGAGCCGGAGAAGGTGACCGAACCGATCAGGATGCCCAGACCGGCGGTGATGAGCACCACGATGGTCGGCAGCCCCTCAGAGGTCAGGATGTCGTTGAGCGCCACGAGCGCGGCCGCACCGCCACCCACGGTGTTGAAGATGGAGACCAGCTGCGGCATGTCGGTCATCTTGACCTTCTTGGCCGAGACCACGCCGGCCACGGCGCCGATGATGATGCCGACGATCAGCAGCGCGACGGCCACGCCGTGCTGGAAGCCGTTGGAGATCTCATTGACGAACAGCACGATGAACGCCATCGCGCAGGCCAGGATCATGCCCGCGGCGGAGATCAGGTTGCCCTTGCGGGCGGTCTTCGGCGAGTTCATCAGGTGCAGGCCGATCACGAAGATCACGGCGGAGATCAGATAGACGAACCATTCGACCACGCCCAGCGGCGTGCTCAGGGTTTGCGCGAGGGTACCCATTACTTGTCCTCCCCCTTCTTCTTCGACTTGTCGGACTTGAACATCTCCAGCATGCGGTCGGTGACCACATAACCGCCGACGACGTTCATCGTGCCCAGCACGGCGGCCAGGAAGATGAACACCCAAGCCAGCGGCGAGGTGGCGTGCGCGGCCACGATGACCACGCCGACGATGACGATGCCGTGGATGGAGTTCGCGCCCGACATCAGCGGGGTGTGCAGGGTCGCGGGAACCTTGCCGATGACCTCGACGCCGATGAGCAGCGCGAGGATGAACAGGGTGATTGCTACGACGATATCCATGTCTCTTCTCACTTTCCTTCCGCAGCCGGGGCTTCGGCGCGGCCGGCGACGACGAGGGCGTTGTCGAGCTCCTCGTTCAGGTCCATCGCCAGCTTGCCGTCGCGCACGAAGTGGGCGAGCACGTCGGCGACGTTGCGCGCCAGCAGGTTGGACGCGGTGTTCGTCACCTCGCTGGCCAGGTACGGGGCGCCGATGATGGTCACGCCGCCCTCGGTCACCTGGGTGCCGACGGTGGAGCCCTCGACGTTGCCGCCCAGCTCGCTGGCGGCGCAGTCGACGATCACGGCCCCGCGCTTGAGGCCGTCCACGCCGGCCTTGGTCAGCAGCATCGGGGGCTTGCGGCCCGGCACCTTGGCGGTGGTGATGATGACGTCGAAGCCGGCGGCCTTCTCATCGACGGCGGCCTGCTGCGCGGCCTGCTCCTCCGGGGTGAGCTGGCGGGCGTAACCGCCCTCGCCCTGGCCCTTGGAGAAGTCGAGGCCCAGATCCAGGAACTTGGCGCCCAGCGACTCGACCTCACCCTGGGCGGCCGGACGCACGTCGTACGCGGTGACGACCGCGCCCAGACGGCGGGCGGTGCCGATGGCCTGCAGACCGGCGATGCCGGCGCCGAGGATCAGCACCTTGGCCGGGCGGATGGTGCCGGCGGCGGTGGTCATCATCGGGAAGAACGAACCGTAGGCGTTGGCGGCCACCAGAACGGCCTTGTAGCCCATCACGGAGTTCTGGGAGGTCATCTCGTCCATCGACTGCGCGGAGCTGAGCTGACGCGGCAGCTTCTCGATGCCCACGCCGACCAGACCGGCCTGTTCAAGGGACGTAATGTAATCGGCATCGGTGAAGGAACCGAGCATACCGATGACCCAGGTGCCCGGCTTCAGGCGGGCGACCAGATCGGAGTCCGGGCGGTCGATGAAGCCCAGGGCGTCCGAACGGGAAATCACCTCATCCGCGGACACGACCTCGGCGCCCGCCTTCGTGTAATCCTCGTCAACATAGTTGGCGGCGATGCCCGCGCCACTTTCAATCAGGCAGGCGACGCCCGCCTTGCGCAACCGCATGACGATATCCGGCGTCAGCGCGACGCGGGACTCGTGGTCCGACGTTTCGTTCAGAACGCCGAACGTCACGGTGGCTTGTGCTGTTTCAGCCATGTGAGCCCTTCCTCTTTCTTATCAGAAGAAAAGATTCGGTGTATGTTACAGCCTTACAGTCTAACCAAGGAGCCGACCAAAACAACAGCACCGTCCCAATATGCAGATTGCGTCGCATGGATGGCGCAGCGGCGGCGTTCCTACGCTACCGTAAGGTGACGTGTCGCCGATGACCGGTTATCATTCGACAGAGAGAGGCCATATCAGGCTATAAGGAGAATTACGTGTCTGTCATCACATCATTCAAGAACACCGCCACCTCGTTGGCGCAGAAGGCACTGCAGCTCGGCGGCGACTTCGTCCACCCGGTCAGCGACGACTCCGGCGAAGGTCCCGACTATGCCGCCCCCTCCGGTGCCGGGCAGCTGGATGTCACCGGTCTGCCGCATTCGCACACCTGGGGTGAGGACCGTCCGACGACCACGTACATCGACCAGCAGACCGGTCTGCTCACCGCGTACACCGAGGGCATTCCCCCGCTGGATGAGGGCATGACGATCTACGACCTGTACGCGCAGCGCGCCGAACGCATGGGTGATGACCCGCTGTACACATACAAGTCCGGCGACGCCTGGTTGACCAAGACGGCCACCGAGGTGCTGGAGGACATCCGCGTCACCGCCAAGGGTCTGATGCAGCGCGGCCTGCGCAAGGGCGACACCGTGGCGTTCATGTGCCGCACCTCCTATGAGTGGGACATCATCGACGCGGCGATCATGGCGTGCGGCGGCGTGATGGCCACGATCTACGAGACCGATTCAGCCGAGCAGATCCGCAACATCGTGGACAACTCCGACGCCAGGCTGCTCATCGTGGAAACCGTCGAGATGCGCAACAAGGCCGACGGCACCATCGAGGAGTGCCCGTCCCTGGAGAGCATCCTGTGCCTGGAGACCAGCGGTCTGGCCGAGATCCAGGCGTACGCGGACCAGGTCTCCGACGAGGAGCTGGATGCGCGCATCGATTCGGTGAAGAAGACCGATCTGTGCTCGATCGTGTACACCTCCGGTTCCACCGCCGCGCCGAAGGGCGTGGAGATGACCCACGAGCATTACTGCACCACCGCCATGACGCTGCAGTCGTTCATGCCGGCCGTGCTGAACAACAGGAACGGTTCCGTGCTGCTGTTCCTGCCGCAGGCGCATACCTTCGCCCGCGCCGTCAACTACATCGTCGTCGCCAGCAACCTGCGCATCTACATCGCGCAGGGCATCGCCACGCTGATCAACGATCTGCAGGAGGCCAAGCCCACCGTCATGATCGTGGTGCCCCGTGTACTGGAGAAGGTATACAACGCCGCCTCGCAGAAGGCCGGCCACGGCGTCAAGGGCGTGGCGTTCGCCGCCGGCGTGGTCACCGCGCAGAACTACATGAAGGAGATCAGCGCCAACGGCAAGCCCAAGGCCCTGACCGCCGCCCGCCGCGCCACCTTCGACCCGATGATCTACGCGCAGCTGCGCCAGGTGCTCGGCGGCCGCGCCCAGTGGATCGTGGCCGGAGGCGCCCCGCTGGACCCGGAGCTGCTGGCGTTCTTCCGCGGTGCGAACATTCCGGTCTACGAGGGCTATGGCCTGACCGAAACCACCGCCCCCTGCGCGTTCAACCCGACCGGCACGCCGTTCAAGGCCGGTTCGGTCGGCATCCCCTACCCCGGCTTCCATGTGCGCATCAGCGAGGAGGGCGAGATTCAGATCCATGGACCCGCCGTGTTCCCGCGCTACCACAAGAACGCCGAGGCCACGGCCGACACGTTCACCGAGGACGGCTGGTTCATGACCGGCGATCTCGGTCGACTGGACGAGGAGGGATTCCTCTACATCACCGGCCGCAAGAAGGACCTGATCATCACCGCCGGCGGCAAGAACGTGGCCCCGCGCCCGATCGAAGAGGTCATCCAACGCTGCGAATTCGTCTCCCAGGCGTTGGTGCTTGGCGACAAGCGCCCGTTCATCTCCGCGCTGATCACCTTGGACGAGGAGTCGCTGCGTCCATGGTTGGAGGCCAAGGGCCTGGACCGTGACATGACGCTGGAGGAGGCCACGGAGAACGCCGTGGTCCGCGCCGAGGTGCAGAAGTACGTCGATCAGGCCAACGAGGGCGTGTCCCGTGCCGAATCGGTGCGCAAGTTCATCATCCTGCCCGAGGAGTTCACGCAGGAGAACGGCCTGATGACCGCCTCGATGAAGGTCATCCGCCCGAAGGTCATCAAGCGCTACGCCACGCTGCTCAACACGCAGATGTACACCAAGCGCAAGTAGTCGACCAAAGGAGAACGAACGCACGAATGCCGCCGGAATCCATCCGGCGGCATTCGTATATCAGAATCCGAGGCGCTCGAGCTGCTTGGGGTCGGACTGCCAGCCCTTGGCCACCTTGACATGCAGGTCCAGCTTGGCCTTGCGCCCGACGATGCGGTTGACCGGCGTGCGCAGCTTCTTCTTGACGCGCACCAGGTGCTCGGCGCCCTTGCCGATGATGATCGGCTTCTGCGAATCACGCTCCACATAGATCGACACGATGACCTCGACCTTGCCGTCATAGGCCTCGCCGGTCTCGTTGTCCTCCGGGTATTCGATCGAATCGACCACCACGGCCAGCGAATGCGGCAGCTCGTCGTCCAGCTCCTCCAGGAACGCGCCGCGCACCAGCTCGGCGATCGTGTCCTCGGGGCGCTCCTCGGTGATCTGATCGGCCGGGTACATCTGCGGTCCCTCCGGCATATTGTCGATCAGCACGTTGCGCACCTCGGCCAGATTGTCATGCTGCAGCGCGCTCACCGGCACGATGTCGGTGAAATCGGCGAACTCGTTGATCTGGATGAGCTTGGCGATCAGCTGCTCACGGTCGAGCTCGTCGATCTTGGTGACGATGGCGATCAGCGGCACCTTCCAGGAGAAGCTCCCGTCGTCCCGCTTGGTGGCGAACTCGGCGCGCAACCGGCTCAGGATGCGCTTGTCGCCCGGGCCGATCTCCTGGTCGGCCGGTAGCAGGAACGCGATGGCGTCCACGTCCGCCAACGATTCGTCCACCACATCGTTCAACCGCTGGCCGAGCAACGTGCGCGGGCGATGGATGCCCGGGGTGTCCACCAGCACGATCTGCGCATGGTCGGTGGTCAGGATGCCGCGGATGGCCTTGCGTGTGGTTTCCGGCCGGGAGGAGGCGATGGCCACCTGCGTGCCGATCAACGCGTTGATCAGCGTGGATTTACCGACGTTCGGGCGGCCGACCACGGCCACGAACCCCGACCTGTACACCGTCTGGTCCTGCGTCTGCTGGGATGCGTCGTTCACTGGTTCACTGCTCCTTGTTCTCTGCTTCGTCCTGTTCGGCCGACGTGTCCGAATCCTCGTCGTTGCTCTGATCGGTATGCGCCGGCTCCACCACGATCGTCGAGACCTTCTTCCGGCGACCGGCCGAATCCACGGCGGTGAGCCGCAGCCCGCGGGTGACCGCCGACGCGCCGACGATCGGCACCTGTCCCAGCAGCTTGGTCAGCAGACCGAACACGGTGTCGACATCGTCCTCGTCGATGTCGATCTCGAAGATCTCCTCCAGATCGGCGATCGGCGTGCGTGCGGGCATGCTCCACTTGCGCTCCCCGATCTGCACCGGTTCGGCATGCTGGGTGCGGTCGTGCTCGTCCTCCAGCTCCCCGACGATCTGCTCGATGGTGTCCTCGATCGTCACCAAGCCGGCGATGCCGCCATACTCATCCACCACGATCGCCACATGCTGGCGCAACCGCTGCATCTGGTGGAACAGATCGTCCACCGGCTTGGACTCCGGCACCAGCAGGGGGTCGCGCACGATCGAATCGACGGTGCGTTCGCCGGCCGCCGGGTTGAACGCCGTGGCGCGCACGGCGTCCTTGAGGTAGGCCACGCCGATCAGGTCGTCGACGTCCTCGCCGATCACCGGCACGCGGGAGAATCCGGAGCGGGAGCACAGCTTCAGCATCGAGACCAGCGTCTGCTCCTTGCCGATGCAGATCATGTCGGTGCGCGGCACCATGATCTCGCGGGTCAGCGTGTCCGAGAGCTTGAGCACGTTGCGCAGCATCTCCGAGGTCTCGGGATCGAAGTCGTTGGCCTCGACCAGCCGGTCGATCATGGCCTTGCCCTGCTCCATCTGCAGCTTTTCGAGCTCCTCGTCGTCGGAGAGCTCCGACTCGCGCCTGCGCTTCTGGCCGTTCTGGCCACCCACGCGGGCGAACGGCGTCAGGGCGGAGGCCACCGTGATCACGCCCGCATGCTTGATCATGATGTCCACCGGCTTCAGCGCCCCCACGGCACGGGGACGCACCAGCACCGACACCACGGCCACGATCAGCGCGAACAGCACGCCGCACACCAGCTCCAGCCACAGCGGCGCCCCGCACAGCGACGCGATGCACATCACCAGCACGCCGTCCAGCACATTGCAGGAGATGCGGAAGAACATGCACGATCCGGAGGTGGCGTACCGGTCGGCGATCAGCTTCTGCACCTTATGGATGCGCTCGATGCGCTTCATGCGGGTGAACTGGCTCATCTCCTGATCGGTCTGCGTCTCCAGGATCAGGTTGTTCAGACTGGCCCTGGTGACGCGGGAGACCGCGCCTTCGGCGGAGGCCATCGTCAACGACAGCCAGACCAGCAGCGCGGCGGCCACGGCGAGCACCGCGATCACCACGATCAGCGAGGAATCATCGAATATCATGCCTCATCCTTACCGTTGTTCCGATCCGCGCGTCAGCCGGCGGCGTTCATCGTACTGCGCCAGCGCATCGGGGGCGCCGGCGGGCAGTGTGGCCGGTTCCCCGATGCCGTGGTGCAGCGCGAAGAACGTGAGCAGCAGCTGGCGCTGCAGGCCGAACATCTGCCGTTCCTGATCCGGGGTCACGTGGTCGTAGCCGAGCAGGTGCAGCGTGCCGTGGATCGTCAGCAGCAACATCTCCTCCAACGCGCTGTGCCCGGCGGCCGCGGCCTGCTGGGCGGCCACCCACGGGCAGATCACGATGTCGCCGAGGATGCCCTCGACCAGCGTGCGGCCGTCGCCGGGGCGCAGCTCGTCCATCGGGAAGCTCATCACATCGGTGGGGCCCTCCAGGTTCATCCACCGTTCATGCAGTGTGGCGATCGGTTCGGGGTCCACGAACATGATCGTCAGATCGGACTGCGTGCTGACCCTCATCTGGTCCAGCACCCACACCCCGAGGTCGGAGAAGACCTTCGGATCGATGACCCACTGCGTCTCGTTGATCACCTCAACGCTCATCATTGCCCTTTCGCTGCCGTGTCCCACGCCCGATGGCGTAGGCGTGCCGATCGTACGCCTCCACGATCCGCCCGACCAACGCGTGCCGCACCACGTCGGCCGCATCCAGATGGACGAACGCGATGTCGTCGATGCCGCCGAGGATCCGCTCGATGGAGGCCAGTCCGGAGTTCGGTACGGTCAGGTCGATCTGGGTGACGTCGCCGGTGATCACCATCGTGGTGTTGAACCCCAGTCGGGTCAGGAACATCTTCATCTGCTGCTCGGTGGTGTTCTGCGCCTCGTCGAGGATGACGAACGCGTCGTTGAGCGTGCGGCCGCGCATATACGCCAGCGGCGCCACCTCGATGGTGCCGTCGTCCATGTAATGACGCAGCTGGTCGGGGCCGAGCATGTCGGAGAGGGCGTCGTAGAGCGGCCGCAGGTACGGGTCCACCTTCTCGTTGAGCGTGCCGGGCAGGAAGCCGAGGTTCTCCCCCGCCTCCACGGCCGGACGGGTCAGGATGATGCGGCGCACCTTGCGGTCCTGGAATGCGCGCACGGCCTTGGCCACGGCCAGATACGTCTTGCCGCTGCCGGCCGGACCGATGGCGAAGGTGACGGTATGCGATTCGATGGCGTTGACGTAGGCCACCTGTCCCGCGGTTTTGGGCCGGACCGGCGCCCCGTTCGCGAACGTGATGACGCCGGGGACGTGCGGCTTGTGGTGCTGCGAGACCTCGTCGCGGCGCGTGGAGGTCTCGGGAAGGGCGCGGCGCAACGACTCCGTCACCACGCCGTGCCCGGGGTGCGTCCGGCGTACACGGTTTGACAGGATGTCCTGATCGAGCATGCGACGTACGGTATCGGCGTCCATCGGCGCGGTGTACGCGGCCTGGATGATGGTGTTGACGACCTCCTCGGCTCGCGCCGCCTGCGATTCGGTCTGCTTCGACCTGGACATGATGGCGATGCGGTTGCCCCGCACGATGATCGTCAGGTCCGGAAACGCCCGTTCCACCTCCCTGAGGACCTCATCGACCGGTCCGAGGACCGCGACGGGGTCAAGCTGCGTCGGGATGGTGATGGTTCGTGTCGTGGTGGCCACGGATTCCCTTCTCGTGAGTAGGTGCAGTATCGGTTGGATTGCGCGACGGACCGCTACTCGTCCAGCGTCTCACCGGTCAGGACGTGGGCATGGACGTGGAACACGCTCTGCCCGGCGTCGCGCCCGGTGTTGAAGATCAGGCGGTACGCCCCGTGGAAGGCGTCGTCGGCGAGCGACTGGGCGACCTGGACCATATGCGCGAGCTGCGCGGCATCGGCGCCGGCCAGCTCGGCGACGTTCTCGTAATGGTGCTTGGGTACGACGAGCACATGGACCGCCGCCTTGGGGCTGATGTCCTTGAAGGCATAGGTCGTCTCGTCCTCATAGACCTTCTCGCTGGGAATCTCTCCGGCGATGATCTTGCAGAACAGGCAATCGGGCTCGCTCATCATGATCCTCCTGGTTGAACTACTGCCGCATCCCATGCTATTGCGCTGCACGGATATTCCCCGCTAGGCGTAGCGTCCCACCGCGCGGGACAGCAGCGCCAGGGCCACGGGCCCGGCCGCGGACGCGCGCAGGATGTTCGTTCCCAATACGCAGCATTCCGCTCCGGCGCCGACGAACGCGTCGACCTCGGCCTCGCTGATGCCGCCTTCGGGACCCACGACCACGGTGATCGCACGCGTCCTGCCGTCGTTCAGGCAACGGTCCGACAACGCGGCGATCGACTCCTCGATATCATGCCAGCTGCGCGTGGCATCCTGATGCAGGACGATCACCAGTTCGCCGTGCACGCACGCCCTCCGGCAGATGGCCACGATCCCCTTGCTGGAGACGCAGTCGCCCAGCTCCGGGGTCCAGCAACGCCGAGACTGTTCGGTGGCGGCCTCCAGCACCTGACGCCACTTGCGGTCGGTCCTCCCCGCCTTCCACTTGGCGATCGAGCGATCCGCCTGCCAGGGGATCACCGTATCCACGCCGATCTGCGTGGCCATGTCGATGGCCTGCTCGTCATGGCCGTTCTTGGCCAGCGCCTGGATCAGGTTCAGCCGCACGACCGGCTGCGGCTCACGCCCGAACTCCACGACCTCGGCGGTCCCCTGCTCCGGATCGACCATGGTGGCCCGCAGCCGCAACCCCCTGCCGTCCGACAGCGTGAGTGCGTCCCCGGCCTTGAGACGCATCGCCTGCACGGCATGCCTGCGGATATGCGGCGGCAACGTCAGGGTCCACCCGGCGTGGATCTCGTCGCTGTTCACCGGAACGTCGTCATGATCCGGATCGAGAAGAAACAGAGGTTCGGTCATGGATACTAGGCTACACATCGCCCCCAGCCGCGACACACCGTGTTTGCATTTGCCACGCGGAATGGTATAGTTCTTACTCGTTGCCGAACGGCACCTGTCCGGGTGGCGGAATGGTAGACGCGCTAGCTTGAGGTGCTAGTGCCTATTTATACAGGCGTGCGGGTTCAAGTCCCGCTCCGGACACAGACGAAAACCCCTTGGCTTCCAAGGGGTTTTGTTGTATCAGGCGAAAGGCGGCGGCATGCGCTTCATCCCACTTGAGTCGGTTGACGACGAACGCGTCGAAGCCTATACGAATCTCACCGAGATCCAGCTGCGCAACCGTCTGGAGCCATCCAAGGGGCTGTTCATCGCCGAATCGCCGAAGGTCATCGACCGGGCGCTGGCCGCCGGCAGGGAACCGATCTCGCTGCTGGTCGAGGAGCCGTGGATCGATGGCATGGCGGAGACCTTCCGGTTCGTTGACAGGCATTGGGGCCCCGATGTGCCCGTGTATGTGGCGTCGCCCGAACAGCTGAAGCGGCTGACCGGATACCGTCTGCACCGCGGCGCGCTGGCGGCCATGCGCCGATGGCCGCTGCCCGACGTCGAGGAGGTGTGCAAGAACGCACACCGCATCGCCGTGATGGAGAACATCGTGGACCACACCAATGTCGGCGCGCTGATGCGCTCGGCCGCGGCGTTGGGCGTCGACGCCGTGCTGGTGACCCCGTCGTGCGGCGACCCGCTGTACCGGCGCGCGGCGCGCGTGTCCATGGGCACGGTGTTCCAGATCCCGTGGACCCGCATCGGCGGCGACGATACGCACTACTGGCCCGTCGAGGGGCTCGCCGAGTTGAACCGACTGGGATTCACGACCGCGGCGATGGCGTTGGAGGATGATTCGATCTCGCTGGACGAACTGGTACGCCGGCTGGACAACGGCGCCGACGCCCCCGACCACATCGAAAAGCTCGCCCTGATCTTCGGCACCGAAGGCGATGGTCTGAGCCACCGCACGATCGCCCACGCCGATCTGACCGTCAGGATTCCGATGAGCCACGGCGTGGACAGCCTCAATGTGGCGGCCTCCAGCGCCGTCGCCTTCTATTCGACTCGTGTTCACTGAAAAGTCGATGACATGCGGGGCGTCCTGTCTTGCGAAACGAAAAAAATATGTAATTATTGACACTGTAGGTGGTCTGCAAGGAAGCGGGCCAACAGCAATGCAGTACGGTGTCGTAAGACGCTCTAAGAGAGGAGTGATCGGATGTCGAAATCCAATCCGAAGATTCTGTCCATCGTGCTAGCGGGCGGTGAAGGCACCCGATTGATGCCGTTGACCAGGGATCGCGCCAAGCCGGCGGTGCCGTTCGGTGGCGTATTCCGTCTGGTCGACTTCCCGTTGAGCAACCTCGTCAACTCCGGGTACCAGCAGGTCATCGTGCTCACCCAGTACAAGTCGCACTCGCTGGACCGCCATATCTCGCTGACGTGGCGCTTCTCGCCGCTGCTGGGCAACTACGTGTCCCCGGTCCCGGCGCAGCAGCGTCTGGGCAAGCACTGGTACCTCGGCTCCGCGGACGCGATCTACCAGACCATCAACATCATCGAGGACGTCCAGCCGGATATCGTGGTCATCGTCGGCGCCGACCACGTGTACCGCATGGACTTCAGCCAGATGGTGCAGCAGCATATCGAGTCCGGCGCCGAGTTCACGGTGGCCGGCATCCGCCAGCCGATCAGCCAGTCGAACCAGTTCGGCGTGATCGAGGTCGATCCCGACCATCCGAACATGATCAAGAGCTTCCAGGAGAAGCCGGAGACCACCACCGGCCTGCCGGACGATCCGAATTCGTTCCTGGCCTCGATGGGCAACTACGTGGCCAACACCGACGCCCTGTTCGCCGCGCTGGCGCAGGACGAGAAGGCCGAGAACACGAAGCACGACATGGGCGGCGACATCGCCCCGTACTTCGCCAGCCGCAACGAGGCCGGCGTCTACGACTTCAACACCAACGAGATCCCCGGCTCCACCTCCACCGATCACGCCTATTGGCGCGACGTGGGTACGCTCAAGCAGTTCTACGATGCGCATATGGACCTGATCTCCTATGTGCCCGAGTTCAACCTGTACAACTCGGAGTGGCCGATCTACACGATGTCCGGCAACCTGCCGCCGGCCAAGTTCGTGCATGCAGGCCGCGACCGTCTGGGCCACGCCACCGATTCGATCATCTCCCCCGGCGTCATCGTCTCCGGCGGCGAGGTGCATCATTCGGTGCTCTCCCCGAACGTGCGCATCCACTCCTGGTCGCAGGTCGTGGACTCGATCCTGTTCGACGGCGTGGTCGTCAACCGCCGCGCCCGCGTGTACAAGGCCATCCTCGACAAGAACGTCGTGCTCACCGAGAACTCCACGGTCGGCATCGACACCGAGCATGATCTTGCCCGCGGATTCACGGTGACGCCAGACGGCATCACCGTCGTGCCGAAGAACACGATCGTCGACGACTGATTCGGCGTAACGGCACAGAACGCACAAGAGGGGCCATCCTGACGGATGGCCCCTCTTGGTATGAGTCCGTATTCCCTCCCCGGTCGGCTTCGCCGCCAGCCCTTCATCACAGGAGGAGGAACGAATCTTTCGGAGGAGGCAGTGTGGGGATGAGTCAGTACTTCGGCATGGCGTCGAAGTTGAAGCCCAATGCGGCGAGCTGGTCGCGTCCCTCCGGCGTGATCATGTCCATGGTCCACCGCGGCTGCCAGGTCCAGTCGATGCGGAACTCCTCCACCAGTCCTGCCAGCGTGGCCGCGCACTCGTCCTCGATCAGGTCGGTCAGCGGGCAGGCCGGCGTGGTCAGCGTCATCGTGATGATGGCACGCCCCAACGCATCGATCTCGATGCCGTACACGAGACCCAGGTCGATCACGTCGATGCCGAGTTCGGGGTCGATGACCTGGTGCAGCGCCTCGCGCACGTCGGCCGCCGTCGCCCGCCCGATCTCGTCGACATAGGTCAGCGGGATGCCGCCGTCGGCTGTCTCCTTGTCCTCATGCCTCCCGCATTGGCAGGAGTGCTCCGCAGCCGGCGCGGCATCGGCGTCCTGCTGCGGACGGCCGTTGGGGAATCCCTTGGCTAGCGCGGGGTTCGCCATCACACGGCGCGCCGCCTGCTCATCGCCCAACGCCTTCTGCACGGAATCGAACACCGTATTGCGTGGCTCGGGCACCAGATTGTCGTTCATTCGCACTCCCATTTCATCATTAGTCGCGACCATTGTACGTGGCTTGAATCGCCGCTACAAGACCCCGCATCGTATATTTCGCCGGCAGCAGCATGTCTGACCGTATGGGCAACACCCCGTTAGCGTCATACTTCGAGGCTTGTCCATACGCAACGTCACTGCATGCGTGCCAGCGCCTCGGCCACGGAAGCCTTCATGCCCTCCCAGCCGAGCAGCGCGCATTTGATCCGCATCGGGTACTTGGAGACGCCCTGGAACACCACGGCGTCGCCCAGATCCTCCTCGGCGGATTCATCGGATAATCCGGCGCCGCGCGAATCCATCAGCTGATGGAACAGACCGGCCAGCCGCATCGCCTCGTCCACGGTCTTGCCCTCAACCAGATCGACCATGATCGACAGGCTGGCCTGTGAGATCGAACAGCCGTGGCCGTCCCATACGAGGCGTTCGATGGTGTGCGGGCGACCATCGCCGCCATCCGACACCTCGGCGTGGATCGTCGCCTCATCACCACAGGTGGGGTTGAACTGGTGGGATTCCCCGGCGGCGCAATACTCATGGCTGGCACGGACGACGCTCTCCCCCGCCTGCGCGGACTGTTCGCTCGCCAGATCCGGCGCGAACCGTTCACGGCCGTGCGGGTTGCGGGACGCCTCCAGGATCACCTCCTGGTACATCTGTTCCAGATCGTCGCCGCTCATGCCGAAATCCATCTTCACGCTCCTTACCGGATGGGCACCATCCGTCTCATCACGTCGTTGCCGGGGTTTACACCCGGAAGAACGCCCTGACCTTGGACACCGCCTCCACCAACGCCTGTGCGTCCGCCACGGAATTGTACACGCCGCTGGAGGCGCGGTTCGAGGCGTAGACGCCGAAATGCCGGTGCACCGGCTGCGCGCAGTGGTGTCCGACCCGGATGGCGATGCCCTGCGCGTCGATGAACTGGCCGACGTCATGCGGGTGCACGCCGTCGACGTCGAACGCCACCGTGCCGATCCGGTCCCTGTTCTCGCGCGGTCCCAGGATGCGCACGCCGTCGACGTCGCCGAGTTTGAGCAGTTCGGCAGCCACCTCATGCTCGTGCGCGGCGATGGCGTCCATACCGATCGCCATCATCCACTCCGCGGCCGCGCCGGCGGCCACCACCTGCGCGACCGGCTGGGTGCCGGCCTCGAATTTGGCGGGCGGCGCCATGTACTGCGCCGGACGGTCCATCCAGGCCAGTTCGACCATCGAGCCGCCGAAATTCGCCGGGGGCAGCGCCTCCAGCAGTTCGCGGCGACCGTATAGGAAGCCGACCCCGGTCGGGCCGTACATCTTATGCGCGCTCCAGACGGCGAAGTCCACGTCCAAGGCGTGAACATCCACCTTGAGATGGGGCACGGACTGGCAAGCGTCGAGCACCGCCAGCGCGCCGACGGCATGGGCGCGGCGGACGATCGGGCCCAGATCGGTGATCGCGCCGGTCACATTCGCCACATGGGTGACCGCCACCACGCGGGTGCGCTCGGTGATCACCTCATCGGCCATGTCGGACCGGATGCGGCCCTCCTCGTCCAGATCCAGCCACTTGAGCGTGGCCCCGGTACGCGCGGCCAGTTCCTGGAACGGCAGCAGCACCGAATGGTGCTCGGCCTTGGATACCACGATCTCGTCGCCCGGATGCAGGGCGAACCGTGCGGCCGCCGAACCGCCGCGTCCCAGCGAGGCATTGCCGAAGGCGGTCGCCAGCAGATTCAACCCGGCGGTGGCGCCTCCGGTGACGACGATCTCCTCGCCGCCCTCATCCGCGCAGGCGCCGACCAGACGCGCCATCGAGGCGCGGGCCCGCTCGAACGCCACCGTGCTGCGCGCCGCCAGCTCATGCGCGCCACGGTGCACGGCGGCGTTGTCGTGACGGTAGAAGTCGGCTTCCGCATCGATGACGCACTGGGGCTTCTGCGCGGTGGCCGCCGAATCCAGATACACGAGCGGATGCCCGTGAACCGTTTGGTCCAGAATCGGAAACTCCGCCCGAATCGCGTCGAAATCAACCATGCCCTTGCCCTCCATCATTCATTCCGCCGATGCATCATCCGTGTTCGCCTCGCCGGTGGTGCAGGCCGCCGCATACTGCGGCCCGCACCACCGTGGCGCCTACGCCAGCGCGGATTCGCTGTCGGCGCCCTCCGGCAGGAACTGGTCGTAGCCGCTCTCCTCCAGCTCGTCGGCCAGCTCCGGGCCGCCGGTCTTGACGAAGTGTCCGTCGGCGAACACGTGCACGATGTCCGGCTTGATGTACTTGAGGATGCGCGTGTAGTGCGTGACCATCAGGATGCCCAGGCCGGTGTTCTCCTTGGCGCGGTTCACGCCCTCGGATACGATGCGCAGCGCGTCCACGTCGAGGCCCGAGTCGGTCTCGTCCAGCACGGCGAACTTGGGCTTGAGCAGTTCCAGCTGCAGCACCTCGGCGCGCTTCTTCTCACCGCCGGAGAAGCCCTCGTTCACGGAACGGGTGGCGAACTTCGGGTCCATCTTGAGCCGCTTCATGGCCTCGGTCAGTTCCTTGGTCCAGGTGCGGATGGCCGGGGCCTGGCCGTCGATCTCGGTTTTGGCGGTGCGCAGGAAATTGGTCATCGACACGCCCGGCACCTCCACCGGATACTGCATGGCCAGGAACAGGCCGGCCTTGGCGCGCTCGTCCGGCGTCATCGTCAGCAGGTCCTCGCCGTCCAGCAGCACCTGGCCGGATTCCACCTCGTACTTGGGGTGACCGGCCAGCGTGTAGGCCAGCGTGGACTTGCCGGAGCCGTTCGGGCCCATGATGGCGTGGGTCTCCCCCGAGTTGACGGTCAGGTTCACGCCTTTGAGGATCTGCTTGCGGCCGTCCTTGGTTTCGACCGAGGCGTACAGGTCCTTGATTTCCAACGTCGACATCTTACTTCTCCTCCCAAACGTTTGTCATGGCTTCGCTTTCGCCGCGGGCAAGCCGGCGGTCGATGATGGTCATCAGATGGTCGCCGATCTGCGGGATGCCGATCTCCTCGACCAGCTCGCCGAAGAATCCGCGCACCACCAGCTTGCGGGCCTCCGTCTCCGGAATGCCGCGCGACTGCAGGTAGAACAGCTCCTCGTCATCGAACCGCCCGACCGAACTGGCGTGTCCGGCGCCGATGATGTTGCCGTTCTCGATTTCCAGGTTCGGTTCCGAATCGGCGATCGCGCCCGGCGTCAGCACCAGGTTGCGGTTGAGTTCGTAGGAATCGGTGCCCGGCGCGGTCGGCTGGATTAGCGCGTTGCCGACCCATGTGGAGTGCGCGCCCTGCCCGTCGAGCGCGCCCTTGTACACCACGCGCGACCTGCAGTCCGGATGGTTGTGCACCACCATCGTGCGGTGCTCGATGTGCTCGCCCGGATCGGCGAAGTAGATGCCCAGCATATTCAGGTCGCCCTGCGGGCCGCCGAAGTCCTGGTCCATACGGATGCGGACCACATCGCCGCCGAGCGTGACCATCGAGTGACGCAGGCTGGCGTTCTCGCCCACATGGATGCGGTGGCCGCCGACATGCTTGGAGCCCTTCTCCCACTCCTGGATGAAGGTGGTGGACAGGTTGGAATCGCGGCCGGTGACGATCTCCACACCCTCCGCGAGACGTGCCATGCCGTGGTGTTCGACGACGACGTCGGCATGGGTGCCGGCGTCGGCCGCGATGACCAGGTGCAGCGCATCCGGCGCGTCGCCGCCGCCGGTGACCGCGATGCGCACCGGCTGGGCGACGTCGCCGTGCAGGGTCACGACGGTCGCGGTCTTCACGACGTTCCATTCGACCGCGGAGATGCGGTCGCTCGGCTTGGACACGGTGCCGCTCGGCGCGACGGTCCTGTCCACGACCTCGACGCCGACCTGCGCGGGGTCCAACGGCGAACCGTCGATGCCGGTCACCTCGACCGTGGTCAGGCCGCTCGGCTCGAACACATCGAGGAATTCGGCGACGCGGTCCAGCGGCGTGTACCGCCACTCCTCCTGACGGGAGGTCGGCATCGCGAACGCGTCAAGTTCGAAGCTGCGCGGCGCACGGTCCGCGCTCGACGGCATGGCCGCCGGCACCGCGTACGGGTCGTTCGGATCCGCCACGGGAATGGTGATTTCGGTATTCTCTGCCATCGGACTCAGCCCACCGATCCTTCCATCTGCAGTTCCACCAAACGGTTCAGTTCCAGCGCGTACTCCATCGGCAGCTCACGGCTGATCGGCTCGACGAAGCCGCGCACAATCATGCCCATCGCCTCGTCCTCGTTCAGACCGCGGCTCATCAGATAGAACAGCTGGTCCTCGGAGACCTTGGAGACGGTGGCCTCATGCGCCATCGACACATCGTCCTCGCGCACGTCCACATGCGGGTAGGTGTCGGAACGCGAGTAGTCGTCGACCAGCAGCGCGTCGCACACCGTGGAATTCGAGGAGCCCTCGGCGCCCTTGACGATCTTGACCAGGCCGCGGTAGGCGGAACGGCCGCCGCCGCGCGAGATGGACTTGGCCACGATCGTGGAGCTGGTGTGCGGGGCCAGGTGGATCATCTTGGCGCCCGTATCCTGGTACTGCCCCTTGCCGGCGAAGCCCAGCGACATGGTTTCGGCCTTGGCGTACGGTTCGGCCAGGATGCAGGCCGGGTACTTCATCGTGGCCTTGGAGCCGATGTTGCCATCCACCCATTCCATCGTGCCGCCCTCGCGCACGTAGGCGCGCTGGGTGACCAGGTTGTACACGTTGTTCGACCAGTTCTGCACGGTGGTGTAGCGCACGCGGGCGTGCTTCTCCACGATGATCTCCACGATGGCGGCGTGCAGCGAGTCGGTCGAGTAGATCGGCGCGGTGCAGCCCTCCACGTAATGCACGTAGGAGCCCTCGTCGGCGATGATCAGCGTGCGCTCGAACTGGCCCATGTTCGGGGTGTTGATGCGGAAGTAGGCCTGCAGCGGGATGTCCACATGCACGCCCTTCGGCACGTAGATGAACGAGCCGCCCGACCAGGCGGCCGTGTTCAGCGCGCCGAACTTGTTGTCGTCCGGCGGCACCACGGTGCCGAAGTACTTGCGCACCAGATCCGGGTATTCACGCACCGCGGTGTCGGTGTCCACGAAGATCACGCCCTGGTCCTTCAGCTCCTGCTGGATGGAGTTGTAGATGACCTCGGACTCGTACTGGGCGGCCACGCCGGAGACCAGACGCTTCTTCTCCGCCTCGGGGATGCCCAGGCGGTCGTAGGTGTTGCGGATGTCGTCCGGCAGATCCTCCCAGGTGGCGGCCTGCTTGTCGATCGGCTTGACGTAGTACTTGAAGTCGTCGGCGTTGAACCCGCTCAGGTCCACGCCCCAATCCGGCATTGGTTTGTCCAGGAACGCCTGATAGCCCTTGAGACGGATGTCGAGCATCCACTCGGGTTCGCCCTTGTCGGCGGAGATGGCGCGCACCACGTTCTCGTCGATGCCCTTCTTCGCCGCCTCGCCGGCCGCATCCGAATCATGCCAGCCGTACTCGTATTCGCCGAACTGGCTGATGATCTCGTCATCCTGCCTGATCTTGTCCTCGTTGACGCGGGACCGGCCGGCCACGTACTGGCTCATCTCCACGTCAGCCGCGGCGCCGCCCGTCTGCCCGGGCGACTGTGGCGTCATCTCGTCCGTCACTGCGCGCTGCCTCCTTCATACGAATTGCTTCCATCCGCAACACTAATGGAATCAGCGGGAAAACACTAGTATCCGCCCGAAAAATCATCCCCGAGCGGATGTGAGGAAGCTCACGGGGGTGTCGAGGGCGCGTCAGCAGAGGGATCCCCTGACGTTCGGTAGGTGATTTTCTCATTCAGTTGGAAACTTTTCAGACGGGTAGCACCTGTTTCAGCCGGAAACACTCTTCTTCCGGGCCCCAGTTCACAGGTCTCATCCGATTCGGTTCACAACTGAATGACAGAATCCCCTACTGAGTGATGTGTACAAGCCCATGCCCGCACGACGCTCCGCCCAATGTGCAACGTTCCGAAGCCGTTCGTCGTTTGAACTGCCGCTAAGGCGCGCCCCTGGTCCGTCCTCTGAACCAAGGCCGTGTGAAGAGGAGTCCTACTGGATATCATGAAACCAGTCGATATTGGGAGGGATGTATCGAACGATGAGGGACGAACACAGCGATGAATCCGGATATGATGCCGCCGAAGTCGAACGCGCTGCCGAAGACCTGCGAGTGGGAATCATCGACGATGACGCTCTGACGCTTGCGGCGTTGCGTTCCGTGGTCAACGGGATGGCGCCGCGGCACAGCACCGTTGTGATCTGGACATCGAGATCCGGCGACGAGGCCGTTGATCTGTGCGTTGATCGGCGGAGCAGACCCGATGTCGTATTGGTGGACATGAATATGGATGGAGTCGACGGCGGCATGGTATGCCAGCGGATCCGTCATTTCTCCGACCGCATCGTCATCTACGGTATGACGGCGCATTCGCTGCGCCGATATGAGCATGTGACTCGTCGGTTCGGTGCGCAGGCGCTGTTGGATAAGGCCGATGTGCAGGGCCTGCAGCGTTGCATTGCCGACTGTGCGGCAGGACGGACATACATTCAGCAGGGGTTCTCCTCGCCTGGGCAGGCGTACCGCTTGTTGACTGTTCCCGGCGCGGTGAATGCGACTTCCCTGGAATTATCGCCGCGTGAGACGGAGGTGCTGGATTGGACGATAGAGGGATTGACGGCCAGGGAGGTCGCTGCCCGCATGGCGCTGAGCGAAGCCACCGTCAAAACGCATCTACGCCACGCCATACGCAAGCTCGGAGTCGGCAACAAGCTCCAGCTCATCCGTGTCTGGACGCAGTTCAGGAGCGCATGATGAGCATGTCGAACGCCACCGGACCAGCTCCGTTTCACATCTTCCCGGCATTCCGTGGTTGCAAGCGTCCATATGCGTTGGCAATCATCATCTTCGTCGTGATGCTGACGATGCTCGAATACGCTGCGGGATCCGATCAATCGATGGCCAATCTGATGTTCGCCTGTGTACTGGCAAGCATGAGCATCGGCATGTATTGGCTGCCCGCATGCTGCGGCATCGGCATCACCGCGTTATCTGTTGCCACAACATTGTATCCGGGAATGCCGTTTTCTCCACAACTTTGGAGTCTGTGGCTTGTTTTCGGCATGCTGGCGCACCAGCGCAGATATGTGTTGGTTTCCATGCTTTTCATCGCCGAGATAGCGGTATACCTTGCCGCCTTGGTATTCCATGTACCGACTTGGGCACCCTCCGGCATCGTCACTCTGCTGGGTACATTCGTCATCGCCGCCATAGCCGGGTACGGCATATCAGCCCTCCAACAGTTCCAGCGCATCCAAGAAGAGCTACGGCAACGGCAATCCCTGCAGGAGCGGTATCACCGGTCGCAACGGGATCTGCTGTTGGCCAGTCGCATACATGATTCCACGGCGCGTGGCCTGACGCTGATATCACTGATGGCTGATGACTCTATGCCTGCCACGGCGACCGGGGAAAACCGCCATGCATGTTTGCGCGATATCAAATCCGTCGCGGCGGACACGCTTGCGGAGACCCGAACCGTCATCGACATCCTGTGCGGATCAGACGATTCTGCCGCATATGCCAATCGAGACCACGACAACGTGATGTTCGTTGACGCCCTCCGGCAGCAGATGGATGGCAACGACCACCTACTTGCAACATTAGGGTTTCTCGGAACCAGTGCCGTGCACACGGAAAATCAGGGAACGAACCATCGTCCCGATTCCGCCGTCGCGGAGGAACTGCATGATCTCATCGACCAGCTCTATACCAATATCGTCATGCACGCGAGACAAGGCAATGATAGCTACGTCATACGCATAACGATCAGGAACAACCAAATCAGCATCATCGAATCCAACGCATATGATGCGTCGCGATTATCGGAACGGCACTCATCACATGGTCTAGCCCTTCATGAACGCCGAATCCGCGCGTTGGGAGGGACGATGACGTACTCCATCGAAGATGACGTGTGGACGTTACGTGCGCAAATACCACTACTTTACGCATAGTATTCGCTGCCGCACATCCACTCAAGCCATGGAGGACAATCGCGGAGCCGCTCTTCTTCCGTGGACGTGGACTGTAATTGGGCATACCTTGGAACAAGCGCATCGCAAGATGGTATCGGAGCGGCCGACAAAACACTTGACATGATGATTGCAACAATTACATCCATTATCGTATTCCTTTACCAAAGCGTTGCACGGACAAAAAGCATCACAAGTCTCCACCCCCATCACCTTTTAGATGATGGCGCACCGCTGTCTCTTATATTGACGTTGTCCATAAGACACGAAGCACATCCCCATAGATCACGGATTGAATATCATGAACACGTTTACGCTTAAAATCGCCGCGTGTCTGCTCATGGTCATCGACCATACCGCACTGTTCTTTCCGCATGCCATTGAGCTGCCGATGCACTGGATTGGGCGACTCGCCGCGCCGTTGTTCACTTTTCTGTGTGTGCAGGCCTGTGAGCACACCCACAGCATCTTCCGCTACATCATGCGGCTGTATACCGCCAGCGTCGGCATGGCCTTCATGGAATTGATCCTCAATCGCACCGGCAACGCGTTTACGCCCCTATTCCACGTCGCACTGATCATCGGCATCCTCTCATTGCGCAAACCACCGCACCGTGTTGCAGGCCTTGCAGCCTATTGCTTGTGGCAGATTACCCTATACCTGCTGTTCACCGCGGCCGAACCATCCATCAGCGAATTGGACATCCTGCCTCGGCTCCTCGTCGAGATTGTGGCGCCCACCGCGCTTGGCATGGGTATCTCCATCGATGGCGGCTATGCATATGTGATGCTCGGTCTGATCATGTGGGTTTGCCGGAAGTCACGGTATCGGTTGGCCATATGGTTCACGGTGTTCTGCGGTGCGATATTCATACTGTTCAACTATGCACCGCTCACGAACAGCATCCTGCCGGGACTCGCACAGGAGTATCTCGGTCTTCCGGTGAGCATCCACTGGATGCCGTTCACCTACAACTACCAATGGATGATGATCGGGGCACTCCCGTTTATGCTGCTGTACAACGGGCAACGCGGCCGGCCCGTCAAGTGGCTGTTCTACTGGTTCTACCCGGTACACCTCACCGTCATCACGATACTCATGCATCTGCTCGGCGCGCAATTCTACGGCGCATGACGTCGGGACCGAAGTTGCACGGTTGCATATATATGCGGGGCGGGAAGCAATGAGTTGCTTCCCGCCCCGCATCCGCTTGATGGTGGGATAATCCCTCAGCGTTCGGACTGGTGAACCAGCGCGGCCCTGACCAGACCGGCGAACAGCGGGTGCGGCTTGGTCGGACGGCTCTTGAACTCCGGGTGCGCCTGGGTGGCCACATAGAACGGATGCACCTCGCGCGGCAGCTCCACGAACTCGGTGAGCTCGCCGTCCGGGCTCTGGCCGGAGATCACCAGACCGGCCTCGCGCAGACGGTCCTTATAGGCCACGTTCACCTCGTAGCGGTGGCGGTGCCGCTCGGTGACATGCGTGGTGCCGTACAGTTCGGCGACCAGCGAGCCCTCCAGCAGCTCGGCCGGGTAGGATCCCAGACGCATCGTATGGCCCATGTCACCCTTGCCGGCCACGATATCCTTCTGTTCCTCCATCGTGGCGATGACGGGATTCGCGCAGTTGGGGTCGAACTCGGTGGAGTCCGCGTCCTCGATGCCGAGCACATCGCGGGCGTATTCGATAACCATCGACTGCAGTCCCAGACACAGGCCGAGCGCCGGCAGACCGTTCTCGCGTGCGAACCGCAGCGCACCGATCTTGCCCTCGATGCCGCGGATGCCGAATCCACCCGGCACCACAATGCCATCGACCTGATCGAGCGCGGCCGCCGCGCCCTCCGGGGTCGCGCACTTGTCGGCGGCCACCCACTTGACGTTGACCTTGGCCCAGTTGGCGAAACCGCCCGCCTTGATCGCCTCGGTGACGGACAGGTACGCGTCCGGCAGGTCGATGTACTTGCCGACGATCGCGATGTTCACCTCATGCTTCGGATGGTGCACGCGCTCCAACAGGTCGGCCCACTCGTCCCAGTCCACGTCGTGGAACGGCAGACCCAGCTCGCGCACCACGTAGGCGTCGAGACCCTCGTCGAACAGGATCTTCGGCACGTCGTAAATGCTCGGCGCGTCCACGCAGTTGACCACGCCCTCCGAATCCACGTCGCACATCAGCGAGATCTTGTCCTTGATGGACTGGTTGAGCGGACGGTCGGAACGCAGCACCAGCGCGTCCGGGGAGATGCCCAACTGACGCAGCATCATCACCGAATGCTGGGTGGGCTTGGTCTTCAACTCGTGCGCGGCGGAGATGTACGGCACGAGGGAGACGTGCACGAACATGCAGTTGTCCGGCCCCAGGTCGCGGCGCACCTCGCGCGCCGCCTCCAGGAACGGCTGGGATTCGATGTCGCCGACGGTGCCGCCGATCTCGGTAATGATCACGTCCACGTCGTCGGAGGCCTGGGCGCGCATGCGGGACTTGATTTCGTCGGTGATGTGCGGGATGACCTGCACGCACTGGCCGAGGTATTCGCCGGCGCGCTCCTTGCGCAGCACCGACTGGTAGATCTGGCCGGTGGTCACGTTCGCCTTCTGGCTGAGGAAGACGTCGAGGAAGCGCTCGTAGTGGCCGATGTCCAGATCGGTTTCGGCACCGTCCTCGGTCACGTACACTTCGCCGTGCTGGAACGGGTTCATCGTGCCCGGGTCCACGTTGATGTACGGATCGAGTTTCTGCTGCAGCACGCGGATGCCGCGCGAACGCAGCAGACGCCCCAGCGATGAAGCCGTCAGCCCCTTACCCAACGACGAGACCACGCCTCCGGTGACGAAGATGTGCTTGGTGATATGTTCCTGTGCATTGCCATGATGTCTTCTAACCATGGGATTTCATCCTATCAACGATGCGTGACGTCTTGGTGACGTGTGTCCACGATGCAACCCTGTCTTGGTCGCCCACGGCCTTGTGCGAAGCCGATTCGAGCCCCCTCCCCCGTAGTTTCCGATCATGGGACAAGACTCGCCACCATCTCCACATGCGGGATGCCGTCTTCCAGGAATTCGGCGGAATCGACGCGGAAGCCGAACCGTTCGTAGAAGCCGATCGCATGGCACTGGGCTTCGATGCGTAGTGTTTCGGCATCGTATTGTTCGCGCGCGATCCGGATCCCCTCACGCATCGCCATCGCCCCATAACCTTTGCCGCGGTACCGGGTCAGCACACGACCCAGACTCGCTTCCGGAAACGAAACACCCGGCCGCAACACACGCAGCCCCGCGACCAGCTCTCCCTCATCGTCAAACACCATGACCTGCCATGAGCCGGGATCCTTGCCATCGATGTCCTGGTAGGCGCACTCCTGTTCGACCACGAACACCTCGGAGCGGAGACGGAGGATCTCATACACCTCCGGCACCGTCAGTTCCTCGAACGGCTTGGATATTACACGGCACCTATTGCGCATCACACCTGTCGTCATTGATGAACCTAGATTCGTTCTCACGCCTCCAGGAGGTGCGCCACGGCCTCCAGGGCCAGGCGGTACCCGTAGAAGCCCATGCCGGTGATGGTGCCGGTGGCCACGGGGCTGATGACCGAGTACTTGCGGAACGCGTCACGGGCGGACGGGTTGGAGATATGTACCTCCATCAGCGGCAGTCCAGCATCGGTGACCATGTGTGCGGCGTCGGACAGCCCGTACGAGTAGTGGGTGAACGCGGCCGGGTTCATGACCACGGGCGTCTGTTCGTCCACGGCCCGGTGCATCCAACCGATCATCTCCGCTTCGTCGTCGGTCTGACGGACTTCGACCTCAAGCCCCAGTTCCTTGCCCCAGGCCGTGCAGTCGCGGCGCAACGTCTCCAGATCCTGATGGCCGTAGACGTCGGGTTCGCGCACACCGAGGCGTCCGAGGTTCGGTCCGTTGACAACGATGACCTTGCGTGCCATATTCAGTTCCTTTCTCATGGATTCTTCCTCCTTCGGCAAGGTGCTTGCCGCACGTCCGGGCATCATGGGAAATCCATAACGGCCGGTGTGCGGACCGTTCACGGACGGATGCGGCGGAATGCCTCCTGAACCGCATCCATCGGCGGGTTCTCCAGGTGAATGACGTGGCCGACGCGGTCCAATACCACGAACCGCAGCATGTTGCCGCGTGCCTTCTTGTCGCGGTGCATCAGCGCCAGCACGTCAGGCCACGAGCCACCGCCCCATGAGGTCGGCAGTCCCAGAGAGTCGAGCAGCGAGCGGTGGTAGTCGACCAGATCGCGGTCGATATACCCGAGCAGGCTCGACAGCTCCGCCGCGAACACCATGCCTACGGCCACCGCGTTGCCGTGCCGCCAGCGGAAGTGCTCGATCTGCTCGATGGCATGGCCGAGCGTATGCCCGTAATTGAGGAACTCGCGCAGCCCCTGCTCCTTGAGGTCGGAGGAGACGTGGTGCACCTTGACGCGCACCGTGCGTTCGATCAGTTCGCACACCACGTCCTTCAGCGGCGATTCCAGGAAGGTCGCGCCGTCGAACCCGCGCAGCGCCGCGGCATGGGATTCCAGGATCCGCAGGATCTCCTCGTCCATGATGAACCCGGACTTGGCCACCTCGCCGAGGCCTTCGATGAAGATGTCGTTGGGCAGCGAGGCCAGCGTCCGCACGTCGGCGAGCACGCCGGCCGGCGTGTAGAACGAGCCGACCAGGTTCTTGCCCTGCGGCGTGTTGATGCCGGTTTTGCCGCCGGTGGAAGCGTCGACCATCGCCAGCAGCGAGGTCGGGCAGTTCACGTAGCGCACGCCGCGCATCCATGTGGCGGCGATGAACCCGGCCAGATCGGTGGCCGCTCCCCCGCCGACGCCCACGATCGCGTCGGAGCGGGTGAAGCCCTCCTCGCCGAGACGCTGCCAGACGCCGTTGGCCACGTCCACGGTCTTGCCGGCCTCGGCATCGGGTACCACGATGTCCACGACCTCGTACCCGCCTTGGCGCAGCAGCGCACGCGCATGATCGGAATGCCGCTGCACGGGCTGCGTATGGATCAGCGCCACACGAGTCACCCGATCCCCCAGCAGCTCGGGCAGGTGGCTCATCGCCCGCTCCCCGACACGCACATCGTACGGGTCGATGCCGGAACCGGTCACGTGCACGGCTCGTTCGTCGATCATATCCTTCATCCTCCTTGCCGCCTGCGCCGGCGACAGACCGTAGGTATGCACCACCACATTCGCCACATCCCGGAACACCGGATCGCGCACCTGGTACAGCGACTGCCACCGTTCGTCGGCGTCGCCGTTGAGCATCGGCCGGCCGCCGCCGCGCCGGGCGCGTTCCATCGCCTCGCGGGGGTCGGCCATCAGATAGATCACCTTGCCGCCCTCGGCTATGTACTCGGCCAGGCACTCGCGCACCGCGGGCGTCATCGGGGCGCCCCCGCCCAGCGAGAAGATGCCGTCGAACCCGTTGACGGTTCGCCGAATCAGATCGCTTTCGACCTCGCGGAACGCGGGCTCGCCGTACCGTTCGAAGTATTCGGGGATGGACATGCCCACCTGACGTTCGATCTCCACGTCCGCGTCGAGGAACGGCAGCCCCATCAGCTGCGCGGTCTCCCGTCCGACGCGGGTCTTGCCCGCGCCCATCATGCCGATGACCACGGCCTGCGGATGGTTCGTCATCGTCAGTTCCCTCCTCCTATCCGTCCGAGATAACGGATGATTTCACACCCGTCGTCGTCATGGTGCGATCCGCGCATCGCCGGGCACCAGACGACGGGCATCAGCGCATATGCTCCGGCCACGAGGCCAGGTACGCCTCGGCGTTGCGTCGGGTTTCGGCGATGCTGTCGCCGCCGAACTTCTCCAGCACATACCGCGCGATGGTCAGCCGCACCATGGCTTCGGCGACCACCGCGGCCGCCGGCACGGCGGTGGAGTCGGAACGCTGGTTGATGGCCTGCGCCGCCTCGCCGGTCAGCACGTCCACGGTGCGCAGCGCCTTGGGGATCGAGGGAATCGGCTTCATCGCCGCACGCACGCGGATCGGCTGCCCGTTGGACATGCCGCCCTCGATGCCGCCCGCACGGTTCGTCATACGCGTGATACGTCCGTCGCCGCCGACCACGATCTCGTCATGCGCCTGCGATCCGGGGCGCATGGCCTCCAGGAAGCCGTCGCCGATCTCCACACCCTTGATGGCCTGGATGCCCATCAGCGCGGAGGCCAACGCGGCGTCCAGACGACGGTCGGATTCCACATACGTGCCGATGCCGGCCGGCACGCCGTAGGCGATGACCTCGACCACGCCGCCCAGGGTATCGGCGTTGGCCTTCGCCTCGTCGATGCGCGCGATCATCCGCGCCTCGGCGTCCTTGTCGAGGGTCCGTACCGGCGAGGCGTCCAGGGCCGCCACATCGTCCGGCGCGGGCAGCGGGGCGGATGCGGGATCCTCCACGCCCGCGCCCCCGATGGAGATCACATGCGCCACGGTGCGGATGCCCAGCGACTGCTCCAGGAACAACGCCGCCACGGCGCCGAGCGCCACGCGCGAGGCCGTCTCGCGGGCGCTGGAGCGTTCCAGCACCGGACGGGCGTCGTCGAAGCCGTATTTGCGCATGCCGGTCAGGTCGGCGTGGCCGGGGCGCGGACGGCTCAGCGGCGCGTTGCGTCCCTCGCGCGGCAGGTCGTGGTCGAGCGGGTCCGCGCTCATGACCTGGGTCCATTTGGGCCATTCGGTGTTGCCGATTTCGATGGCGATCGGCGAGCCGAGCGTCTCGCCGTGCCGCACTCCGGTGAGCAGCCGCACCTGATCCTGTTCGAACTTCATGCGCGCACCACGCCCGTACCCGAGGCGGCGACGCGCCAGGGCGCCGACGATATCTTGCGAGGTGACCCGCACGCCGGCCGGCATTCCCTCGATCATGGCGACCAGCGCCTCGCCGTGCGACTCCCCTGCCGTCTGCCAACGCAACATGCCTGTACTCCTTGGTAAGTGGTGTTCCTTGCAACTTCGGTCTATCCTACCGGCATGGGCTACCTTGTTGCGCTGCCGAGTCTTCTATGTGGACTGGCGATCAGTGTTGAGGACATCCGATGCCGTCGGGTGCCGCGGCTGTGGGTGGCCGTGGGCTGCCTGCTGCAACTGGTGGCTCTGATCGTGGCCGCGCTGCTGGGCAACGACTTGTTCCTGGTGCTGCAGGCGGCGCTGTTCGCCGTGCTGTGCGCCGCGGTGCAGTGCGGATTGGCGCTGGTCAGGCCCGGCGCGTTGGGATTCGGCGATGTGACCGTGACGTTGGTGATGGGATTGGCCGTGGGGACGGCTGGATTGTGGGGCGTGGTGGTCTGGTGGCTGGCGATGGGCGTGCTGGGGCTGGTCTGGATGCTGCTGTGGCGACGGTTCGATTGGCAGGGGGACACCCCCTATGCGGGCAAGGTGCCGTTCGCGCCGGTGATCGTGGTGGCCGCGGCCGTGGCGCTGGGAGTATGCGGATAAGGGAATACGTGTGAGGCGGCGCCTCCCGCAGGATGACGCCGCCTCACACGGTATCGGGACCGGTGTGACCGGTCAGTTCGCGTTGGGATTGTTGTTCTTGTACTCGTCGCGGATCTTCCAGAATTCGTCCTCGGTGACGGCGAACTTGGTCTCGCCGGTTTGCAGGTTCGTGGTGACGAAGTACAGCCAATCGCCCTGTTCGGGGTTCATCGCGGCCTGGATGGCGTTGTCTCCCGGATTGCTGATCGGGGTCGGCGGCAGGCCTTGATGGATGCGCGTGTTGTACGGGTTGGAGTCGTCCGCCAGCATGGCGTCGGTCAGTTCCGCCGCGGTGATGCCCAGACCGTAGGCCACGGTGGTGTCCATGCCCAGCGGCATGCCGATATCGATGCGGTTGAGGATCACGCGGGTGACCTTGCCGTAGTACTCCTGAGAGTTGACCTCGGCCTCGGCGATGGAGGCCATGATCATGATCTTCTCGCGTTCCTCGCCGGTCGGCACGCCCATCTCGTCGAGTTTGGCGATGCGGGCGTTGACCATCTGCGTCAGGATATCCGAGGCGCTCTGCCCCTCCGAAGGGTTGTACGAACCGGGTTCCAGCCAGCCCTCGAAGCTGCCGTTGGCCTCGGCGGGCAGGATGCCGGCGCCGTCCCCGTCGATGATCGATTGGAAGTCGCTTTCGGGCAGACCGGTGACCTGCGCCGCGTTGGCGATGACGTCGCTGACGCGTTCGCCGGGCCTGACCTCGATGAATCCGCCGGCCTGCGCCTGATCGGACAGCACCGCCAGCACATCCGAGGCCTTCATCTGGTACTGCAGGCTGAAGGTGCCCGGGTACAGCGTGGAGTTGCCGGCGATGCTGGTCAGGGCCTCGGGCGATTTGATGATGTCCTGTTCGGTCAGGTTCTGCGCCACCGTATGCCAGTCGCTGCCGCTGTCCACGGTGAACTGCACGCTGCCGTTGCCCGGCCCCGGATAATCCTCGACGACGACCTGGGCGGCCTCGCGGTCGGCCTTCCACTGTTTCAATGCGCGGTATCCGAAGAATCCCGCCACACCGACCAACGCCAGGACGACCACCACCACAACGGCGGCCACAATCCGGTGCCTTTTGCGTTCCGAACGCTTGCGGCGCATCTCACGCCGGGAACGCGGCGGACGCGGTGGCAATGCGGAGAACCCGTCACCGTCCGAATCGGACCACTGCGTGTTCTCTTCGAAGAAATCACTGAAACTATCGGACACGGGGTCGCTCCTCTTAGCTGTTCTCTCTGCTATCCAACGCGGTCTGCAGTATCACCACCGCCGCCTGCTGGTCGACCACAGACCGATGCTGCCGGCCACCGATCTGGGCGTCATGCAGCAGCCGATGCGCGCTGACGGTGGTCAGTCGTTCATCCACCAATGTTACAGCCGGAACGGCCGTCAACGCGAATTGGCCGTCATCCAGGAGGGCCGACATTCTCTTTTTGAGGTTATCCGCCCACCGACGAGCCTTTTTGGCGCTTCTGCCCTCCGTGCCGTCCATCTGCAGGGGCAGCCCCACCACCACATGGTCCACGCCTTCATCCTCGATGACGTCGATCACCGTGTCCAATGCGAAGAAGGAATCGCCATTGACCGTGATGTTCCCCGCCGGATGGGCAAATGTCAGGCCCGGGTCGGACAGTGCCAGTCCGACCCGGGCGTTGCCCAAGTCAACACCGAGCCACACCATATGATGCGGCTCAGCCCTTCATCGCCTCGTGCGTCAGCGACTGCAACGCGGCGTCGATCTTGGAGGCGTCGGAGCCGCCGCCCTGGGCGAAGTCCGGCTTGCCGCCGCCACCGCCGCCGAGGATCTTGGAGGCGCCGCGCACCAGATCGCCGGCCTTGATTCCGCCCTTGCGCGCGGCCTCGTTGGTGGCCACGGCGACCATCGGCTTGTCGTCGGCGCTCACGCCGGCCAGCGCCACCACCACGGGGGCGTCCTCGCCGAGCTGTCCGCGGATGTCCAGCACGGTCTTGCGCAGCGCGTCGAACGAGCCGAAATGCCCGACGTTCCGGGCGGCCACCTTGACCGGCGCGGCCGAGGCCTTGGCCTCCGCCACCAGCCCGGGCACCGTGGAGGCCAGCTGGCTCTCGTACATGGCGGCCAGACGACGGTCGGATTCCTTGAGCTTGGCCAGCAGCGTGTTCACGCGTTCGGCCAGCTCGTCCGGACGGGCGTTGAGCTTGTCGGACAGCTGGGAGACCAGCGCGTGCTCGCGGGCGTTGTACTCGTAGGCGCTCTGGCCGACCAGGGCGTCCACACGGCGCACGCCGGAGCCGATCGACGCCTCGGACAGGATGCTGACCTGGCCGATCTTGCCGACGTGGTCCACATGGGTGCCGCCGCACAGCTCTCGGCTCCAGCCGTCCTCGCCGATCGAGACGACGCGCACGATGTCGCCGTACTTCTCGCCGAACAGGTGCATGGCGCCGAGGGCGATGGCGTCGTCGAACTTCATCTCCTGCGTGGTGACGGCCAGGTTGTCGCGCAGCTTGTCGTTGACACGGGCCTCGACGGCGCTCATGATCGTCTTGGCCGGCGCCTTGGACCACTGGAAGTCGAAGCGCAGACGGTTCGGCGCGTCCTCGGAGCCGCGTTGGGTGGCCTGCGGGCCGAGCTCCTCGCGCAGCGCCTTGTGCACCATGTGTGTGGCGGTGTGCGAGCGGGCGATGGCGCCGCGGCGGTCCAGATCGATCGTGGCGTTGACCTCGGTGCCCACGACCAGCGTGCCCTCGGTCAGGCGGCACTGGTGCACGATCAGGTCCTTGATCGGCTTCTGCACGTCATCGACCTCAAGCACCGCGCCGTCGTCGGACAGGATCTCGCCCTGGTCGGCCAGCTGGCCGCCAGCCTCCGCGTAGAACGGCGTACGGTCGAGGATCACCTCGATGGTGGCCGGGGCGGTGACCGCCGGCACGGAGCCCTTGCCCTCCTGCATGATGCCGAGGACCTTCGAACGGCTGGAGTAGTCGGTGTATCCGAGGAAGTCGATCGGCGCGGCCAGCGTCTTCTTGAAGTCGTCGTACACGGACAGGTCCACGTTGTGGCGCTTCTTCAGCGCATCGGCGCGGGCGCGGGACTTCTGCTCGGCCATCAGCTCGCGGAACTTCGCCTCGTCGACCTTCACGCCCTGCTCGGCCGCCATCTCCAGCGTCAGTTCGATCGGGAAGCCGTACGTGTCATGCAGGGTGAAGGCGTCGGCGCCGGAGACGGTGTCCTTGCCGGCATTCCTGGCCTTGGCGACGGCCATGTCGAAGATCTCGGTGCCGGATTCCAGGGTGCGGCGGAAGGCGTCCTCCTCGCCGTACGCGGCCTCGGACACGTCATGGAAGGTCTGCTCCAGCTCGGGGTAGCTCGGCACCATCGCGTCCTTGGACACCGGGAACAGCGTCGGCAGCACCGGATCGGTCACGCCGAGCGTGCGCATCGCCTTGACGATGCGGCGCAGCAGGCGGCGCAGCACGTAGCCGCGGCCGTTGTTGGCCGGGCGCACGCCGTCGCTCATGATCATCAGCGCGGAACGCACGTGGTCGGCGACCACGCGGAACTTGACGTCCATCGCCTCGTCGTCGCCGTACAGGCGGCCGGACATGCGCTGCGCGGCCTCGATGACCGGGAACACCTCGTCGGTCTCATAGATGTTGTTCTTGCCCTGCAGCAGATAGGCCATGCGCTCCAGGCCGGCGCCGGTATCGATGTTCTTGTTCTCCAGCTCGCCGACGATGTGCAGGTCGGTCTTGGACTTGACGTTGTCGACCTCGAAGTTCTCGAACACCAGGTCCCAGATCTCGATGTAGCGGTTCTCGTCGGCGATCGGGCCGCCCTCGATACCGAACTCGGGGCCGCGGTCCACGTAGATCTCGGAGCAGGGGCCGCCGGGGCCGGGGCCGCCGGTGGTCCAGAAGTTGTCCTCCATGCCCATGATCTGGATGTGCTCGGGGTCCACGCCCTCGTTCCGCCACATGGCGCGGGCTTCCTCGTCATCGGTGAACGTGGTCATCCACAGCTTCTCGGGGTCGAAGCCGTAGCCGCCCTGGTCCTGGGGCTTGGTCAGCAGCTCGTAGGCGTAGTGGATGGCCTCTTCCTTGAAGTAGTCGCCGAACGAGAAGTTGCCGAGCATCTGGAAGAACGTGCCGTGGCGGGTGGTCTTGCCCACCTCGTCGATGTCAAGCGTGCGCACGCACTTCTGGTTCGAGGCCATGCGCGGATGGGGGGCCGTCTGCTCGCCCATCAGGTACGGGATGAACGGCACCATGCCGGCGATGGTGAACAGGGTGGTCGGGTTCGGCGAGATCAGGGACGCCGAAGGCACGACGAGGTGGTCGTGCTGTTCGAAGTAATCCAGAAAGCGCTTCGCGATTTCAGAAGTGCGCATGGGTGGTTGTCTCTCCTTGATATCAGAGCATGGGCGTATCAGGCCCTAAAAACAGTATCGATGATGATTGGTGGCGTCGAGGGCGGGAGCGCCGTGCCGGCCGATCGTCGGATGGATCAGCGCAGCCGGCCGATATATCGTTCGTTGAGCTCAGTCTCGCGGGCTCGACGGGTGGCGTTGAACTCGTTGACCAGCCCTTCGAGCGTTCTGACCGCCACATGATCCTGATCGGGGCCGAGCAGGAACTGCCGCGCGGAATCCGGCGTGTTCGCCTTGACGTACGCCTGTGCCTTGCTGACCGCGACGATGCCGATGGCCACGCCGACGGCTATCCAGAACAATCGCTTGACCATCACTCCCCCTTGTTCGGCTGCTGCATGACGCGCTTGGACATGAACGACTGCGCGGTGGACTTCAGCGCATATACCGTGGAAGCGACCTTGATGACGGGCTTGCCGAGGAACGAGCCATACAGGTCGGTCAACGCCCCCACGTTGTTGGCCGTGGTGGAGGCCGCGGAGGAGATCTTGTTGACGTCCTCCAACGACTTGTTGACCTGCTTGACCGTCGTCACGCTCTCGTCAAGGGCCGGGATGGCGTGGTCACCGGTCTGCTTGACGGTTTCGGCCAGCTGATCGAACAGCTTGCCGAGGCGGATCAGCGGATAGATCAGGAATCCGGCCAGAATGGCGAACGCTATCGCCGCAATCAGACCGGCGATCTCTCCAACACCCATCATGAACCTCACATTTCCCGGTGCACGGCCTCATGCCGCGCACACAATACCGACACCAGCGTAGCCAACGCCCCAGACGCCGGCAAGTGTCACTGGTTGTACGAAACCACGGTGAGCGCTTGGGCAAACGGAGCCTGCGTGTCGAAATCCAATACGGTCACGCTGCCGTTGGCGGGGCGTTCGCCCAGATCGTAGCCCTCCGGAGCGAAGCGGTGCATCAGGCTGAGCAGTGTGTTGCCGTGGCCGATGACCAGCACATCGTCCCCGTCACGCAGGTCGGGATTCGCCGCGATCAGCGCGTAGGCCCCCTCCACACGCGTCCAGTACTCCGCGTCGGATTCGGCATCGTGGAAGGGATCGGCCTCCTTGAGGAAATCCCGCGTGGCGCCCGGTCCGTACTGCCGCACGATGGCGTTGTAGCTCGGGGCGCCGTGCGGCGCGCCGGCCGCATGCCAGGCCATGCCCATATCCAGGCCCTCGAAGTATCCGTAGTACTGTTCGCGGAAGTGCATATCCGTCGTCAGTTCCGGACGATGGTGGCCGGCCTGTTCGTTGATGTCGAGGATGGTCGCCGCGGTCTCGATGGCGCGCGTGGTGTCGGAGCAGTACGCGGCGGCGAATTGCAGATCGCGCAGCTTGTTGCCGGCCTTGACCGCGTCGGCCCTGCCGGACTCGGTCAGGGTGGCGTTCGACCAGCCCTGCAGCCTGTTGTACCGATTGAAGAACGTCTGTCCGTGCCGGACCATATGCAGATGCACTCTCATGCCCTCCATTATCCGTGCCGGTCGGACGCATGGCACAGCAAGTTGGGGGTGCCGCAATGGTTACGACATGCCGAAGGGGGTGGCGAACCCCGGCGGTCTGGTTTGCCGCGCAGCCCCCGGCGTTCGGCCATTCCCGGCAGACCTCCCCCGGTATTCCGCCGCCACCGCGGCGTGTCGTTGGCCCGCCTGGCATGGTTTACTGGCTGGTATGGGACGTTTTATCTCTCGTTGGCTGGTAATGACCATCGCGGCAGGCGTCATGGTGGCCCTGCTGCCCGGCATGCGCGCGCTCGGTGAGCCGCCGGTGCTCGGCATCGCCGCGTTCGCATTGTTCATGGCGTTGATCAACGCCTCCATCAAACCGATCGTCCAGACGCTGGCGCTGCCGTTCTCGATCCTCTCGCTCGGCATCGTGGCACTGGTGATCAACTGGTTGTTCATGGAGCTCGCCTCCTGGCTGGCGGTCTCGATCTTCGGGGTCGGCGTCACCATCGACGGGTTCTGGTGGTCGGTGCTCGGCTCACTGATCATGTCCATCGTCTCGGCCATCGTCGGCGCCGTGATCGGCGACTGACGGCCGTCCGGACAACGAAAAGACCCCGCAGGGCGAACCTGCGGGGTCTTTTCGGTATGTCCTTGTTGGTAAAAGATCCAGATCAGCGCGAATAGAATTCGACGACGTACTGGATGTTGACCTGCACCGGGATTTCCTCGGCTTCCGGCTTGCGGGTCAGGGTCGCCTTGAGCGACGGGAGGTTCACGTCGAGATAACCCGGAACCGCGGGCAGCACGTCACGATGCACGCCTTCGGCGGCAATCTGGAACGGCACCATGGTCTGGCTCTTGGCCTTCACCTGAATGGTCTGGCCGGGCTTGACGCGGTAGGACGGGCGATCGACGACGTTGCCGTCGACGAGGATGTGACGGTGCACCACGAACTGACGGGCCTGGGCGGTCGTGCGGGCAAAGCCGGCGCGCAGCACCAGGGCGTCAAGGCGGGTCTCCAGATCGGAGAGCATCGCGTTGCCGGTCTGGCCGGCGGTACGGGTGCCCTTCTCATAAGCGGCGCGAAGCTGCTTCTCCGAGATGCCGTACTGGGCGCGCAGACGCTGCTTCTCGCGCAGACGCACCGCGTAATCGGACTCGGTGCGACGGCGGGTGCGGCCATGCTCACCCGGGGCATACGGACGCTTTTCGAAGATGCGCTGAGCCTTGGGGGTCAGTGCAATGCCGAGGGCGCGGGAAAGACGCACCTGACGGCGGGAACGCTGAACGTTCGTCATTGAGATATTCCTTCTGTCGTTGTTTGAACGGAACACGGGACGGCCGAAGCCTCCCCGTGCTGAGCCGGCCTCTCCAACGCTTCATCGTGCCGAGGCACGAACGGCTGCCAGGATCGAAATCCCTGCGGCCGCCGACCCGTTGATGGGCTAAGGCTCCAGACGGCGTCCGCCTGACGGCAGACACCAAAGTTCAACTATACGCGCAGGGGGTGGACGACGGTTTGCCGCGCTCCCGTTCAGAGTTTTTCAATAGGAGCCACCGCCAGCATCAGCCGCTTGACACCGTCGGATCCGAAGTCCACGGTGATCACCGACTTGGGTCCCTTGTCCTGCAGATCCACAACGGTGCCCAGGCCGAATTTGTCATGCGTGATCCTGTCGCCGATCTGGAAATCCGAGATCGACAGCCCGTTGCCGCCCGTCGCCGACCCGGTATTCGGCTTCGACTTGGAGGCCGCCGACGGCGCGATGCGACGGGTCGTCACCTTGCCGCTGCGGCCCGAGCCGGAGGAGCCGGAGCCGTAGGTGGCGCGGGACCCCGACGACCCATACGAGGGGCGCGATCCGGACCGCGACGAGCGCGAACCGTACGAGGAACCGGACGATCCCGAGGAACCGTATGACCTGCCCGACCCGTACCCGGACCGGGAGCCGTAGGACGAGCCGCCATGCGAACCGTAGGACGAGCCGTAGGTCGATCCGTATCCCCGCGACGAGCCGCCGCGCGAACCGTACGAGGAACCGGAACCGTACGTCGACCCCGCTCCTCCGAAACTAACCCCGCCGAAATCATCGTCATCCCATCCGCCGAACTCGTCGTCGCCGAACCCGCCGGCGGACCATCCGCCGCGCATGCGCTCCATGCCGGTTTCGCGGCGCTTCCAATCGATCAGCTGGTCGGGGATCTCATCGAGGAACTGGCTGGGCATCATCTCGGCGGCCTGGCCCCACTGGGCGCGCACCGCGGCGCGTGTGACGTACAGGCGCCGTTGCGCGCGCGTGATGCCCACGTAGGCCAGACGCCGCTCCTCCGCCAGCTCGCTGGTGTCCTCCAGCGAGCGCGAATGCGGGAACGTGCCCTGCTCCAGTCCGGTGAGGAACACCACCGGATACTCCAGGCCCTTAGCCGTATGCAGGGTCATCAACGTCACCGAGCCGGAATCCTCCCCGTCCATCGGCAGCTGGTCGGAATCGGCCACCAGCGCCGTGGTCTCCAGGAACCCCGCCAGTGTGGCGTCCGGGGTCTTCTGCTCGTATTCGGCCGCCACGGACTGCAGCTGCGAGAGGTTCTCGACGCGGGAGGCGTCCTGGGGGTCCTCCGAGCGCTGCAGTTCCTCCAGCAGGCCGGACTTGGAGAGCACCTCGGCCACAATCTCGGAGGGCTTGCTGTTGTGCGCATCGGCGAATTCGCGCAATGCCGTCATCAGGTCGCGGAACGCCTTGAGCTGCGTGGCCGTGCGGGTGGGGGCGCCGAGCTCGTCCACGTGGAGCACGCCGTCGAAGAACGTGGTGGCGTGTGTGTCGGCGTACATGGTGACCAATGATTCGGCTCGGGGGCCCAGCCCGCGCTTGGGCACGTTGAGGATGCGCCGCATGTTCACGTCGTCCGCCGGGTTGACGATGGCCTGCAGGTAGGCGATGGCGTCCTTGATCTCCCGGCGCTCGTAGAACCGTGTGCCGCCGATGAGCTGGTAGGGCAGTCCGGCGTTGATCAGCGCCTCCTCCAGCGAGCGCGACTGTGCGTTGGCCCGGTACATGACGGCCATGTCGGAGTAGGCGATGCCGTGTTCGGCGTGCAGCCTCGCGATCTCGGAGGCGATCCACGCCGCCTCCTGCTGGGCGTTGTCCGCGGCGTAGCCGACGATCGGCTCGCCCTTGCCCAGCGCGGTCCACAGTTTCTTGGGCTTGCGGCCCTCGTTGTGGGCGATGACCGCGTTCGCCGCGTCCAGAATGGTCTGCGTCGAACGGTAGTTCTGTTCGAGCATGATGGTCCTGGCGTTCGGGAAGTCCTGTTCGAAGTCCTGGATGTTGCGGATGTCCGCGCCGCGGAACGCGTAGATCGACTGGTCGGAGTCGCCGACGACGGTGATCCAGGCCGGCCCCTGCCGTCCGGCTGCCACGGCGTCCGGTTGGGGCCGCTCCCCCGCATCCACGCCGGCCAGCTCCCGCACGAGCACGTACTGCGCGTGGTTGGTGTCCTGGTACTCGTCGACGAGGATGTAGCGGAACTTGTGCCGGTAGTATTCGGTGACCATCGGGCAGCCGCGCAGCAGTTCGACGGTGCGCACGATCAGGTCGTCGAAGTCCACGGCGTTCGCCATGGCGAGCCGGTGCTGGTATTCGGCGTAGACGACCGCGTACAGCTCCTCCACGTTGCCGAACCGGCCGAGCTGGTAGCCCTTCTGGCCCGGCTTGTAGTCGGCCGCGTAGGTGTTCAGCTGCTCCCGCCAGCCCTGCAGGTTGTTCTTGTAATCGGAGATGCGCGCCAGGATGGAGCGGGGCGTGTAGCGTTTGAGGTCGATGTTCAGATCGGCGCCGATGAGCTTGACCAGGCGCTCGCAGTCGGCGGTGTCGTAGATGGAGAATCCGGATTTCAGCCCGATCTGCTCGCCGTCGCGCCGCAGGATGCGCACGCAGGCGGAGTGGAAGGTGGACACCCACATGCGCTGGGCCACCGGCCCGATCAGTCCGGTCAGGCGTTCGCGCATCTCGGCGGCGGCCTTGTTGGTGAACGTGATGGCCAGGATCTGGCTGGGCCAGGCGCCGAACTGGGTGAGGATCCAGGCGATGCGGCGCGTCAGCACGCGGGTTTTGCCGGAGCCCGCGCCGGCGCCGATGAGCAGCGCCTGCCCGCGGTACTGCACGGCCTCGGCCTGCTGCGGGTTCAGGTCGCCGATGAGATCGTCGGCGGCACGCACGATGAGATCCGGATCCTGTGGCACGCTGGCCCCTTTCCTTCAAGAATCGATCGAGTCCGATACGTCGGGTATCGGCGCATTCATGTCTACCACATCGTTCGGTCAGGTGACACACGTAAGCTGGACGGTTATACGCGCATCAGCACGTTGTCGGCAGCATTCAGCGCAAAGGATGAGAAGCATGAAGGAACTCGAGGAACGTATCCGCCAGGAAGGCACCGTCAAGCCGGGCAATGTGCTCAAGGTTGACGCCTTCCTGAACCACCAGTGCGACGTGACGTTGTACGACGCCATGGGCAGGGCCTGGGCCGAGCATTTCGCCGGGCGCACGATCACGAAGATCCTCACCATCGAGGCCTCCGGCATCGGCATGGCCTGCGTGGCCGCCCGCCATTTCGGCGACGTGCCGGTGGTGTTCGCCAAGAAGGCGCAGTCGATCAACCTGGACGGCGACCAGTATGTGTCCACCGTGTATTCGTTCACCAAGCAGCGCGAGTTCCCCGTCATCGTGTCCAGGAAGTATCTGGGCCCGGAGGACCACGTCCTGCTCATCGACGATTTCCTGGCCAACGGCAAGGCGCTGCGCGGCCTGATCGATATCTGCGAGCATGCCGGCGCCACCGTCGAGGGCATCGGCATCGCCGTCGAGAAGGGGTTCCAGGGCGGCGGCGACAAGCTGCGCGAGGAGGGTTACGACGTGGACTCGCTGGCGATCGTGGAGTCGATGGATCCACAGACCGGCGACATCGAGTTCCGCTGACCGTTTCGCAATCGTTCACACGCAGAGGAATTGACGTTTCATGAGTGAGAAGAAGACCAAGGCTTCGGGCATCTCGTTCGAGGCCCTGAGCAGTCTGGATGCGCCCGTCTCGTTCTGGCGCGGCATCCCGTTCGGTTTGCAGCATGTCATGGCCATGTTCGTGGCCAACCTGGCGCCGATCTTCATCGTCGCCTCCGCCGCCGGGATGACTCCGGAACAGTCGGCCACGGTGATCCAGGCCGGTCTGCTGGTGGCAGGCCTGGGCACCTGCCTGCAGTTGTACGGCGCGTGGCTGATCGGCTCGCGCCTGCCGATGGTGACCGGCATCTCGTTCACCTACGTGGCTGCGGCCGTGGCGATTTGCGCAGACAAGGGCTATGGCGCCGTGGTTGGCGCTGTGATTGTGGGAGGTCTGCTGGAACTGGTGCTGGGTCTGACGGCCAAGTACTGGCGTCGGTTCGTACCGCCGATCGTGTCGGCCATCGTGGTCACATCGATCGGATTCTCGCTGCTGACCGTGGGTGCTGAAAGCTTCGGCGGCGGTTCAGGGGCTGAGGATTTCGGCAGCTGGCAGAACCTGACGCTGGGTCTGATTTCGCTGGTGGCCTGTCTGGCATTCCAGCTGCTGATGAAGGGCACGGCCAAGCAGCTGTCGGTGTTGTTCGGCCTGGTGGTTGGCTATGTGGTGGCGATTGCGATGGGCAAGGTCGATCTTTCCGGTTTCGCGCACCTGCAGATCGTCGGTTTTGCCGATCTGCAGATCGTGTCCGTGCCGCGAATCATGCCGTTTAAGCCCGAATTCGACCCTGGCGCGATCATCTCTCTGGGACTGCTGTATGTCGTTTCCTCCGTGGAGGTGCTGGGCGATACCGCCGCATTGACCAAGGTGGGGCTGAACCGCTTGCCCACGGAGAGGGAGACGGCCGGCGCCATTGCCGGAGACGGTTTGATCTCCTCGGTCTCCGGTCTGTTCGGATGTCTGCCGTTGACCAGTTTCGCGCAGAACATCGGCCTGGTGGCCATGACCAAGGTCGTCAACCGCAAGGTGATTCTTTCCGGCGGTCTGATCCTGATCCTGGCCAGTTTCGTGCCGGCCATCGCCGAAGTGTTCAATTCCATGCCGCAGGCCGTGCTCGGCGGCTGCACGATCATGATGTTCGGCAACATCATCCTCTCCGGATTCCAGATGATCGCCGAGGCGGGCTTCACCCAGCGCAACATCACCATCGCGGCGCTGAGCCTGACGATCGGCATCGGCTTCACGCAGGTGAGCGACATCTTCGTGCACTTCCCCGCCCTGTTCCAGCAGATCTTCGCCTCGAACTGCATTGCGGTGGCCTTCGTCGTCGCGCTGATCCTCAGCCTGGTCCTGCCCAGCGAGGAGCATTTCCTGGCCGCCAGGGAGGACTGATTCACGCCTCAGCTATGAGGCTTTCCTGACGGTCGACGACAACGACGTGGCGACGGACCGCGCCAGCGTGTCGGCGGGATTGCCTTCCGCGGCCTTGAGCCCCCGCAGCATGCGCAGCTGGATCGGCACCGTGATCGCGAACGTCAGCAGGTCGGAGATCGGCTGGGCCATCTGGATGCCCAGCAGCGCCGGCAGGCCGAACGCCGGCAGGATCGCCGGCAGCAGCCAGACCAGCGGCACCAGGAACAGCCCCTGACGGGCCACACCCAGGATCGAGGCCGCCAACGTCCTGCCCATGGTCTGCTGGCTCATATTCGACATCATGTTGAACCCGTTCATCCACAGCGTGCAGCACTGCAGCCGCAACGCCACCTCGCCGATCCGGATCACGTCGGGGTCGGCCCGGAACAGGCCGACCAGTTCGGGGGCGAACAGCGCGAACACCACGGTCGCGCAGACCAGGATCGCCGTCTCCACGCGCACGCCGAACCAGAATCCGCGGCGGACGCGGGCGAACAGACCGGCGCCGTAGTTATAGCCGCACACCGGCTGGAACCCCTGTCCGAAACCGACGATCATCGAGTTGGCGGTCAACGCGATGCGGTTGACGATCGCCATCGCGGCGATCGCCGCATCGCCGAACGGGTTCGCGGCCAGATTCACGCAGGTCACGGCCACCGACCCCACGCCGTTGCGCAGCAGCGACGGCAGTCCCCCGCCGATCATCTCCCGGATGAGCAGCATGTCCGGCTGGAACCATCGCGGGGACAGCCGGACCACGCCCACCTTGACGCACATCACGGTCAGGATCGTGAAGCTGATGGTCTGGCAGATCGCGGTGGCCAAGCCCGCGCCGAAGATGCCCAGACCGGCGCCGAAGATCAGCGCCGGGGCCAGAGCGATGTTCAGGATCGCCCCGGTGACCAGACCGATCATCGAATAGGCGGACAACCCCTGGAAGCGCAGCAGGCCGTTCATCGTGAACGAGCCGGTGACGCAGGGCGTGGCGACCAGCAGCGGCGTCAGGTACTGCACCGCATAGGGGGCGATGGTGTCGGTGGCGCCCAGTCCGTGCACCAGCGGCTGCAGGACCAGCAGCCCCAGCACACCCAGCAGTACGCCGAAGCCCACCGATCCGAAGAAGGCGACCGACAGCAGTCTTGAGGCGCGCTCCTCGTTGCGTTTGCCGAGCTCTCGCGACAGCGAGTTGCCGCCGCCCTGGCCGAAGAAGAACCCGATGGCCTGCATGATGGTCATCACCGAGAAGGCCACGCCGACGGCGCCGGATTGCGAGGTGCCGAGCCGACCGATGAACCAGGTGTCGGCCATGTTGTAGGTCACGGTCACGAGGTTCGAGATGATGGCCGGCACCGCCAGGCGCAGGATCAACGGTTCCAGCGGGGATTGGGTCATCTGGACGTATTTGGCGTCCGCCTTGGCATGGGTGTCCGATGATGCCGCAGCCGTTCCGTGTCCTCGATTCACGCCCGCATTCTATCATCGCATCAGCCGGCACGACTCGGAACCGTCCACCGCCGCACTCAGCCGACGGCCAGCTCGGTGGTCCTCTCCGCGGTATCCGCCCGGGGGCGGCGTGCGTGGATGGCGCCCACAGCCAATCCCAGACAGGTGAAGGCGAGTGCATACATCAACACCAGACCGGTCGATGACACCCATGCTCCAACATCAGTGCCGGATGCGGCGTACTCGCCCAATCCCAATGCGGCGTCCAACGCGTCGCCGTACCACCATCCGGGCAGCAGATGGCCGAGCACCAGCATGGCCTCCGGCATCATCGACGCGGGGAACCAGGCCCCGCCGGTGAACGCGACCACCAGGGAGAACACATTCGTGAATCCGTTCGCCGCCTCCTCGGACACGCCGCACTGCCCGAGCGCGAATCCCAACGCCACGGCCATCAGCGCGTACGTCAGCACCGTCACCGCGCACAGCGCGAAGGACTCCGGCGCGATCGAGGCGTCCGTGCCCAACGGCAGCATCAGCAGCGCCGACAGCGCCAGGTAATAGGCCGACGCGATGACGCCGAGCAGCAGGCAGGCCAGGAACACGCCCATCCCCCGCCGAGAGGGATGCTCCGCCGACGCGGCCAGCCTGCGCCGGACCCGACCCGCGTTGAACACACCGGCCACCAGCGCCACGGTCACGGTCATCGACGCCATGATCGGATACCCGCCGAATCTCATCGACACACCGAACACCGACGCCCCGGTGCGGGAGTCGCCGGCGACTCCCGTCCGCGCCACGGCGATGCCGTCGCGCCCGTTGGCCTGCGCCTCGTCTATCACCCGTTGCACGCTGTGCGCCAGCAGCGCTCCGTCGGCGTCCGCGTCGACTCCCGCATGCACCAGCCGCGCGCGGTATTCCGATCGGAGCGACGACAGCAACCCTTCCATCTGCATCCTCGCCATCGCCCCCACGCCGGAGGTGTAGCTGGTCACGGTTCGCACCGCCGGCACGTCGCCGCCCGTGCGAACCGCCTCGGCGAACCGTGCGGCGTAACCCTCCGGCACGATGATGATCAGGTCCACATAGTTCGTGGCCACGGCGTCCTGCAGCGCGCGCTCGGTATCGTCTAGCGCGATCAGATCGCAACCGGCGGAGAGCCCCTCGCGCAGCCCCTGCGCGATGCCGGCCTCACCGCCGTCGCGGTCCACCACGGCGACCGTGGCCCTATCGGGCTCGTAGACGCCGGCGGACGCCGCATCCTGCTGCGCGCCGGCCACCGAGCCGGACATCAGGACGATCATCATCAGGCTCAGCCCGAACAGGTAGACGAGCAGATAGGCGCGGTGCCGCCAGATGACCCGCAATGCGGCTTTAAAGGTGTTCATAGCGTTGTCTCCTCAACATCAGCGCCGCAATGGCCAGGAATACGATGCTCATCACCGCCAGCAGCGCGGCCGTGCGGACGAAGGGCTGCAGGCTGTCGTAGTACAGGATGTCGTGGAACAGCTGGGAGACCTGCCGGACGGGGTTGATGTCCGCCAGCAGCGGCAGCTCCCGCTGGATCATGTCGCCCAGCTGCATGGCCGGCTGGCCGTAGAGCCCGGCGAACAACGACAGCAGGCATGTCATGCCGGTGGAGATGCCCACCTTCGAGCCCACGCCCAGTTTCGGCAACGCGCCGATCAGCGAGCCCAACGACGACGCCATGAACGTGGCCACGCCGATGCCGAGGAACGCGAACGGTTCACGCCCGGCCACGCCCACCGCGAACACGTATCGGATGACGACGAACGACAGGCTCATGCAGCATGCGGACACCAGCCAGGCGGCCAGGAACCCCGCCGTCAGTATGCGCCACTTCGGCAGCGGCGCCAGGCAGCGGCGCGCGCCGAGGGTGGACAGGTTCGGCTGGGATTCGCTGATGGCGCCGATGGCCAGGGTCATGGTCATCAGACAGGCCATGCCCAGCAGTGCGAACTGGTAGCGCACGGGTTCGTCCGGGGCCGTGCGGGTGAGCCGGATCTCCTCGCTCAACCCCGCGGTGGCCCCCAGCTGCCCGGTGAAGGAGTCGTCCAGAAAGGCTTCGGGAGCGTACCGACCCACCGACTCCCCCAGCCGCGCCGTGTCGTTGTACCGCGCCACGGCATCCGAGATGATGCTGAGGGTTATGCCCACGGCCCCGTCCGATTCGGCCGTGGTCGCGGCCGAATCGCTGATGACGAACGCCAGTTCGCCGTCCCGCGCGGCCAGATAGCCCACCGCGCGACCCTCACGCAGGTCGGCGAGCGCCGCGTCCGCGTCCGGCACCTGCGTGGCCTTGAGCACGGCCGTGTCGGCGTCCTGCAGGGCTTCCACGAGGTCCTGCGCGCCTGTCAGGCCGTCCCATGCGTCGTCACGCACGATGTCTATGGGCTGGGCCTCGATGCTGTAGCTGCTCTCGATGTTCTGGAACATGGCGTGGAACATGGTGGCTAGGATGATCGGGAAGGCGAGCGCCCAGAAGATCATGGCCGGCCGGTGCAGCATGGTTTTGATCTGAGCGATGAATGTGGTGAGCATCGTCCGCTCCTTTCAGTCGCGCAGCGCCGTGCCGGTCAGTTCGAGGAACACGTCGTTCAGGCTCGGCGGGCGCGAGGTCAGGTGCCCGATGTTGGTGCCGGATCGCTCCAGCACGCCGAGTATGTCGATGAGGTTGGTCTCGCCGCGCCGGCAGCGGATGTCCAGCTGCTGGCCGTCGTAGGTGGCCTCGATGACCGCGGGCAGGGCGTCGACCTGTTCCAGGGTGCCCGGGGTGAGGTCCAGGGTCTGGACGGTAATGCGCTCGCCGGCGTCGATCATGAGTTTCAGTTCCTCGGCGGTGCCGAGCGCCAGATGCCGGCCGTGGTCCATGATGAGGATGCGGTCGCAGATCTGCTCGACCTCCTCCATGTAGTGACTGGTGTACACGACGGTGGTGCCGCGGTCGCGCAGGGTCATGATGCCCTCCAGGATGGCGTTGCGGCTTTGCGGGTCCACGGCCACGGTGGGTTCGTCGAAGAAGATGAGGTCGGGCCTGTGCGCTATGCCGCAGGCGATGTTGAGCCTGCGCAGCAGACCGCCGGAGAGCTTGCCCGGACGGAACCGCCGGTAGTCGTCGAGTCCTACGAAGGCGATGGCCTCGTCGACCATGGGGGTTCGGGTGCGTCCATCGGGCACGTACAGGGAGCAGAAATAGTCGATGTTCTCCTCGACGGTCAGCTCGTAGAAGACGGCGACCTCCTGCGGCACGACGCCGATGCGTCGTTTGAGTGCATAGCTGGTGGGCGTCATCGGCGATCCGAAGACGCCCACCTGCCCGGCGTCGTAGGTCAGCAGCGCCAGGATGCAGTTGATGGCGGTGGTTTTGCCCGAACCGTTCGGGCCAAGCAGGCCGAAGATCTCCCCCTGTCTGACGTCCAGGTCGAAATAGTCGAGGGCGAGCACGTCGCCGTACCGTTTGACCAGCCCATGAACGCTGACCGCGGGTGGAACGGATGTGGTCATCGCTGCCTCCTGTCTTGTGTAGGTATCTCCATGATGCAGGATGCCGGCGGGGCCTGCATGGTGAGACACGTCATCGTTTCCGCCCGGATCGTGACGAATGTCACCATGCCCGTCCCCGAAGTCACGGTATGGTGGAGACATGCGCACACTCCTCGACAAGGCCGTACTGTTCGCCTTGTGCCTGATCCTGCATATCACCCTCACCGGCGATATGCGGCCGGGTTCGGTCGTGGCGCTGCTGGCCGCGGTCTGCTGCACGTCGCTGTGCGAATGGCTGCCGGCCGCACGGCTTCGTCCCCTGATGCCGGGCTGCTACGCGGTTATGGCTTGCCTGTCCGCCGAATTCCTCTGGTTCCTGCCGACAATCGCCTATGACGCCATGCGTCTGCGGCCCCTCCGCTTAGTACGTGCCGGCGCATCGCCCGTCCGCGGGAGCGGTGCGGACGGGCCGCCGCGTTGGATGATGGCCGTGTCGTGCTGGCTGTGGGTCGCGCCGTTGGCAATGCGCCTGTTCGGATTGGGTGCCGACCGCGGGCAGGCCGGACCGGATTCGTATCTCATCGTCATTATTGCGGCGGTGGGTGCGCTGCTCGGGGAATCCGCGAGACGCTGCGACGCGCTCGACGCCGGCAGGACCCGGATCGAGGATGAGTCCCGGGAAATGCTGCGCCGCTACCGGATCCGGCTCGCCGACGGCAGCGAGGAACGCGCCGCGGCCATCCATACGGCCACCGTCAACGAACGCATGCGCATCGCCCGCGATATCCATGACAACGTCGGCCATCTGCTCACCCGCGCCATCATGCAGGCCGAGGCGGGACGGCTGGTGGCCGAGGCCGGCGGCGCGCACGATGCCGCCCGGGGGTTCGCGCAGATCCACGATACGGCGGACCAGGCGATGACGATGATCCGCCGTTCCGTCCACGATCTGGAGGATGATGGCACGGATTTCGCCGCGCAGATCCATGCCGCGGCACACGCGTTCGACGGTGCGGCGGATTTCGACGTTCGGCTGCGCAACGATATCAGAACGGCGCCCGCGCCGGTCGCGCGGTGCCTGGCCGCGGTGATCCGCGAGGCCGTGTCGAATGTGGCCCATCACAGCGACGCCGCGCAGGTATCGGTGCTGTTGCACGAGTTCCCCGCCTTCTGGCAGCTGACCGTGCAGGATGACGGAGGCCGCACGCCGCACGCCGCGGCCACCGCTCCGCGTGGCATGGGGCTGGCCGATATCGAGGCCCGTGTCAGGGCGTTGGGAGGCACGGCGCTGTGCGGACCGTTCAACGACGGATGGCGCGTCTTCGCATCGATTCCCAAAACACCATGGACCGCCGAGGGAGGACGCGCATGAAAACCGCCATCGTGGATGACGACCCCATCGTCTGCCAGTCGCTGGCCACCATCCTCGCCGCCACCGGGGCGGCCGAGGTGCTCTGGACGGCGAACAACGGAACCGACGCCGTGGAACGCTATCGATCCGGACCGCACCACCGGCCGGACGTGCTGCTGCTCGATATCCAGATGCCCGGCGTGAGCGGATTGGACATGGCCCGGCGCATCCTGGCGTTCGACCACGCCGCGCGCATCCTGTTCCTGACCACGTTCTCGGACCGGGCCTATATCGACGAGGCCATCGCCATCGGCGCCCGTGGATACCTCATCAAGCAGGACGTGTCCGCCGTCGCCCCCGCCTTGCAGGCCGTGATGGCGGGGCAGGTCGTACTCGGCGCCGAGGTGCTCGGCAAACTGACGGAGGAACGGCCCCACTGCCACGACGGCGACGTGCCCAGCAATCCGTTCCCGGACCTGAGCGACCGCGAGCGGGACATCGCCGCGCTGGTCGCGCAGGGACTCGACAACCGTGACATCGCCTCCCGCCTGTGCCTGTCGGAAGGCACCGTGCGCAACCGCATCAGCGGAATCCTGGACAAGCTCGGCATGACCAACCGCACGCAGCTGGCCATCGCCTGGCTCAAGGGCGGACGGTAGGCTCAGCTGTTCTTCATCACCACGTTGTCGATGACGTCGGCCACCTTCTCGCAGGCGTCGGCGCACTCCTCCAGCTGCGTGTACACCTCATGCCAGGCGAACACGCGCAACGGGTCGGTCTCGGCGGTGTGCAGCGTGCGCAACGCATCCACGAACATCGTATCCGCCTCCTGCTCGATGCGGTTGATCGTGAACACGCGCTCGCGCAGGGTCTTGGACCGCTTGAACCGGCGCATCTCGGCGACCAGGTCCTTCATCTGGCCCACCTCCTCGACCACCTTGTCGAGGGTGACGAGCGCATCGGGGCGGATCTCGCGAACGTTATCGTAGTACAGCCGATGCAGCACGCCTTCGATCTCATCGACCACGCTGTCCAGATAATCGCTGAGCAGCGCGATGTCCTCGCGATCGATCGGGGTGATGAACGCGGTGACCAGCTCGTCGACCAACGCGTGACGCACCTCGTCGGCCGCCTGCTCGATGGCGTGCATCTGCCCCATACGCTCCTGGAGCGTATCCGGGTCGTAATGGCGCATGACGTCCGCCAGCAGCTGCACGGCCTGACAGGCGTATTCGGCGCTCCTGTCAAAGGAGTCGAAATAGAACGCGTCGTTCTTTCTTGCCATGTGAAGCAGTTCCTTCCGTTAGAAGATGAACATGAACAGTTTGGCCATGATGTAACTGATGATGCCGCAGCCGGGGAATGTGAACACCCAGGTGAGCATCATGTCCTTGACCACGCCGAAGTTGATGGCGGACAGACGCTTGACCGCGCCGACGCCCATGATGGCGCTGGTCTTGGTGTGCGTGGTGGACACGGGAATGCCGAGCACCGTCATCAACAGCAGGCACAGCGCGCTCGACAGGTCGGCGGAGAAGCCCTGAAACTTCTCCAGCTTGACCATGTCCTGGCCGACCGACTTGATGATGCGCTCGCCGCCCACCGAGGTGCCCAGGCCCATGATGACGCTGCACAGCAGCATCAGCCACACCGGGATCACCACGCCGGCCACGCTGGACTGCCCGTTGCAGAACGCCATGCCCAGGAACAGCACGCCGATGAACTTCTGGCCGTCCTGCGCGCCGTGCATGAAGCTCATCGAGGCGGCGCCCACGATCTGCGCGTATTTGAAGAACCCGTTGGTGCGGCGGCGGTCCATGCCGGCGCAGATCACCGTGACCAGCTTGCAGACGACCCAGCCCATCGCGAAGCCGATGACCAGGCTGGCCACCAGACCGTACAGCACCTTGACCCACTCGTCCATGTTGATGCCGCCGATGCCGCTCTGGATGGCGATGGCCGCACCGGACAGGCCGGCGATCAGACTATGGCTTTCGGAGGTGGGGATGCCGAACAGCGAAGCGATCACGCTGTAGACGACGATGGAGAACAGCGCGGCGCACAGGGCGATCAGCGCCTCATGCGTGTTGCCGCCGAAATCCACCATGTTGCTGATGGTGGAGGCCACCGAGGCGTTCAGCTGGGTCATGATGAACACACCCAGGAAATTGAAGACCGCGGCCATGATGACCGCGGAGCGTACACGCATGCAGCGCGTGGTCACACAGGTGGCGATGGCGTTGGGGGCGTCGGTCCATCCGTTGACGAAGATCACGCCAAGCGTGAGCAACGTAGTCACCAGCAACGCCGGATTGGTGAGTATCTGTTGGATGAAGGTCATGAATGAAACGTCCAACGGACTCGCCACCTTTTTCGCTCAGGTTTTCAACAGTGAACACACTGAGTTTACCTGATGTTCACCTTGGAGTCATGCACATGACTACGTAGTGTTTCGTGCGTGTCGCACGGCGAAATGTCCCCGTGACCATCCACGGAGACATTTCGCCGCATCAGCATCGGAATACTCGAGGAGATAGGGCGCGACAACCCGTCCGAGGGAGCCGGTCGCCCCTATGATCAATACTTTCTTGGCCATTGCGGACACCTTTCCAAAAACCGTGTGGTCTAATCGGCGGGGACGAACCTGCTGAGGCTGTTCTCCTGCTGTTCGAGCGTCAGAGTGAAGTAGCGCGTGCCGCTGTCCATGTTCGCGATGCTCTCCATGTCCCCTTCGGTCAGCTCGAAGTCGAAGAGGTCGATGTTCTGCGCCATGTGCTCCGTGTTCAGGGTCTTCGGGATGACGATATTACCCTCCTGAATGTCCCAACGGAGGATGATCTGGGCGGGAGACTTGCCGTACTTCTCCGCCAGGGCGACGATGGTCGGATCACCCAGAAGGCCCTTGTCGCCATGGCCCAGCGGATACCAGCATTCGATGACCGTGCCATACGGGGCGATGCGCTTCCTCAACTCGCGTTGCGGGTAGTACGGATGGCATTCGACCTGCAGGATCGAGGGCTTGATCTCGGCTGCGCCGAGCACCTGCTCCAGGCGATCGGACTCGAAGTTGGAAAGCCCAATCGACCTCACGCGCCCGTCCTTGACCGTACGTTCCATGTCCTTCCAGGCTCCCATGTAGTCGCCGAACTGCTGGTGGAGCAGAAGCAGGTCGATATAGCCGGTGCCGAGGCGGTCGAGCATCTTGTCAATGGCCTCGCTCGTCACGCCTTCGCCGTACTCGCTCGGCCAGAGCTTGCTCGTGACCCACACATCCTCGCGCGGTATGCCGCTCTTGCGCACCGCCTCCCCTACGCCGCGCTCGTTCTGGTAGGCATGCGCCGTGTCGATGTGACGGTATCCTAGTGACAGCGCCTCGCTGCAAACCTTCTCCGTCTCCACGTCGCCTTCGATCATGTATGTCCCGAACCCGAACTGTGGGATGGTGTTCCCATCATTCAGCGTCAAGCGGGTCTGTTCCTCGACGATTTGCTCTGGTGCGTTCATCATGGCTCCTTCGTTATGTCTCGCGTCTTCGCGTTATGAACCTTGGGTTGCATAACACCTGAGCACGATTAACATCCCTTATCAGGAGATGTCGATGGTCTATCACGCCCGATAGGTCGCTTAAGCAACCGACGAGCGGCAATGGTTGCTTAGCGTACCGAACCGTTCGCCGAGGGAGGGTTTGCCGATGAAGATCACCGGGAAAGAGGACCTGCGCATCCAAAAAACGATGGCGGGCATCCACGCGGCATTCGAAGAGATGATCTGCGAGATGGACTACGACAGCATCACCGTCAAGGAGCTCTGCGCCCGGGCGATGATCAGCAAGAAGACCTTCTACCGCTATTACGAGTGCCTTGACGACCTTCTCATGGAGTACCAGGAGGATATATCCAACGATTATCTGAAGAGGGTGCGCGGCCTGAGCATCCCGGATGACCTGGAGCAGATAACCCGTGAGTTCTTCCGTTTCTCCGCGTCGCAGGGAAAGGCTTACGAGAACATCAGCTGTTCCAACGCCTATCGGGACATCCAGGCTTCGATGCAGCGGCGCGTCATGACAACGCGTTCCGACGACGACGTGACCGACGGGTCGCCGGATTCGGACGAACAGTCCGTATTCATGAGTTACGTCACCGAGTCCACACTCGCGATCTACCGTCAGTGGGTGGCCTCGGGCAAGAGGATTCCAATCGAGCGCATCGAGGAGATGGCGGTCGAACTCGTCTGCCGGGGTTCTCAAGGATTCGAAAACGCCAAGCGCCGGAAGCGCACCGCCGAACAGTGCGACACCATGCCGCCGGATCATCCCCGCCCGTAGCGGTCTTAAGCCATGCAAGGCATACACTGTCATTTTTTTGCCACGAAGCGTGGGGGTGAGTCAGGGTTCACGGAATCCGTCGCTTGCCCTCCGCATAAGCCATCGGAACGGCGGTCAGACTTCCTCGCGGTGCCGTGCGAGGAAACCAGGCACCTGTGCAAGGCACACTCCAGCAAGAATCACAACCACGCCCAGCCACTCGGCAATGCCAAGCGGCTCGCCGAGCACGATCATGGCGATGAGGAGGCCGGCGGGAAGCTCCGCAGCGGCCATAACGGTCGAGAGCCCGGCGGGAAGGTGCGGGGAGCCTAGGCCAAAGAGCAGCACCGGACATGTAAGACCGAAGAATCCCGCTATGGCGGCGAAAGGCAGGATGCCTTGGAAAACAACACCGGAGAAGAGGTAGTCCGGGCACACGGTGAGCGACATGAGACCCGCGCCCAGACACACGACAACACCTCGCTGTTCGTTGGAGCAGTCCACCTTGACCTTTCCGGAAAGTGTGACGAACAACGAACAGGTGACCGCTGCGCCGAGGGCGCAGACGAGCGCGACAGGATTGTAGCCGGCGAGTCCCGTCCTGTAGACGCCGCTCGCGAACACGGTGCCGAACACGATGAGCGCGGCCGAGGCGATCTCAAGAAGCCTGGGCGCGCGCCGCATCATAATGGTCTGCCAGACAAGTCCCATCCAAGTGAACTGAAACAGCAGTGTGAGGGCCACCGGAGCAGGCAGCACGCTCATGGCATAGCAATACAGAATCGAGGTGGTGCAGGTGAGGGCACCAAGCCCCATGAGCTTGAACACCTGTGCGCCCCCAAGACGGCTCAGACGGCCGCCGCGCAGCAAACGTACGACCGTTGCGAGGATGAAGAACAGGCAGCCGAACCACGCCTGACTCGCCACCACCTGCGCCGAAGTGTAACCCGCCGCGTAGGCGAGCTTGTACGTAGTGGCCATTGCGCCGTAGCAGGCACCACCTGCAAATACCTGCAGGGCAGCCGTTACCTGGCGATGTCCCGAAGCCGAGGTAACCACAGACGTCGTCTGCGAATCGATTGCGTTTTCCATGCTCTCTCCTTCCTTCGCCCCATCCCATGCAAGGCAAGCTTCACACGTCCCGAGTCTTCGGAAGAGAGGTCATCTCGTCGGATGTTGCCGACCAATACAAAAACCACGCGACCGATGCTCGGCTGCGTGGCAAAAAGGTGGCTTACGCCCAGAAAAGTCCACACGATTTTAGACGGGTCCAATCTACGAGGTCTCCCTGGAAATGTCAAACGCGGTCGCGAAATTGCTCCCAACGCATGACAATAGTCTGCACCGATTCCCTGGAGCGAATGATTCCGCGATCATGCCGATCATGACATGTTCTGTCGCGTGGGAAGGACGGGGCTGCGGATTCAGCACTGCCATTCGTCCGGCTTACGGAAGGACAGGATCCCGTGTTCGTCCAACGCCCAGGCCGTGGATGCGGCCAGTCCCACCGCGCACAGGTACAGGGCGATGTCCTCTCCGATCATGTCCGCGAACGGTCCGCCCGCCAGCGCGCCGATGGGCTCGGCTGCCAGGGCGATGACGCGCTCCACCGAGCTGACCTGCCCGAGCAGCCGTTCCGGGACGGTGACCTGTTTGATGGATTCGCTCAGGACGAGGTTCACCGTCACGGTGAAGCTCCACACGAACTGGGAGACGCATACCAATGCGATCACCACGGCGTTGCCGTACTCGATTGTGAGGGCCGACAGCGGCACGAGCAGCGCCGCCAAAGCGGGCGCGAACAGCGTGGCGATGAACAGGTGGCCGGACGCCAGCGCCGGATGAGGGCGCCCGCCGCAACGGAGCTCACAATACCGCCGATGCCGCTGCACGTGGCGGCGAGGCCCACCGCCACGTGATCCATATGCAGCACGCGGACCACGAACACGTAGTAGATCGCAAAGAACGCGGCGGTGAAGAAGTTGAACTGGCCCGTGGAGAACGCGATGGAACGGATGATCCCGTTCCCCCAGACGAAGCGCAGGCCACTCAGCACATCACCGTCGTCATCGTTTTCATCATCGGTCTTGACGCGCGCCGATTCATCCTGCCGGTGCGTATGCTCCGATGCCGCGGCCGTCTTCCGTTTCCTGCGTTCGAGTACGTTGAGCAGCACCAGCAGCGAGCTGCACACGTACGTCACGAAATCGAACAGCAGGGACAGAGCGACCCCGAGCGTGTCGAACAGCCATCCGCCGACGCTCGGCCCGATGCCTTCGCCGATTGCGTTGGCGCCCTCTATCAGCGCGTTGGCGTGCGGCAGACGGTCCCTGGGCACAAGCGATACCGTATAGCCGGTGCGGGAGATGTCGAATCCCAGCTCGGAAACCACGTGCAGCCGGCGGCCAGTCACGCCACGTCGCGACGGCCGAGCATGGTAGAAAACTAGCATTCTACAAAGAAAGTCAACGTTTCCGCGCCACACGGCTAGCGGGTCCAAAATCGGCACATACGAGACAGGGGCGCATCCCGCGAACGCGGAACGCACCCCCGAGCGGTGCAACACTTTTCTGCTGGACTACTCCCACTCAGTAATCAAATCGCGCACTCTCATCGCCGCTCGTCCACGTGGTATATCGTCGTCTCCCCATTAACCGAAATCAGCCGCATTTCGCGTGTCCGAGTTGAACTCAAATTGAACTCAATGCCGATTTGTCGGTCGGGGGCTTCCCGACGGGAACCCGCATGTCATAAGGAGAATAAGCGCCTCTGATAAGGCTGAGCTCAACAATCACCGCTGAGACCATCAGCCGAATTGCCAGCCCGATAGGTCGTCGACCTGCCGCGCGGATCAGAAACGAGCTTGCCCTCCTTCACCATGTCGGCAAGATAACGCCTCACCGTCCTCCCGCTCACCGCGGCAACCCGCTCGCTGACATCCGTTGCGGCAAACGAACTGGAACGTGAGAGAAGGTCATCGACCACGTTTTCGACCTCCGCACGCGTACGGTTCCCCTTGGGCCCTCCGACAGCCCCGCTTTCCCCAACGCTCGCCGTAACATCATGATCTCCCTCGTTTCCTGCCGCGCTCGCCATGACGGGAGGAACCGGCACAAATGCGGTGAACTGGTCGCCGTCCTCCAAAACAGGGTCCCTCCCCGTGTAGAGCCGCGAGAACTTGTAGAGGCTCCTCGTCCCGCTCCCCAACTCCTCGGAACGACCCATCTGCGTGAAGAAGTTGGCGATGATGGGGTTCTTGGGTGTCGGATCGAGGCTCTCGAGCGTCACGGGGCCGGCGAAAAGCGCGCGGCTCGCGTTTCTCGTGCGGATGCCCTCTCCGTCAATCGTGATGCGGGCGATGTGCGGGCTGACGAGCTCCCGGTGGATGAGACAGTTGCACACGAGCTCGCGGACGATGACGTCGCGTGCGCTCTTGCGCTGCCCCCCGTCGAGCACAAAGGAGTCCGGCAGCCACTTCTCGCAGAAGCCGACGAGCTCGTCGCATGCCCTGACGAGATTGCTCCTGCAGACGAGCCGGTCATCGTAGCGGTCGGTCTCGACGCGTCTGAGTACCGCGTCGGTCCGATAGAGCGGCATGACATCGAGGATCGTGTCCTCCTTCCCCAGCAACGCGACGGCGGCGAGGTTGAAGCCCCGCTCCCCCGTCAGCTGGTCGCGCCCGTAGAGACGGGCGGCGCGGAGGAGTTCGCCGTCAGAGAGGGAGAGCCACGGGTGGTCGGCATCGTTCGCGCGCAGCGCATCTCGTACTGCGTCGAGAAGTCCCAACTCTAGATCGTCCTCGGTCACCCAAGAGTACACGGTCCGCTCCGAGTAATAACTCTGCTTGCGGACCATCATCGAGGTGATCTGGGCATCGCTTTTCACGCGCACGTCGGCATCCGCCACGCGGTCGTACACGGCCCCCTTGAACGTATAGAGTGAATATTCGTAGCTTTTGAGGCCACTGGTTATTGTGTTTGGAGGCCGGGGTTA